>Ga0172379_10000447_pt1 | contig 104095 bp, 75 predicted proteins | sample GrowelOW334metaG_FD_119756 | JGI IMG/M metagenome (GOLD analysis project Ga0172379, IMG submission 119756) | Groundwater microbial communities from an aquifer near a municipal landfill in Southern Ontario, Canada - Groundwater well OW334 metaG | ecosystem: Environmental > Aquatic > Deep...
GCCGCTTTCGACCGCTCAGCCACCTCTCCAATTGTTTTTAATTCTATGGTATAATCACTATATAAAATATACAAACCCTTGTCAAACAAAAAATATGGCCGAAAATAACTTAAAATCTTTAAAATGGCAAGTGCCGGAATACCATACTCCGGAACGAAGCAAATCGTGGTATATTATCGCTTTTTCCTTCATTGCCATCTCATTATTCTTCTGTTTTTTCAGCATCTCTAATTGGCGTCTAGAATTTCTCGGTTACAACGGCAACTTTTTATTTGCCCTAATTTTGATAATGGCCGCCATCATTACCCTAATCAACGAAAGTCGCCCGCCGCTAATTGTGGATGTGGAAATCGGTCCAGAGGGAGTGAAAATAGGAGCTAAATTTTTTGACTACGACGAAATTAAGAATTTTTCCGTTCTCTATAAACCCAAACAAAGCGTTAAAAGCATGTATCTGGAATTTAAAAATTCAATGCGTCCGCGACTGGCTATTCCTCTGCGCCGCATGGACGCTTTAACCGTTCGTAATTATTTAGTTAGATATTTAGACGAAGACCTAGAACGTACTGACCCGCCGCTATCCGAACAGTTGACTAAACTGCTAAAATTGTAATAAGATAAGAGCAGTTTTAACGCACTCATCGTTCAACGGATAGGACGTAAGCTTGCGGAGCTTGAGATCCAGGTTCGATTCCTGGTGGGTGCACCAATAGGGATTAATTGTCATGATTAATTTATCCTCAAAAATATCCGAATTATCCCGCGTTGGGAAAGTCGGAGCCAAACTTCTTAAAAAGCTCGGTCTGGAGAATATCCAAGACCTGCTTTTTTATTTGCCTTTCCGTTATGATGATTTCAGTCTAATTTCCAAAATCGTCGATTTACAAGTTGGCCAAACTACAAATGTCCGCGGCGAGATTCAGCTAATTCAAAACAAGCGCAGCTTTAAAAGAAAAATAAATATTACCGAAGCTTTAATCAGCGACGAAACCGATTCCTTAAAAGTCATCTGGTTTAATCAGCCCTTCTTAGCCAAGAATCTTAAACCGGGCGATATTATCTCTTTAGCTGGTCGCGTGTCCGAAAGCCAGGGGCAACTGACCATGATTTCGCCGCAATACGAAAAAGTTTATGGGGCTGATTTAGTCCATACTCAAGGCTTAATCCCTAACTATCATTTAACTGAAGGCTTAACGCAAAAGCAACTGCGCTATTTTATCAAACAGATTATTACGCTGGCCGATAAAGTGCCGGAGTGGTTGCCAAGAGATATTATAAAAAAAATTGGGCTGATTGATTTAGCGGCAGCTCTCAAAAAAATTCATTTTCCTAAAAACAAAGAAGACGCTGAAGAGGCTCGTCGGCGCCTGGCCTTCTCCGAATTATTTTTACGCCAGTTAAAATCACAAATGATTAAAAAGGAAATCAGCGAACGCCAAGCGATTTCTATTAAATTCCAAGAAGCGGCCACCAAGGATTTTGTCGGTGGTCTGCCCTTTCAATTAACGGATGACCAGAAAAAAGCCGCTTGGGAAATAATTCAAGATTTAGGCAAAGCCCGTCCGATGAGCCGTTTGTTGGAAGGCGATGTCGGTAGCGGCAAAACCGTAGTCGCGGCGATGGCGATGTTCAATGTCGCCAAAAATAATAAACGCTCCGCTTTAATGGCTCCGACCGAAATCTTAGCCGAACAGCATTTTAACTCTTTAAATAATCTGTTTAAAAATTCCGAATTTAAAATTGGACTTTTGACCGGCACTAAAAAAGTTAAGGACGTGAACGAATTTGATATTATTGTTGGCACCCACGCTATTATTCAAAAAAAGGTGAATATTGAAAATCTAGCTTTAGCTATTGTCGATGAGCAGCATCGTTTCGGCGTTAACCAGCGCCAGCAAATTATTGATTTTAATAAAAAAGATGATTCCGTGCCACATTTTTTATCATTAACTGCCACCCCAATTCCCCGCTCTCTAGCTTTAGCGATTTACGGTGATTTAGATTTATCAATCATTAAAACTCTGCCTAAAAATCGCAAACCGATAATCACTAAACTAGTAAAAGAAGCTGAACGCCAAAAAGCTTATAATTTTATCAGTGAACAAATAAAATCCGGCCGGCAAATTTTTGTCATTTGCCCGCTAATAGACGAGTCCGATAATTTAGAAACTAAATCTGTTAAAGCCGAGCATAAAAGATTAGCCGAAGAAATTTTCCCGAACTTTAAAGTTGGCTTATTGCACGGCAAAATGAAAAGTGCCGATAAAGAGGCGGTGATGAAAAGTTTTTCAAATAAAGAAATGGATATTCTGGTTTCAACCTCAGTTATTGAAGTCGGAATTGACGTCCCTAACGCCTCCGTTATTTTAATTGAGGGCGCCGAACGTTTTGGTTTAGCTCAACTTCATCAATTCAGGGGTCGTGTCGGTCGCAGTGAACATCAATCATATTGCCTACTCTTCCCCTCCAAAGAAGAAAACAACAGCGATAAGACAATGGATAGGCTCGGTGCTTTAGAAAAATATAATGACGGCTTTATGCTCGCCAAAATTGATTTAAAAATGCGCGGTGCCGGTGAAATTTACGGCGACACGCAAAGCGGTTTTCCGGAACTACAAATTGCCTCTCTCTTTGATTATGAACTTATTAAAAAATCTGCTGAAGAAGCGGCAGTGATAATTAAAACAGATTCAGATTTGCGCTCTCATCCACTCCTGCGCGAGAAACTGGGCGAATGGGAAAATAAAATACATTTGGAATAATTTCAATACAATTTAAACAAGAAAAAAAGCATCTTTTTGGGATGCTTTTTTGGTAAGACTTTTTTAGCCTTACTGAGCTTTTGCTTCGGTTTGGTTGTCTTGGTTGGCCTGGTTGTTTTGTTTTTTTTCTTCGTGAATAAACATCCAGCATGTTGTTATGGCTATTAATAACCATATAAATGCTAGCCCGGGACAAGCAACCGTAAAATCACGTAGCCAATCAGTTATGCTGCCTTCTGCGGATTTAAATCCGGAAATAATAAAGGCGCCAAAAGCAATGACCATCCAGGCAAGGCCGAGGAAACCAATTCCCCAATAGATTAACAGCGCGATGCCGAAACCTTTTTCCACTACTGGATGATCCAGAATTTCTCTTACGAGGCCTTTAAAGGCTCTTTTTAACTTCAACATTTTCTTAGGAATACGAGATTCTGATGATTTCATTTGATATGATTTTAAGGTGAATTTCAAAGTACTGAAAGCAGTATAGCACACTTTTGAGCTATTGTCAATACTAAAGAAATATGGTGCTTTTTATGGCCAAAACTAGCCATACTTGACAATTAGTGTTTTGTGTAGTATGATGGTTTTATCTTTTTAAACTTTCATTAACAACAAAAAAAACAAAGCATGGGTAAAGAAACAGTTGTAGCCGCAATCAATGGCGGTAATGGTAAAAAAGTTCAAGGAATAGTAGGCGATTTTGAAACGCCTGATGGCAAAAATGTATTTGTGGAATTCACGGAACATAAAAGTGATTCACCACAAAAAGTGCCTTTCAACAAAATTCAGTGGCCTCACCACAAAGCCCGGTCTGCCGCCGAAACAAAACAAACAAGCACTCTGGCTGCCTGGGGAAAAACAAACGGCGTTAACAGTGCCGAAGAAATGTTTAACCAGGAAGAAATTGCCGTCTATGTTCCGGCCGACTAACGGCCAAAAAACAAACAAAACAAAACAAAAAAGCGAATCAGCTCAAGATTCGCTTTTCTTTTTTTTAAATCAATTTTAAACTATTTTATAAACTCCACCAATTCATCCAAATTTTTAATTTTTATCAATTTCAATTTCCCCGTCTTAATATCTGTATTCGGAATCAAGGCCGCTTTAAAACCTAAGCGCTCCGCTTCTTTTAGTCTTTCCTCCAAACGAAAAATATTACGCACTTCCCCACCCAAGCCAATTTCTCCCAAGACAACCGTGTCGCGCTTAAAAGGTTTATTTAAATAAGACGACATAATCGCCGCCACGGCCGCCAAATCTAAAGCCGGATCAGCAATGCGCAAACCGCCGGCGACATTTAAAATTATATCTTGCGCCAACAGATTTATTTTAGTCCGCTTAGAAATAACCGCGCTTAAAACCTGCAAACGATTCAAATCAAAACCGCTCGCCTTGCGCTGCGGATAGCCAAAGGCCGTCTTGGAAACCAAGGCCTGCAAATCAATCATAAAGGGTCGCGTGCCTTCAATCACACAACCGAGCACCGAACCAGGGATGTCGCCGTTACCAGTTTCGATAAAGACGGCGCCCGGATTTTTTACTTCTTTGAAACCTAAACCAGTCATTTCTAAAACTCCCAATTCATTGACCGAACCAAAACGGTTTTTAGTGGAGCGCAATAAAGAATAGTTATGACTCGTTTCCGCTTCCAAAGATAAAACCGTGTCAACGATATGCTCCAAGGATTTTGGCCCGGCAATCTGGCCGTCTTTAGTAATATGGCCAATCAATAAAACCGCGATATCATTTTCTTTAGCGAGTTCCAAAAACTTAACGGCTGTCGCTCTAATCTGGCTGATGCCACCGGCCTCAGAAATTACTTGACTGGAATAAACCGTCTGAATAGAATCCACAATTAAAATATCCGGCTTCACGGTTTTAACGGCCGCGATAATTTTTTCCACGTTTGTCTCCGAAATAAATTTTAAATTATCCAAATTACAGTTTAATCTGTCCAAACGACTTTTTACCTGAGCAGCTGATTCTTCCCCACTCGCGTAAATAACTGCCAATTTGCTAGTCGGACCGCCGGCAATCTGAGCCACTAGAGTTGATTTGCCGATTCCCGGTTCACCGCTTAATAGAACCAGCGAACCCGGGACCAAGCCGCCGCCCAAAACCCTATCAACTTCTTCTAAGCCGGTAGGTAGGCGCTTTAGCGAACCAGCCTTAATCGTTCGCAAATCTAAAACTTTAGCGGCGCCAACTTTATTAGCAACAGCCGCTTTTTCTTGGTGGCTATCGGTTAATTGTTCACTTAGTGTCCCCCAAGAACCACATTCCAAACAACGCCCATTCCATTTAGGAAACTGGGCGTCGCAATTAGCACAAACAAAGATTGATTTGATAGCGGGCATAATTCTATTATAACTAATACTGGTTAAACTGGGGCTAAATTATTTTTTCGTCTGCCAAACAGCTTTATCAACTAGCCATTCACCATTAACTTTCTTCAAAGAAATAGCAATATCTTGATTATAGGCGCTGCTTTCTGAACCCTCACCGATGCTTTCGCGGCGGGCGGTACTAATGGTAATTTGGGCGGTGCCGGCTTTTTCGTCATAAGCCGATGCCTTGCCAGTAATGGCGGTGGTAGTGATGCCGTAATAAGCATCTCCGTCTTTAGCTGCTGCTCGTAAACCAGTGACGTATTCATCAGCCCAAGTTTTCATGTTGCTGGTCATAAAAATCTGTAAATCGGAAAAGTTGCTGAAATTAGAATAATTAGAATAAGAACCAAATCTCTCCGCAAAAGCTTCGGCGGTTTTTACCAAATCAGCTTCCCCTGATTTGTAAGCGCCGGCTTGGCTTAAATCATATTGTTGATAGTTTCGAGGTTTATCGCCAGGAGTAGTCGTCGGCGTGTTATCGCCGCCAGGTAAAGTATTAATGATGGTTGTGCCGCCATTATCGACCGGGGCGACTACCGACTCCTCAGTCCCGTAGAAAAAACTGAAATAAATAATCAGACCCAGGAGAATAAGTCCTAAAATAATGATAAATACTCCTAAAGATTTGCGATTTGTTTGCATATTTTTAAAATTTATTGATGAAAAAACATTAACTCTTTAAAAATTTTAAACTTGAACCCCTTCCTGTTCTTGCTGACTCTCTTCAAATTCTTTTTTAGCCTCTTCCAATTCCAAAAGCTGACGTGGGTCAGAAGTAATCAATTGATCTTCCGTATAAGAAGCTACGACTTTCATCGCCACATGTTTGTTGCCGGCAAAGAAAATTCCCTCCCCGATTCCGCATTCTAATAATAAGTAACGTTCGCCTTCGGTCAAAATAAAAGTCTTTTGAATCAAATCAATAGCCGCTGGCGATTGCTTCAATAAAATTTGTAAAGAAGAATTATTAACAATCGCTTGCCCGTAAGGAGAAGTCAAAAAATCATTAACATCCTGAGTAATCGTCGTGACACCGAGATAATATTTACGGCAACGTTTAACGAGCGCGAAAATAAATTTAGCCGAGTCTTCATGTTGCATCATCCACCAAGCTTCATCAATAACCAAGACTCTCTTTTTCATTTCACTCCGAACAACATTCCAAATATAATTAACAATTGTATAAATCGCCATTGGGCGCAATTCATCCTCCAAGTCGCGCACCGAAAAACAAACCAGCTGGTTATTCATCTCCACATTAGTCGGCGCATTCAATAGTCCCGCAAAAGTTCCTTGGGTATATTTTCTTAAACGCAGAGCCAACTCATTGCCGCCCTCCATACCGTCTAGAACTTGCTCTAAATCAGACATGACTGGTGGCTCAATTTTTGATAAATCGGAATCAGGCGTAATATCCTTCTTGGCATAAGTTTCCAATAAGGCCCGGTCAACAATTGAATCCTCATCATAACTTAAATTACCTAGCATCAAACGCACCAAACCCTTAAGTGTAATGACAGCGCTACGGATAATATCTTTGGGGCGCGCTTCGCCGCCAATAGAACGCGGTAAATCAAAAGGATTAATTTTGTTTTCACTCGCGAGCGAAATATTGATATAAGTGCCGCCAACCGCTTCAGCTAAATGTTTATATTCATATTCAGGATCAATAACAATCACTTCCGTACCCAACATTAAAGAGCGTAAAATTTCTAATTTAATAGCATAACTTTTACCGGCGCCGGAAGTGGCGAACACGACCGAGTTGGCATTTTGCAAAGAAAAGCGATCAAATAAAATTAAACTATTATTATGACGATTAATACCATAAAGAATGCCGCGATCGCTGGTAAGTTCGCTGGAAATAAATGGGAAAGACGAAGCAATCGGCGACGAATTCATGTTAAAAGCAATATAGAGTTCATCATTACCTAGTGGTAAGGTGGAATTAAAACCTTGTTCAGCTTGATAATAAACCCGGCGGGAATAAACTAAGCGCGAACCAAAAATATCTTCCACTTGATCAGAGACCCTATCTAAATCTTCAAGATTATCGGCATAGATTGTAACGTAGAGCGCAAATTGAAAAAACTTCTCCGTTCCCTGAGTAAGCGCATCGCGCAAATATTCAATGTCGCGCAAAGCGGTTTCTCGGAGCGGATCGCGGGCAGCGCCTTTTTCGGCATCGGAAATAATCTGCGCCTCCAAAGCACCGACTTTATTTTTTAATTGTTTTAAAATAATGGCGCTATTAACCGGATAGAAGAACATGGAAATATCAAAAGTCAGGTTAAGGTTAATAATCGGCGCAAACCAGCCGATAGAAATATAGCGCGGGTAACTGATAACAAAAATGGTGCGCAAAAACTTGTCGCCCAGATAAAGGTGGTTGGGGTTAACCTTAAGACTGGCCGGCGCAATAATATCTTTAACAGATAGAACGCCGCGCCGAAAAGCTTTCTCCTCCTCAATTACTTCCCTAGTCAAAACTGGGTCCGCTTCAATTTCCGGTACCGACGTTTTCTGGCTGAGAGAAATCGGCGTCTGCATGGTTATTTTCTCGCCTTTTTCTTGTTTATTAAAATTTATCATATAACAACTAACATTATCCCAATTTTAATTTATCAACATCCATTAACTGCTGATTCTTGGAAGTTTCGGGATTATAAGTTTTATAAAAAAGCTCAATTAAACTTTGGGTATCAAGTCGCGCCACAGAAACCCCCATCGACTCCAAGCCGCCGACCACGCTATCCAAACGGCGATCAAGCATTTCTTGATAGCGCTCAAAAGTCTTTCCTTTTAATTTAATGACAGTTGCCGGTCGGAGCGCTTCCTTGAGTGAACTGAAAAATCCTTTACGTTTATCGGTTAGGGGGTCATAAGGAACGGTTACTAAAAATCGTTTACTCATAATGCGTCCCAAGGAAGTCAATTCTTTAATATACTGAATATAGTCGGCTGTCTGCAATTTTAATAATTTATTGGTTTGCTCTTTTTCCTTGTCTTTCAAATATTCTAAATAATTATCAATATCCAATTCACGCGATTGGATAACAATTTGCATGGAAAAATTGAGATTATTTAAAAATCTAACATAAGAGCTGATAACCGCGTTTTGTTCATCTTCGCTCTTTAAAGCAAAATTAATACTGGATACCAACAAAACGGCGCGCAAAGTACCATCCTTCATTACGACGGTATCATCCTTAATTTCGGCAATATCTAAATATTGCTGAGTTGAGGCGTTAATTTTGCTTCCGGACATTTGATTGGCCATAAAATTATTGTTCGCCTTTATATCGTCCCTGGGTATCAACTATCAAGGCGACTTCCGCTAAACGTGATTTTTTATAATATTCTTTCGGCGCCGGCTTAGCGACGGTCGGACTAATATCAATTTGCTTCTCTTGAACTTCCGTCACCGCACTATTATTCCAAATTCTTAAACGAGGGCGGCGAATCGTCTGGATAGCGTTTAAAATAAACAAATGAAAGGGGCGGCCATTTACTTTAATGAAAGCGAACATTGCCGCAACGATAAAAATTATGACAGCAATAGTTACGAACAAAGAAAAATCAAATAAACGATAACAAGCGCCAATCAACACAGCTGCCACTAAAAAAATAACAAATTGGCGAGTAGTAATCGGCCCGATGATTTTACTTTCAACGTCAATAAATTGGGGGACGGTAAATTGCTGCATAATAAATTAAAAAACTAATTTGCTATTTAAGCTCATTATAGCCTCAATTTCTTCCAAACTTAAACCTTCTTCATGGCGGCCTTCTCTAGCGGTAATCGCCTCCTTAAGCGGCAAATTAGAACTAACGGCATCAGAAACAATTTTTAAATATAAACGATTAACTGGACTCTTGCGCCAAGCGCTGATGCCCATAATCATCTTTTCATAGCCGTCATGTTCCAATAATTTTATTTTATTAAAAACTTTAACCGTCATCTCTTCCGGAGTTTTGCCCAAGCGACGGAAGTTCATTAAATCCAAAAATTGCAATTCCTCCAAAGGACCCATAATCTTAGGAATGGGCTTAACGTCATGCATTTGCTTGCGCCCGCTATCTTCTTTGGACGCCACTGTTCTGGCGGAGGCAGTATTAAATGAACCGCGGGCTTTACCTGGCGCAAGCGGAGAGCCGGTAGCAGGAATAGTCGAAGCGGCGACTAATGGCTTAGAAACAACGGGAGCATCTTCAGAAATATTAGCAATTCTAATTGCTCCTTTAGCGGCCAAACTTTTATCAGCAAATAATTTCTTAATTAAACTATTCGCCTCTGGTTTTTGCACAATTAATTTTTCTGGGGAATTTTTTGGCTGGTCATTTAGGGGTGCGCTCACTTTAGGAGCGGAGTTTGTGTTTACGGCCGCCACCTTTAAGACTGGGGCCTCGGTTTTTATTTCTGGCTTAGGGGCAGGCTTAACTTCAGGTTTCTTCTCCAACAAGGAAGGAGCTTGATTTTTAGATCCGGCTTTAAGCTCCAACATCATTTCTGGAGCAGCAATACTCTTGGTCTCACCGGAGGCCAGAGCGCGCTTCAAATCATATTCCCCGCTCAATTTAGGAGCTAAAACGCTGCCGGCCGCCTTATCGGCGCTGGAAATAATCTTGTCTAAACGGCTAGCGGGAACCGGAGACTTAATTGAGCTTTCAACTTCGCCATTATATTTATACTTATGGCTATCGCAAACTTTCAAAACTCTATCAACTTCAATGGCGCTTAAACTTAGGCCGCCGGTTGGAATGTCCTTAGCTAAAGAAGCACGGGTATCAATGCGACTGCGAACACCGCGCAAATAAGTCGCCAATATTTTCTTCAAGCGTTCAACCAAAAATTCGCTAGGAATAAGCAGGCCCGCTTCTTTAATTAGTAAATTAATATCTTTGTATAAATCCAAAACTCGCAGTTCCGAAGAAATGCCGACATAATCGGCGACTGGAGCAAATATTTTAGTTTTCAATTCTTCGGTCAAGCTATCGGCCTGCTCAGGAGCTAAACTAAATTCACTAGCGAAAATAAGCGGTAACTCTTTAAGGGTCAAAGTTTTAATCATTACTTTCATAACCACCATTGCCAAATCAACCCGATAACGGCTTTCAATTTCCGACAAAAGAGACATGGCGCTATCAGAAGAAACCTTGTCTTTCAAGTCTTTAGGCAGACTATTAAATTGTTGCAAGTAGTCGAACATTAGCCCTTAAAAAGCGAAAAAATAAACAGAAGTTGTTTTATCCTTCTGTTTATCATTTTAACATATTTTAGGTTAAATTGGAAAGTCAAAATCAAAGCGTGGTTATTGGACGGCTTTGAGTAATGTAGAACTTGCCTTTTTCTTGCGCCCATTCAATATCACAGGGGAATTTATAGTGATTTTCAATCGCTAAACAGATTTTAGCCAGCTCAATTATCTGCTTACCGCTTAGTTTTTGTTTGCCTTGCGCCGACTTTAAAACCGGCACCCACTTAACACCACCTTTTAAGCCTTTAATAATCTGCCGTTCTTGCTCCGAGATGTTAATATCGATAATACTGAGCTCTTTTTTTTCTAGTACATACGAATCCGGGGTTACCGAACCGGAAACAATGGCCTCTCCCAGCCCATAGCCGGCCTCAATAATCATTTGATTGCGATCTTGAGTCACTGGATGAACCGTAAAAGCAATTCCGGAAATTTCTGAATCAACCATTTTTTGCACGACCACCGCCACGCTCACTTTAGTTTTTAGCATCTTTTTTTCGTGACGATAAAAAATCGCTCGCGGCGTAAATAATGACGACCAACATTTTTTAACATTATCCAATAAAGTTTTATCGGTGGTATTTAAATAGGTCTCTAATTCTCCGGCCCAAGAAGCGGCCGAAGAATCTTCAGCGGTCGCGCTGGAACGAACGGCGACAAAAGACGCTTTTAATTTTTTAAACTCGGAGCTAATATCTTTTGCCAAATCAGTCGGCATTTTCGCGCCGGCAATCAGCGCTCTAATTCGTGAAGAAGCGCCATCAACCGAATTTACATCTTTATAATTAACCTTTTTTAATTGCGCTTCCAGTTCTTGAGTTAAATCAGTTTCTTCTAAGAATCGGTCGAAAGCCTCGGCTAAAATCACAAACCCCGGCGGCACTTTAAGTCCGGCCTGAGTCATCTCTCCGAGCGACGCCCCTTTGCCGCCGGCAATGGCCGCGTCTTTTTTACCAATTTTTGAAAATGGCTTGATAAGCATATTATTTATAATTAATTTTTACCAATTAAATCAACTTTACCATGCGTCGCGTCAACGTCAATAATTATACCATCTTTAATAATTTTAGTAGCAATTTTCGTGCCCACAACACAAGGGATGCCTAACTCACGGGAAATAATGGCCGCGTGGCAAGTTATCCCGCCCACATCAGTCACAATCGCCGAAGCTTTTTTAATCGCCGGTACTAAATCTGGCGTTGTCGCAATAGAAATCAAAATATCGCCCTGCTTCATTTTGGCCATATCCGCAATTACATTCACAACTTTAGCTTCGCCGCGGGCTCGTCCCGGAGAAGCGCAATCACCGGCTAAAATTTTAACATCGGTAATTTCTTCCTTAATAATATTTAACTTAGCTACAAAATCTTTAGCTTTAACGCCGGTCAAAAATACTTCGCTTGCCGGATGATATCGAGAATAAAAAATACTAAAATTATAGCGCTCATTAAGTAGTTCCGCGGACATCTTCCCTCCCCTAAGTAACGCTGATAATTCTTCCGGATTAAAATAACGCACTTGGCGCAATGATAAATAGTGACGACGCCCAACCTCCTTATATAAATTTTCTAAAACGGAAAGCGCGCAAAAAATAGCGTCTTTACGCGTCCCTTTAGTAAAAACTAAATCGCGCGCAAATTTTAAAATTCCTAAATGTTCATCATCAATGCTTAACTTTTTAACCAGTTCCTGCTGCCGCGCTTCAGTTTTTAATTTATTGTCTTCGCTTTCTTGAAGCGCTTGACCAGGATTTATCTTCTGTCTGATTAAGCTGCTTAAAATATCAATAAAATATTCTTGATTCCAGGCCGGGCCAACCATGCCATAGCCCAAAAAGCCAAAATCGGCAGTATGTTTTTTTATATCTAGAGCCGTCTGTTTGTTTATTTTATTTAGTTCCTCAGCGATGATTCTGGTTTCGGTAAAACTAAAATAATTTTTCAGTTTTGCATCGGCGATTATACCCTGCAAAATTAGGAGCAAGGCGCGATATTCTTCAGCTGATTTTGAGGGCTGGAGCGGCGTGGTTAAAACGGAAAAAACATCTCCGAGCGACAAACCGGCAGTCTTTACTCTCGGTTCTAAATAACCCATCAAATATTTAGAAAATGTACCTTCGCCAAAATCTAAAACCGTTTGCGGAATATGCAACAAATGCAAATCAGTATAAATTTTAAAAAACTTTTCAAAAATATCTGCCAGTTCGGCATCCGAACAAGCCTTCAAATTAGTTTTTTTTAATTTGTCGGCCGCCCGATAAAGAGTGTCTACTCGAGAATCCAGGTCGCCAATATATTGCTCGCGCCACTTGGCGTCAATTTTAACGCGCTGAAAAATTTCCGCACTCAATTCATAAAAATCAGATTTGGATGTTAAAAGCTGGCAAAAATTATTTTGGAAAATAGTCACTAGCGTCCTAAGGCTAGATTTAAATCCATACAACTGAGAAAATTCGGCGGCCATCTTAGCGTTCCAAGCAGGAGAAGTGAAAAGTGGATAATAATTTGGCATTTCTTCCAAACAAAATATTTCTTCACCGACATTGGCGCCGCCATGCTTTTTAAACATCGATTCCAATTCGGCAAAAAATTTACCCTGCTGGTCGGCAAAAAAATATTTCTTGCCATTAATAGTTTCAGTTGTTAAAAATCCGCCCTTAAGCAAATTAGCCAATTCTTTATGAACATTGGCTTGGTCTAAATTTAAGTTTTTAACTACCTCGCGGGCGTAATATTTTTTATCCTTGTTCTTAAAAAATAAGGACATAATAGCTAAACGCGCTTGGGAACTAATTAATTTCTCTAACATATATTTTGTATAATTATGGCTTAATTATACAAATAATCTTGTTTAATTGTCAATACTATATTGTAAAAAATACAATATAATCTTTGGGTAAATTTAAGCGCGACTAATAACTTTAACCAACCCTTTATCAGCATCGACTTCGACCACGTCCCCATCTTTTAAGGCTTTAGTGGCAATTTTAGTAGCAATAACGCAGGGTTTGCGCATTTCCCTGGCCACGATAGCGGCATGACTGGTTACTCCACCCTGATCGGTTACAAAGGCGGCTGCCTTCTTCATAGCTGGCACCAAATCCGGTTGAGTAGAAATTGAGACCAAAATATCCCCCTCCTTCATTTTAGCCATGTCAGAGATGACATTTACTATTCTCACCGTTCCTCGGGCTTGCCCCCGACAACCGCACTGTCCCTTAAGTTCGGAAACTGAAACATCTTCATGTTTTTGAATATACTTGCTGGCAATATTTTTAGCCTCTTCCCCACTAAAAAATAATTCCGTATCTTTCGCTGTATAATAAACACAAAACTCCACGCGCTTTTTAACTTCAGCTTTATCAAGCACACTATCAAATAGAGCCGCCTTAATTTCTGAAGATTTCATAAAGCGCAATTCTTTTAATTTTAAACCGACACGCTCGGCAATTTCTTCCAAGATAAAAGTAGTTTTATAAAGCGCAAACAGCTGAGCATAGCGACGATAAATTTTTGTAACCATAAAATCACCCCAAGCCGAGAAAAAGCGCTGAATATCTTTGCTTAATTTTAATTCCTTGATTAACTCTGTTCTTTCTTGAAGAACTTTCTGAGCATGCTCCTCATGCTCGGCAAAAGTTTCCGCCAAATGAGCGTCACCATTAACCATTCTGACTAATTCTTTCAAATAATGTTCAAAATCATAAACGCCCTGTTCTTCCGTGTAAATAAACTTAGTATAAAAATACTGATGATAATGATCTTCTAGGCGTTCCATAATTTCCGGGGCAATTTTAGCTTTTAAACCGCGAACAACTTCTGAAAACTTCGCCTCATATTCTTCGCTGTGCGTATAAAGACCAAAAAACTTCACGTCCTCTTCCTTAAACTTGCGAAATAACTCTTTAAAAATGGCTAATTGATTGGTGTTTTGCTGAACCATAATTCCAATCTGCATTAAATTGTCCTGCTCTTCCTTTAACATTGAAGCTTTATCCGGCTGAGTCAAAAGCGCCATGTATTCTTCAATCTGATTTTCAGCAACACCAAAATCTTGCAAAATACTTTTGCCGCGATTGGTTAAATTATCGCCGAACATATCGGCCGCCACCGGAATCCAGCCATAGCGATAATAATCGAGATGAATATTTTCATGCTCCTGATAATATTGCCAGAGTTCTTCTTTGCTTAATTTTTCCAAGCCACTTTCCGGAATTTTGGCCACCACTTCATTTAATTTATCGGCGAAGAATCTAATTTTAGCATTAACATCTTCCATAAAATCGATGTCGCCCAAAAACTTATTAACCAAATGCTCGCCGCCTTCGTAAGCATCTTGTTTATCAAAATAAAACCACAGGTTGTAGCCCTGATAAACTCCGACAATCTGCTGATAAGCATGGCCGCCTGGTTCTTGAAAACCATTAGTAAAACAATAGAATGGGATGGCCATAAACCAAGGACTGATATTCATTATTTCCTCCGCTAAAAACCAATCATGTTTAAACATTTTTTCCAAATTCTGATTATTATTTTTAGCGAGTAATGATTTTAATTCCGTAATTGCTTTATAGTTCTGATTAAGAAAATAGTATTTCTTCTTGCCCCTTGTTTCCTGGACAACGACCCCCTCTTCAATTAAGCCGGCTAACTCGCGTGAAACATTGGCGTTATTTTTGTTTAACGCCGTGGCAATTTCTCCTAAATATAATTTAGGTTCCCCGCCTTGCTCTGAATTACTTAAAAGCTCAAGAATTTCGTAAGCAGTTTGTGATTTAAACAAGTTTTTCATATTTTTTGTTTAATAAACAATGTTTATAGTCTAATAAGCAAATAATATAGCAAAAGCGGAAAAAAGTCAATAGTCATGGTCTAAAACAATCAGCTATTGACAAATAAGTAATAATGTTATATAATATAGGGGTTGAACATTAAAAATTCCATATTATAAACCAGGCTCAAAAGGCCACAAAATCTGTTAATGATGAGTAAAAATCTGATTTATGTCCGACACGGAAAAAAAGATGGCGAAAACATCGCCAAAGATGCTTTAGCGGCAATAACAAAAAGCGGTATCCCGATGGTAAATGACCTCTGCACAGGCCAAAAAATTCGTATCCACGATGGTACAGAGTATGACCGCACACGGCAGACGGTTAAGGCTTATGAAGTCTTCTTGGTAGGCATTCAGGAAAATGATGGGGTTGATTGTGAAATTGTCGGCTACATCCCTGCTGACCCACGCCTGGGCAATAAAGCCCTCTTTGATGAATGGACGGCCAATCCGGACGTCACCGCCGACGCTACTACCAGAAATTGGTACCGGGCTTTCGAGGACTACAATCCCATGTTTATTACCCGGGTCCAATTGGGCGCCCTCGCTGCTCTGCGCGACATTTTCGCCCAAGCCGAAGATGGCGACTTAATTCTCTCCGTTGGTCACACACCAATGATTGAATGGTCAGCCTTCGCCTGTGACCCTTACGAGAATATTTCTCGTGATCTTAAACTGGCCGAATTGACCGGCTTCATCTTCACCGAAGAACTCGGGGAAATCACTGTTACTGGCTTTATCGAAGCTGAAATTTAAAACGCTGCCCGACGGAATCGCGCAACTAAAAACCGACATCATCAAAAGTGCCGGTTTTTTTCTTTTTAAAATTAATTCTAAAATTTATTTAGCCAATTTCTGACTTCCCTTTTAAGTTGAGCCGGGTTTTGATAGAGAACTGTTTCGATGCCAATCTTTTTAGCATTAATAAAATTATAATCTTGATCATCTATTAATAATGTTTCCGCCGGAGAATGACTAAAACGTTTTAATAAATATTCCATCGCCTCTTTGGATTTTTTTTCCAGACCTAAATTATAACTATTGATTATCACCGGGAAATAACGGTTCAATCTGTATAGGTTAACAATCTCATTAAATTGGCGCGGCGTATTTTTGGAAAACACGACAATTTCCGCTTTTTTGTTTTTCCAATCTTGAGCTAATTTAATTATCGGCTTATTCAATTTTTGAAAAGAGATATGGATTTTTCTTAATTCCGCGCCTGTCTCGTTAAGATTCAATTCTTTAACCGCCAAAGCAAAGGATTGCGCCTCGGTCATTTTGCCCATCGTTGCCGCTGTAAAATATTTATGATAAACAACTTGATAGACCGCGTCATAATCAAGCTGATATTTTTTGGCAATCCACTGACAAGTTTCTTTATAACTGCCGATGGTGATTACCCCAAATAAATCTAAAATTATAAACGGCATAAATATTAATTGGTTATATTTTAGCGCTCTCTTCTAAATGCTGACCGAGATGCTTGGATTTCTTTATTGCCTCTTCAAAGGTGGCACGTTTATTTAAAATTTTAGCAATTGCTTCTTTGCTAACTGCTATTTCTTTTTGCTCGCCCTTATCTTGATAGGATAATTTAATAGTTTGTTCTGTCCCCTTATTTGCAATCTTAATATGCAAGCCTTCCGTCTCCGCCCAGCCATTTTTTAAGTCGGCAATAAATTCAGCGCGCGCCTGTGCTCCCATTTGTTCTTTTATAACTTCCGCTAAAAATGGCTCGGCGACAGATTGGTGAGTTGCTAAATATCTTTCCAGATGATTTGGAAATTCCTCGCCATCTTTTTTCTTATTGGTAGCCAAGCGATTAAAATTATTTCCGACCTTACTATATTTATCAACAATCTCAGCAATATTCCCTGCTTGGCGTAGATAGGTAGTAGAAATGTTATCCCCCTTTTTAATCGCCAACATATCGCTTTCATTCGCGAGCCAATCCATATACCGACCAGCTTTAAAAGCGGCCATACCCTCCGCCTCAATCGGTCCATCGAGATTAAAGGCTAGACGTTCATCGCGATATATTTTTTTTCCAAATTTAATTTCTTCAGCAATTTTAGCGTCCATCTCCGCCAAACTGTCTTCAACTTTAATATTATCTTCATTAGCGCTCATAATAAGCATGGCGGTTTCAGCCGTTCTATCCATCGGGCTGGCGCCCGCGACAGCCACCTTAATATCTGGATTCATTTTTAAGCCTTTCTCGTGAGCCAATTCTCTCCCTTCAGGCGTTAATAATAATTCTGAATTAGGACGGTTGGGATCATTTTCTTTTTTGCTATGGCGAAAAATTTCCAAACTAACTTCAGTTTCCAAAGGTTTTTCTGTTTCCACTTGTTGTTCCGGATTTTTATCAGGCCCAAATTTTGGCAGTCCAAACATAAATTTATATTTTATCTTGTGTTAATAATGATTTTGTTATAATAACTTGGCTGTGGGCCCGGCCGGGTGGCGAGCTCAATTTTGACACTTGAGTCTCCGGGGTTCAACTCCCCGCGGGTCCACAGCCGCTAGCTAATATTGACCACAAGGAATAATTTTGCTATAATAATTTTACTAAGTGTCAAAATTGGGCTCAAATAAAAACTATTCGGAAGAGACAATAAATTCCCCCGCAAGGGGGTTTTTATTTTGCCCTTTTTATTATTCTCACGATTCCCTTATTAGCATCGACTTCAAGCAGGTCGCCGTCTTTAATAATTTTAGTGGCAATTTTAGTGCCGATAACGCAAGGCTTTTTTAACTCTCTGGCAATAATCGCCGCATGGCAAGTCAGCCCACCCTCATTAGTCACAAAGGCGGCCGCCTTTTTCATGGCGGCTAAAAAATCAGGCGAAGTCATATAAGTAACCAAAATGTCTCCCGGTTTAACTTTCGAAACTTCTTTAATTCCAAGTACAACTTTAGCGATTCCTTTAACGCAACCCATCTGGGCAATCGCGCCTTTTATCTCGGAAATCTCCTGTTCGTTTTTATTTTTGCTAAAAATATCTCCATCCAACATACAAACTCCACCCTCATAATCAATACAGGAAATACGATCAGAATATTTCTTCAACTTCCCGGAAATTAAATCTTTGAATTGATAATATTTTAAGTCTTGAAAACCAATACCATATTTTTTAGCCGCCTCCTTCAATATCGGGCGGGACAAAAAAATCAATTCATAAAAAACATCAGTTCTTCTAGTTCTTAAATAGACTAGTTCTCTGGCCTCCTGATATATATTTTCAAGCGGCTTGGGTATTTCTGGATAAACATGGGCTTTATGCTTTTTAAGATTAGCTTTATGTTCTCGCAGTTCGTTCAAGCTATAGGGCGCAGCAAAACCATCGCGGGCGCGCATCCAAGAATATTTCTTTCTGATTATCTTTAAGTCTATTCCGGCGCGCATCTCATCCTCCATCAGCTCCAGCATATTTTTTTTATCCGGATAAGAAGAGTCGCCGATATATTTATCTAAATCAAATTTAATATATTTAGGAGTTTTCTTTTTCAATTCGCCCCAGATAACATGTTCGAGCATATGAGCGGACCAAATATAAGAACCGGTGCGATGGAATATATCCTCTAATATTGATAATTTTTTTACCAAAGGAATTTTTTTGTCGCTACACAGTGATAGAACACGAGCGCGACTTTCAGCATAAAATATTTCCAAGCTGTCAGATATTTCACTAATATGATGATGCTTGAGCCAGTTTTTTAGATTGGGGACAGCGGAATCAAAAATTTCATCCGACCAATACCAATGCCCCTCGGTAAAAATAAAAGATTTAAGTTCCCAACCAGAAAGACCGATTTTTACAAAAGCTTTCTTGGAGCAAGTTTCTGTAAGAAGCGACATCATGAAGGCATAAAAATTTCTTTTTAACCATGGTTCCCATTTATGCTTCAGCGCCTTTTTTAAAATTTCCTTTTCTTTCGCGTTCATATTATTTTTTAATTATTCTTACTACCCCCGTATTGGCGTCAACTTCCACAAACTCTCCGTTTTTTAATAATCTAGTAGCATTCTTGGTCCCGATGACACAAGGTTTTTTCATTTCTCTAGCCAGTATCGCGGCATGGCAAGTTATTCCGCCTTCATCAGTCACAAAAGCGGCCGCTTTTTTCATGGCCATCACCATGCTCGGGGTGGTCATGGAGGCGACTAAAACCTCGCCTTTTTTAAAACTATCTAAATCTTTTTTATTAGAAACGATTCTGACTTTACCGGTAGCAATTCCCGAAAAAGCGGAACGACCGGAAATAATATCACTAATATTTTTTTCCAGACACAATTTCTTGAAGGCCACTACTCTTTTTCCAGAAATTATTTCTATTTTCCCGCGGCTAAGCAAGGCAACAAAATCTTTTTTTCTCTCCTCTAAAACTTTAACATTAGGTATTTTATTATTAACAATCTCGGAATAAGAACAGTGGATTAAATTTTCATAAGTTAACCCTTTATTTTTAGCAAAATTTTCCAAAGCTTTATACCAAGAAAAAAATATTTTATTAAAATTGTCTGTTCGATGCGTACGATAATAAATAAAAAACTGCATCACATCCACATAATGACTTTTATCCTTTAACAATTTTTTAGCTCGAATAATAGCTCGTTTTGTCTCTAAGCGACTGCTATCATCCAAAAAATTCTTATCTTTTTTTAAAGATTGCAAAATTTCTTTTGCTTCCTGGCGAGTTAAAAAATTGTGTTTTCCGTAACGAGAGAAATTCCAAGAATGGTTTTTAATAAAATAATTAAGGTCCCCAGTCTTTAATAAATGTCTTTTTGCTATCTGATCAAGATTTAGGTCTAAGGGCAAATTAAGATGCGACATTAACTCAGTGGTTTCCGTTTCCGTCGTTGTCTTAAGTAATTCGCTCCTGACTACATCCTCAATAAAATCATCGCAAATATGATACAGTGATAGGGTCGGCTGATATTCAATATAATTTTCAAAAAATTTAACAAAATTATCGATTTTTTCTTTATTAATATTTTTTAAAGCCAACTTCTCGCGCCGCAATGTTTCTTTTTTTAAATATAAAAAATTATTTTTATCTTTTAAAACATATTGGGTTGCCTTTTTCGCGAAGTCTACTAAATGATACTGGGGATAATAATAAACGCCCGCAATTTCAATAACGTCTTTTAATTTATACTTGAAACCCAAAAATTTTTGCCATCTTTTTTCATCGCTAAATCCCACAAAAAATAAAGACGACATTAGTGGCACATAGGGCCGATAAACGGTTTTAACTAATTTGACGCCTTGATAAGTAAACATGAATTTATTTTAATATTTTTACTATTCCTTGATTAGCATCCACTTCCACTAAGTCACCGTCATGCAGGACTTTAGTAGCAATTTTAGTGCCAACGACGCAAGGAATTTTTAGTTCTCGAGACACGATGGCGGCGTGGGAAGTTATTCCCCCCATATCGGTAACGAAGGCTGCGGCTAATTTCATCGCCGGCAACAATTGCGGACTAGTTGAGACGGCAACCAAAATATCCCCTTTCTTAACTTTAGAATTATGTTGATAACCAAAAACTAATTTGACAGTACCGCGGGCTTTGCCGGGTTGCGCTACCTGCCCAGATAATTCTTGAATATTTTCTTTTTGCTTGATGGTAATGTCTAAATGAGCATTAAGAAAATTATTAATCTGCTCATTACCGGCCGTAATTTTATATTTATCTAAAGAAATCGGAATAATCAAGCTTCTTAACCAGCGCTGTTCTAAATTAATCGGGAGCCTCTTAACATTTTTAATGCTGGCAATTAATTCCTGAGTGGACAAAACTTCTAAATATTTTGGCAAAAGCTGCCAACGTCCGGCTAAAACATCAATAATATTATTGGCGACAACATAAAGCGCTTGGCGAACGTCAGCTCTAAGTGATTTTAAATAAACCATTTCGGCCGCTGAATTTAAAATATTCTCTTCGGAAGCGCTTAATTTTAATTCGGATAACAGGTCTTCTCTTTTTGGCTGATGATGAGAAAAATTATTTTTATGATGACGTTTAATTTCTTGCAGCTGTTTCAGAGTTAAACCGCGGCCGATATATCCCTGCTCTAACCAAAAATATTTATTTAGCAATAAACGATTATTTTTAACGGTGGAAATATCTTGATAAGCTGCAGTAGTTAAGCTAGGTTTAGCGGGATTGGCTAAAATATCCAAATAAAAATTCAAGGGCTTTTTTAAATTTTTTCTTTTAGCAAATATGCCGGTCGTTTGATTGGCTATTTCTCCATAAACATCGGCAAAAGCAATAACCATGCCCCAAGCGGCTAAATCTTTCTGCATTTTACGAATATTATTTAGCAACAAAATTATTTCTGAATCGGAAAGTTTTGGCAAGGGGTAATATTTCTTAGCTAGCTTAAAAATACCGGCACTCAATTTTTCAGTCTGCTTTTTAATATTAACTAGTAACTTTTTATCATGAATTACGTGCTCAGCGCAGGTTTTAGAAAATTGCTGCGCTTGGCGTTGATTTTGAAAATAATTTAAAGTCTCGCCCTTTATTAATTCGCAAAAGGAATCGGGAACGCTCATGCCCACTTGCTTCTTCAGCAAAGAACTGCGCATACCCGTCCAAGTTGTTTCAATATTAAAAAAAGAAGTATTAATATCTTGGTTTAAAAGTGAATATTTAGACATATTTTAATCTTTTCTAAATAAACTTGATTTATATTTTTCCGGATGATACGAAATGAGTCTTTTTATCTCACAAAAAAAGCGCTCCGAAACTATTAGTTCGTCGAGCGCTTTTAAATCTACTTGCTGATCGTAACCTAAACAAATAATATCCGGTCGTAATTCCCTCAGGAGCTGCCAGCGGTCAACTTTATTTCCCAAAATTACGCGACCCTTGAGGCCTAATTCCTTAACGGCATCTTCTACCTTCTGGCGGCGCACTTCTTCATTTTCCCGCGGCAAGCGGCCTTTACTTTTTAAGACATTGGCATCGCGCGCCACAACCACTATCAATTCATCGCCAAAAACACCAGCCTGAGAAAGATAGGAAAGATGGCCGGGATGGAGGGTATCAAAGGTTCCGAAGGCAATCGCGCGCATATTTTTTATTTCAACCTTCTATCTTAGCCTAACTAATTGCTTTCTTCAAGGCCGCGGCTTTATCAGTTTTTTCCCAAGGAAAACCAACGCGACCGAAATGTCCGTAAGCGGCCGTCTTGAAAAATATTGGTTTTTTCAAACCAAGAGTATCAATAATCGCTTTCGGGCGAAAATCAAAGACGGCTTCAACGGCTTGCAAAATTTTAGTATCAGAATATTTATTAGTTCCAAAAGTATCAATATAAATGCCGACCGGTTTCGCCACGCCAATGGCGTAAGCAACTTGCAGTTCACATTTATCAGCCAAACCGGCAGCCACAATATTCTTAGCGGCATAACGCGCCATATAAGCGCCAGAACGGTCTACTTTAGATGCATCTTTACCGGAAAAACAACCGCCGCCATGGCGAGCATAACCGCCATAAGTATCAACGATGATTTTACGGCCAGTCAAACCGGTGTCCGCTCCCGGACCACCAAAAGTAAAGGCTCCAGTCGAATTGATAAAAATTTTAGTTTTCTTATCTAATAATTTTCCTAAAATCGGTTCAATCACTTGTTTTAAAATATCGGCGCGAACTTTGCTTAATTTTATTTTAGCGCTATGGCAAGCGGCAATCACAACGGTTTCTACGCGCACCGCTTTCCCGTCATGATATTCCACGGTCACTTGAGATTTTCCATCCGGCTTTAAATAAGGCAGAATTTTTTTATGGCGAACTTCAGCTAAGCGGGCAGCGAGCTTATGAGCTAAAACAATCGGCAAAGGCATTAACTCCTTAGTTTCATTGGTCGCATAACCGTACATTAAGCCCTGGTCGCCGGCTCCCTGTTCTTTATGTTCACCGTTGCCTTCATCCACGCCTTGAGCGATTTCTTGGCTCTGCTCGTGCAAAGCGGAAACAATCCCGACGCTGTCACAATCAAAACCTGACTCGGCATCGCTATAGCCAATTTTCTTTAAAGTACGGCGAACAATTTCATCAACTTTAACATATTCTTTAGTTCTGGCTTCGCCGCCAACCACAACCAAGCCGTTAGTCACGAAGCATTCCACGGCCGCATGACTCTCAGGGTCATGAGTTAACATCTCATCCAAAATACTATCACTAATCTGATCGCAAACCTTATCCGGATGGCCTTCGGTCACTGACTCGGAAGTGATTAATTTAATATCCATATTTTTATATGTCCGCTCGGGTAACGGAATTAGTTAAAAAAATTAACTTATTTTGTCGGCCTAGTTCAGGCCTTACAATATATATATTGTAATATATTACTATGGCAAATACAATGAAAAAGGACATCTGTGAGAATGTCCTTTTACTTGACAGAGGAATGTCTTTATTGGTTAGCAAGCTATTGCTTGATAAGCTTTAAAGTTTGTTTTTTATTTGTTAAAAAATAGATTCCCTGCTTTAAACCAACCAGGGAAATGCGGTTATCTCCAGGTTCTACGCGAATCTGTTTGATAACTGTTCCAAGAACATCACTGAGAGTAACAATCGCTTCCGAGCTGCTTTTAATGGTCAATTCGGAATTGAAGGGGTTAGGATAGGCTGAGAAATTATCAGCTTTTTCCCAACCAATAACAGCATCAGGAATAGCCTGGGCTAAATCAGTGCGGGTAGAATAAATCTTCCCGTTATTACCGATAGCCAGCATCCCGTCAACGTCACCATTGCTCAAATCAATAATCATGTTCAAAGCAGAGCTTTGACTTCTTTGGACAATAACCCGGTTTTTAATAATAAAGCCGTTTTTGCCATTAGGGTCGCCGCCGACATGCCAAAATTGCGAATGTGCGGGGGTAACTAATGAAGATTTAATAGACTGTTCCGGTGTTAAATCGGTAAAGTGATAATAATCATTGAAGAGACTAACTCCCGCAAAAGGATCGGAAACAGCTTCATAATTATACCATCCGGCCGTTTTACCGTGAAAAGAGGCTAAGCATTTCCCCTGATAAGAAGCAACGCTGGAAATAGAATCAGGCATCGGCTCAGAAAATTTAAGCTCATAATACGGAGCCGTCTGTTTGAGTTTAACAATACCGATACCAAATGATAAATGGCCTCCTGGACCGTAAGTAACTGTCCGAGCATGAGTAACAATATAATCACCATCTTTATGCCCGCCTAAATAAACAAAGTCATAAGAAGGATCCTGAAAACCCTGCGCCTGAACAGGAAGCCCGGAATTCATAAAGCGAAAATCTTGCCACAGAGCAAACTGTTTAGTTTGCATAAAGGCCACAATAGAATAATTCCAATTAGTCACCGGGATTATAGCGCGGACAGGAATATCGTGAAGTTTCCCGGAAGCGTCCAATGCCTCAAAAGGAAAATCCTTGAAAGTCGCGCCGTTATCGGTACTATATTTCAATAAATCATTTTCCTTCCCTCCGGAGAGGAAGATTAGAGTGTCATTCACGCGCGTCGCCAAATTAATGGTACGCTTTTTCACAGGGTCGATATCGAGCTGTTTCCAGCTTTGACATTTATCTTTGGAAACAAAACCAAGGCCTTGTTCACCGAAGATATAGATAGTAGGAGCACTGGCCCCTCCTACAGCGGGCACGTTTATAGCGCATTTCAGATTAATACTTGTCGGGCTATTTATTCCCAACACTTGGGCGGTGGCAATTTGGGCTATCAGCCCAAAAAATACCAAACACAGAAGTTTTTTCATTTTTCCCTTTTTTGTTGGTTTTTATTAATAATTGTTAATTTACAAATCTTTTAATACTATAATAATACTTAAAAAATGTCAATATTAATATTTAGGCGCGAATTAACAAAAATTAGGTTCCCGATTCCCAACCGGCAAGATATTCCGCCTGCTCTTTAGTTAATTTATCAATCTGAATGCCTAAGGATTTTAATTTCAAAGCAGCCACTTTATTTTCAATCTCTTCCGAAACATTATGGACTTTAATATCTAATTTTTTCTTGGCTGTCACAACCGCTTGCGCGGCTAAGGCTTGCGTGGAAAAACTCATATCCATCACACTCGCTGGATGGCCTTCGGCGGCGGCTAAATTAACCAAGCGCCCTTCGGCAAGCAGATATATTCGCTTGCTGCCAACTAAATATTCGTCAACATTTGTTCGAACTTGTTTAGTTATCTTCTTGGACATTTTGGCCAGTGCCGGAATATCAATTTCCACATCAAAATGGCCGGAATTGCAAACCATCGAGCCATCTTTCATGTTTTTAAAATGAGCGGCGCTAATAACATGCTTATCACCAGTAATCGTGCAAAAAATATCACCGACCTTAGAAGCTTCATTCATAGTCATAACTTGGAAGCCGTCCATGGCCGCTTCTAAAGCTTTAATCGGGTCAACTTCGGTGACAATCACTTTAGCCCCCATACCGCGGGCACGCATGGCAAAGCCCTTGCCGCACCAACCATAACCGGCAACCACCATATTCTTCCCTGCCAACAAAACATCGGTGGCACGAATAATACCGTCTAGGGTTGACTGCCCTGTACCATAGCGATTATCAAACATATTCTTGGTCTTGGCGTCATTAACGGCAATTACCGGCAATTTTAATTTGCCTTTCGCCTCCAGAGCGCGCAAACGAATAACGCCAGTGGTTGTTTCTTCCATGCTGCCTAAGATATTTTTGGCGTCCGCTTGATATTTATTATGAAGCAAAGAAATTAAATCAGCGCCATCGTCCATTGTAATCTGGGGTTTATTTTTTAAAGCCAAATTTAAATGTTCATAATAAGTTTTATTATCTTCCCCGCGGACAGCCATTACTTTTATCCCATGGTTTTTAACTAAAGCCGCCGCAATATCATCTTGAGTTGATAAGGGATTAGAAGCCACTAAAGTAACATCGGCTCCGCCAGCTTTCAAAGTCAGCATTAAATTAGCCGTTTCTGCGGTCACATGCATACAAGCAGAAATGCGCTTACCTTTAAACGGTTGGGTTTTAGCAAACTCAGCTTTAATAATATTTAAAACTGGCATATCCTGCCCCGCCCATTTTAAACGCTTTTCTCCGGCCGCGGCCAGTCTAATATCTTTAAGGTGGCTCATAAAGTTATTTTATCTTTAAAATTTTTATTATATCTTTTTATAAAATCTTGAGTGGTAAAACTATGGGTCTGGGTACCATATTTTTCAACTGTATAAACAGCTGTCGTGGCTGCCAACTGCCCACAGGTCTTTAAATTATAGCCTAACAGAAGGCCTTTTATCAAGCCAGCGCGGTAAGCGTCGCCCGCTCCAGTCGGGTCGGAAGTGTTCGCCGGTTTGGCAGCTTTAACCGCAATTTTCCGACCTCCTTGATAGATTTCCGAACCTTGGCTGCCTCTGGTAATAATAAGGATTTCGACTTTCGAACTAAGACTCTCTATTTTTAATTTTAAGAGCTTGGCAATCTGCGCAATCTCATAATCATTACCGATTAAAATATGGGCACCCTTAATAGCTTGCTGAAATTCAGTAGCGGAGAAAGTCGGGGTCATTTGGCCGGGGTCAAAAATATAAGGAATGTGTTGTTTCTGATAAGCAACGGCGTATTCCAACATCCGCTGCTTATCATCAGGGGCGATAATGGCCAAGGAAATTTTATATTTTTTACAAATCGCTTTAACCGATTTAGCGGCGTAGCCGACGACTGGTTTGCAGGGATAAAAAGCAGAAATTTGATTATCTTGCTTATCAGTAATAATATGGGCCGCGGAAGTCGGCGAGTCTTTCAATTCTTTAAGAAAGCTGACATTAATTTTATTTTTTAAAAGCCAGGCACGATAAGACCCAAAATCAAAACCAGCCACCCCGAGAATGATTGGTTTTTCTTTTAAAAGCGAGAGGTTGTAAGTGATATTTCCGGCCGTGCCGCCAAAACTGGTTTGCAAATTATTGACGACGAGCGAAAGATTTAATTTATGAGTTAACTTAGGGAGTCCGGTGCCGATATTGTCCGAAAAAAGTCCCGGGAAATCCATAATCTTATCAAAAGCGATAGAGCCGGAAACCGCAATTTGCGGTAATTTATCTTTTGGCATTTTTGCGAGCTTCAGTTTTTTTAAGACGCATGATTTCTTGGCTAATAGCTTTATATTCCAAACTGACTGGGGAATAGCTATCTAAAATTTCTTCCAGTTCGGTCGTGCGGGGGATATTTTTTTGTTTTTCAGGAATGGTGGGGGTTTCAGAGGAAGATGAAGTTGCAACAGGCAAATCTTTGCTAACGACGGGCAATGGTTTTGTGTCTGATAGGACATCATCATTCTCAATATCGATCGGAATTAATTTTTCTGTTGGCGAATAATTTTTTAAAGCTTCTTCGACTGCCCTGCTTTCATGGACTGGTTCTAAAACGCCTTTTCTAAAAATATGCAACTTACCGTTAATCATCATGGTGTATTCTTCCTCAAGACCATTAGGGGCATCCGAAGAAATGTTCAACTTATCAAAAAAATCAAATAAAATTTTTAAATGTTCATATTCTTCTGTGCTTATATTCTTATCTCCTTTTAGACCCATCATATACTGGGCACGCGCTAATTTATCACTGGCCTCCAAACCAATTTTAGAGGTATAATTTTTCAACCAATCTCTAACAGTTTTAATTTCAAAATTTTTAGTTATTTCTTCAGCATTTTCCAGTAACGTTTTTTTTAATTCTTCTTTCAAATTATTACGATCTTCTATTGGTAGAATTGATAAAAATTTTGTGTTAATTCGTCTTTCTAAATTATAATCATCTAAATTAAATTGATAGCAAAAATTATTTTTAAATAGGGACAACATTTCTTTTTCGTCTAACGAAGGTAAAGCAATAAATTCTAATTTCAAGATTAAATCTTGATAAAAATGAGCGAGGTTAATATCTTCTTTTAACTCTTGAAAATTAGCCTCAAGCGCCTTTTCTAAAATTCTTAAAAATTGAAAAGCTTTAGGCTGATCATCAGCTACCACAATTCCGGCAACAACATCGGCGGCTAAATCTTGATAGCTTTTTTCTAATATTTTTTTATATTTAGTATCTGTCATAATTAACTTTGAAAAGATTTAGCTTTATTATATTTTTCATCAAATCCCGAGGATGAGGCAATTGAACCTAAACGGTTTTCTAGGGCATGTAATAAATTATCAACCTTAGGATCTTTGCCACCATCTACCATTTTACTAAATTCGGCTTCAAGAGCAGGATTTTTCTTAATTGCATCATAAACATATTTAGCAGCGCTTTCATTCATTGTTTCCATATTCTTTAAACCAGCCATACTATTAATCGCCTGAAGTTTAATAATGCCGCCTGTATCTAAATGGAATTCACCTTTTTTGTCATGATAACCATAAGCTAAACGATTATTATTTCTAATAAACGCTTGCAGTTGTTGCTTACCGGTTTCAATATCTCTAATATCATTATGTTCTTTATCACTTGTTTCTCGCCACTCACCATTTTCCATGGCATAAGAACTAGTAGCCCCCCAATGATTGGTTGCCTTATTTATTTCAGCAATTTGGCTACCTAGACCAAACGCCTCTTGCTGGTTAAATCCAGCATAATTGTTAGAATTCTTATCGGCCAAATCTCGCATCATTTGTTTTAAGCCCACATGATCTGTCCTACCAGCAATTGGTTGCAAAAACTCATTATCATTACCGTCTTTAGTCATCTTCAACATCACCGCTTTCACCATATTGCGATCATGAGAAGAAATTGCTCCTTTAAGTATTCGCAATAATTCTGTTGGATCCTCTATATCGCGCAAATCCGCCATCTTTTTCTGTACCGCAGTTTGTCCAGCCAATCTTGATTGCCGATTATACTGAGGAATATTAGACGCAACTTTTGCGTCAAGTCTTTCAATAACAGATTGTTTTTGCTTAATTTCTTCGCGAGCCTCAAATTTTTCTTTGTCTGAAAAAACTCGACCCATATTAGTATCTGCCCAGGCGCGCTGATTAAATGCAGTTTTTCTGGCTGCTCCAGCAACTGATTCCTCCGAAGCGGCTTCTTGGCGAGCGCTTCGTAATTCATTCAATTTAACATCATCCTTGTAATCACCCTTACTTTCTTCATCTTTAATGTCTTTATCTATACCGGCTACACGTTTTGCTGCCATAGTTTCCTTAGCTCCCGCTGATAAGTAATCATTATAGGCTTTTGTTCTCATTTTGGTGCGGTCGACATTACTAGCCTCCATAAAACTATTCTGAAAATTTTTATTATCCAAATCAGCCTCATGTACTTCTTTTTCACTTAAAGCAACATCTTTATCTTTATCCATCCTATTTTTACCTTTTAATTGCTTCATAATCCCAACTGGTTTTATCCCTTTCCAGCTAGACAGTCTATCCCAAGCATCGGCCGGTCCGGCAGTCATTGCCATTACTCCCGCAAATCCGCCCTTGTTCATTCTATCGCTAGCGGCCTCAACTCCTTTGACATATTGATCATTTTTCTTTTCTTTGCGACGTGCCTGCATCCCAGTCCACACGCGTTTCAAATTTAAATCAGCAATCCCTTTTTCTTGTAAAAATTTATCATTTGCCCAGCCAGCAGAATGTTTTGCGCCCTTCCAGGCCAATAATCCTGCCCCAGCCGCCGCGCCAATCGCCAGCTTGTTGCCTGTGCTGGATATCTTCCCAGCGACACCAGCGGCCGCACCGCCAATTTCTTGAGCGATTTTCATGCCACCCAAAAGCATGGCGATAGAAATCACAAACTTAATCATGATGTCAGTCGTGCCCTTCTGACAAACGCCGCTCTCATCTTTCTGACAAGTAATCTTGTTAGGGTCTTGTGGGCTACCGTCAATTCCTAAGCTTTGATTATTAAAACTAACGAGCGAAGTAAATGATAACCAGATAAAGAAGGCTAATACCGGGCCGACAATCAAATTCTTAGTAAAATCGCTCCACCACATTGAAGAATATTTGGAACCGCCAGGAAAAGCTGCTAACAAATAAGCGAAGGGAGACAAAACAACATAAACCCAAATCATAATAATGCGCATCACGAGCATTCCCAACATGGCTGTTACTGTGATTAAAGCAATAGCCGAATAAATAACTGATAGAACAAAGGCCCCGGCCACTTCCCAGCTGCTAACATCTTCAAAGCCGTCCAATTTCTGCCAACCGGTAATACCCAACATATCGACCAAGCCGCCAGCCATCACATCCTTAAAGGCATTAACAAAAGTTAACATCACCACTTGAGCGACATCAATTAACAACCCGCAAATAGTCTTGGAGAAGTTTATTAAGATTGCCATCAAAATCAACTTTGGTAGCCATTTCTTATAACTATAATTTTCCAAACGTAAAATTGTGCCAAAAGCGATAACCAGAAGAATAATCACAAAGAACATGTTGGAAATATCACGAGCAATCACCCAGCCATTAGCAACCGCCGCGGCGTGGATGAAATTATTATACTGAGCGATATAAACCAACACCGCCATCACTTTCGCTAAAATCCAACCTAAAACCGAGGCAATGCCAGAAGCCAGGCCTCCAACTACCGTGGTCACCCAATCAGCCCGTGCCGCTTGTGGTAAAAGTAAAACTAAAGCCGCCAAAAACAAAATTACCGACAGGGCTTTCTGGTGATTATTAAATTTTAGTTTCCGTTTGAAATTCATATTTATATTAATTGGCAATAGCGCTAGTAACTACGCCCCAGATAAGACTAAACTCCGAAGCATAAAACCCTATCGGGTCTTCAATTAGTTTTACTAAAAGGACAATAACCGCGACGATGGCAATAATTACAATTAATAAAAGCAAGTCTAAACCAACTAATACCATCGACTCACCGATATTGGCGCAACTACTTCCATTTTTAATAGTTATATAACCTGACTGCCCACCAACAATGGCATTAACTGATTTAGCCCCACCTGATATACCTCCGGTCGTCCACTCATCTCCCAATTTACAAAAAAAATCTCTACCAACCACTAAACTCAAAAAAACATGAATATTTATCCAAATTAGGGTTAAGCCCCAACTGGGGATTAAATTAATCCAGGCGTCTTGCAATAATCTACTGGTTCCCTGACGCATTGGCGCGGCTGCTTTTTGTTTTAGACCGCCGCCAGATTTAGATTCCTCAGCCGCTTGTTTTCTTTTTTCAGCAATAACGGCCTCTCTTAAAGTTTGTGGCTCCGCAACTGACCCATCTTCAGAATCAGCGCCGCTTCTCTTGGCCTCATTTAAAGCCCCGGCTTTAGTTGCGCTGTTAGCATCGCCATCTTTTCCCATTAGGCGACTATCAAAATTGGAATCAAAGCCGGTTCCGGAATTGGAGCGGTCGTCGCTGGTCGCCATATTTAATTAATTACTCTTATTATCCCAGTTATCCCAGATGTTAACAATTATATTTTTATTAGGGTTCTGATTTCCAACACTAACCCCAGTGGCAAGTGGGCCGTAATAATGATAGAAAATATGAGGATTATTAGAGTCACTTCTTTGATCTTGACCAGTAATTGCCTGCTTACTATCATCACCCCAATTAATATAAATCATCTTGAGTGGCTGCTGTTCAGGGTCTACTATAGTATTAAATTCTAAGCTGTAGACGCCAGAAACACTAACCGTATTTTGATCAACACCATTCAACTTCAATTTTATATTTTCAACCTTCGGCAATTCGCCATTCTGTCCGACTGGCGGCAACCAACCACCGTCATCATCTGGTAAATAACTGCCAGCTTGATACTTAAAGGCGCCGTAAGATTGCAAGAATAGCTCTTTTAAGATGTCCTTGGTAGTATCAGAATCAGGTGCTGATGTCCATAATGGCCGACAAACACCGAAACCGCCATCAGAACAAGTCTTTCTATTTATATAATCATTATCAGCTCTAGTGCTGGGCGTACAAACCGTAGTAGCTGTTTGACAGGTGCCTGATTGGTCAACTATCCAATCACAACCACCGGGTTCATTTGCTCCTGGGCAGCGATATTCTTCGTAACTACTACAATTATTATTAATATTTGCTTGAGGATCCATTGATTCACAACGCCCAGAAGATCCTTCGCAAAACCCAGCAGAACAATCCGCAGAACTATCGCAACTATCCCCTGAATCAACGTAAGTTGTTATGCAGTTTTGGCTTGAAATAGCACCCGTGTTATTAAATACACACATTACACTTGGATTATCGCTACAATAACCGATATTATTGCAGGCTGTACCGGTACAACCATAGGGGCGACCACCAAAAACAGTGGCATCATCTTTTTGATAATATTGATTTTGCAAATAAACCGGACCGCTATTTAATAAATCATAACTACTCGGTAGGACCGAGGAACCGAAAGGTACCCCATTACGTAGGCGCCCATATAAATTCAAACCATTGGCGGCGGCAACATCATTAAAGAAAAATGGGGTATTTGTGGCATAAGCCGGATTGGCCAAGATTCCAGTTCTGCCGGTCCAAGCCTTATTATCGCCATTACCGGCAACTACCTGCGCAAAATTACTGCAAGTAAAGTTAAAGACATCACTGCGGTCACCATTAACAGCGGATAAATATTTCAGACCAGATTCATCAAAGGCTGGATAATTATTGTCATAGATTCTAATTGGCGGGTCAGCATTTTTAGCTTCGTCAATTGGGAAACAATCACCTTGAGCAACATCGTCACATGTACCCACTGGTTGAATTATAAATTCGCCATCATATTTAACCCAGGCCGAATCATAAAATTTGATATCAGTGCAACCAGTGCCCGAAACATCACCAATGTATTCAAGGCTCATAGCATTGCTCTCCGGACCAACTCCAAATAAGAAATTAGGGTTCCCTTGTTCCGCTGTTCGAGGAACGCAATAAAGATAATAATTATTCCAACTAGCGACATCATTAATTAATATTGCTCGATAGTTAACGGAATCTCCACATCTGCCAAGTGCATGGCTAGCACTTAATTCGAAACAACCTTGATTATCATCAGCAATACCAAATTGCCCTTTTCGGCTATCTGTATTATAAACCAACTTGGTCGTAATCTTCTTAGCAAAGGAAATATTGGCATCAACGTTCGTACAATAACTTAAGCTGGTCGGACCAGAGTAACCCAAACTTTGGCGACCCAAAACCGAGGAACTAACCCTATCAGCTGGATACCAACTAATACAAACCGAAGGATTATCTTTATCATGTTCTAAACAATACCCCTCCAAACCATCCTTAATAACGTTGGTGCTTTGATTTTTACAGCTCAAGCTGTCATTGGTCGGATATAAACGGCATTCACGTGCCGCATACTGGTTATTACCCATTGCTAAGACTGGTTCAATATTAATATCATCAAAATAAATTTCCCCGGCCTGGGTATTATCAGAGGAAAGTCTAATTCTTACTTGAACATTATTAAATCGGGCATCACCAGAGTTAAACTTACTTATCTTTCTAGCCCAACCGTTAGTACTGGAGGCTGTAAATTGGGTTGTAATCGTGGAATCTCTAAACTCAATCGTTATCTTAGCATCCGAACTAGAATTCTTAGTATTCAATAAATAATTCAAATAATAGTCTTGATTAGGCGACAAGTTAATCCAAGAATTAGCGGACATCGGATAGACATTATAAGTTGAAGGCACTTTCAAATAGCTCTTGCCGGAAACGGGGTAATCAACCGTCGCTTTTTCCGGCTCACGAATTATTAAATTCTTAACAATACTATCAAACAGACAAGGACCGCCGGTAACAGCACGAACACAAGATAGCGGTGGAATAATTTCTTCAAAATCATAGTGAGCTTCGCTATTCAAACCAACTTCCTTCATATTACCAATATTATTTGGAGTCAAAGAATTGGCGCTTAAAGAGGAATAGCCGGTCGCATTTTCTAAAGGCGGGGGAGTGGCGTTGGCAATAAAATTATTACACTCGCCTTTATCGCTAAGGCTGTTGCATTGTTGTAAAGAATAACAAATCTTGGCTCCAGTTTCGGGGTCAGTGGCATACGTCGTGCATCCTAACCAGCTAGCACAAACTCTATCCGGTCTAACTTTGATAAGTTGGTTGGCCGCGCAAGAGCCACTAATGGCCGAGTCGCACTTTTCTGGAGAACGTTTTTCCAGGGTCGCATATGGGTCAAAGGCGCCGGTTAATTTAGTATAGCTAATGGCCGCCGGAGTGCTGCTGGCGCTGGAAATTGCTCTTTCGTTAAACAGAATACAACCGTTACTAAAATCTTCAATGCCATTACAACTACCCTTATCTAGCGCATTTTCCAATTGGTAACCAATGGCCGCCTCCCTAATATCGGCGGAAGTATTATTAACTGTAACTGTAGTATTTTCAAAAGAATTAAAGACAATCGCCTTGGTAGTGGCGCTGATTGATAAGCGGGTAACTTCACCACTATAATTATTATCAGCGAGAAGATATCTGACGGGAGACGTAAATGTTATAGCCGGAATACTTGAATTATTCTTACGCTCTATAACATAAAGGGTATTCTTTTTTAATTTTGCCGATGAGTCGCTCGTAATATTCAAATTAGGGTTAAGCTTGCTAACCGGGTCAATATATTCGCTACAAGTTGAAGCTTGAATCTCGCATAAACCAACCTCCTTATTTGGAACTGGAACCCTATTCCCTTCGCCACCAACGCCGATAGTTTTCAGATAGGAAATTTCGCAAGCATAGTCGTTATTATCAATAATACAAGGTTTGCCGGCACAATCATTAGTGCTTAAGCAGCTAGGATAATTCTTTTCAGTTCCTGCAATTTGACCGTTAGAATCAGCGTCGCAACGTTTAACCGGAGCTAAATACCAACTCTTCTGAGACGCGGTAGTAGCTGCAGTCCCTGCCGAAGCATTACGATAAACGCAAACTTTATTGCCCGGGTCGCGGAAATAGCTCAAACCACCATCTTCAGCATCCTTCCATTCTTCACAACCGACACCTTCTTGGCCACACAAAATAGTATCATATTTATTAGGATTGTTTTTCTTGAAAACATCAGAATAAACTTTACCGGAACCGGAAACTTGAGATTGACCCAATAAGCTGCAGCCTAAGTCGGCCTGATTACACTGCTTGCTCTTATCATAAATAACATACATCGCGCTGTCTGCCTTAACTTTGGTGCAGTTCAGCTCGCTAGCGTCGCATTGACCATTGCGGTTATCATCACCCCAGAGACCAACACCATAAGGATTATAATTTTGAGTACCGATTACTTGTTCACAACCGACCGAAGCCGAGTCGCAAATACCGGAGAAGGAACGAAGATTATGATTGACACTGGAACGGTCAGAATAAGCCGCGCAACCTAAATTGTATTCTGCCCCCTGATAAGTGTCATAAATATCGTAGAAACAAACGTTAGGAATTTGGCTGGAATTTTTAATCAAATAATAACGATCGGTAATTTCCGTTAAAATAAAGTTATCCAGATAAAAATTACCATTAGCGGTTACTGCTAAAATTTCTGTAGCCGCAACTTCGTGGTCTAAATTATCTAAATTAGCGGAGTAAACTTGCCAAGCACCGCCGGCAGCTACTCGAAGCGTATTTCCATTATTAAAGGCGGATTTGGCGCCAGTATCTTTATTATAGAAATAAAGCTCTAGATCTGCACCGCCAGCCGAACTGGCCAAAAATTTAATACTATACGATTTTCCCTGAGAAACGCCATTGCCAACTTTTAACTGTGCCGCAAGATTAGCGCCGGCAAAAATCTGTTTAATAAGCGGGCTACTCTTAGCTAAAACGTGGGTATCGCTGCCAATTGCCGAACAGGCGCTAGCGCTATTATTATATAGTAATGAGTGGCCGTTCTTACTGCTGGAGATAGCGGCCAAACTAATGCCGTTAGTACAGTTAGATGTCCAAGCACTAGTATTATTTTCAAAATCGTAAGAAGAAACTAAGCGAACATTGTTACCGGTATTGCCATTATATTCACGGCAACCATTATCGGCGGCGCTACAAGTTTTCCCTTCTCCAGGAATGCCTTGATAGACACAAGCTTGATGGGTATTATCCCAAACACCACCATTCACACAGACAGAACAAGCACCCGCGGCACTATCCCAATGTTTTTCAACACCGGTGCATTGAGTCTGTGATAATTGAGAATCATAATTCTTATCAGTCATGCGGTAAGCGCGACAATCATCAGAACAAGTAATTACTCGGGAATTTAAGTGATAGAAAACTTGACCGGCGGCGTTATAAAATTCACGGCAATCAGCATTATAAAGAGCGCTGGTAACCGAAGCATTATAAATAGCGGCGTTGCATAAGGCGCTATCGTTAGAAGTTACAGCCGGTCCGTTATTGCTAGTATCTTGTTTTAAGCTGGATAATTTTAATTGATAACCGTTATCCGTGCCCTCCCAAGAATAGAAACTGGCGCAAGTCGTTTGATTTGGTTTAACGCATTGTTTTAAAGCCGAGTAGTATTCTCTCTGTTCGCCTCCGGCCGCGACATCGTCCAAATTAGTAAACTCATTACAACCGACCGCTTCGGCGTTACATTCCTTGGCAGTTTTCGGAATTAAATTTTCAGCAGTAGTTGGATTGAAATATGTTTGTCGAGAAACATAGACATCGTAACCGACGCATTCTGAAGGACAATAATCGGCATTAGAAACTTTAGCCGGAACTGAGAAAACATTATTTTTAACTGATTTAAAGAGTTCGCAGCCAACTTCTTCCGAAGAGCATTTGCGGGCATAATTTGCGCATTTAGCTGGCGCATTCGCTTTCAAATGATAACTTAAACCATCAGTACTTGTTTCATAACAAGCACTTTCCAAATAAGGTGGTAATAATTTTTGATAAATCTTAGAAGCACCGTAAGAACTATAACCGGTGTCCCAATCGCTCATTTCAAATTTAATATTTTTGACATATAAGACTACCTGCCCGGAGGCTGAGGCCGTTATGGAAAACATCAACTGGCTGATACTGCTGGCCTTCCCGACAATACTCGCATGCTGCCAAGAACCGCTAGTGCTTGTTTGATAAACCGCTTGGTTAACGCCGGCCGGACCGATAGCCAGCTTAACGTTATTACCGGTTGCCAAATAAACATCAGCGCTTAAAGTATAGGATTGACCGGCCACCAAATCTAAATTAGCTGGCAATAAAGAATTACTAGAATCGGAAAATACTGAAACAACACCGGTGTTGCTGGATAATTTCAAAGCCTTGCCCGTAGTAGAACCGGGCTCAACCGCGCTGTCAACAATTATCGCCTGGAAAGAACCGCCAGCGGCTAATGGCCAAGAATTTAAGAAAGAATTAGTTGAAGAAGCTCCGAGCGCCTCGCTGCTAAAATCAGAATCCATTACTAGGTTTGCTCCCCAAGTCGGCTTAATTCTAATGAATTCCGAACAACCCTCATCTTTAGAAGAACAATTTTCGGCATTTTTATTCAAATAAACATTTTGCGCCGGATTCCAAGTAATGGTACCACTGGTTGAGTTATAAGAACCATTATTAGAATATTCTTTACAACCAGCATTTTCTAAACTGCAATTACCATAATCAAGAGTATTTTCCAAATAAGCAATTTTTTGGTTGGAAGAAGTGTTGGTAAAAGCCTGGCAAGTATTGTTAACCGGGGCGCAGGAATCGCCATCAAAGCTCCAGGTTCTCTTCTCTTCATTACAATAACCGAAAGCATCGCAACCGCCGCTGCTGTTTTCCTTGATACAGCTTTGGTTATCAGCGCAATAATCTTCCGCGCGCACTACGGTAACTTGACTGGCAACATATTCACTATATTGAGTAGCCGCTTGTGAAGGAGTAACGTTTTTATTTAAAATCTGAGCGCTAACGCCATCTTTTTTACAAAAATTAAGCGGCGCTTTCAAAACCCAATTAGGGTCGACTAGGCCAGTGCACCAGGCTTGATTATCATCATCGAAATCAGAACTAAAAGTACTATATTCATCATCAGGCGCAAAACAAGAGACTAAATCTCCTAAAGTTGCCTTGGTTTTATCATCGGGATTAGTGACATTATAATTTTTAATTTTTTGCAAAGCGGTTTCCCAGCTGAGTGGTAAAATACGAAATTCTCTTAAAATAGCGATATTACGCCAAGAATAACTGCTTTCATAACTGCCCGGCAAACTATCAACCGTCAATTGCCAATCGCCGTGCAGATAACCACTAGCAATTGCTTCAGCAACTGTCTTTTTTTCGGTTATTCCCTGCATTAACTTATCATCAATCACACAGTTAGTGGGACCCGGATTATTTTTATCCGGACAAGTGGCTAGTTCCGATAAAATGTCATATTGGGAGCCATTCCCAAAGCTTGGGGTAATCAGTTTAGTGGTCACTGCTTTAAGTGCCACTTCACCGCCACCAGAACCAGGATCGCTTTCGTTGGTGGTTCCGGTAATAGACGCCGTGCTGGCAGTTTTCTTACCGATATTTTGCATTAAATTGTTAAAAGCAGAAATAGCGAGTTGATTCAAAAAGACATTGGCGGCATCAACAAAGGCGTCACCGGTATATTTACCGAAATTAGCGGCATATTCAGCCGATTTAGATTCAACCTGAAGTTGCGCGGCATTAGGCAGAGTTTTAGATGACCCGCTAATAGCCAAGGAGTCCAGCCAACCGCCCTTACCCGTCAAGGTAGTTTTGGCCACTGATTCAGCTTCAATTTTTTCGCCCATCATATCAGTACTCGCCGTCCAATAAATTCCCAAGTCGCTGGAAGTCGGATCGAATAAACTAGGTAGAGTTTTTTCCAAAAAATCAGGGCTGGTAACATCTTTATATTTAGCGGCGGCATCGCTCCAATTCTTAACCATTTGCGAAGCAGTACAGCTTGGTCCTTGAGGACGACTCTGATTAGCCAATCCTAAACCAATTTTAACTTTTGATTCTAAAGAAGATGGCTGACAAAAATTAACGGTCAGACCACTAGATTTAACACCGGCAGCACAACTGTTAGCCGTTTTTTGACAAGCAGCATTACAATTTAAAGCCTCTGTAGAATTTGATTGTCCTAAATAACGGCTAGCGCATTTACTAAGACAGCTTTGATAATCATCAGTACAACCGGCCGTGCTGTTACTGCCCTCAGAATAATTGTTAGCAAAATTTTCTAAAAAAGTTCCCGCCGCTTCATCGCCGATTTGCGCCATATAGGCTCCCCAATCCTGAGTAACAAATAATGGCTTTTGACCTTGTCCGCCGGAACCGACCCAATTGGCGGTATCATAGGCCATTTTATTCAAAGCGGTTCTAAGCGTTTGCTGAAAGGCGAGTGAAGCGCTTTTTTTCAAAAGAGTCCCCGATATATTAGTAATCTTGTCCCAAATTAATTTGGGGATATCAGTGACGACCATCTGTGCTCTGGCGACTTTTATTGGAACCAGCGCGACAGTAAAGATTAAAACACAAAACAGCACAAAAACTTTAATTTTTTGGCTTAAAGCTTGATGCTGCTTCTTTGAAAATAAAGAAGGCTTCATTTTATTCTTCATTATTGATTATTTAAAACTTCTTGATAACTTTTTAAAAGGTCGGCATCCGTAATTGCATCCAGCATAGTTTTATCGGCACCATTGTCTAATAAAATTTGTCGTAGCGTCGGAGCATCAACTTGCCCAGCGAGCGCATTTTTTAAATCAGTTTCGCTGGTACTGGAAGAAACACTAATCGTTCCCAAACCACCAGAAGAATAATCGGTGCTGCTGGCATTACTAATTGCTGAATCAGTCCCGGTAGCCACTTCAATCGCAAAATTATTACCACCGATACAATCCTGGCCAAGAGGACAATTGGGATCAGTTCCGTTTTTAGTTTCCAGACTATCTGTTAAACCGTCGCTATCCGAATCTTCTAAATAAGGTGAAGTTTGATAAACATTAAACTCATCATAATCCGACAAGCCATCGCTATCAGTATCTTTATTGGCGGTATCCACGGCGTCATCGGCTGTTGCTAATCCACTAATATCGACTTGGAAAGGACTGATAACTCGATTCCTAAATTGCAAAGCGCCAAAAAATAAAATTACTACCCCTAATCCTAGCAAAAGAACCACGGCCGTTTTTTGCGGGCGCGGCATGTTCTTAAAACTAAAATCGGAAGAGTTGTTGTCTGAAAAATTAGACCCGGGCATAAATGAAATCTCAGCACTCTTAAAGAGCGACTGATTGATTTTATTATACCATAAACGCGCTAAGCTCCGCAAATAATTTATGCCAATCAGCGAGACTTAAATCTTCCGCGCGTACTTTAATATCCAGACCAATTTTATTTAAAGTATTAATAATTATTTCCGGCTTGATTTTTAGGCCGCCAACTAGATTATTTTTCAACATTTTGCGCTTAGCGCTGAAACCAGCCTTAGCCATTCTAAAAAATAATTTATCAATCTCGGCGTTATGCAATTCGGGACGCACCACAATTTTAATGATAGCGCTTTCCACTTTCGGTTCCGGCCAAAAATTACCGGCCGGGACGTTTTTAATAATAGCGGCGTCGGCATAATACTGAATCGAGAGCGCCAATAAGCTCATATCCGGAGCGGTCGCGACAATTCTTTCGGCCACTTCCTTCTGGAGCATCAGTACTAATAGTTCCGGGCGACAAGCACCGGACAAAACCATCCTTAAAAAAATAGAAGTAATGTTATAAGGCAAATTGGCGACTATTTTATAATTTCCGGAAAATTCCGCCGGTAAATTGAACTTTAAAATATCTAAATTTACAACTTTAACTTTTTCTTCATCGCTAGCTCCAAAACCAATTTTCAAATAATTAGCCAATTCATCATCAAGCTCCACGGCCACGACGCGAGCTGCTTCTTTTTTAAGTTTAACCGTTAAAAACCCTAAACCGGGTCCGACTTCCAGAACTTCGTCGGTCTTTTTTAAGTCGGCCGCCTTAATAATATCATTATAAATTTTTTCATTAATCAGAAAATTCTGCCCCTTGGAACGCTTAGGATTAATGCCGATTAAGCGACAAATTTCTCGAGTTTTAGATAATAAATCTTCCATTTAGCTGATTATTTAATCACAATATTAAGCAATTTTCCGGCCACAAATATTTTTTTAATAATTTCTTTATCCGCTATCCATTTCTGAACATTTTCTTGAGTATTAGCTAAGGCAAAGGCCTCTTCCTCGGAAATTCCCGAAGCTACTTCCAGGGAAGCTCTTAATTTGCCATTAACCTGAATGATTAAATTAAAAGTTTCGTCCTTTATTTTTGACTCTTCATATTGAGGCCAAAGACTGATAAAAATACTATTCTTTTGAGCCAGCTTTTCCCAAATTTCTTCAGTTAAATGCGGCGCAAACGGCGACAAAACCTGAATAAACCTTAGGAAGTCCGCCTGAGAAAATGGTAAAGCATTATTTTTAGTTTTATAATCACTAATTTCATTAACTAAAATCATCATCGCCGAAACTGCGGTGTTCAGTCGGAAAGATTCAATATCTTCAGTTACTTTCTTAATCGTTTTATGAAGCAAGGAAATTATTTTAGCATCTACTTGATAATTATTAACTTCCGCTAGACTTAAAACCTTTTCCAGGAATTTTCGCGCGCCAACAACACCATTAGTGTTCCAATTACAAGCTTGCTCAAAGGGGCCCATAAACATTTCATAAACCCGCAAGGCATCGGCCCCGGATTTTTTAACCATATCGTCAGGATTAATGACATTTCCCCAACGCTTGCTCATCTTGCGGCCGTCTTCGCCCATAATCAAGCCGACATGTTTTAATTTAGTGAATGGTTCTTCGTAAGCAACTGCCCCAATATCAAACAGGAACTTATGCCAAAAACGCGCATAAATCAAATGACGAGTCGCATGTTCAGCGCCGCCGACGTAAAAATCAACCGGTGACCAATATTTTTCCAGTTTTTTATCAACTAAAGCCTCAGAATTTTTAGGATCAATATAGCGCAAATAATACCAGCAAGAGCCGGCCCATTGGGGCATGGTGTTGGTTTCACGCTTGGCAGCTCCGCCACATTTTGGACAAGCAACATTAACCCAATCGGAAATCGCCGCTAAAGGTGATTCCCCTGTCCCCGTGGGTTCGTAGCTCTCGACATCCGGGAGACGTAAAGGTAATTCTGACTCCGGAATACCGACAACGCCGCATTGAGCACAATGAATCAGTGGGATTGGTTCCCCCCAATATCGTTGACGTGAAAAAACCCAATCTTTAATCCGATAATTTATTTTACCAATTCCCAATTTATTATCTTCCAGCCAAGAAATCATTTTTTTTCTGGCTGCGGCTGATTTTAAACCGCTAAACTCGGCGGAATGAAACAAAGTCCCATCATCAGTAAAAGCCGCTTTGCCTTCAAACGGAATTTCGCCATCCATAGAAATTACCGATTTAATTCTCAGCCCGTATTTCTTGGCAAATTCATAATCTCTTTCATCGTGCGCGGGCACGGCCATTACTGCTCCGGTGCCGTAAGAATTTAAAACATAATCAGCAATAAAAACCTCTACCTCTTCCCCGGTAAAGGGATTAACGGCCTTAATTCCTTTTAATTTCACACCGGTTTTTTCTTTGCTGGCGCTAGTTCTCTCTATTTCAGAAACTTTATCCAAAGATTCAATATATTCCGCCGCTTCCGACCAATTGTCTATTTTCGTTTTTAATTTTTGCACCAATTGATTTTCCGGAGCCAGAACTAAATAAGTGCAGCCATAAATCGTATCTATCCGTGTGGTAAAAACGGTGACTGCTTCCTCGGTGCCGGCAATTTTAAAAATTGCTTCTGCTCCTTCACTCTTACCAATCCAATTTCTTTGCATTTCCTTAATTGATTCTTCCCAATCTGGCAACTTCTCTAAATCATTAAGCAAGCGCTCGGCATAATCGGTAATTTTTAAAACCCATTGTCGAATCGGCTTTTGTTCCACTTCAGAGCCACAACGTTCGCATTTCCCATCTTCCAAGTCTTCATTAGCTAAACCGGTTTTACAAGACGGGCACCAATTTATTGGTTCGTTAGATTCAAAAGCCAAGCCCTTTTCCCACATCTTCAAAAAAGTCCATTGTGTCCATTTATAATAATCAGGGTCGGTCGTATTTACTTCCCGCGACCAATCATAAGAAAAGCCTAAAATCTCTAACTGGCTTTTGAAACGAGCAACACTTTCCGCGACGGAAACTTTAGGATTAACTTTATTTTTAAGAGCATAGTTTTCCGCCGGCAAACCGAAGGCATCAAAGCCCATCGGATGTAAAACATTATAGCCCTGCATACGCCGCATTCTGGCAAAAATATCGGTGGCAATATAACCCTTAGGATGACCGACGTGAAGACCGGCACCAGAAGGATACGGGAACATGTCTAAAATATAATATTTAGGCTTGCTGGCATCATTGCCGGTTAAATAAAGATTATCCGCTTGCCAGCGTGACTGCCATTTTTTTTCAATTTCGGCGTGATTATACATATAAGTATTAGTTAATTTCCAGCCCAACCGGAGCATGGTCGGAACCGGTCTGTTCATCTAAAATATAGGCTTTTTTTAGGTGTTTTTTAAGTTTATCGGATACACAGAAATAGTCAATCCGCCAGCCGACATTACGCGCCCGGGCACCGGCGCGAAAACTCCACCAAGAATATTGGATTTGATTGCCATTTAGGGCGCGATAAGTATCAACAAAACCGGCCGCTAAGAATTTATCCATGGAATCACGTTCTTCGGGGGTAAAACCGGGGCTACCAACGTTCTCTTTGGGTCGCGCCAAATCAATTTCTTGATGAGCGACATTAAAATCACCGGTAATTACTACTGGCTTCTTCTTTTCCAATTTTTTAGCATAATTAAGCAAGGCTTCATTAAACTCAATTTTATAGTCTAAACGGCTAAGTTCTTGATTAGAATTGGGGAAATAAACGTTTAATAAATAGAAATCTTTAATTTCTAAGGTTTGCACTCGGCCTTCAATATCAAATTTTTCAATTCCCAGACCATTTTTAATATCCAAAAAAATCGCCGTGCCACTTTTAATTAAAATGGCTGTGCCACTATATCCCGGGCGCTTGGCACTGTTCCAATATTCTTCATAACCAGCAAAATCAAATTCTGTTTGCTCTCTCGCAATATCGGAAATTTTTATCTCTTGTAAACACAAAATGTCCGGTTTTTGTTTCTTGATGAAATCTAAAAAACCCTTCTTCGCCACCGCTCTTATTCCATTAACATTCCAAGAGATTATTTTCATAAATTATGTTATAATAACAGCATACTGGAAACTAGATATTTTTTCAATTTGCCAAAAAAATATGAGCTTAGAAGAAAGAGTCCAATACGCGGCCATGAAGGCGCGCCATGTAAAAAAATTACGCCCTTGGTATCTTAAATGGTGGGGGATAATTTTATTAACCATTGCTTCCCTGATTTTAATTTTTGTGATTGCTTCCGGGATTTATGTCGTCAAGCAAGTTCAAGTCATAAATAGCGGGGCTACTGGACCCAGCGCCGAAGAACAAATGCAAACTTATTTAACCGCCATTAACGGCGAAAGTGATAACTCTTGGGGGCCGAGCAATGCTAAGGTAACGATTGTAGAATTTGCCGATTTTGCTTGCCCTTACTGCGAACAATCATACCCGGCCATAAAAAATATCCAAGCAAACTATAGCGGTCAAGTGCGCATCATTTATCGCGATTACCCTTTACATGACAATTCAATTTTTCTAGCCTTATCAGCACGTTGCGCCGGTGAACAAGGAAAATTTTGGCAAATGCATGATGTCTTTTTTGAGAATCAAGATAAATTTAACCTGACTCAAGAAGAATTAGCTGTTAATATTCCGGCCTTGGCCGAGACTTTAGGATTAAATCCCGACCAATTTAAGACTTGTCTTGATAGTCAAAAATATTTCCCTCAGATAAAACAAGATTACGATGATGGAACTTATCTGCAAATTCAAGGGACTCCCACCTGGTTTATTAATAATAAAATGTTTACCGGGGCTATGGACAAAGAAGGGCTGCAAACAATAGTCGACGGCTTGGTCAATATAATAAAGTAAATATGGAACAAATAAGAATACATGGCCGTGGCGGGCAAGGAGTGGTAACTGCCGCCGAATTAATCGCGCTGGCCGCTTTTAGTATTGGTAAATATGCTCAAGCCTTTCCTAATTTTGGCGTGGAAAGAAGCGGTGCGCCGATTCAATCCTACGCGCGAATATCAGAAGAAGCAATTATTACTCGCGAGCAAGTATACAATCCAAATATTCTAATTATTCAAGATGCTAGCTTGCTAGAAAATAAGGATATTCTGAAAGGAACGGATAAAAATACTTTATTTATCATTAATGCCCCTGACAATTACCAAGCGCCGATTAAATTACCGTCTAAAAAAGTATTTTATTCACCGGCAACGGAAATCGCTTTAAAGATATTCGGTAAAAATATTGTGAATACAGTTATTCTAGGTTCCTTCGCTAAACATTCCGGGCTAATAACTTTGGAATCGCTCAAACACGCGGTAACGGAAAAATTTGCCGAAAAAGGCGAAGCTATAATCAAAAAAAATATCCAAGCAATTGAAGTTGCTTTTAACGACTAGTATGAAAAAACTGACTATCAAGGCCAATACTTCCCTCGCCAATAAAACCGGGGCTTGGCGTACCCACAAACCAATAACCGACAATCTAAAATGTATCGGTTGTTCTTTGTGCGCCAAATTATGCCCAGAAAATTGCATTGAGATGAAACCAATAGAAAATAAACCCAAGCCGCTAACTGATTATGATTATTGCAAAGGCTGCGGCTTATGCGCGCATGAATGCCCGGTCAAAGCGATATCCATGAAAGAAGATTATTAAAAATAACATGAAAGCTAAAAATAACAATCAACATCAAGGTAAAGAAATTTTGGAAGGCTCGCGCGCCATTGCCTTAACGGTTAATAATATCGGACCGGAAGTCGTTTCCGCTTATCCGATAACGCCGCAAACTCATATCGTTGAAGACTTGGCTAAATTTAAAGCCAACGGCCAGGCGGGATTTGAATATGTACGCGCCGAGAGCGAATTTGCTGCTGCCTCAATTGTTCTTGGGGCGAGTGCCGCCGGAGCGCGCGTTTATAGTGCTACTAGTTCCCAGGGCTTATTGCTCATGGCCGAAGTCTTATACAACATTTCCGGCATGCGCTTACCAATAGTAATGACTTGCGCTAACCGCGCCATCTCTTCGCCTATTAATATTTGGAATGATCATAGCGACGCGATGGCTGTCGCTGGTAGCGGCTGGCTCCAATTTTTCGCTGAAAATCATCAAGAAGCCGTTTACCAGCATTTACTCGCTTATAAGGTTGCAGAAAAAATGAATTTGCCTGCCCTAATTAATGTTGACGGTTTTATTTTAACGCATTCTTATGAACCAGTAGCCATCCCCAATAAAAGTTTAATTAAAAAATATTTACCGGCTCGAAAACTGGAAGCGGGGACTTTTTTAGACACTAACAATCCGGTAACTATGGGCGGCTTTTTCTCACCTAATGATTATTTAGATACCCGAAAGGATATTTGCCAAGACTTTGATTCCAGTTTGGCAATTATTAAAAAAGAATATCTTAATTTGAAAAAAGTATTTAAGTTCAAAGATAATGGCAACGGATTACTTGAGTATTCCGGCGCCAAAAAACCAAAAATAATTTTAATCTGCATGGGCTCACTCGCGGGAACCATTAAAGAAGCACTAAAAAAATATTCTGATGTCGGCTTATTAAAAATAACCACCTTCCGCCCCTTCCCAGCTGAAGAAATAAAAAAGGCGATTGGCCATTGCGTGAATGTAGCCGTTATTGAAAAAGCGATTAACCCCGGAAGCGGCGGTCCTTTATATTTAGAAACAAAAGCGGCTATTTTCGAGTTAGGAAAAATAAACATCCAAAATTATATTGCCGGTCTAGGCGGACATGACATCAGCGAAAAAATGATAGCTAAAATTATTAAAGAAATGCGCGGCCGAGCAACAAACAAAATAAAATTTGTTAATTAATATGAAAATTAAACTGCCAAAATTAGTAATTAATTTAAGTTTTGGACTATTAGTCTGTTTTTCCTTATTGTTTCTGCCGGCCAGCTTAGCCCTCGCGGCCGATGCAATAAAATTCACGCCGCAAATTCCCATCCCTGGCATGGGTTCGGGAGCAATTGATGTCGGTACGACCGTGGATGGAAAAATGACCAGTGATTTATTGGCTAGATATATTAAAGCAATGTATGACTACGGCTTAAAGGCCGCTGGAATTTTAGCAGCCGTTATTTTAATGGGTGGTGGTTTAATCTGGCTTACTTCTGCTGGCAATGAATCAAAAATTGGCCAAGCCAAGGAAATGATTGTGGGCGCCATCAGCGGTTTAGTAATTTTATTTAGTGCTTGGTTAATTTTGAATACAGTTAATCCGGCACTTTTAAGTTTGACGCCAGTGAGTTTAACAAAGTTAACGGTCAATGCTGATTATTTAATAACTGATTTAAAAAATGCTCCAGCGGATATGAAATATGGTTGGATATGTATGAATAGCACTGATCAGCGATGCGAAGACAACATTCCTCCTTCTTTAAATTTAGATGCAAGTATTTGTCGCACAGGGACGCCTTCAAATTCAGAGCCAACAGATTGCCCATATAATCAAAAAAAATGCTGTGGTCAAAGTAATATAGTTACTCAAACCGCTGATAATTTTTGCAAAGATGAGGATGACTACACTCCTTGCGTCTTAAATTCAACAGCGGTAAACAAGGGTTACTGTTACCAAGAAAAATGTATTAACACTAAAGTTTGCTGTCAATGTGGACAAGGCGAAGTTGCCGGTGTTTATGTTTATGTAACTTGTAAAAATGACATTTTACCAGCCGAATGTGCAAGCTGGTGTATAAATGGCTGGGTTGGTTCCTCTTATAAAATGTATGTTCCAAATTCGTCTTATTCTTGTGCTGGCGGGGCAATGAGCTATTGCCGACAACAATAAAATTATGCAAAAAAATAAAACTCAAGAATATAAAAAACTTGCTCCTGGCCACAATGCTTGTTCTGGTTGCGGGCAATTATCAGCAGTTCACGCGGTCATGCGCGGTTTAACTAAAGATACAATTATTGCCAATGCCACCGGCTGTTTAGAAGTGACCACGACCGCTTACCCACAAACTTCTTGGGGTCTGCCTTGGATTCATTCTTTATTTGAAAATGCATCTTCAGTCGCCTCAGGAATCCAAGCGGCTTTAAAAAATCGCGGCGATAATCAGACTAAAGTATTGGTTCAAGCGGGCGACGGTGGCACTTTTGATATCGGCCTGGGTCTCGTCAGCGGCATGTGGGAACGGGGTGAAAACATTCTTTATATTTGTTACGACACGGAATCATATTCTAACACTGGCATCCAAGCTTCCGGCTCCACGCCTTATGGCGCCTCAACTACGACCACCCCAAGTGGCGCCCAATCTATCGGCTCCAATCAAGTAAAAAAAGACATGCTAGCAATCGCGCTGGCACATGGCTTAAAATACGTTGCCCAATCAGCCGCCGGCTTTCCGGATGATATTACCAATAAAGTTAAAAAAGCCTTGGCGACTCCCGGACCTTCTTATATTCAAATTCTCAGCCCCTGTGTTCCAGGTTGGGGTATTGGTTATGATGAAGCAGCTATGATGGGTAAATTAGCGGTTAAAACTGGCCTGTATCCTTTATTAGAATATACTAACGGCAAACTAAGTGCCTCCAGTGTCAACGCTAATTTTAAAGCCGAGTCGGTTAACAGCTATCTAAAAACTCAAAGCCGTTTTAAACATTTAGGCGAAGCGGAGATTAATCATATTCAGATGTTGGCCATGGATAATATTAAAAAATATCAAATTTAATATGAGAATCAAAAAAATATTTCTCAGCCTGTCATTATTAATATCATTCTTTATTCCGGTTGCTTTCGCTCAAGCGGGTCAATGTACAATTAGAAATGAGCGCACACCAGCAATAGCGGGGCAATCAGCCTGTGAGGCGGGAGAAGAAAAATCGGATAACAATTTATGCCCAGGAATAAATACCAGTATCAGGTGGCAAGGCAGTGATAGATTCCAAGACATTTGCTGCTGCGTAAAAGAAAGCAGCGAAACCACAATCAGCGCTACCCCCAAATTTGAAATTCCTGAATTACAAATAAATCTTCCCGGATTAAATCTTACGCAACCGGAATGTACTCAAGGCGGCAATGGCGAATACACTTGTAAAGTAAATTGGCTGGGTGAATATTTGAATTGGATTTATAATTATGCGCTTAAAATAGCCGGCATTCTGGCGGCCGTCATGCTAATGGCCGGGGGGTTACTCTGGCTTATTTCCGGTGGCGATGCCGGTAAAGTCGGGCAAGCGAAAGAAATAATTATCGGCAGTATTACCGGATTAATAATTCTTATGAGTTCTTATGTTCTGCTAGTTCAAGTAAATCCTAATTTGGTAAAATTTCCGGCGATTACTTTAGGAGCTCTGAGCAACCAAGAAGTTACAGAAATAATAAAGTCTAAAGATTCTGGCGGCGCCAATACTTATATGGGTGCTGGCTGTGCTACGGATGAAGAACTAAAAACTGGAGCCACTTTCTATGCCACCGGCTATTGTCGACCAACTTGGTCAAATACTGATAAATTTTTCTGTACTATCGCTATGAATTGTACATGTCCATCAGGAACAGATACATCTAAAAATTGTGATGACATTTATAAAACTTTAGCCAGCCAAGGAAAGCACTATTCTCCCTGTAAACCTTTTCCGAAAGATACGGAATATTGCAATCACACCAAGAGCGGTTCGGCTCCCTATGACGGTTCTATCGCCGGTCCAGTAGATGATTGCTCAAATTTAAAACTCGGAGACCAAGTTTGTTTCAATAATAAAACTTACACCATTACCGATAGCGGCGGTTTGATTAAAGGCAAACGTATTGATATTTGGACCGGGGATTGCGGCGGCGTAGCTGCGGTGACTGGCACAGGAATTCTAACAAAAGGCGAATGTGGCTCCAATCCTGCAGCAATTTTTCCATCAACTCTAGTTACTGCCGGCTGGTCTTTCGATCCTGAAATAATTAACCAGGTTGGCGATGCTAGCGCTGAGTTAGGCCAATTATTAAACTGTATGCGCACGCAATTACCTAATGGAATCGGGGTCATATCCTCAATTAGCGATAGTAATTATATCGGCAAGCTATATGAGTGCAATGTAAGCAATTGTTCAAGACCGCCCTGCGTTCATTCATGCGGTTCCTGCCATTACGGCGGCGGTCTATTAACCAATAAATCTTACGCAGTTGATTTTGGCGACGAAACAAATGCCGCCGCTTTAAGCGCCGCAGCTAAAGCCTGCGATTCCGGCGCCTATGTTTTAAACGAGGGCAACCATCTGCATGTTAGTATTTCCGCTTGTCCGCGCCAATAAAATTTTGCTTAACAAAAAGAGGCTTGATTATTCAAGCCTCTTTTTTATTTATCTTCAATATTTTAAACCCCCTTATCCATCGCGTCATTAGCTAGTTTATCCGCGGCTTTATTTTGCTCACGCGGAATATGGGTATAAGTTATTTTTTTGAAATTAAAACTTAAATTATGAATCTCTAAAAATAAGGGTGCCAGGTCTTTATTTTTTACTTTGTATTCCCGCTTCAACTGTTTAACGACCAATTCGCTGTCCAAATAACACTCCAGCTCGCTCACCCCTAGGCTGGTAGCTTTTTTCAAAGCAGCGATTAAAGCTTTATATTCAGCCTGGTTATTCGTGGCTACGCCCAGATATTCCGAAATCTCGGCTAATACTTGTTTTTGGCTGTCGTATAATACCGCTCCAATTCCCGCCGGTCCCGGATTGCCCCGCGCGCCACCATCCGTGAAAATTATTATTTTTTCTAAGCTCATATCTATTTAACTAATTTATTTTGTTGATAAACGCAAATCAATAATCTTAAGCTGCGCGTCGCGACGACCATTAAATTCGTTGACCTCCAAATAATAAACAATATCTACGCGGTCGCCGATTTTGAATTGTTTATACTGTTCCGCCGCCCCAAAAGCCAAAGCCCAAAAGCCGGATAGTCTCAATTTAATATGTTGATTATCAAACCCCATTACCGAAATATCTTCAACCAGCATATTATAACTTACTAAACGCGGTTGCTGATTGTTCTGGCCAAAGGGCTCCAGTTTACTAATTTCATCAGCCAAATTCAAACTAATTTCCTCCGGTTTTAAAACGGCTTCAATTTCCAATTTAGGCACCAAACTTTTGCCGGCCAATTCTTTAGAAACCAGCGCTCCTAATTTTTCTTTAAAAATTCTAAGTTTGTCCTCTGATTTCACGGAAAAACCGCAAGCCATGGGATGTCCACCATATTTATCAAGCTCTTCCGAACAAGCTTCAATCGCTTTAATCAGATTTAATTCCGGAATAGAGCGCCCCGAACCCTTAAAAGAAACTTTCTTAGGAACCAGCTTCTTTTTTTCAATATCAAATTCGGCTTCTTCAATCAAACGAGTAACAATTAAAGTCGGACGATAATATTTTTCGGCAATACGGCCGGCAACTAGACCAATAACGCCCTCATTCCAAATTTCATCTTCACCGGCAATGCCAATAATAATATCAGGGATATTATTAATATCAATTTGTTTTTCGACTTGTTCGCTTATTTCTTTAGTTATTTGCTGGCGACTTAAATTACGCTGATTAAGCTCTTCAGCTAAGGCTTCAGCTTCACCGACTTCCTCGCAAGTTAACAAGGCAAAAGCGGTATTGGCATGACTTAAACGACTGGCGGCATTAAGACGCGGGCCGATTTGCCAACCAACATTCCATGCCTCTAATTTTTTACCAACATTAATTTTGGCAGATTTAACTAAAGCGTTTAAACCTAAACGTTTATTTTGATTAAGAATTTCCAAGCCCTTTTTTACTAATAAACGGTTTTCACTTAAAAGCCCGACCATATCGGCAATTGTCCCAACGGCAACTAAATCTAAACTTTTTTCTAAAATTAATTTTTTTTGCGCTTCCGGCAAATTGGATTTTATCAGCAGGGCGCTAATCAATTTAAAAGCCACGCCGACACCTGCTAAAAACGGACAAGGATAAGCATTGCGGCTATCGGCCGGATTAATTAACAGACAATCCGGCAAATCATTAAGCTCCGGTAAAACATGATGATCGGTAATTATAATATCTAGACCTTTACTCTTGGCATAAGCGACTTCTTCCTTATTGCGGACACCATTATCAACCGTGACTACCAATTTAAAGCCATTAGCCAGTATCTGGTTAATCGCCATTTTATTAAGACCGTAGCCCTCGCTTACTCTATCGGGCAAATAAACTTCCACTTTGGCGTGTAAAATTTTTAAAGTTTCCAGAAGGACAACCGAAGAAGTCACGCCATCAGCATCATAATCGCCATAAACAACAATGCCATTCCCCTGCTTGATATGGCTGATTATCAAATCAACCGCCGCGACCATATCTTTAAAAATAAAGGGGTCATAGAAGCTTAAATCATTACCAAAACTAACAGTATTTTGGCTAGCAAGCTCTCCACTTAAAAAAGTTTTAATCGCCGACTCTTCCTTTAAGCCGCGATTAAAAAGCAGCTGTAAAAAAATACGGCTGATATTGGGATATTTAGCAGTTGTTTCCTGATCAATACCGGGCAAGACACTCCATTCTTTCATAATTTTAGCTTATTATTAAAACCCGCCCACTCCGCCCATCATCAAAGGGAAAACAATCATCGAAATTGTCACCAAAATAGAAATTGCCAACCAAATGGCACGAATAATTTTTTTTCTTTTCATATTATCTTTTTAAAATTTTAACAAAAGTATCAGGCGGAATCTCGACGCTTCCCTTGCCGGCAGCCATCATTTTCTTTTTCCCCTTTTTCTGTTTTTCTAATAATTTACGCTTGCGGGAAACGTCGCCGCCATACAATTTAGCAGTCACATCTTTACGCATCGCTGATAGTTTTTCCGCGGCAATAACTTTAGCGCCAATTGCTGCTTGAATTTTTACGGCAAACATCTGACGCGGCAGACTATCTTTTAAAATATCCACCACTTCCCGGCCTTCACGGTAAGCATCATCACGATAAACAATTGTAGCCAAAGCTTCAATAATATCTTCAGCCACTAAAATATCCATTTTAACCACATCAGCTGGACGATAATCTAAATATTCATAATTAATGGAGGCATAACCGGCGGAAACACTTTTTACCTTATCATAAAAATCAGTTAGAATCGCCGACAAGGGAATTTCATAATGCAAAATAACACGACTGTCTTCGCCTTCGGCCGAGATATATTCAGTATTTTTATAGATTCCCCGCTTCTCTTGCGCCAGCTTAATAATATTTCCCATGTAACCCTTAGGGCTAACTATGTCTAAGGCTACCCAGGGTTCTTCAATTATTTCCAATTGATTTTGATCGGGTAATTTTTGCGGTGTTCTAATTGTTATCTCCTCGCCATTAGTTTTAACAATTTTATAAGCCACACTCGGGATAGTGACAATTAAATCTAAATTATATTCGCGGCGTAAGCGTTCCTGAAAAACTTCCAAATGCAACAGGCCCAAGAAACCGCAACGAAAACCGAAACCTAAAGCATCGGAACGCTCCGGTTCATATGACAAAGCGGCGTCATTCAACTTTAATTTATCCATCGCCTCGCGTAATTCTTTAAAATCATTGCCTTCGCGCGGAAAAATGCCGGCAAAAACCATGGGCTTAACTTCTTTATAGCCCGGCAACCTATCCAGACTATCAAAATCGGCATTAGTGCCGGCAATTAAGGTGTCGCCGACGCGACAATCAGCTACTTGTTTAAAGCCAGTAACCACATAACCGATTTGTCCCGCTTGCAATTCCCCGGTGGAAACATAACCGGGTTTAAAAATTCCGCAGTCCAAAACTTCGCTCTCGGCACGAACAGAGGCTAATTTTATTTTATCGCCTTTTTTAATCTTACCATTAAAAACGCGGATGTAAGCGACTACTCCACGATAAGTATCATATTTGGAATCAAAAATAAGCGCCCGCGAATAATTGCCACCCCCGGCAATCACCGGCTCTTTAGGGGCTTCACTACGCTTAATAATTTCATCTAAAACCTCGGCCACACCCACGCCAGTTTTACCCGAGGTACAAAAAATATCATCTTCTTGGCAGCCGATTAATTTAACAATTTCTCTTTTGGCCTTAGGGACATCGGCAGCCGGCAAATCAATTTTATTAACTATTGGAATAATCGTTAAATTTTGTTCCAAAGCTAAATATAAATTAGCCAGCGTCTGCGCTTGGATTCCTTGAGTGGAATCAACTAACAACAAGGCCGTTTCTACCGCCGCCAAAGAACGGGAAACTTCATACGAAAAATCAACATGGCCCGGGGTATCAATCAAATTAAGATTATAACCCTTATACTCCATGTTCACTGGGGTCAACTTAATCGTTATTCCCCGTTCGCGCTCGATATCCATGCCATCAAGCAGCTGTGCTTTCATATTGCGCTTTTCAACCGTGCCGGTAATTTCTAACATTCTGTCGGCCAGAGTAGATTTACCATGGTCAATATGAGCAATGATGGAAAAATTTCTAATTTTATTAATATCTAACATAATTTTTATTAAACACCGCGGGCCTCACCCTGATCTTCAAGCTTAACTTTTTTAAACGGCAAATGTCTTTTCATGGTTGATAGTAACGAAAAGAATTCTTCACTGTTAAGCAGGTAGCAAAAGAAAGCGTACATCAACAAACCGGAAACGAAAGAGGCTGTTAACTGAATAAAAACACCACTGAATTTATCCATGCTGATAAATGGCCAAACGACCACTTTCATTATCTGGGCCGTTAAACCGGCGGCAATGGCCGCGACTACAAATTTAGCGCTCGCGCTTAAAATATTAACTAAATCCAAGGCTCCCACTTTAACATAAAGCCAGCCCCAAAGCAAGATTAAATTAAGAATGCTGGCTACGGAAAAAGCAAGGGCTAAACCAGCAACTCCCATAATTTTTCCCAAATAAAATGACAGGATAATATTGATAATAATTGATATCAAACCAAAATAAAGTGGGGTGCGCGAATTATGACGCGCGTAAAAAACCCGAACTACGAGAGGAATCGTCGCCTGAGCAAATAAGCTCAAAGAAAAGAAAGCGAGGGTGTCCATCGTCATAAAAGTAGAGCGCCAATCAAAGTTCCCTGTTCCTAAAACGACGCGAATAATCTGAGCGCGGAGCGTCACAATTAAAACGGTGGCCGGAATAATAAAAAAGAGAATCTGGCGCATGGTGCTAGAAAAATGCACCGTTAATTTATGTTTATTGTGAGCATGTTCGGCCAAGGCCGGAAAAGCGGCAATGGCAAAAGAAATCCCAAAAATTCCGACCGGGAAAGATTGTAAATTATTAGCAAAATTGAAAGCAGTTAAAGAACCACTGGGCAAGGTGGAGGCAATAATAGTAATTACCACTAAATTTATCTGGGAAATCGCCAAGCTCATCGTTCGCGGCACCATCATGCGGCCAATCTTAATCGTATTAATATCCTGCCAAGTTAATTTAAATAAATAGCGGTAACCCAAATGATAAACGGCTGGCAGTTGCACGACAAAATGCATAAAAGCACCCAAAACAACGCCCCAGGCTAAACCGTTAATGCCTAGATGCTCAGTGAAATATAAGGCGCCGATAATAATCCCTAAATTATAAAAAATGGGGGCAAAAGAATAAACCAGAAAACGTTTAAAGGATTGTAAGATGCCGCCCAAGACGCCAGACAATCCCAAAAATACCGGCGACAAAAACATAATTCTAGTGAGCAAGGTAGTTTTTAATTGTTCTTCCGGTCCAAACCCAGGCGTAATTAAACGGGTCAAAAGTGGAGCAAAAATTATTCCTAAGATTGATAAAAAGGCGAGTCCTAAAATTAAAAAATTTAAAACATTGCTAGCCAGCGCCCAAGCTTCTTTATTAGACTGGCGACGCTCGCCATGATCACCTTGCGAGTCCTTAATCAAACTAGTAAAAATCGGAATAAAACCCGCCGATAATGCGCCCAAAACAATCAAATTAAAAATTAAATCCGGAATTCTAAAAGCGGCATAATAAATATCCAGAGTGGAACCCGCTCCAAAACGGCCAGCTAAAATACGATCGCGCACCACCCCTAAAACACGGGAAATTAAAGACGAAAAAGCCACCAAGGCAGCCGCAACCGTAATATTATTTATTTGGCGATTAAATATCCTTTTAAACATATTATTATCTTAACTGGTTTTTCAGAATAAGCAAATCTTGAAGATTGGCAATCGCTCTATCATATCCGGGGTTAATTTCTAGCTCTTTTTTAAACTCCGCTTCTGCTTCTGCTAGCTTACCCTGATTTAAATAAATAACCCCGATATTGTTATGGGCCATCGGTTCTTCAGGATTTAATTCCAAGGCGCGGCGATAAGCGGCGATGGCTTCGGCAGAACGATTATTAAAATAAAGCATAACCCCTAAATTGCGGGCCGGCATTGGCGCCGATGGAGAGCAACTGACGGCGCTTTGCCAAAACACCAAACGATTTTGAAAGTTCGGCAAATGAAAAGCTGAAAGCGTGAAAAATAAAATTAGCAGCGCCAACCCGCTTCCATAAACTACCGGACGACGATAATTTAATTCTTGGAGAAATCTAATTTGCGCTATTATTATCAACAAGCCGACAAAGGGCAGATAAAGACGATGTTCTAAAAAATAATAAGAAGTTTTGGGATCGGGGTTTATTAAAGATGGTAATAAAAATAATAAATACCAGAGCAAACCAAAGGCCAAATATTTTTTAGAAACTCCTTTTTTTAAAATAGCGACTGAGGTCAGGATTATTACAGCCAACAACCCAAAAACTAAATTAGCATCTTGTAAAACGGACATAATAGCCAAATCAAAAGGCAGAAAAAATCTTCCCAAGCCAACAATCATGGCAGGTGAATTAGCTAAAATTGAAGAAACCATTATCGACAAACCGCTGCCGCCATTAATCGCCAGACTGCGAAAAAAAGTCCAAATTAAAATTCCTGCAGTCGCCCCAACTATCCATGACCACTTATCGGCAATATTAATTTTTTTCTCAGAAATAAATAGATAATAAAATAAAGCCAATACCGGAAAAACCAAGGCAGTTTCTTTAGTAAACAAGGCAGCTGAAAAAAATAAAAGGCTAGCAATATAATCGGCTAAACGCGGTTTTTCTAAAAATTTTAAAAAATAAATAAAAGCCGCCATGATAAAAATCGCCAGCAGCGAATCATTGCGTCCCGGTATCCAGGCAACGGCCTGAACCAGCGCCGGATGAACTAAAAATATCAGCGCTAACCAAAAAGCTAGAGGTTTAGGTGACTTTAATTTTTTAAGCAGCCCAAAAAGCAAGCAGGCCGCCAAAATATGCAATAATACATTGGTCACATGAAAAAACCAAGGCAATTGACCGGAAATAATGGTATCAAAAAATAAGGATACACTTAATAGCGGGCGATAATAGAAATCATTACTAGAGAAAAAAACATCATTAGTAAAAAAATCGCCAATCTGGGAAGCCTGGCTAATTATTGAATAGTTATCCAAAATGAGCGTATTGTCATCCAAATAAGAAAAATCAAAAAAAGCGCTTGCCAAATAAAGAACCAGCCCCAGCAAAATAATTACTAAATATGGTCGATACCTATTACTGAACATAAATTTACATTTCCGTACTCAATAAGCAACTAAAATCTAAAACCAAAAAAATATTTTAAACCCGTCCATAAAGTAGCTAGTCCATATTTCAAACTTCGCCAAAAATTTATAGAAGAGGCTTCTTTAAAATACCTGACCGGAACCGGAATCTCGCCAATTCGATAATTAGCGCCGGCAATCTTAAATAACATCTGGCTGTCGAATACAAAATCATCGGAATTTTTCAGCCAATTAATCTTTAGTAAAACTTCACGCTTATAAGCACGCATGCCGGTGTGCCATTCGGAAAGATTTAGGCCACTAACGAAATTTTCAAAAATCGTTAACGCGCGATTAGAGATGTATTTGTATAAAGGCATGCCACCAGCCAAAGTTTCCCGTCGACTGCGGATGCGCGTTCCCAGCATCACATCAAAATAATCATCGGCAATAAATTCCGCAAAATATTTAATCAATTTCGGATCATACTGATAATCAGGATGAATCATCACGACAATATCCGCCCCTTTATCCAGCGCCAGTTGGTAACAAGTTTTTTGATTGCCACCATAGCCTTTATTTTCGGCATGTTCAAAAACCGTTAAACCCAGACGTCGGCCGAGAGCGGCAGTTTCGTCAGAGCTCTTATCATCCACCAAAATAATTTCGTCCACAATTGCCGGGATATCAGCCACTGTTTGTGTTAAGGTGTGTTCCGCATTATAAGCCGGCATCACCACGATAATTTTTTGGTTATTATACATATAAGATTAAATGATGGCGCGAACATCGCCGGCCAGTGCGCCTTCAGCTCTTAAAAATAAGGGATTGATATCAAATTCTTTAATCTCCGGATGCTCATTAGCTAATTTAGATAAGGCCACCAAAATATTAGCCAGTTGTTTAATATTATATTTCTTGCCGCCGCGTGCACCGAGCAAAATCGGATAAAACGGCAAGCTCTTAATAAACTCCAGGGCTCGCGCTGTATTTAAATCGGCAATTACCATGCGGAACTCCTTAAAAATTTCCGCGTAAATACCACCGATACCCACTAAAATCAAGGGGCCGAAAGAAGCGTCGCGCTTGAAGCCTAAAATTATTTCTAAACTGCTTTTAATCTGCGGCTGAACCACTAAATAATTTTCTTGATTAGCAAAAACTTTTTTATTATTTTTTAAATAATTAAGTGCCGCTTTATCTAAAGCCTGGCGGTTTTCCAAATTTAACATAATCGCGCCTTTGTCGCTCTTATGCAAAAAATCCGGACCGACTGCTTTTAAAACTGCCGGGTAAGAAACTGGAACCGCGCCGGAATATTTCAAAGTTTTAACGGTCGGAAATTTATATTTATTCAATAAATTAAACAAATAAAGATAATCGGATTTAGCTCTGCCGGCCGGAAACTCAGTTTTACGAAATGGTGTTAATGATTTAATGACGGCTTGTCTATCTGTTAATTTTTTAATAGCCCGGATAGCTCTTTCCGGATAATTAAAGGCGGGCACATTATTTTCCAACAAAAAATCTTTAGCCTTAGAGACTGCCACTTCCCCCAAAAAACTAGCAACTACTAAACGCTTGGCATATTTCTGATCGACTTTGATAATTGATTTAGCGGTCAACATTGGCTCAGTCGCCGTTTGTGGCGTCAGTAACACTAAAACATTATCGCCGCTAGAACTGCGCAATATTTTGTCCAAAGCTTGTTCGTATTTAAGCGCACTGGCATCACCTAAAATATCCAAACTATCTTTTAAGTTTAATTTTTGCCGCGAAATTTCATCGGCAGATAAAACAGCGATGCCACCGGCATTCGTTAAAATATGCAAATCGCCATTTACCTTGCCAAAAGCGCCTCGAGCTTGAAAAACTAATAATAAATCAAACAACTCTTCTAGGCTTTCAATCATAATGGCGCCCGCACGCTCAAGCCCCGCCTTAATAGCTGCTGCGCCTCCAGCCATAGCGCCGGTATGCGACTTAGCCATTTGACCGCCGCGCTCGCTCATTCCCGACTTTAAAACGACAATCGGCTTTTTAGGAGAAATTTTAGAAACCAAAGACATAAATTTTTGACCATCTTTAATGTCTTCTAAATAGAAAAAAATCGCACTCGTTTTTTTATCAGCCGCCAAATACTCCAAAAAATCATTTTCATCCAGTGCCGCCTTATTTCCTAAACTGATAAAATATCCCAAATTAAAACTTTTATTTCGAAGCCAATCCAAAACTGCGCTGCCAATTGCTCCTGATTGCGACAAGAAGGCAATCTGCCCGCCACCGGTACCACTATCGGCAAAGCTGGCATTTAAGCGATTGTTATTATTAATAAATCCTAAACAATTAGGACCTAAAATATTTAATTTATGATGGCGCGCCAATTTTGTTAGTTCCGCCTCCCGTTCAATTCCTTCCGCCCCCGATTCTTTAAAGCCGGCGCTGATAACAATAATATTTTTTATGCCCAAACGTGCGCATTTCTCAATTTCTGCCAAAACAAAGGGAGACGGGATGACAATGACTGCTAAAATAGCCGACTTATTCTTAGCCGGAATCATTTCTAGACCGGCGAAAGCCGGACGTCCAGCTACGATTTTATTTTCACGATTAATCGGATAAATCTTGCCAGCATAACCATTTTTGATAATGCTATCTAAAACTTGGCGGCCAACTTTATGCTTGTCCGAAGAAGCGCCGACAACCGCTACTCCCGAGGGATTGAAGAAATTTTTTAAATCCATATTTTTATTTTTTGATTAATAAATAGATTCCGGAAATAAGCGTTCCCAAGAACAAATAATTAAGATTAAAATAAGCCAAAACAATATTGGGCAAAATAACTTCTAAAAAAATTAAAATTAAGTACAACAAAAATAAAAAGTAAAAAATTTCCCGCACTATTATTTTATCGCTCAATTTTTCCATATTAACTTTATTTTCCTCGGCCTAATAGCTTTTGCCAAATAGTCCGTCCGGAAAATTCCATTTTTATTTCACTAATCTCCAAATAATCATCAACTTGGTCATCATTTTTAAGGCCGGGGATAGAAATCATAAAATTATATTTCCCCTTTTCTCGGTAAACACCGACTAAGTTAAACTCCGCTGAAGCGCTAGTTTCGCCATCATGAACGCTCGGCTCTTGATAATCGCTCAGTATATATTTAACTCCCGCGCCTAATTTAAAAAACTGATTAACCTTAAGCAATGAAGGATTAAAAACCATATTTTTATTGAACGAAAAAACCCCGCCACTTTCTAGAATAACATCGTCTTTACTTAATCTAATTTCCTTAATCAAAGAATTACCGTCAACTTGAAAATTAAATTGCTTATAGGGCTCATCAAGAGAAAAAGTTTGGCCACCAAAATTAATATCTTGAACGCTGGCAGGTGCGAACGCCTTGGCTTGGAGATAGTTAGAGTCGGTATAAATATTTAATGATCTAGCAACTGAAACTGGCCAAACCCTCCCCACAAAAACGAAGCGGTCCAATGAACTTTGGAGACTCTTAATAACCGTATCATCGCTAATCTTAATTTCCACTTTGTACAGACCGGGGCTCAAGGTTCTTTCTTCCAAAATTAATGACTTGTATTCCTCTTGGCCGCTGGCAGGATTTAAATTTTCATCGGCTAAATCCGCCTGTTGGATAACTTTCCCGTCTTTAGACAAGATAATCGCCAGTGGATCGGCCGCTTTATCCTGATTTAAATCAACGAACTTTAATTCCAGGCGTAAGGGTTCATTATTTACATAAAAAAATAAAGTATGCGCCCCCCGCAAAGGAATATCGACAAGCGTCGGTAATGAATCTTTCAAGCCCTTAAACTGAAAATTAAAATCCGGATTATAATTATAAACCGCCAGGCAAGAAGCCGTGCTACCAGGGCAAGCTTCTAAATTATTGGTTTTTAAATCAGCAAAAAAGTCTTCTAAGTTATTATAATCATTCCCTTCTTGCCACAGCGTTAAGCCTTGTTCTTCCAGGCGCCGGCCAGGAAGCTTTAAATCGTCTAAGATTTTATTATCCAAGGGTTGTAAGTCATAACGCCAAACAAGGCCATCAGCCAAAACACCGGCTTCTATCAAAGGAGTACTCGAGCTCAAGTGCGATTTATATTTAACAGTCAATTTAACTTTAGAAAAGGTCCGGGGTGTAAATACGGAAAAATAAACCGGGTCACCAATAAGGCGCGATAAGCGCCCGCTTTTAATATCGACTCTTTCCGCCGGGCTAAAATTATAGATAAATCCCTTACCAGAATGCAGCCACTGGGAATAATTCTTAGTATAACTAATCTGCCCGCCAGGAACTACTTTAAAAAACAAAATAGCCAAAACAATCAGAAAAATAATGACAATTCCTGACGCGCGCAACCTGAATAAGGCGGATTTTTTAGTAATAAACGGTAAAAACATATACCTCTATTTTACGTTATTTGCCCCAAAAAAACAATTAAGACAAGGGGGGTATTTTTTGCTATAATATTAATATGAAAAATCAAAAATCTCTGAAAAATCAAATAAAATCCCCGGCTCAAAGTTTTATTAATGATTTGCGAGGCGAAAAACCGGCTCCGGCAATCTCCGGATATTCTCTTTTTATTTTTGGTTCAGGCTATAACACTGCCAAATATTTCCAAGACGTCTTTAAGACGGAAGCTAATTACAGTCTTATCAATTTCCGCCATAATGGGCAGACAAAACTATTTTTGGCCGAAGGTGCCTGGAAACAATATAATCGTGAAGTTTTTGCTAATTATCTGAAAAACACAAAATATGTAAAAATGGTGGAAAAAAAATTCTATAGCCATTTTCCAAAAATAAATCAGTTATTTGAAAAATATAGTTATCAATTTATAGAAAAAAGCGACAACCGGCAACTGCTTAAAGTTGTTGAAGAAACCTTTGATTTATTTTGGGAAAGTAACGCTTGGTCACATTTCTCCATCTATTTTGATATTGAGACCTGTTTTTCCTTAGTCAAAGAGGCACACCCAGAAACAAAATACGAAGAAATAAAAAAAATCTGGCATCAGGCGACCGCTCTTAGCGCCGAATCCTTTGATAAAGAACAGAAGCGAGATATCCTAAAAAAGATCGCTGCCAATCAAGCCAATAAGCTCGTTGAAGACTGCCAATACTTCTGGACTTCTTATAAAAATGTGCTCCCGCTTAACGAAATCGAGGAAAAAATAAAGGACACTTACGGAAAATTTTTGAATAATCCTAAAATGGCACGGGCTGAATTAAAGCGAATGGATAAGGAGCTATCCGAAAAGAAGAAAAAGTTTTCTCTTTGGCGACGAAAATTAACACCGATACAGAAAAAGATAGTTGATTTCTGCCAAACTATCATGGAAATCCGCGATAAGCGCAAAAACCATTTTGCCAAAGGAATCACCGTCACTTGGCGGGTAGCGGAAAAAATATTTTCTGAAGCTGGAGTCGAAAAAGATTTGATAGAGAACGTCCTCGTATTTGAGGAATTGCTAAAGGGAGCTAACTTCATTAAAACTATCAAGGCTGATTTGAAAAAGAGAGAAAAAGGTTATATTGTGTATGTTCCCTACCGCGGTGCCAAAAAAGTATTCTACCGCAAAGTGAAGAAAAATTATGACCTAATCAATAATTATTTCCTGGCGGGCGGAGACAAAAATGACAAGGAAATAAAAGGCCAAACCGGTAATAAAGGAATAATTTCCGGACGAGCTAGAATTATCTACTCAAGCAAAGATTTTCACCTTTTTAAAAAGGGCGAAATACTGGTTACCGGCATGACTAGGCCGGAATTTGTACCGCTAATGAGACTGGCCAAGGCCATTATAACCGATGAGGGCGGAATAACCTGCCATGCGGCTATCGTCTCCCGAGAACTCAAGAAGCCCTGTATTATCGGCACCAAATTTGCCACCAAAAAAATAAAAGACGGAGATAAATTAGAAGTTAATGCTAATAAAGGAGTGGTGAAAATTTTGAGTTAAACTAAATTATTGCTAATATTACAAAAAAACGCCACGGAATTACCCGTGGTGTTTTTAATTTTCTATTTGTTTACTACTAATCTATTTCTCGTATTCAAAACGTTTTTTCTTGCCCTTATAGCCAGTTCCCGCTGGAATTAAGCAACCGATAATAACGTTTTCTTTCAAGCCTTCTAAATAATCGATCTTGCCGTTAACCGCCGCGTCAATCAACACGCGAGAGGTTTCTTGGAAGGAGGCGGCTGATAAGAAGCTGTCGGTAGTTAGCGATGCCTTGGTAATACCCAGTAATAACATTTCTCCGGTCGCTAATTTTTTAGCATTCTTATTCGCTTGGTAGAATACTTCATCTTCAACCGTTTCTCCCGGCAATAAATTAGTGTCGCCGGCATCAGTGACGAAGAAACGTGAGAACATTTGGCGCGCGATAATTTCTACGTGCTTATCATTCAAAGGCTGACCCTGAGAAGAATAAACATATTGAATTTCACGAATAATATATTTTTGGGTTTCAAGCTGTCCTTTCAACTTATAAAGTTCGCGCAAATCCAAGCTGCCTTCAGTTAGCTGAGTGCCTCTTTCAATTAAATCGCCGTCTTTAACCAACATCATCGTTCCCTTAAGAATTGAAAATTCTTTTACCTTTTCAACTTCCTTAGAAACGCTGACAAATTTTTCTGTCACCTTGGCTAAACCAGCGGCTTTAGCCTTAACCATTTCGCCGCCGACGCTGAATAAATCAGTATTCTTGGAAACTTGCTCGTTATCTTTAACAAGCACCTTAACTTCTAATTTTTTCTTATCCTTAGTAGTTAAGCCGCCAGCCAATTTAAGTTCATTAACTTTTTCTGAAAAATAATATTTATCACTGTCTTCGCCTTTATAGAAAATGCTCAAAATCTTAGCCTGAGGATTATCAACCAGAATCTCTTTGCCGTCCTGGTCTTTAATTGTTTTCTGAGCAAACTCAACTTTAACACGGCCGGAAACATCGGAAATCAAGGCTTTTTTCTTAGGGCTACGTGCTTCAAAAATTTCTTCAACCCGAGGCAAGCCCTGAGTGATATCATCTTGACCGGCGACACCTCCAGTATGGAAGGTTCTCATTGTTAACTGTGTACCTGGTTCACCGATAGACTGAGCGGCAATAACACCGACGGTCGAACCCAATTTTACCGGCTTATTATAAGCCAAGTCCCAACCATAACATTTAGCACAAATACCTTTGTGCATTTTACAGCTAAGAACGGAACGGATTCTAACTTCCGACGCTTCACTGGTTTTCAAAAGCTTAATATTTTCTTCATCTAACATCTCACCAGCTTTCAAAACCGCCTTACCCTTAGTATTCAGGACATCGGTGGCTAAATAACGACCGGTAATTTTCTTAAAGAAATCTTCACCGGTTGCCTCGGCATCGGTCTTTTTCATAATAATACCCTCCTCATCGCCACAATCTTCTTCAGCGACAATAATATCTTGAGAAACGTCCACTAAACGACGGGTTAAATAACCGGCGTTAGCTGTTCTTAAGGCGGTATCGGACAAACCTTTACGTACACCGTGAGTGGAAATAAAATATTCCAAAACACCAAAGCCTTTCTTAAAGTTACCTTTAACCGGCAATTCGATAATGGCTCCGGATGGTGAAGTTACCAAACCTTTCATACCTAAAATCTGAACCGGCTGAGCCCAAGAACCACGGGCACCAGAATCAATCATGGAATAAACCGGCAATACATTGGTTAAACCTTTTTTACAAATTTCTCCAATTTTATCTTTAGTATTAGTCCATTCTTCAATAACTTTGGCATAACGTTCACTCTCAGTGAGCAAACCTTCTTCGTATTGTTCCTGAATAACTTCAATCTTCAAATTAGCCTCATCAATCAAACGATCCTTCTCTGGCAAATTAGGCAAATCGCCAAAGCCCCAAGATAAACCGGACTTAGTAATAAAGGCGAAAGCTCTGTTTTTCAAGCCATCAATAAACTTAACGGTTTCATCTTCGCTATATAAACGCAAACATTCACGAATCAAATCTTTCAATTTGCTCTTACCGACGACATCATTAATAAAACGTAATTTTTCCGGTAGCAATGAGTTAAAAATCAAACGGCCAACAGTCGTCTTTAACATTTCCCCGCTATATTTAACGGAAATTGGCGCGTGTAAATCAATAAAATTATTATCGTAAGCCAAATAAGCCTCGTCTTCATTATAGAAATAAGGCATCTCTTCCCGTTTCTTATCATTAAAATCTTTACTAATGGAAGTTAAATAATAAGTACCCCAAACAATATCTTGCGCCGGGGCAATAATTGGATCGCCGGTGGCTGGTTTTAATAAGTTATGGCTAGCAAGCATTAAATGTTCAGCTTCCCATTTAGCCTCCTTGGTTAACGGAACATGAACGGCCATTTGGTCACCATCAAAGTCAGCGTTAAACGCGGTACAAACAAGCGGATGAATCTGAATCGCTTTACCTTCAATTAAAATCGGGCGGAAAGCTTGAATGCCTAAGCGATGCAAAGTCGGTGCGCGATTTAACAAGACGAAAGCACCGCGAACAATTTCCTCCAAAATATCCCAAACTTCATCATGTCCAGCCTCGATATAACGAGAAGCGCTGCGCACATTATGAACTATTTCTCTCTTAATCAACTGGGAAATAATAAAGGGCTTGAATAATTCCAAAGCCATAATCTTCGGCAAACCGCACTGATCAAGATTTAACTTTGGATTAACGACAATAACGGAACGACCAGAATAATCAACGCGCTTACCTAATAAGTTCTGACGGAATCTTCCCTGCTTACCCTTTAAGGTGTCAGCTAGAGATTTCAATTGTCTCTTTTGTCCGGTAGAAGCCGTGACTGTTTTAGTATGGCGAGCGGAGTTATCAATTAAAGCATCAACCGCTTCCTGCAACATTCTTTTTTCATTGCGGCAAATAACTTCCGGAGCATTCAAATCTAATAATTGTTTTAAGCGATTATTACGATTAATAACGCGGCGATATAAGTCGTTTAAATCAGAAGCGGCAAAGCGGCCACCATCCAACGCAACCATCGGGCGTAAATCAGGCGGAACAACCGGCAAAACAGTCATAATCATCCACTCCGGACGCAAATCGTTATTTCTAAAACTCTTTAAAAGTTTTAAGCGTTTAACTAATTTTTCTTTCTTGGATTCAATCGCGTCTTGTAATTTTTCTTCCAAATTAATGATGCTCTTTTCCAAATCAATCTTGCCAAGCAATTCTCTAATCGCTTCAGCACCGATAGAAGCTTCAAAAATATGACCAAATTTTAAACTCAAACTTTGATATTGATGCTCTGACAAAATTAACAACGGCTTCAATTCCTTAAGTTCTTTTTGGGTAGTCGCAAAATCTTCATCTAAGCGCGCTAATTTTTCTGTTTTATCCTTGAGCGCATCTTTAACATCGCTTTCGCTACCGCCGGCATCTTTAATTTTTTTAAGTTCGTTATTATATTCATTTTCAAAACCCTTAACCTTGCTTTTGTATTCGGCTTTAATTTGGTTAATGGTTACTTCCTTTAAATTTTCATCAACGTCAGTCACAATAAAACTGGCGTAATAAATAACTTTTTCCAAAGATTGAATGCCTAAATTTAAAAGCAAACCAATCTTAGAGGATAAGCCTCTTAAAAACCAGATATGAGACGCTGGAACTTGCAAAGTAATGTGTCCCAATCTTTCGCGTCTAACAATGCTTCTGGTCACCTCTACGCCGCACTTATCGCAAACAATTCCTTTGTAGCGAATTTTTTTATATTTGCCGCAAGCGCATTCCCAGTCCTTAGTCGGACCAAAAATCTTTTCACAGAATAAGCCGTCCTTTTCCGGTTTCTGAGTACGATAGTTGATTGTTTCCGGACGCGTTACTTCTCCGTGAGACCAAGATAAGATTCCATCCGGACTGGCCAGTTTAAGGCGGATAGCGTCAAAGTCGCTGGTTTTAATTGGATTTAACATAAATATGTAAATGTTTATTTAATTATTTATTCCGCTTTGCTATCTTTATCTTCGTCTAAGGAAATGATAATTTCCGGCTTCTCATAATCAAGCGTTTCTTCCTTTTCCAGCTCTTCATCCAAATCGGTCATTACTTCAGAAGCGGTCAAACCACTGGCACCGTTTAAGAGCTCAACATTCAAGCCTAAACCTTTCAATTCTCTGATTAAAACGTTGAATGATTCCGGAACATTTAATTTTTCAATCTCTTCGCCCTTAATAATGGATTCATAAGCCTTACTGCGTCCAGGAATATCATCGGATTTAATGGTTAAGATTTCCTGCAAAGTATGAGAAGCGCCGTAACCCTCCAAAGCCCAAACTTCCATTTCTCCGAATCTCTGGCCGCCGAATTGAGCTTTACCTCCTAAAGGCTGTTGGGTAATTAAAGAGTAAGGGCCAATTGAACGTTGATGAATCTTATCTTCAACCATATGGTTGAGCTTCAACATATACTTATAACCAACAGTAATTTGATTATCATAAGCGCTGCCGGTCTTGCCATCATATAAAGTGACTTTTCCGTTCTCAGGCAAACCTGCTTTTTTCAATTCCCCTTTAATCTGTTCTTCGGTCACACCGTTTAAAGCCGGGGTCATAATACGATAACCTAATTTCTTAGCCGCAAAGCCAAGATGAGTTTCTAACAACTGACCCAAGTTCATACGAGAAATAATACCGAGCGGAGATAGAATAACATCAATCGGCGTCCCGTCAGACATATAAGGCATATCTTCAATCGGTACAATTTTAGAAATAACACCTTTATTGCCATGGCGTCCGGACATCTTATCGCCAACTTGAATCTTTCTTAAGTTAGCCACTGAAACCTGAATGGATTGCAAAACACCGGCTGATAGTTTATCGCCTTCCTCACGAGAGAAAATTTTAATATCCACGACTTTGCCGTGTTCACCGTGCTCTAAGTATAAGGAGGAATCGCGAACATCTTTAGCTTTCTCGCCGAAAATCGCGCGTAATAATTTTTCTTCAGCCGATAAAGTTGTTTCTCCTTTAGGGGTAATCTTACCAACTAAAATATCGCCGGAAGAAACTTCAGCGCCAATTCTGATAATACCTTCGTCATCCAAGTTCTTTAATTTTTCCTCACTGATATTTGGGATATCGTTAGTCACTACCTCCGGGCCGAGTTTAGTATCGCGCACATCAATAGTATAATTTTCAATATGAATGGAGGAATAGATATCTTCTTTAACTAAACGTTCAGAAATAATAACCGCATCTTCATAGTTAAAGCCTTCCCAGGTCATAAAGGCCACCAGCGCATTTCGGCCCAAAGACAATTCACCATTATCAATCGCCGGCCCATCGGATAAAACTTGGCCCTTCTTAACTTTTTCACCGACATCAACCGTTGGGTGCTGATTAATACAGGTGGAGGAGTTGGAACGTAAAAATTTATTTAAATTATAAGTCACGACTTGGTCTTTCTTGGTTGTTAATTCAATTAAGCCCGCCTCTGACTTGGTAATTACACCATCATCAGCTGCTAACACAACATGGCCGCTATCGCGAGCAGCACGTTCTTCGACGCCCGTGCCGACAACCGGCGCTTCACTCTTAACTAAAGGCACAGCCTGACGTTGCATGTTTGTTCCCATCAAAGAACGCTGACCATCATTATGTTCCATGAAAGGGATTAAACTGGTGGCAATAGAAATAATTTGATTGGCGGCAACACCGACAAAATCAATCTTATCAACTTCTTCCATGCCCGGTTGGCCATATTTTCGACCTTCAAATTTAGATACCAAAAAGTACCCGTTTTCATCGGTCGGGATAGTAGAATCGACAGTAATATATTTTTCTTCTTCAAAAGCGTCCAAATAGACAATTTCGTCAGTTACGCGTGGACCTTTTTTATCTTTAACAACTTTACGATACGGAGTCTCTAAAAAGCCATAGCTATTTAATCTGGCATAGCTGGCTAAGTGGCCAACTAAACCGATATTCGGACCTTCTGGGGTAGCAATCGGACAAATACGACCATAGTGAGTGGTATGTACATCACGAACATCAAAGCCTGCTCTTTCTCTAGTTAAACCGCCAGGACCCATCGCCGATAAACGACGCTTGTGTTCCAATTCGGCGAGCGGATTGGTTTGATCCATGAATTGGGAAAGCTGAGAAGACATAAAGAATTCTCTAACGACACCAATCACTGGACGCGCGTTAACTAATTTGGAAGGAGTAAGTGAAGTAATTTCCGAAGTGGACATTCTATCCTTGATAATTCTTTCCATTCTGGCCAAACCAACGCGGAAACGATTTTGGATTAAACCACCAATCGCGCGAATACGACGATTACCAAGATGATCAATATCGTCTTCCGGTTCTTTAGTAATATTTAATCTGATAACCTCTTTAATAATCAGAACCAAATCTTCTTTTCTTAAAATACGATATTCTTTTTTAGTGGCCGGTAAATCTAAAGAGAAACGACGGTTAAGCTTATAGCGGCCGACACGTCCAAAATCATAACGATCAAAACGGAAGAACATGGAGTAAATTAATTGGCGGGCATTTTCTACCGAAGCCAAATCTCCTGGGCGAATACGGCGATAAACTTCCTGCAAGCCTTCCGCTTCATCTTTAGCGGCGTCTTTTTCGATGGTTGCTTCAATAAAAGTTTTTTCATCTTTACTTTTTACCAAATCAACATCGGCAAATAATTTTAAAATTTCTTCATCGCTGGAATAACCAAAAGCCCGTAAAAGCGAAGTTACTGCTACCTTACGTTTGCGATCAATTCTCACCCAGAGAACTTTATTAGAATCTGATTCTATTTCCAACCAAGCACCGCGATTTGGAATAATCTTGGCGCCGTAGCATTTTTTGCCCTTAATAAATTCGGCGGTGAACATAACGCCGGCGCTACGGATTAACTGGGAAACAACGACTCTTTCAATACCATTAATAATGAAGGTGCCTTTATCGGTCATCAAAGGAAAATCACCCAAGAAAACTTCTTGATTATTTGCTTGACCGGTTTTCTTATTTAATAGGCGCGTCTTAACGCGTAAAGACGCTTCGTAAGTAATATTTTTTTCTCGACTTTCAACTTCGGAAAATTTTGGTTCGTCTAAATTATAGTCTTCGAAATAAAGCTCTAAATCACGACCGATAAAATCAGTGACAGGATTAATTTCGTCGAATAGCTCCGCTAAGCCTTCTTTTAAAAACCAAGTATAGGAATCCTTTTGAATCTCTATTAAATCCGGCATCGGCAGGACTTCTCTAACCTCGGAGAATGATTTGCGTTTAGACATAGATATATAGTGTAATTATTTAACTATTTTTATCGAATTAAAATGACGAAAGAGCAAAAAAAGATAGCCAGATTAAGTGGTTTTTAACAAAAAAATCCCAATCCCAAATTGGCTTGAGTTTCGGTACGTATTAAATTAATTATTTTCTTTATATATCACTTTTTTTAAGTAAAAAAGTGTTAATGTATCCTAATAATATGATAATAATTATTTTTTGTCAATACACATTTTGTCCACAATCGCTTGACGCAGTTGTTCCCGATCATCCCAGGGTATTTTAGACCCCTCTGGACCACAAATATATTGTTCGGCGCCTTTGCCAGTAATTAACACTAAATCACCTTCTTTGGCTAATTCTAGTGATTTTTTGATAGCCTCCCCACGATCTAGGATTAAGAATAAGTCCTGGTTTTCTTTCTTTCCGACCATTTTAGCCCCAGCGGCCACATCTCTAATAATCACCCCGGGGTCCTCATCATAGGGGTCTTCATTGGTGATAATCACCACATCGGCTTTTTCGGCCGCCATCTTCCCTAAAATCGGCCGACGGGATTTATCGCGCCCCCCACCGGTTGAACCCAATATATGAATTAAACGGTTATAAGGTAAGATTGAAATAGTCTCATATAATTTTTCTAGGGCTCGGGGTTCAAAAGAATAATCAACCAGCGCCGCAAAATCCTGACCGGCATTAATAATTTCCATTTTCCCCGCCAACCCGGAAACGCTTTCCAGACCAGTTTTGACTTTCTCAATTGCAATCCCCTGACTTAAGCCAACGGCGTAAGCGGCCAGCGCATTAAGAGCATTGAATTCTCCTAAAAGATTAAGATGAATATCTTGATTATTAATATTTAAATCCAGGCCGGCAATACTGGTTGACTTGAGCTCTCCGACAATGCTCACAAAATCTAAACCTGCGGAATCGCTCCCAAGCTTAGTTTTAAATTTTTCTAATTCGGCTAAACCGCGCATTGAATAAACTATTTTTGATTCACTCCAAAACTCTCCAAAATAATCGGCGTGCTCATCATCACCGTTAATGATTATTGTTTTTTTAACACGCAGTAAATCTAATTTCTTTAATCCGCTTTTAGCTTGAGAAACAATTTTATCTTCGCTAACATATTTATTTTTGAAACGGCGAAGATGAGAAAACAATAAACCCTTAGCTTGTTTGTATTTTTCAAAACTACCATGAGATTCGATGTGTTCCGGATATAGGCCGGTAAAAACTAAAACATCGTAATTAATAAAACGATGCCGAAATTGCTTAATGCCTTCAGAGGTTGTTTCAATGACCGCATAACGACAGCCATTTTTAAGCATTTTTTTAATTAACTTCTGGATAAAGACCCGACCGGGCATGGTCATCTTTTTATCGTTAAGCCATTCTTGATTGCCGTCAGAAAAAATCGTCGTCGAAGTATAGCCGGTCTTATATCCGGCTTTCTCCAACATCTTGGCAATTAAATAAACGGTGGAAGTTTTTCCGGCCGTGCCGGTAACGCCAATGACAATTAATTTCTTACTAGGAAAACCGCTCATCAGCGCCGCCAAAAAACTCATTAAAAAATGATAAACGGGCTGAAGCGCCTTAAACAAACGCTTAGGGATTATTTTTTTAAGCTTATCGGCCATAATTAATTATTGAAGATTTTCGAATCAATCTTATTTTTTGTTGCTTGAGTTTCTCTATTCAAAGAATCGTTAGCAGGGCTAGATTCTTTAAGCAAGCCAGCTAAATCCGCTTCCGCCGCTTTAAGTTCTAAATTTTTTTCTTCAAGGCTCTGTCCGAGATATTTAGCATCGTCCTCAGCCATAAACATAATTTCTTTTTCCAGTTCGACAACTTTAGCGCGGGCGGCATTTATAGCATCATCCAAAGTTTTCTGACGCTCCCGCGGCGATTTAGCATCTTCTTTATTTCCCAAACGATCAAATTCATCATTGGGATAAACATTCTCAAAATGTTCAAATTTCATATTTTTAGCGATTAAATTATTAATAGTTTATTTAGAAAAAAACATCTCATCGTCATCATCCGGCGGAAAGGCCGGCTTTTTAGACTCCGAGGCTGCGGGCGATTTTTTTTCAGCATCCGCGCCCTCTCTTATCTCTTCTAAAATTTCATCTTCATCATTTATAGCTTCTTCTTCCTCATCGGGAGTGAGGGTTAATTCTTCCGTAATCTCTTCTTCTACCTCTTCAGTCTCTTCCGTTTCCTGCTCTTCGCGGCCAAAATCTAAAACTCCGTCATCGCCTTCCTCCTCTTCAGGACTGCCAGCAGTGCCCCCAAAGTAGTTTTCCGGAGCTTTGGCAGTGGCACGATTATGAATTGGAATGCCGCCAAAACCGCTTTGTTCATCATACTCTTCCTGAGAAATCATCACTTCGCGTGGTTTAGAACCATTGGACGGACCAATAATCCGCGCTTCTTCCAACATGTCTAAAATCTTAGCAGCCCGACCATATCCAATAGATAACCTTCTTTGCAACATCGAAGTTGAAGCTTTACCAGCACGTACGATTATCTCTTTGGCTTCTTCGAACAATTCATCCTCATCGCCATGATTGCCGTCTAAACCAACACCGGCGACGCCACCAACTTTTTGACGGTCAGTAATACCTTCCAGATATTCAGCGGCTCCGCTTTTATCTTTAATATAATTAACAACATCGTTAATTTCATTATCGCTAAGATAAGCACCCTGAATACGTTTTGGTTTTGCCAGCTCGGCGGTAGAAAATAACATATCACCCTGCCCTAATAATTTCTCCGCGCCCGAAGCATCTAAAATAGTTTTAGAATCAACCAGTGAAGCGACGGAAAAAGCAATTCTGGTCGGAATGTTGGCTTTAATCAAACCAGTGATAACATCTACGCTCGGACGTTGAGTAGCTAAAATTAAATGGATACCAATCGCACGGGACATCTGCGCTAAGCGAATAATGGCGGCTTCCATTTCTTTACCGGCCGTCATCATAAAATCAGCGAGTTCATCAATAATATAAACAATGTATGGCAACTTTTCCTTGGAAACTAAATTATAAGCTTGAATATTCTTTTTACCGGACTTATTTAATAAGTCATAACGTCTGTCCATCTCGTTCAAGCACCACTTAAGCGAATTGATGGTTTTTGAAACCTCCGTAATGACCGGCGTTAACAGATGCGGAATACCATTGTAAGTCGGGAGTTCAACGCGTTTAGGATCAACCATAATAAAACGCAAATCATCAGGATTATTTTGATAAAGCAGAGAGACAATAATAGCGTTTAAACAAACGGACTTCCCGGAATTAGTCGCACCGGCAACTAACAAGTGAGGCATCTTCGTTAAATCATATAACCAAGCGGTACCGGCGACATCTTTACCTAGGGCAATATATAAATTATTTTTACGCTGCTTAAAAGCATCATCTTCTAAAATTTCGCGCAAACCAACGATTGCTTTAGCGCGATTGGGTACTTCTACGCCGACTAAAGATTTTCCAGGAATTGGAGCTTCAATTCTAATCGGATGCGCGGCCAGCGCCAGAGACAAATCATTACTTAGAGTTGTGATGCGCGAGAGCTTGACCCCTTCGGCCGGCCTAAAAGTATATTGGGTAACAGTCGGGCCAACCTTAGTTTCGCCCATCTCTACTTCAATCCCAAATTTATTTAAAGTGTTATGAATTTTTTGTTGATTTAAGTCAGTGTCACCGCCAATGGCTTTAGAAAATTTATTATTTAAAAGTTCCAGCGGCATATCAATCTTGATAGAATTTTTCGGCCAAGTAATTTTTTCCTGCACCGGCTTTTGATTTTTAGGCTTAGCGACCGGAACAATATCTTCTTCGTCTTCATTCGCTAATTCCGCGAGCGCGCTCACATCACGCTTCTGCCAGGCGCTTAATACCTCTTCGCGAGCCGAAGTAATCAATTCTTCTCGCTCTTCAGTAATATCATCCGCCTCAGCTTCTGACTTAGAAAATAAGGCTTTAAAAAATAAAGCAAAAGGTTTAAAAATTTTAGCTAAAATACTTTCGCGGCCAACAATTTTTTCTAGTGAAGTATTAAAAACCAGTACTAAAGAAATAAGGAAGAAAGCAAAAAGCACAATTACTCCTCCCCAAAATCCGACGACATATAAAAATAAGCGGCTTAAATAATAACCGACATAACCGCCACCCTCCCCCAGCTTAACCATCGCTAACCAATTCTTTTGGTCAATAAAAAAGTGAAACAAAGTTTGATAAGAGACAAATAAGAGACCGAGACCGAGATAATCACTAAACTTCAAGGTCTTTTTAGCGCCTCTTATTAAGACAAAGGCCCAATATAAAAGCAGAATCGGTACCAGCCAGCGGCCATAACCGAATCCCAGGGTAAGCATTTTAGAAACGAATTGGCCAAAATGACCGGAAAGGTTAAGTAGTCCTAAGAAACTAATAATTCCCAAGGCTAAAATTACAACAATAATAATACTGCGCTTGGCACGGTCGTTAATTTCAAAATCCGGCAAAGTAACATAATCCATTGGATTGCGACTCTTCTTTTTTCTGCCCATATTAGTAAAACCTATTAATTGAGCTTAAAACAGCTCGGATATGTTTAAATTATAGCACAAAATGAAAATTAGCTTTAAATCAGCTAACTTCGATTAATTAATCTCCATATCAATAAACACCGCTTCCGGCACTTTAGCGCGAATCTTCTTTTCTAAATCATCAATTTTTTGACCAACCAAGCGCGGCACTCGATCCATATAGTCAACCGAAAACTTCAAAAAGTTCTCATAGCTTTCTTTAACATCTTCATACTCGTTCTCTAAAAAATGATGTTTGTTAAATTCTTTCATTAACGCGGAAGCATTAAATTCAATATCACATTTGATTAAGTATTTATCAACATCTAAGACCGCCGATTTAAAATCCAAAACTTTTTCAATCGCCGGGTCGCTATTTAAAACCTCCAAAACCAGTTCTTCGGCCTCCGCTGGGATACACCTAGTGATTAGATAGTTGCGATTCTTCGCGATTAAAATAATGGCCGCGATTCCCAAAGAAGTACCGATAGCGATGGAGCCGACGGCATCCCAAAAAATCTGACCGGTAATTTGAGATAAGATAATACTGAGACCAGCTAAAGCGACACCGATAACGGCTAGCCCGTCTTCATAAATAACCGCTAAAGTCGTCGGGTCAGCTTTCTTAAAAATACAACCCCAAGTATCATTAGGAAAATGGCGACGCACATCTTTAAACGCCAGCCATAAAGTAAAAGATTCAATAACAAAAGCGGCAAGTAGAATATAGAGGTTCCAGACGTTAAAATGAATTTCCGGTTTATTAATTAGGGCATCAACCCCATGATAAATGGTAACGCCGGCGCCAATAAAAAAGATGCCGCAGGCGGAAATGAGTGCCCAAATAAAACGCTCGCGGCCATAACCATAAGGAAAAAGATGATTGGGCTGCTTTTTAGTTTTTTTAACACCAATAATCAACAAGGATTGATTAGCCGTATCGGCAAAACTATGAACCGCTTCGGAAAACATCGCACCCGAACCAGTCAAAGCAAACCCGGCAAACTTAGCAACACAGACAGTGGCGTTACCGAAAAAAGCAGCAATCACCGGCAAGAGTCCAGAAATTTTACCATTCTCAGTCGTAGCGGAAGAAATCATAATTTATAGATTAGTTTTTATAAACTTTAAATAGTCGTTAAAGTTATCAGTAATTTTTTGGCGGCGAGTTCTAAATTTGGATTGATAATTTTTTCGCTTTTTGAAAATGGCTTGAGAACGCTTGAGCAACTCACCACTCTTAAGTTTATCCAAATCAACCACTAATTCCGGATGGCCGATAAATTCCGCAAATCCGTAGTTTCGAATATCGTAAGCAACACTAATTTCCGGAGTCAAAGCCCCAAAAGACATCACGCCGACATGGAGCATCATACCAATCACTAAATCCAGTTTTCCATAAATATATTTTTGTTCACTGGGTTTTAAATCTACAATTTTTAAATTTTTTATTTTAAGTTCCGGATAAATATTATCTTCGCCGGGATGATGTTTTAAATAATAAATCTCAGCGTCAAACTCTTGCTGAAAATATTCCGCTGTTTCTCGATAAGCGCGCAAAATATCTTCCCGCCATTTTCCAAAACCCAGCCAACCAGAATAATTAAGATTAAAACCGACTTTAACGCGACGCGGCAAAAGCATTAATTTATTCATCGTGCTGACTACCGGCTTCTTTTCCGATAATAGTGCTGCTGGGTCACCAATAATTTTAATAGCGGCCGATTTTATTCCCCCGGCAATCAAAAAGCGCTTGGTATTTAAATCGCGCACGCCAACACCGCGAGCCTGCTTAACTAAAGCGATAACGCTGGCGCTCTTATCTTTAGTCCATAACGGGGCGTCGACTTCTTTAATATAACCAAGACCAAATAAAAAAATCGGCTTCTTAAGTGCCGCTATCATTTCCTGGCTGAAAGGTAAAAAATAAGAATAAAAAATCCCGCCACCACCAATAACAATTAAATCGGCGCGATTTAATTTAGCGGCTTGCGCCTGATCATAACTCTTTAAAACTTCAACCGGAAAATTATTAATAATCGCTCCGGGAAATTTTTTAAGCAATAATTCTTGCACCGCCAACACGATGGCGTAATCGCCCTTATTATTTTTATCCCAAACATGAATATGAGCAATTTGATAACGCTTGGTTTTAACCGTTTCTTTTTTCATCTAAGCAATGTTTAAATTAACTTTTACCTGATTAAACAAGAGCTCCGCCCTATGAGGATCGCTTTCGTGTTTTAAAAACAAAAAAGCGGAGGTTCTAATGGCTGTCCAGTTATAATATAACTCAATTCGCTTTTCCAAATCAGCATTAATTTTCAAACCAGCCGCCTCCAAATAAGCGGACAAAAATATATCTTTTAATTCAGTCGCGATTTGCTTATCGCCAATTTTAACGATTACTTTATATTCCAATTGCTGTAAAAACGTTCCTAGGTCACGAGCAAAATCTCCTAAACAGAAATCGGTAAAATCAATTAAACCAATTCGATCTTCCCCGGTTTTAATTAAATTTTCCGTATGGGCATCGCCATGAATCAAACTGAGATTAAGTTCACGCGCCAGAAACTTTTCTTCTTGAGAAATAAAATAATCGTACATCCGCTTTAAAGATTCATCGAACTTCCCTTCGTAACGCAGCGACATTTCTTTTAAAATATTATCGACTCCGGGTATAACCGTTTTAATCCGAGAATTCATCGGATTAAAATTGGCGGCTGTTCCGGCTGGCAATTGATGCAATTTAGCAAATAGGCGAGCGGCCAATCGCAACAGCCGCTTAACTTCTTCGTAGTCTTTATTTTTTATATAATGGAGCAAATTTTCACCGTGCAGGCCGCGATAAAAAGCACCACGAAAATATTCGGAATAAAAAAGCGGATGCGGAATATCAATATCTCCCTGGTTTAAATTATGATCCCAGAGATAACGCATGGCATCAAACACATTTTCGCGTGGTTCGTCGCTGTGCGCTGAACAGACTACTAAAATTTTAGTATCTTCTTGATTGGCGCCGGAAAGATAAATATCATATCCAACAACAACATGATACGTTGTCACCCAAATTAATTTTTTATAAGGGATGATTTTAATTTTTTCTATTTTAGAAAAAGCGGGATATAAAGGTAATAGCTTACGGCGGAACATCGCCAAAACATACTCTTCATCAAATAACTGTACAATTTTGTTCATATAATTTAACGGCTGAATTAATCGATATTTTTCCAATGATTTTTCCAATGCTCTTCCCAAATAAGCTGCTTGGTTTTTAAATAATATTTTTCGGCTTCTAATTTAACTTTTTTAGTTTTTTTATCATTAAGCGATCTGACGGCTCTAATCAAATCTTCCAAACCGCGTTCAATGCCGTCCGGATTCCAGGCGTAGGGACCAAAAATTTTGGAAAAGTCGCGCGCGCTCGCCCACCAAAAAGTACAGCTGGCGATTCCACGCACCAAATGCCAATAATACCAAGCATGATTTTTATCATTTTTATATTTATCATGCAGAGAAATTGCGAGGGCTGTCAGTTTCCAGAGATTGAGATGAATTTTATTTTTTTTATCCTGCCAAAGTTTAAAGGGTTCATTTTTTTCTAATTCTTTTTTACTTGACTCCCAAGAACAAGCCACGATTTTTATTTTTTGCGGCTTAATTTTTACCAAAGATTTTAAAAATGAAGAAATAGTTTCGGTTTCTAATTTTTTATGACCGGCTAACTTCTCCATTTCTGCGGTTGGGTCTTCATGCCTCAAACCATACAATTCGGCATCGGTCGCGGTAATTATTATTTCATTAATAGCGGTCTTCACTGCTAACTTAGCCATTAATTTATCGGGCGGATAAGCGCTGGAAGCGTTGCGGCTACGAAAAATAATTTTTAACCCGGAATTAGCATCGACATAATTGCCTAAATCATCCGGACGATGACCGCCACCATCATAAGCAATCTCATCTAGAATTAACCATTTATAGCCAAGCTTTTTAACAATCGTGGCAACAAGCGGAGTGTACGCCATTTCCGGCAAGAAAAATCCTTGAGGCTTAAAAGCTTTGCCAAAATATTTTTTTAAAATCTTTTCGTTAGTCTTTATCTGGCGAATAACTTCCGCCTCAGGCAGCAGTGGCAAAAATCCATGATAAGCGGCCGAACCGACTAATTCAACTCGTCCGGATTTTACTAAACTCGCTAAACGTTTAATAAAATCTAATTTATTTTCATCTTCCAAGCGGACTAAAAGACAACCGGAAATATTCCAAGTCATCCGTAAATTGGGATGCTCCTCCATTAAGCGCAATAAACGATAATAGCTTTTGTCGAGCGCCTTGCCGATGCTATATGATTCAATATTGGCCGGCTGATAAAAATGTAGAAAATTTATCCATTTCATAAAATTATTTCCTTAATACTTTACGATAAAGTTCCACATATTTCTTGGCCGGGATTTCCCAGCTATTTGATTGCTTCATAGCTCTTTTTACCAAGCTCTTCCAAACAGTTTTGTGTTTATAATTTTCTAAGGCTCTAATAATTGCCGCATAAAATAAATTAGCGTCTTCAGTTTTAAAAGTAAAACCGGTTCCTTGTTTAAGCGTCGGATTAAAATTATCAACTGTGTCATATAAACCACCAATCTCTCTAACTACCGGAATACAGCCATAGCGCATCGCAATCAACTGATTAATGCCGCAAGGCTCATGATTAGATGGTAGTAAGAATAAATCGCTGGCCGCATATAACAAAGTTTCCAATTTTTGATCAAAGGGCAACCAAATAATGCGGTCCGGAAATTTCCGCTGCAGCTTTTTAATCGGTTCGATATATTCTTTATTGCCGTCGCCCATAAAAACTAATTGGACGTCGGTCTTAAGTAGCAATTCAATAATCTTTAAAATTAAATTAAAGCCTTTTTGAAAAGTTACCCGCGAAGTTGTGCAGAGTATCGGCACTTGCGCTTTTACTGGTAAACCGATTTTCTTCTGTAAGTAAGTTTTGTTGCTTGCCTTGCGCGCAACAGTCGCGGCTGAATAAACTTCATGAAGAGTTTTGTCCTTTTCCGGATTATAAGTGTTGTAATCAATACCGTTAATAATGCCGAACAATTTTCCGGAGCGATTCTTTAAAATACGATTTAAATCCTGGCCGAATTTTTTAGTCATGATTTCTTGTCGATATTGTTCACTGACGGTATTAATAATATCGGCCGACATAATCGCTCGTTTGGCAAAATTAATATATTCCAATTTCGGGTCTTCTAAATGCGGCAAGCGTCCGCGACCATAGTCTTTGTTTTCCGGTGCGACTTCCCACCAATTATGGCCAAATTGAAAAATTAAATTATGAATAGTGAAGACGGTTTTAGCCTTCTTTAAAGTTTTGGAATAACGAAAATCAGTTTTTAAATAATAAGGAATAAGACCGGTTTGCCAGTCATGGCAATGAATAACATCGGCCGGAAACTTTAAAAGCGATAATAATTTTAAGGAAGCGACATTAAAAACTAAAAATCGAGCATTTTCACGAGTAGAACCATAAAGCTTTTTATGTTTAGAAAAAAACTTTTTGCATTCCACAAAATAAACCGGCAAATCTTCCATTAAATAACTCTGCCAATAATTAACTTTAATGCTTTCCTGACTATTAAGGCGTAGGGTGACATCGCTAAATATTAATTTTAAGCCCTTTTCCTTTTTATCAATCAGGCGCCCATAAAGAGGAGTAATAATTATTACCTCGTGTCCTAAGCGTTTTAAGGCTTTAGGTAAACTACGCGTCACATCGCCCAAGCCTCCAGTTTTAGAAAAAGGAGCGACTTCAGAAGCAATATGAACAACTTTTAATTTTTTTTCTCTCATAACCTTGAATTTAAAGCACATATCGCCGCCGCCAGCGCATCCGCTGCGTCATCGGGATAAGGGAGCTCCTCTAAATTTAAAATTAGCTTAACCATTTTTTGAACTTGTTTTTTATCCGCTTTACCATAAGCGGAAACCGCTTGTTTAATCTGGGAAGGGGTAAATTCTTTAATCGGCAGTTTATTTTGTTTTAATGTCAAAAGTGCAACTCCGCGAGCTTGACCGACAATTAGGGCAGTACGGACATTCTTATTAAAAAATAACTGTTCGACTGAGGCTAATTGGGGACGGTATTTTTTGATGATTTTATGAAGTTCTTGATGCAGGATTTCCAAACGCGTAATTAAATCATCTTGAGGCGAAGTTTTAATGCTACCATAAGCCAGACAGAAAAGTTTTCCCTTCTCCTCTTTGACCACCCCGTATCCGGTGTCGGCAATGCCCGGATCAATCCCGAGAATGATTTTACTCATTTAGGCCTTAGATAAGATTAGTATAATAATCGCTGACGTCTTCATTGTCTTCCAATTCTTCAAAAAATTTTTCCAGCTTTTCTTGATTATCGGCTGGCATGGCAATTTTTTCCTTAGCAACGTATTCAATGTCAGAGCTTTCGGCTTTTAAACCCTTAGCTTCCAAAAAATCTTTAATTTTTTGTAAATCTTTGATTTCGGTATACACGGTTATGCCTTCAGTTTCCTTCTGGAAATCTTGAACATCTTGATCAATTAATTCCAGTTCCAAATCTTCATAGCTTAAATGTTTAGCTTTAATTTCTTCGCCGGCAACTCTAATCACTCCCAACTGGGAAAAATTCCAAGCGACGGCTCCAAAGGCGCCGCCATTTTTAGTAAATAAGTGACGAACAGTGGCGCCGCTACGATTTTTATTGTCAGTTAAACATTTAACAATTACTTGGATTCCGGTCGGCACCATCCCTTCATAAAATAATTCTTCCACCTGCTCGCCGCCAAGTTCTCCTGTACCCTTCTTAATGGCTCGCTCAATATTATCTTTGGGCATATTAGAGCCACGCGCCTTATCAATCGCCGCTCTTAAGGAAGGGTTGGCGTTCGGATCGCCGCCACTTCGGGCCGCGATCGTAATAACATTGGCTAACTTGGTAAAAATAGCACCCCGCTTGGCATCCACCAATTCTTTTTGGCGATGAGTTGTCGCCCACTTGGAATGTCCGGACATATGGTAATAATTTATAATTTAAAATACTGAAAAATATTCTCTTCCAGCCTACCGCCAGCTTAACGCAAATTGAAATAAAAATCAAGATGAATTATAATAAAAATATAATAAAATAAAGCAAAAATATGAAAATAACACAATTGCCGAACCTAGATGAAAGCGTCATGCAGGCGTTGGATTTCTTTAAGGGCAACCCGCCGACTAAGCTTAACCTGAAAACAGGCGTCTGGCGCTTTGTGGTCGGCAGCGGCAATGCCTATAACACTGGCAAAATTATCTTTAAGGGCCGTCAGGCAATTTTTGCGAGCGAAAGCGATTTTCTAGAGAAACTAAGCGCTTATAAGGACTTAATAAAATCCGGTATTATTAAAGAGGCCTTAATTATTTCAGCTTCCGGAGAAAAAGATGCTACCTGGGAAATTGCCGCCGCTAAAAAAGCCGAGCTAAAAACCATATTGATGACTTGCAGCCCTCAATCCAGCGGTGCCAAAATCGCTGATTTGGTTATCCCTTATCGTAAAATAGCCGAACCCCAAACTTACAATATTTCCACTTATTTGGGAATGATTATGTCATTAAGTGGAGAAAAAGCTCAAGATATTAAGAAAATTATTCAAAAATTACGTTTGCCAAAAAATTACACCGCCTATAATGCCTATACTTTTGTCTTGCCCGATGAATTTACGGAAATTACGCCAATGTTAGAGATAAAAAGACACGAGCTCTTTGGCCCACATCTATCTTTACGGGCTTTTTCTGCCGGTGAGGCGCGTCATGCTAAATTTGTGATGCCCTGGGAAAAAGAGTTAGTTATTAGTTTAGGAGAAAATAAATATTTCGGCCTAAAAGAGCATCGTTTCCAAGTAAAAATGCCAAAAAATTATGGACCGGGCCTAGTAATGGCCTTAACTTATTACTTAATAGGTCAAATTCAGAAGGCTAAAACACCATATTATAAAAAGAATATTGCTAAATACTGCGTTGAGGGGCCAAAGGCCTATGGTAAAAAAGAACCATTTGAGGTTATTGTGCCGGGTAATTAAAAATTGACTTTTGCTAAATTAAAAAAGCCTCGCTATATTCGCGGGGCTTTTTTATTGAATAGAATTAAATTATTTTTTTGTTCCTTGCTTTTTAACCTTATCAATTGCCGCTTCTAGAGTCTTTTTATCGGCTAAATAATAATGTTTTACTGGTTTAAATTTTTCATCAAGCTCATAAACCAAAGGGATACCAGTAGGAATATTAACTCCTGAAATTTCAGCGGCGGATATTTTATCAAGATATTTAACAATCGCGCGCAGACTATTACCACTAGCGGCAATAATAATTTTTTTACCGGCCTTTATTTGAGGAACGACTTCATTTTTCCAAAAAGGCATAACTCTTTCAACAACATCTTTTAAACTCTCAGTTTCCGGCACCCTTATTCCTTTGTATTTTGCATCATTCTTTTGGTTAAAAGGATTATTTTTATCAATCTTAGGTGGCGGCGTACTGTAACTGCGGCGCCAAACTAAAACTTGCTGTTCACCAAATTTAGCCGCCATTTCTTTTTTATTCAAGCCTTGCAAATTTCCGTAATGTCTTTCATTCAGGCGCCAATCGCTAATAACTTCTGGTTTTTGTTTCATGGTTTTTAAAGCGATGGCCAAAGTTTTTGAAGCCCTCTTTAAAAGAGAGGTGAAAGCTAAATCGAAGCTAAATCCTTTTTTAAGTAATTCTTGGCCGGCATTTAAAGCCTCTTCTTTTCCTTTTTTAGTTAAATCAACATCTGTCCAGCCGGTAAATAAACCTTTTTTGTTCCAGGTGCTTTCGCCGTGACGAAGTAAAACAATTTTGTACATAATTTATAAAACTTATATTTTTATTTTTTCATTATATCATAAATTGACTATAAAAGTTTAAAAATGATAGTATAAAGTATAGTCTAATAGCAATTATATAAAAAATACTAAGACTAGCCAATTTAAGAAAATAGCCATTGAAGGCGGCCTAATCGGCATTAAATCGTTAAATATCTTAGGAAATTTAGCGATTAGCATTTCCCGACTCTTTGCCGGCTTTTTTCGTTTATTTTTTCGGTTATTTTTCTATAAAATACTGGTAAAAATATATTTTCAGGTTTTTCGCTTTAAAAAGAACAATTTACAAGAAAAAAACTCCTCACAATTTATCAGAAATAACCAAGTTTTTGTTTTTATTTTAATTTTTGCGATTATTTTTATTATTTCTAACTTAAGCGACAAAAGTAAAATTAATGCGGCCGAGAATCTTATTCCGCGGACAGTAATGTCTAACTTAGTAACTAATGAATTCAGCGCGACTACCGAAAATGATGAACTAATTGAAGAATTTTATACGCCCGACACCTTAAAAGCGGCCGGTAAAGAAAAATATCTGGATTCTCTTTCCATGGTTGATAAACAAACGGCTCTAAGTGCCAATTCTGAAAATGAAGATTATGCACCCTTAATTTTTGTCAGTGAAGAAGGCATGGCCGTCAAACCAATAATGATTGGCTCGAGCACAAACAGCGATGGCGTGGTTCCGCAACGCGATAAAATTATTTATTACACCGTTCAAAAAGGCGACACCATCAGCACTATCGCCCGTAATTTTGCCATTACAATCAATACCGTTTTATGGGCCAACAATCTTTCAGCTTATAGCTTAATTAGGCCTGGAGACAGCTTAACTATTTTGCCTTACAGCGGCGTTATTCATACCATTAAGAGCGGAGACACTATTTCTAAGATTGCTAGACTATACGGTGTAGAGGATGAAAAAATACTCAGCAGCAATAATATTGGCGGGACTTTGAAAATCGGCGAGAAAATCATTGTTCCTGGTGGTAGCAAATTAACCACGTCAGTGGCGACGACTAGAACCTCCAACACGACTGGCCTTTCAATAATTAAAGACATTATTAAATCCCCATCAGCCACGGCCGCTGCCGGAGCTAAAATGGTTTGGCCGACAGTTGGCCGACGCATTACGCAATATTTCTCTTGGAAACATAATGGTTTAGATATTGCGAATAAAGTCGGCACCGCGATTTATGCGGCCGACGCCGGAACAGTAGAAATCGCTGCCGGCGGTTATAACGGCGGCTATGGCAACACAATATTAATCAATCACGGTGGCGGTAAAAAAACGCGTTATGGGCACTTATCTAAATTATATGTTAAGGCTGGAGATAAAGTGGAACGCGGTGAAAACATCGGATTGATGGGTTCAACTGGACGCTCAACCGGATCGCATCTTCATTTTGAAGTAGTTATTAGCGGGGCGAGATATAATCCTTTAAATTATATAAAATAAAAAAAATATGGTGGGACAAATCATTTTGGGCGCAATCATGATTGCAGCCGGGGCCGGAGCCGTTATTAAAACGGAGTGGATAATTAATAATTTTGGACGCATGGCCTGGTTTGAAGAAAAATTAGGTTCCGACGGCGGTTCGCGGTTGGGCTATAAATTAATCGGCATCGTGGTGCTTACTATTGGAATTATCGTAATGACCGGCAGTGGCGATAGCTTTATGCGCTGGTTATTGTCGCCAATTATGAAATATAGCATGCCTAAATAAGCCTTTAAAAAATCAAAGCCTAATGGCTCTTGACCGCGCGCTAAACAATTGGTAATCTGAATTACAGTCACGCGTTGTTAAGTATGGGCCCTTAGCTCAGCTGGCTAGAGCACCTGCTTTGCAAGCAGGGGGTCATCGGTTCGAATCCGATAGGGTCCACAAAATAAAAATCCCCGCAACTTTTTTCTAAGCTGCGGGGGTTTTGTTTTTTGATAATAATTAATACTTGTTTAAACTAATCAAAGTAGGTAATACCATCTTCTTCGTTAAAATTACCACCGATAAAAGCAGAGGCTAAAACAATGGGCGTAGCCTTTGTTTTTTGTAGCACCAACATGGTACGCCGCAAATTATCGGGCAAACCGGCATTTTCCAAGGTGATTACTTTAAAATAATCGTGAGGGAAAAGTTTAACCAAGGTTTTTGGTCCAATCCGCCAAAAATCTATCGGCGCCTCATGTTTAGGAAATGATTTGCCAGGAACAGTAATAAAAATATAACCGCCAATCTGACAAATTCTGGCCATCTCGTTGATTACGCGCCAAGGATGTTTGGTGTGCTCCAATAATTCGATCGCCCAAACTTGATTTTGGCTTTCATCAGAAAAAACTGTTTGCAAATTTTCAGCGTCAGCCACTAAGTTATTCATTCCGGGGACATCTTCTAAATCAAGATTAGTAAATTTAGTCATGGAAACTAGCGACATAAAATCTTCTTTTTGCCCGGCTTCCAATAAACCCAAGACTTCGCCTTGAGCCGAACCTAAATTGACAATTACATCACCCTCTTTAATTAAAGGAGCAACTTCTTGATAGAAAAAATTTATCACTTCTGGTATTCCCGGACAATCCAAATCCAATTTATCGGTTTCTACAATTGCTGGCAGATATTTTTCAGAATCAAAACGATTAATATATTTATTAAATAATAAATTACCGTTCTGATCATTGCCAATAAAATGAAAATTCATCCGCCAAAGCAAATGTTGAATATTGGAATTGGTGGTTGAATTAATCAGATGCAAAAAAACTCTGACAACGCCTTGTTTCCTAAGTTTGCCAAGCAAAATAGCCAGAGATCTCTCTTCAAAATTAAAACCCATGGCGCTTGAGGAAAAAGTAGCGTTTTCAATGGTCGCTTCATTATCATTAATACTGACCATAAAAGCGCCAATTAAACCGAAAGAGTTTCCTTGCTGTGAAGCGGAAATTGCATAAATTACACTTCCAGAATTAACTTTTTGAAAAATCATTTCCAAAAGCTCGCGCTCATCAGCAAAAACCAAGGGATTGAAGTTTAATTTTTGAGTGGTAAAGAACAATCTGGCCAGACGATATAAATCGTTAACCGAAGGTGCCGCCACACAAATTTCTTGCCGCAATGCTATTTGCAATTCCATGCTAGCACTCTTGCCCCAGGATAAAAACCATTTATCAAGTTTGGCTCGATAACGATTCTGCCGATGCTTGATGGCTGACAAAAGTTCTACTGAACGAATATCAAGCACGGGTATGGCACTTAAAAAAATCATTTGCTCCGGTTCCAAAACATGAAGCCGGGGAAAATTTTCCTGAGCCGCTTGGCGTTTAGCAGCATCGCTGTCGATGAATATCGCCGCTGATTGAGAAATCTGCGTCGCTTCCAAAAGTCGAGCAATGTTTTTTACCTTAGGCTCCAAATTAGCCATAATATAGGTAAACAAATCTTTATCAACGCCTGATGCTTCCAGGGCCCGTAAAACAACCTCGCGGTCATTTTTAGAAATGATGAAAATTTGAATTCCTCGGGCATGCAGAAACTTGATAGCTTCTAAACGTTCCCGATCAAGAATAAGCTGGTCATCGGTAATTGGCCCCTTTAAAAGGGTTTGCCCTAAATCAACAATCACGGCGGCAATCTTTCTGGCCGTTAATAAACTCCTAGATAGTTCCATTTTTACTTTTATTTTAAGTTACACATTATTTTTAAAGAACCCGTCTATACTAAAACAAAATAAGATAAATGTCAATATAAAAGCCCCGCGGACAGGCGGGGCTCTTTAAAAAAATTTTACTTTTTACCTAATAATTCTTATTTTTGCGCTAATTTTAGACTCTTCAACTGACCGAGAACCTCTGATGAAAAACTATGAACGGAGACGTCTTTTTCTTTTTGACGAATAAGGGCGTCGGCTATTAATTGGCGGACTAATTCGGCAATCTTAACGCCGCTTTTCTCCCAAAGATGATGATATAGAGTCCCGGGGAGCGGATTTATTTCATTAGCAAAATACTGACCGGTCGCTTTATTATATAAAAAGTCAAAGCGAGCAATGCCGACACAGCCCAAGGCTTGAAAAACTTTTACGGAAATTTCTTGAATTTTTTTAGTGGTGTTTTCATCAAGACTGGCGGGAATCACAATTTTTTTATCCGCTTGTCCTAACTGCGCACCGCCGTCGCTTAAATATTTATCTTCATAACTGAACAGCCCCTCGCTAAAAGATGATTCTTGCAATAATGATGGCTGTGGATTTTGATAACCCCTAACCGCGCAGGTAACATCCATCAGATTTTCTACGCCCTCTTCAACCAGAAGCTGGTCATCATAATGTAGGGCAACCTCACAAGCCTGTTCTAAATCTTTAAAATCACTAACTTTAGTAATGCCAATTGAGGAGCCCAGATGCGGCGGTTTTACAAAAACCGGCCAAACTAAAGAAGTTTTAATCTCTTCTAAAATTTTAATTTTGTTAGCCTGCCACTGGGAACGATTATAAAAAACGAATTTAGTGGTTGGAACATTTAAGCCTTGATAAAAAATCTTGGTTAAAATTTTATTCATGGCAATACTGGAAGCGGCCACGTCGCAACCGACATAAGGAACATTAAAAATATTAAACAGCCCCTGCATCGCGCCGTCCTCGCCTAAATTACCGTGAAAAGCCGGAAATACAAAATCAATTATCTGCTTTTTAGAAAAGAGACCGGTTTTTTTAAACACCAAGCAATCGCGGGAAGCATCCAAATCTAAATCATAGGCGCCCATATTTTTTAGAGCAGCTTGATAATTAGCAGTACTAAAAAATGCTAAGCTGCCAAGCTTGTCGTCAATAAAAAACTGTTCTTGTTTATCTAAATAGACGGGAATAACTTCATATTCCGGCATCTTTTTTAAAACCGAGATAATAAGCTGTCCGGTAATAATGGAGATATCATGTTCCGGGCTCTTGCCCCCGAAAAAGACGCCAATTCTTTTTACGTTTTTCATATAAGCAAATTATTTATAATTATCCGGCCAATCATTTTGAAAAATAATGGTATCGCCAGCGTGCAAAACTTTACTTAAATCTTGATGAGCCGAAATGGCATCCGGATATTCTTTAAAATTTAAAAAACCGATTTTCTGAAATTCGTCTGCAATATAGGCGGTGGCGCTATTTTTTATTAATAGCACTAAATCAATTTTTTTTGAAGCATAAAGTCTAGCGATTTCTCGATGACGCTCCTCTTTTTTGGTGCCCAATTCCACTAACCCGGGAGTAATGACTAAACGGCGGCCAGAGGCGCGATCTAAAACTTCCAAACCACTTTTAAAGCCATCAAAATTACCGTTATAACTATCATCAATTACCAAGAGCTGCGAGGCGGCATTCCAAATCGGTTCCAGGCGATTTTTAACAATTGGCATGGCCGAGAGCGGCACGACTGCCTTATTTAAATCTAGCCCCAATTCTTTAGCCAATGAAAGTGCCATCGCCATTAAAATAACGTTGTGTCGCGCTAACAGCTTGGTAGAAAAAGTAAGGTCATCATACTTAAAAGATAACCCGACAAAATTTGGCAAAATGTTAAGCTCGCTAACTGAAGAATAATCAATCCCAGTAATCTCTGGTAATTTGAAGCGGGAATAATTATCTTTAACATTCTGATCGGTAAAATTAAGGATGACCTTGCTCGTCGTTCTTTCGGCTAATTCAAACTTCGCCTTAATGGTATTTTGAAGACTGCCAAAACGCTCCAAATGTGATTCATTAATACCGGTCAAAAAGGAATAGCTAGGATTAACCAGCGCACAAATTTTAGCAATGTCGCCAATTTGATAGGCGCCCATCTCGACGATAAAAAAATCAGCAGCAGCCAAAGCGTCTTGATTGGCAATAATAAAATAAGCAATCCCTAAATCCGTATTAACATTATTAGGCGTCTTAATAATCTTAAAACCACTTTGAAGAACAACTGCTAAAATTTCCTTCAGACTAGTCTTGCCATAACTACCGGTGATACCAATAACTTTAATCTTATTGTTCGCTAAGATTTTTTTTGCGCGACCAATAACTCTATTTTTTAAAAAATAATCCAGGGGCAGGAATAACCATAAAACCAAAACCGTAATTAACGGCAAGATAGCCAATAACAAAACCAAAAAAGCTAAAGCCCAAATTTTAAACAAAAAAATAGCTAAAGCAATTAAAGAAACAATGACTACCAACAACAAATAATAAATCGCGCGCGCCTTCTTTGTCCAATCAATCGCTTGGCGCTTCTCAAAAGACCACCAGCGCCAATCAGAATAAATAAACGTTAAAAAACGTCGTACATCATACGACTCTCTTTGTAAAATATAAACTAAGCCACGAACAATGTTCATAAATACTTAGCAATAATTTTTTTAAATTCTTCCGGCTTATCTAAAAATGCGTAATGCCCGGCAGCCGGTATTGTTTCTAAAATCGCTTGATTGCTTAAATTTTTTAATTTTTCTGCCTGGCGATACGGTGTCGCCACATCATCTTTCCCCCAAATAAGAACAATCGGCAATTGTAATTTATAAAAAGCGACTTGTCGGTCCTCGCTAATTAATTTTTTATAAGTTTCAACCATTTCCCCGGCTTCTAAATAATCAGGACTAAGCGCTTTCCCGGCCAGACGTTGCCGCCATTTTTTATTAACAAAAGGAAATAAAGCGCGAAAAATTTTAGCTCCGATAAATAACTTTTGCGAACGACCTAATCTCTCGCGAATAATCGCGCCACCCAGCAAGATTAACTTCTGAGCTTCCCTGCCAGAACTCAAATATTCAACCGCTATCGCTCCGCCAACGCTATGCCCAATAACAATTGGGTTCACAACATTTAATTTTTGCAAAACAGCGGCCACTAAGTTTGAATAGTCGACTAAACCCCAATCTTCTTTTGGCACTTCACTGCCACCCCAGCCCGGCAAGTTAATCGCTAATAAATTAGAAATTTTACCCATAACCGAACAAAACAAATCGGCGGGCGATTTCCAGCCTGGCAGAAAAACAACTGCCTGATTAGGGTTGAAGTCTGAACTAATCAAATAGTTGATTTTTAGACCATTAATAATGATTTCTTTTTTTAGCATATAAATATTATAGCATCCTAGCCTAAAAACAGGAAAAGTCCAAGACCTAATTCCTTGACGGCTAAAAAGCAAATATTATATAATAGCAACAGTTCTTATTTAATAACTAAAAAATCAGCATCATGAAAAAGAAAAATTTATTGACAGCATTGCAGACAACAGTATCCGTATCCGGAACATTTGGCGAAAAAAGAAGCGAAAAAGGTAACGTAGCAACAGGTTTCGACTCCAGCGGGCAACAAAGTTCAAACATGCAACAAAGGAAGTAAAGAAAAGATGCCGGGTTTTAAAAATGAAAAAGGTTGCCAATGGTAACCTTTTTTCTTTTTCTCCTTATTGACGACGAAAAATAAAGTAACTACAATATAAATATCTTTAAATTAAACAGTAAAGTAGATCTCCCTGAACCAATTAGGTTCGCTCGGAAAGATTCAATCGTTCTTTCTTAATTTGATAAGCCTAATTTTCCTCGCTTATCAAAACTATGCAAAACGGATTTCTGAATTGTTATAAATCTTTTAAATTATGAGGAAATCATTCACACGCTTTTTTTATCAGCTGCAGAACCAGAGTGCATCTACATTGGCATAGGACTCTATCAGTCATTGGTTCTTAATTTGATGAATGAATTTGATCAAGGAGGTTCCCTTCACAAAGGAGCAAAAAGAGTTTAAACGGAAAGGTCTCTGTCTCAGAGGCCTTTTTCTTTTACAAAAGCTCGTCCTCAGCTCTGTTAACAAAGACACTTGACCTTTTTTATTCTTTTGCTAATATAACAGCATCACCAAAATTTCAGAGCATGACAAAATTAGTTTTTCTTGTTTTGATTCTGGGTTTTGGGCCTTACTCACGTGTTGATGGACCGGGAAAATCCCTGATGCTTATTATCCAAGCAGATTTTCCGTCACTTGAACGGGTTACTATCTTCGGTTTAGCGCCGGATAACCCCTCAAAAATCAACATTGATGAGCAAACGGCGCCAATTTTTGCCGGCGCCATGCACAATTTTTATTCCCGAAGTGGAGATTCCTCGTTGCAATGGCTCAGGCAAAAAGCTAAACCCGCAGGGCTTGCCATTTGGAGAATAATGGCCTGTCCCGTCGTATCAGAGGATAAATATCCTCACAATTCTCTGGCGTAACCATAACGCCGCAAGCTACTCCGCATGCATCGCGGAAAAATGTTCTTTTTAAGGATGATAATACCGAACTAACGCCGCCCTGAAAGCTGGGCTAGGCATCTCATCCCTTATTAATTTTCTCAAAACAAAAGCGCTTTCCCAAAAAGAAAGCGCTTTTACTTTTAAAAACCTTCTATTGACCTTTTTTCTTCTTTTGTTAAGATAAACATATAACCTAAAATCAGATGCTATGAAGAAATTTCTTTGCACTTTGATTAGCGGTTCCTTCTCGCTAGCCGAGCTAATGGCAGAAATATTTGCGAGCATCAACTATGCTTACACAATTCTCCATCAAGCAATGCTAGATGAGCAACTGGTTTCAGCTGAGGTTGAAACCAAATTCAAAATTTCAAAAAAACGACGAAAAGATCGCTTGGTGAAATTTATGACAGAAGGAAGCGCGTTAGGGGCATACTAGCTAAAGAGGTACTATTATGCCCCATTCAAAAATGAGACCGGCGTATCCTCTCGCCAAAAAACTTTTTCATATTAGATTTAGAGAACAATAAAGGCAGCGCTCACGGGAGGCTGCCTTTTTTCTTTTTTTCTTTTTTTTATTTTAAAACAAAATATTTTCCGCACTTCTTCGTTATTTGAAGAATATGAGAGAAAGCTTCCGCGATATCAAGATGTTCGCAATCAACGAAAGTCTGCGAATTACCGATGATAATCAGTTTTTCCTGAGCGCGCGACATGGCGACGTTCAAACGGCGAATATCGCTGTTAAAACCAATCTCCTGATTTGCATTGGAGCGGACCATGGAAACAAAAACAATTTTTCTTTGGCCACCCTGAATAGCATCAACCGTAATAACTGCTCTATCCAAAATATCATCAATGTTTTTGGGATTAACTATCCCGGCAAAAGCTTGGTGAAACAAAAGATGATTACGAAGTTTCTTTTTAAGAAGCTTAACCTGGGACATATAAGGCGTAATGATTACTAAATCGTCTATTTCGCCGCCTTTTTCAATGTGTTTTACGGCCTCCGAAATAAATCTTTTAGCAACAACGCTAACCTCAAAAGGATTATGCCAAGAAGTTCCATCTCTTTTTTCCAGCAAGCCTTCAATTTTCTTGGTATCCAAAAATATTACGCTTCCTTCATCATAAGGGTTGAAACGTCCGGCCAATAATTGTCCTTGATAAAAAACTTGGCTTACCAATTCGCTAATCATCGGCAACGAACGCCGATTTTGACGCAGCATCACGCTGGGAAAAAATTGATTTTCTATCAGCGCATTAAAAAATCCGCCGTCAAAAGATTTAACATTTTCCGAGTTATGATTTTCCAAGCTGTTAAACAAAGGCCTGGGAAGAGGAATGTTCCCCAACTGACGATTATCGCCGATAAAAACAATCTTAATCCCGGCTGCTTTGAAAAGCGGCAACATTTCAATAAACAGCCCGCGACTGGCTTCATCAACAAAAATGACATGGGGCTGAAAATAAGAAGCGTCTTTTGATAATATCCAGTTATCAATTGTAGACGTAATTACCAATCCGTAATGATTTTCACGGTCATGATAATTCAAATTCCCATAACGATTAGGCCTTATTGACTGCGATTTTGTAAACAGCCTAGCAAACTTCCGGACTTCTGGCGCCATTGCATCCTTATCTTTCCCTAAACGGAACAGAAAGTCATTGTCTACATGCTTGGCGATTTCTAATAATAAATTATCAGCTCCCAAATTGCTATGAGAAACGACCAAGACATTAAATCCGCGGCGGACAAAATTATCAACTGCCGTAGCAGCCACAAAGGTTTTTCCGGTTCCAGCCGGACCAAGAACTTCAGTGATTGGCTTGTCGCTTAAAATATCTAACAAAGCGACAACTTGGCTTGGATCCCGTAAAATCTTTTTAGTTGTGTTGTTCAAGGCAATTTCCGGAGGATAGGAAATTCTATGGCCCTCGTTCCGAAATTTTCCTGAAGCACAATCTAGCAAAAAAGAGGTTGGTTCCGAATCATTTATCTGCCGTCGGCAAAAACGGTCCAAAACAGCTTCCATCTTGGCATTCTTTTGAGCAATCATTAAAGCATCATGACAAATACTTTTTACATAAGCTAAATCGTCTGGCACTACCGGATGGGAAAAAGATAAAACAACACCGCTCGCATCCGATTCATAAACACTAACCTTAACAATCAACTCCTCTGTCCCTCCCGGTTTATCAGAAGCGACAAATTTTGTGATAATAACCGGTTGTTTGTATTTATCAAGCAGTCTAATAGAGTCGCCAACATTAAAAATCGGCAAACCGCGATTTTCATTAATAAAAGATACAGCTAAACGGCTTGTTTTTTTATTAGGACGTACAGTTAACAAGAATGTTTTCTCCTCAATTTCTCTAATCCAATCGCCATACCAAGCAAGATATTTATGCGACATGCTAACTGTATTATCCAAAAAAAGGCCAAAAGCATTTTGTCTATCGCCCCAATATTGCTGGTTTAAAGCCGCTAAATTCGGCTCATAAATTTCCGATCCGAAAGCGCTTGCCTTAAACTTTAGATATTTTTCCGGTCGCGGCTGTTTATCAAGCAAAAGCTTGTCGAATTCTTGCCAACTGTTGTAACACAAATCATCTTGATCATTTTGACCATAGACAAACGTGATAATTGGCTGAAAACTGTCTCTACTGCCACCAGAAACAACCGCCACGCGAGCCATAGGATTGCGTTCCAAAAGAGGAACGGCCAGAGAAATTTTCTGATTAACCAACAAGATAATATCGGGCTGGTCTAATTCATAACTGTCTTGAAATCTTTTGCGAGTTAACTCAAAAGATTCATTGCCTGAGAGATGCTCGCTAAAAACATCACTCGGAAGGTCATTGATAACAACGATTTTTTTCATCTTTTAATTTTGGTTTTTTGGTTAATACTGTATTTATTTTGTTTATTTTAAAGAACTTATTTTCTGGCTATCTTAAAAGAAAATCCAAATTTAGTCAAATAGAAATTATTGGGGCGATATGATAAAATTAAACTATGTCTAAACTAAAACCCAAATTAATAATCATTGATGGCAACGCCATAATTCATCGCAGCTTTCATGCTCTGCCCCCAACACTTCGAACTAAAGACGGGGTTTTAGTGAATGCCGTCTATGGCTTTACTTCATTTCTCTTAAAAGCTTTGAACGAATTCCATCCGGAATACGTAATTTTAACTTTGGATAAAGCCGGCAAGACTTTCCGCCACGAAGCTTATGCCGAATACAAAGCAACCCGAACCAAGGCGCCGGATGAACTCTACGAGCAAATTCCTTTAGTCAAACAAGTAGCCCAAGCTTTTGATATTCCTATCTTTGAGCTTTCCGGATTTGAGGCTGATGACTTAATTGGAACTTTAAGCCGCCAAGCAGAAGGCGAAAAAAATCTGGAAACAATTATTATGACCGGGGATATGGATACCCTACAGTTAATAGACGACAAAACTAAAGTCTATACCATGAGCCGCGGTTTATCGGATAGTGTTTTATATGATGCAGACAAAGTAAATGAACGCTACGGCTTAAAGCCAACGCAAATTATTGATTATAAAGCCTTGCGCGGCGATCCCAGCGACAACATCCCTGGCGTCAGAGGCATCGGCGAAAAAACTGCCGTTGAACTTTTGCAAAACTTTAATGACTTAGCGGGCGTTTATCAGGCAACAGAAAAAAAGAATCAAAAAATCAAAGCGCGCACTTTAGAACTGTTGGCCGCTTCGCGCGATAATGCTTTCTTGAGCCAAGAACTGGCAACTATAAACTGTGAAGCGCCGATTGAGCTCCTTTTAGATAAAGCGCGTTTCGCTAATTTTAATTTAGATAAAGTTCTCGCCTTATTCAGCGAATTTGAATTCCGCTCCCTCTTAAGCCGAGTAAAGGAAGTGCGCGATCGTTTAGAAAAAGCTCACCAAAGCGGTGAAGGCGGTGCGGAAATCATCGAACAGAAAATATCGGAGCGCCAAAAAAACGCAACTTATACTTTTTTAAAAACAGAAAAAGATTTCTCCAGCCTAATAAATAAACTGGAAAAAGCTAAAGAATTTGCTTTCAAAATTGAAGCTTCAAGTACTGACCCGCTAAACGCTGAGATTTTAGGCATCTCTTTTTGCTTAAAAGCAGGCGAGGCCTACTTCATTGCCGGCGACCAAAAACAATTAACAACTTTGCAGCCGATTTTAGAAAATGCCAATCTTAAAAAAATCGGCCATAATCTAAAATTTGAATGGCGGCTGCTTAATAAACTGGGAATTAATCTGCAAGGTGTTTATTTTGACGTCATGATTGCCTCCTACTTACTAAGCCCCGGTGAACGTCGCCATGATTTAGACGCGCTCGCCTTTTCAGAATTGGGAATTGAAAAAATTAGCGCCAAGAATATTCAAGCTGCCGAACCGACCCAGATGAGCTTGGACTTCAGCGGTCCGGATCCGGAAAAATTAAGTTTATTTGCCTGTGAAAATGTTGATTTGATTATCAAACTAAAAAAAATCCTATCCGCTAAACTTAAGCAGGAAGAACTAGAAGAGGTTTTTTCTAAAATCGAAATGCCGCTCACCATTATTCTGGGTGAAATGGAAAACAATGGCATTAAAATTGATACTAAACCGCTAGACAAGCTGGCCAAAGAAGTTAAAGCAAAATTAAAAAAATTGGAAACTGAAATTCATAAACTGGCCGGTCAGGATTTTAATATTAATTCCACCAAACAACTAAAAGAAATTTTATTTGAAAAACTGGAAATACCAACAGCTGGAATTAAAAAAACTAAAACCGGCTTCTCCACGGCGGAAGACGAATTAATAAAACTCAAAGACCTGCACCCGATTATTGCCTTGCTCCAAGATTATCGAGAACTTAATAAATTGGAAACAACCTATCTAAATGCTCTGCCAAAAATGATAAACGCCGAGACCGGCAAAATTCATACTAACTTCAACCAAACAGTAGCAGCGACCGGACGTCTATCTTCTAACGATCCGAACTTACAAAATATTCCCACGCGCACCGAGGAAGGCCGACGAATCCGCGAGGCTTTTGTGGCGACCACTGGTTACAAATTAATCAGCTTTGATTATTCGCAAATTGAACTGCGCCTAGCGGCCCATATGTCCAAGGACGCTAAGATGATTAGCGCCTTTAAGGATGGCGAGGATATTCACGCGGCCACCGCTGCCGGAATTCAAGGAATCAAAATTGAAGAAGTCACTAAAAAGATGCGCCAGGAAGCCAAGGCGGTTAACTTTGGAATTTTATACGGCCAAGGCCCGCACGGCTTAAGTCAGGGGGCCGGCATTCCTTATTATGAAGCCAGTGAATTTATTAAAAAATATTTTGCCGCTTACCCGGGAATAAAAAAAATGATTGACGGCTTCATTAAACAAGCGCGTACTCAAGGCTATGCCGTTACCATGTTCGGACGCAAGCGTCCTTTGCCAGATATGGAATCCAATATTCCCATGATTAGAAAATCAGCCGAACGCATGGCAATTAATACTCCAGTTCAAGGCTCAGCGGCCGATTTAATAAAAATGGCGATGATTAACATCGCTGGGATTATTAACGACGGTACTGAAAACGCCCAGATGCTTTTACAAGTCCACGATGAATTGATTTTTGAAATTAAAGAGGATAAGATAAACGACTACACTAAAAAAATTAAAGAATTAATGGAAAATGTAGTTAAATTAAAAGTACCGATTATCGCCGATGAACATCAAGGAAATAATTGGGGTGAACTAAAATAGAAATTAGAAATTATGAAAATAGAAGAGTTAAAAACTAAAATCGCTTTATTAGGCTTAGGCATGGACAACTTGGCGCTCTTAAAATTGCTGGACGAAAATCGCGCGCCGGCTGATATTACCATTTGCGATTTTCGCAATCAAGAACAACTGCCAAAAATAAAATTAAGAAACTTAAAAGTAAACTACCGCTTAGGTGCGGAATTTAATAAAAATCTCGGTGACTTTTCCCTGCTCTTCCGTGCTCCCGGCTGGCCAATCAACTGTCCCGGAATCCAAGCCGCTCTTAAAACTGGTAAAACTAAATTATCCAGCCCGCTCAATTTATTTTTAGACCTAGTGCCGACTAAAAACATTATCGGTGTTACCGGTACCAAGGGCAAAGGCACGACGGCTACTTTAATTTACAAAATTTTACAGGCCGCCAATCAAAAAACCGGCCGCCGCGTTTTTTTAGGCGGCAATATCGGCATTACGCCGCTTGGTTTTTTAAAAAAAGTACGCCCTGAAGATTACGTCGTTTTGGAACTTTCCAGTTTTCAATTGGAAGATTTAAAAAACTCTCCCAAAATTGCGGTCATTACCAATCTCTTTAAAGAACATTTGGCTCCTGCCGATCCCAATAATCCTAATTTTCACTCCTCGCTTTCAAAATACTGGCAAGCCAAATTAAATATTGCCAAGGGCCCAGAAAATAAATATTTAGTCATTAATGAATCGTTAAAATCCCAAATTAAAAAACAAAAACTATCGGGAAAATTAATTTATTTTAAAAACAGCGATTTAGATTCCGGTTTAGTCGGTGATTACAATAAACAAAATATCGCGGCGGCCGTTGAAGTCGCTAAAATACTAAAAATCAACGCGGAAACATACAAAAAAGCGATTGCCAAATTTAAAAATCTGGAACATCGCTTAGAATTAGTTACTAAAATTAAAGGGGTAAAGTATTTTGACAATAGTTTTTCCACGACCCCCGAAAGCACGGCGCTTGATTTATTATCTTTTGAAAAACCACTCGTCCAAATCGCCGGCGGTGCGGATAAGGGCGCGGATTTTAAACCACTCGTCAAAATCATCAAACAAAAAACTGACTTTTTAATTTTGCTCCCTGGCAAAGGTTCGGAGAGAATAAAAATGGAACTCAAAAAAATAAATTTCCCGGATGATAAATTAGCGCTAGCAGAAGATATGAAAGAGGCGGTCAATCTAGCTCGCCAACAAGCAGGCCCCGACAGCGTAGTTCTGCTTTCTACCGCCTGCGCCAGTTTTGGCATTTTTAAAAACTATAAAGAACGCGGCGACTTGTTTCAAAAATATGCCAAACAAAAATAATGAAGCAAAAAATATTATTGGCGTTTTTGATTCCGGCTTGGGCGGGCTAACGGTTTTAAAACATTTTCTCGATTACCTTCCCGACTATAATTATGTTTACCTCGGTGACAATGCCCGCCTACCTTACGGCGAGAAATCACCGGAAACTATTTACGAATACACACGCGAAGCGGTAGAATTTTTATTTGAAAGTGGTTGCAACTTAATCATTATTGCCTGCAACACCGCTTCCGCTCAGGCGCTCAGAAAAATTCAGCAAGAATATTTGCCGGCTCATTGGCCAGAGCGTCGCGTTATCGGAGTTATTCGTCCCTTAGCCGAACATTTTGCCAATCCTAAATTTAAAAAAATTGGCGTCATCGGCACCAAATCAACGATTGCCGCCGGGGCCTACCAAGCAGAAATTAAAAAATTATCACCCCAAATTGAAGTTCTAGAAAAAGACACGCCGCTCCTCGTTCCTTTGATTGAAGAAGGTTGGGCGCAAAAACCGGAAACTAAAATGATTCTTAAAAAATATTTACACCCCTTAAAAACCAAACAAATAGATGCCTTAATTTTAGGCTGTACCCATTACCCATTTCTGCTGTCAGAAATTAAAAAAATTATGGGTAAAAATGTCGCTGTGCCTGATCCAGGAGAAGTTATTGCCGCCAGCTTAAAGGATTATTTAGACAAACATCCAGAATTGAAATTAAAAAAAATTAGCGCCAGCAAACGCCAATATTTCACTACCGACAACCCGCAACTATTTCAAAAACTAGGCGAAAAATTTTTAGGCCAAAAAATGACCGATGTTAATCAAGTAAAAATTTCCGAACTCTAAATTAAACTATGATTATTTTCTTATACGGACCAGACACTTTTCGTTCGCGCCGCTTACTGCGCGAGATGAAAGATAAATTTATCAAAGACGCCGACCAAGATGGCGATAGTCTTGATATTGTTGATGGTCAAAGCGCTACTATCTCCGAAATTAATGAAAAAATAAATACCGGTTCCTTGTTCACTAAAAAAAGGATGGTGATTATTAATGATATTTTTAAAAATAAAAAAAACACCATTCTTGCCGAACTCCTGGAGATTCTGAAACGAGTAGCAAATGATGATGAAAAAATAATTATCATTCGCGACGGTGAATTAGGAAGCAAAGAGGCTAGCCTAAAAGCGGATGCCAAAAAATTATTCACTTTCTTATTAAAACAAAAATACGTTCAAGAATTCCAACTCTTAAAAGATAATGGACTTTTAAGTTTTATTAAAAAAGAAGCTAATTTATACGAGAAAGATATTTCAGTCGCAGCCGCAACAGAAATTGTTAAGCGCACCGGTGGCGACTTATGGCTGGTTACTCAAGGAATAAAAAAAGCCGCCTTAATTTCCGAGGAAAAAATTATTAGCTTGGAGTTAATTAAAGAGGCGACTGCAGAAACGTTTTCCGAAGATATTTTTGCGCTTACCGATGCGCTCGGGGCCAGAAATAAAAAATTGGCTTTAAAAATAATGGAGGAGCAATATCTGGCCGGAGCGAGTGATGAATATTTAATTGCCATGTTAATCCGCCAATTTAGAATTCTCTTACAACTAAGCGAAGCGGCTGCTTCCCGGCTAGCGCCTGACAAAATCGCTCAGGAATTAAAACTTCATCCCTTTGTCGTTAAAAAGGGACTGGCGCAAGCTCGGAATTTTACCAGCTCGCAACTACTCGCCTATTTGAACCGCTTATTGAAATTTGATTTCAATAATAAGACCGGCAGCAGCGACTTAAAAACAGAAATTACTCTATTAATCGCGGATATTTAAATTGCGCGGCAATACGCGACTACTCTAAACTTAATAAAAGCGAAATTGACAAAATATAAAAACAATTATAATATTTTTTGTTACCTTGTAACTTAAAAACAATAAATAAAAACGTAAAAATTAATCTTAAAAATGGAGGAACCAAAAAATGTTAGAACGTTACGAAAACCCAGAAATTACCAACATTTTTACCGACGGGTACAAATTGAACCTTTGGCAAGAAACTGAATTTGCCGTTATCAGGGCGATGCTGAAATTGGAAATGATTAGCAAAGAAAATTATGAGACAATTTTCCAGGTTTTGGACAACACACCAATTGATATTGAATGGTGGAAAAAAAGAGACAAAGAAATTCATCACGACCTTAACGCTTTCATTGACGAACGCGTGCGCCACTTACCGACGGAATTACACCAGTATTTTCACAAAAACATCACCTCCTATGATACGGAGGAGCCGGCTTTTGCCAGAATGTTATTTGAAGCGATGCATGTTATTCTACCGCTCTGTGGTGAATTCAAAAGCGAGTTGATTGCTCTAGCATTAGAATATCGTTATACGATTATGAACGCTCGCACTCACGGCCAAGAAGCTGAGTTACAAAGCTTTGGTGCTCGTTGTTTAAGTTGGATGGCTGATTATCAAGTAGCTGCCCAAGCTTTAATTAGAACATTGGAAAATCTCGGATATTCTAAATTATCCGGAGCGATTGGCAAATATGGGAGTCTTAATCCAGAGATTGAAAAGTTGGCCTTAGCTGATTTAAAATTTAAACCTTTTACGGGAGCCACCCAGATTATGCCGCGAATTTTATACGCACCAATTGCTCAAGCTTTGAGTAATTTGGTATCAGTATTGGATAAAATCGCCGGTGACATCCGCTTAGCTGCCCGCAGTGGACGCCCGATTATGCAAGAACCTTTCCAGAAAAAACAGAAAGGTTCGTCGGCTATGCCGCACAAAAAAAACACCATCCGCACCGAACAGATTGAAGGGATGGCTCGTTTAGCCAGGGGCTATATGTCGATGATTTCTGAAAACATCAAAACCTGGGAAGAGCGAGCTATTGAGCAATCATCAGTAGAACGCGTTGCGTGGCCGGATTTATTTCATGTTACTGCTCAAGCGCTCAAAGTTATGAATTTAGTTATGAGCGGCCTGAAAGTATATCCGGATAATATGCTAAAAGAAATTCATGAATCGCGCGGTGTTTATGCTTCCAGCGAGGCGAAAGAATTTTTGAAAGCTCAGGGCTTAAGCCACGAAGCAGCTTACCGCATCGTGCAACTGGCCTCGTTCAATGTTTTTGAGCCAAACAGTGATCGCTTGGTGATTCGAGAAAATGCCCCGTCATCTTTTAAGGAAGCAAATGCTCAATTAAAAATGATTTCGCGACTAAAACCGGAAAAAATTACTTCCATCGAAGATTTTATTCCTCGAGCAAAATTGCGGGTGTCTGAAAGTTTGGATGCCAGCTGGGGAGATGTACATAATTATAATGTCATCCTTCAAAAATTATTTGCGGACAAAAAAGTTGTGAGCGAATGGCATCGCCTCTTTACTCCAGAGCATCTCCTACAACACGAAAAGTTTCTATTTGAACAAATGAACATCGTGGCTAAATAGGCTTAATGTCTGATTAATTACAATAAAGGCGCTATCTTAACGGGTGGCGCTTTTCTTTTTGACCCTTGCCTTTTTATTTATTATTTGTTATATTTTTATTCAGAATTTCTGAAGATGAGAATCTGGTTTTTTTTGTTTAAAAATCGGGCAATTAGCTCAGTTGGTTAGAGCGCAACACTGATAATGTTGAGGTCGGAGGTTCGAATCCTCCATTGCCCACTTTAGCCTTTAAAAAAAGGAAAATTGTAGCGGGATAGAGCAGTTGGCAGCTCGCCAGGCCCATAACCTGGAGGTCGTCGGTTCGAGTCCGACTCCCGCAACCAACTTTAAAAATATAGGCCTCGGTAGCTCAGTGGTAGAGCAAAGGACTGAAAATCCTTGTGTCGTCAGTCCGATTCTGACCCGGGGCAC
>Ga0172379_10000448_pt1 | contig 104043 bp, 96 predicted proteins | sample GrowelOW334metaG_FD_119756 | JGI IMG/M metagenome (GOLD analysis project Ga0172379, IMG submission 119756) | Groundwater microbial communities from an aquifer near a municipal landfill in Southern Ontario, Canada - Groundwater well OW334 metaG | ecosystem: Environmental > Aquatic > Deep...
CACGGTGGATAGAGGCCAAACTGTCTCACGACGTTCTGAACCCAGCTCGCGTACCGCTTTAATTGGCGAACAGCCAAACCCTTGGGACCTTCTCCAGCCCCAGGATGCGATGAGCCGACATCGTACATGTATCCATACTTTCATATGGTGCAGACTATATCTTCACCCTGCTTCCAACCGAAGGTTCTGGATGGAACCATGGCCGGATGTTGATTGCAGGGGGTGGCGTCTTGGCTCGCTAAGCATGAGCGAACCCTCCCCTTTCGGGTCAGTCGTTACGGGGTCACCCCGCATGTGCGGGGGACTTCCCACGGTATTGCCGGTTGGCATGTGCATACTTGGTATGCCCACGAATGCCACTGACGGTTCCACCGTTATAAGCCACGTTGTTGGTGCAGAATTACTCCTGCAGCACCCCGTTGAGGTGCCAAACCGGTTCGTCGCTGTGGGCGCTTGGAACCGATCAGCCTGTTATCCCTAGAGTAACTTTTATCCGTTGAGCGACAACCCACCCACGTGGTAAGAGCAAGATTAATTGCTCAGGTTGCCGGATCACTATCACCGACTTTCGTCCCTGCTCGACCTGTAAGTCTCACAGTCAGGCCCACTTGTGCGATTACACGACCACGCCGATTTCCATCCGGCGCTAGTGGACCATTGCGCGCCTCCGTTACACTTTAGGAGGCAACCGCCCCAGTTAAACTACCCGACAAGCACTGTCCCCCGCTCCGTTTCAGAGACGGGGTGAGATACATCGGAACACAAGGGTGGTATCTCAAGGATGGCTCCACCCCGGCCAAAGCCGGGGCTTCAAAGCCTCCCACCTATCCTGCGCACATAAACCAATGCATCAATGCCAGTGTATAGTAAAGCTTCATAGGGTCTTTTCGTCCTACCGTGATCTACCCGGCATTTGCGCCGGGACTGAAATTTCACCGGACCTCGCGTCGAGACAGTGCCCAGACCGTTATACCATTCGTGCGGGTCGGAACTTCATGTACGGTTCCCGCCGGTGGTGAGCCGGCGACTCTGCTTGGCAGAGCGCACTACCGGAAATGTATTTCGTATTCCGTATTACGTATTACGTATAACTCATACGTAATACTTGATACGTCATACGCGATACGCAACCACGCTGTTTTTTAGTGCATCGCGATTCTGATGCGCCCTGTGTCGCCACAGGGATCGGACTATATCATGAACGAGGATTATGAATGGTGAATTGAGAAGTAAGAATGAAAGCCATTCTTAATTCTTAATTCCTAATTCTAAATTCCTAATTCCTCGTCCCGTCGCGTGTAGTCTCTGAGGAATCTTCTTGGGAAGATGCATATATTGCTTCGATGGCCCTTCTTGAGGTCATAAACATATCCTGAACCACACTAATCGCCCGCTCCAGCTCTCCTTGTTCGAAAGCCTGGCGAAGCATGACTCCTTGAGCATCAAGACTAATTGTGTAGTGTGCAACAGGATGCGGATAGCGTGGATTTCGACTCGCTATCAAACGAAGTAGTCTATCGACTTCTTCGTGACATACCTCAATTAATTCATGTAGTTCTTCTGCAAGTTGGTGAGGGCTTTTCCCAGAAGTTACCTGCTGATTGTCCGCAGAAGATGGATTTTCACCGTTTGCCATAGCGGCAGACGGTACCACTTCATACTCGGATATTCCAGCATATAGCGACGTTAGACACTGATTTTGTACGGTCTGATTCAATAGTTCGCAGAACTCGTTTGGATAAGAAAATTCTTTTGAGCCCGTCCCTCGACTTTCGTCAGGGACATCACATGGTCTCGACATGCGAGACCGCTTATCAAGAATAGAAAATTCCTCAGTGCTGCACCTTGCGATGCATTCGGGCAAGCTTGCCACGGCGTAGTCCCCCAAAGGGACGAAGCCGGGTCGACCACCCGACAAGGAATTTCGCTACCTTAGGACCGTTATAGTTACGGCCGGCGTTCGCCAGGGCTTAGTTTGGAGGCATACACCCCCTCACGTGACCTTCTGGCACTGGCCAGGCATCAGCCCCTATACGTTGCCTTGCGGCTTGGCAGGGACCTGTGTTTTTGATAAACAGTCGCCTGGGCTCTTTTGTTGCAACCCTCTTTCTTGCGAAGGAGGGTAGTCCTTATCCCGAAGTTACGGACGCTTCATTGCCGAGTTCCTTAACGCGAGTTTTCCCGTTCACCTAGGTCTACTCGACCACCCCACCGGTGTTGGTTTGCGGTACGGTCTCACGAGACTCTCAGAGCGATGGTTTTCTTGGAGACAGAATGAGTCGGACTCGACCCCTTACGGAGCCATTCGGGATCGACGCTCAGCTCAAGCGGGGGATTTGCCTCCCGCTCTCAACGCTTTACGTCTTCCACGTGCAGTCAATCACACGTTCCGGTCATCCCATCCCGTCACACCGCTCCTAGAATGCCAGCATCCGTTCTCTCAGGCGTATTCCGTACCATCCTGGATTCGAGGGAGCGATCAGCCTTCAGCTATCAGTGGCCAGTATCGCTACTGACGGCTGACCGCTGGAAGCTGACAGCTTCTCAAGTCCAAAATGGTACGGAACAGAGGTCGGAAAGACTTTCAACTAGCATCCTCTGGCGATTCTCTTGAGGTACAGGAATATTGACCTGTTATCCATCGGCTACGCCTTTCGGCCTGACCTTAGGACCGACTAACCCCACGCCGATTGCCGTTGCGTGGGAAACCTTGGGGATTCGGCGGGCAGGGTTTTCACCTGCCTAGTAGTTACTCATGCCAACATTCTCACTTCCGTCCGCTCCACAGTACCTCGCAGTACTGCTTCACTGCTGGACGGAACGCTCCTCTACTGCGCCCTGCTGCCCGAAGGCACCAGGACACTCACCGCTTCGGTGTACCGTTTAGCCCCGTTGAATATTCGGCGCATCGATGCGTCGACCAGTGAGCTGTTACGCTTTCTTTAAAGGATGGCTGCTTCTAAGCCAACCTCCTGGTTGTCGAAGCACTGACACTACCTTTACCACTGAACGGTACTTTGGGACCTTAGCGAATGATGAGGGTTGTTTCCCTTTCGACGATGGCAGTTCGCTGTCACCGTCTCACTCCCGTCGCCTTTGACGGTAGGTATTCGGAGTTTGTCAGGATTTGGCAGGTCGAGGAGACCCCCGCATCCAAACAGTCGCTCTACCCCCTACCATGCACGACGAGGCTGCCCCTAAAGGCATTTCGAGGAGAACCAGCTATCTCCGGGTTCGGTAAGCTTTTCACTCCCATCCACAAGTCATCCCAACGTCTTGCGATACGTTATGGTGCGGGCCTCCAGCCGCCTTTCGGCGACCTTCACCCTGCTCATGGATAGCTCACCCGGTTTCGGGTCTTGTGCCAGCGATAAACGCCCATTTCGGACTCGCTTTCGCTCCGGCTCCGGCTGATACTGCCTTAGCCATACCACTGGCAACAAAGTCGTTGGCTCATTATGCAAAAGGAACACTGTCACTCTGCTCCACTCTTGGCTCTGTGTAGCTGAGAGCAAACTTCTTAAAACCAAAAGTGGAGCAGAGCTCCAATTCCTTGAACGCATCACATTTCAGAGACTATTTCATCCCCCTTTCGGGGTGCTTTTCACCTTTCCCTCACGGTACTATCCGCTATAGATCTCTGCACCTGATTTAGCCTTGGATGGTGGTCCACCCGGATTCGGGCCGGATTACACGTGTCCGACCTTACTCAGGATCCTCCTACCGCCTTCCACTGTTTCGTCTACGGGGCTATCACCCTCTTTGGCCGCCCTTTCCAGGGACGTTCGCCTACAGTGAAAGTGTCGGATATCGGAGTCCTACAACCCTCGCGTATAAATACGCAAGTTTGGGCTATTCCCTTTTCGCTCGCCACTACTCAGGGAATCTCGGTGTTGATTTCTTTTCCTCCGGTACTGAGATGTTTCAGTTCCCAGAGTGACCTTCCGGCCCCGCTTCTGGCTTCGCCGAACCGTGATGGAGTATCACAGGTCTTGAGAGGGTGGGGCCGAATGAGAAATGCTAAATTGGAAATGCAAAACGATTCATTTCAAATTTTGTATTTAGCATTTCTCATTCCTTTCCCTCAGGTGAAGTCAAAAGTGGGACCGGATCCTAGAACATAACTTCTAGGGGGTTTCCCCATTCGGAGATCTCCGGCTCATAGAGCCTGCCTAGCGGCTGACCGGAGCTTATCGCAGCTGGCTACGTCCTTCGTCGGAGTGCAGAGTCGAGGCATCCATGTGATGCGATGAGTAACATTTTCCTTCCCAGCATTCCTTTCCGAAGGAAAGGGTGCTGGGGTCCTATTCATGTGCTACAACCTGAGTACAGGTTGCAAACATGCTTGCCCCGTAGCGATCCAAAGGATCTGCTATGGGGTGTCCGTGTCCTGGTCTCCAATAGGAGAAGACCGGGACTTGTCCTGTACCGGAATCCGCCGAAGGCGGACGACTGGTACAGGGTTGAAATTCAGTTGATCAAATTTCATCGAGCCGATGATTCCAAGAAACATACGGGCAGGCACCCACCAACTCCTTCCTCCGCCTCTCAAGTGAAAGGCAAGGACACTCTCCCTCTTTGATAGCCGGAATCTCCGGATAAAAAAGAGCGGGTGGCTCACGCACACCCGCAGAATATCGTCTCAAGAGACGAAAATCCTACGAGTGATCGTGCTGCACCATAGAGCGCAGGTATTCTAAAGGAGGATGAGGGGGGGTCAAGGCGAATTGGCGACATTTTCTGTACGGGATGTGCTTTTTAAGCGGAAAAGGGACGGCCGCCTCTCGGCGCCCATTCCCTTATTCCTCTTCTCCCGACCGTCAAGCGGCTTCCACCTCCACCGGGGCCTCTGCGGATTCGATCTTTCCGCCCTTCTTGGCGGAAAGGAGAACCAGGCGGTCCACCACGATTTCCGTGCGGCTCATGGACTCGCCCTGGGGGTTCTCCCAACGGCTGGTGTGGAGGCGGCCCTCCGCATAGAGCGGCGCCCCCTTGCGGATACGCTTCTGGGCAAGCGCGCCCAGCGTGCCGAAGCAGACCAGGCGGTGGTACTCGGGCTCGCTCTTGCGTTCGCCCTTGGCGTCCTTCCACACGTGGCTGGTAGCGAGGCCGATAACACTGATCTCCCGCCCGGCCTTGGTGGCGTGGACCTCGGGATCGCGCGTGGCGTTCCCGAGCAGCGTGACCCTGTTCACGTTGAACATAGAAAAATGGGGTAATGAATAGAAACACCTCCAGGCTAGGACGCACGGAGGGCTAATACAGCGGCTCCTCAAACATTCTTTTTCGTCAATAGTCGTTTTTCCTCTTCAGGAAGGGCTGAAAGAGGTTCCACGGGGGTGTGGAACGCCCCCTGGAACAGGAATTGTATGGTATTTTTGACATTCGCTGCCATCCCTCTACACTTCCCTTATGACACCGAATGCGCCTTCCAACGATCGAACGGATGCACCGAAGCAACTTCTCTCCTTAGCCCGGGGAACACAGGAACAACGGTACATCAACGCCATCCATGCAGAGATGCAATCCCTCTCACCGGAAGTCCGGCAGACGGTGCTGCATGAACTCCGGCAGGTGTTCACGATGGAGGCGGCCTCGGCAAAGAGCAACCGTCTTTCCCATATGCGGAGAATCCTGGCTCTCGTGTGCGCAAGAACGAGGGAACTTGCCGAGCTTCTCGGCGCCCCCACCGACCTGGATTGAACAAGGCAACACTATCCCTAAGCATGTTGATCCCCCCCTTACCCCTGCGTTGATGGGGATGGGAGGATGTCATAGTACGTGCGTAACGCGCTGTGTCGGATCACCGCGATCTGATCGCCCTCTTCGCAATCTTCCGCATTGTAGACAAGAATCTCGATCTCCCCGCCTTCCGGCAGACGCAACTGCATCCGCGCGCCATCGCTTCCTTCTTTCTTCACCACGGTACCTTCGATGAAACCTTCAACGGGCATGGAACGGGGGGGATAGGATGGAAACAGTGTGTCATGCCGCCGCAGCCCGTCAACGAACTCCTCTCGCAGAGGACGGCCCCTCGCGGAGCCGTCCTCTTTTTCAATTCTCATTCGCGCGAAGCGCATCATGCATTCCCCTCCTCCAATTCCTTGCCGGCTTCTTCCAGTTCCTGCTTGGAACCCTCTCCCATCGCATCCACCTCCGCCCCTTCTTCGATGCCGGCACGCACTTCGTCGGAGGTCTCGGTACCCACCTGCTCCAGCTCGGAGATCTTCTCCACATCCACAGTGAGTTCCTCCGCTTCCTCTTCCGCCTCCACGCGCGAGCTCATCTCCACCACTTCCACTTCTTCCTTTTCGATGGTCACCTTCTCCTCGGGCGGAACCTCCTCCTTGAACTTGAGGAGTTCCACCTTGAGGCCCAGCGCTTGGAGTTCCTTGACCAACACGTTGAAGGACTCGGGAATGGAGGGGCGGCGGATCGGCTCGCCTTTGACGATGGACTCGTACGCCTTGCTGCGGCCGATGACGTCGTCAGACTTGATGGTGAGCATTTCCTGCAGCGTGTACGCCGCGCCGTAGGCTTCCAGCGCCCACACTTCCATTTCCCCGAAGCGCTGTCCGCCGTGCTGCGCCTTGCCTCCGAGAGGCTGCTGCGTGACGAGGGAGTACGGCCCCACGCTGCGGGCGTGGATCTTGTCCTCCACGAGGTGGAGCAGTTTCAACATGTACACCATGCCGACCGTGGTCTCATGCGCGAACTTTTCGCCGGTGCGGCCGTCGAAGAGCTGCACCTTGCCGCCCGGGGGAAGGCCGGATGCCTCCAGGAACCCCGTGATCTGCTCGGGGGAAATGCCGTGGAGAGCGGGCGTGGCGATCTTGATGCCCATCTGCTGGCATGCCCAACCCAAGTGCGTCTCCAGGATCTGCCCGATGTTCATACGGGAGGTGACGCCGAGGGGGTTGAGGATGATGTCCACGTGCGTGCCGTCCGCGAGGAACGGCATGTCTTCGCGCGCCACGACGCGGGCGACCACGCCCTTGTTCCCATGGCGGCCGGCCATCTTGTCCCCCACTTGGATCTTGCGGGTCTGCGCCACGAAGACCTTGATTTGCTTGAGAACGCCGGTGGGGAGCTCGTCTCCCTCCGCACGGTCGAACACGTGGACGTCCACCACTTTGCCGCCGGCCCCTCCGGGGAGGCGCAGGGAGCTGTCCTTCACGTCCTTGGCCTTGTCGCCGAAGATCGCCTGCAGGAGGCGTTCCTCCGGGGTCAGTTCCGTTTCGCCCTTGGGCGTGATCTTGCCCACGAGGATATCGCCTTCATGGACGGTGGCGCCGATGCGCACGATGCCATCCGCCCCCAAGTCTTTCAGTTTGGCTTCCCCGACATTGGGGATGTCCCGCGTGACGATCTCGGGACCCAGCTTGGTGTCCCGCACGTCGGTGATGTAACTCTCGATGTGGATGGAATCGAAGTACCCTTCTTCCACCAGGCGGTCGCTGATGATCACCGCATCCTCGAAGTTGTAGCCCTCCCAAGAGAGGTACGCCACGAGCAGGTTCTGCCCCAGCGCCAGCTCCCCGTTCTCCGTCGCCGACCCGTCCGCGAGCGGCTCGCCGCGTCGGACGGTCTGCCCGCGCACCACGCGGGGCCGCATGTTGAAGCACGTCCCCTGGTTGCTGCGGGTGAAGGTGACGAGCTTGTAGGTCTGCTTGCGTCCGGAGCGGTACACCACGGAAATGGACTGGGCGTCCGCGGCCGTCACTTCGCCGTCCTCCTCCGCCAGGAGCGCCTGCCCCGCCGCACGGGCGGCAAGGCCTTCGATGCCGGTACCCACGAGCGGCGCATGCGGCTTGATGAGCGGCACGGCTTGGCGTTGCATGTTCGTTCCCATGGACGCACGGGTGTTGTCGTCATGCTCCAGGAAGGGAATGAGCGACGTGGAGATGGAGAGGATCTGCCGGGGGGAGACGTCCACGTGCGTCACGTCGCGGACGTGCGCCAGGAGCGGCTCGCCCGACTTGCGGGAGGAGACGCGGGTGGTGGGGAACTCCCCGTATTCTGCCAAATCCGTCTGCGCCTGGGCGATGGTGAGGTGGCGCTCCTGTTCCGCATCCACGAAGGTGACCTTGCTCGTGAGGTACGCGCGGACCGGGACGGCGTCCTTCCCTTCCTTCTTGAGGAGAGAGGTGACTTTGCGCGCCAGATCCTTGGTCTTCACCTGTTCCCCCTCCTTCACGATGATCTTGCGGCTCTCCTTGACGGTGATGTCGATGGTGCGGCCGACCAGCTTGTCCGGATCCAAGGGCACCGTGTGCTTGACCTCGCGGTAGGGCGTCTCCAGGAAGCCGTACTCGTTCACGCGCGCGAAGCCCGAGAGGTGAACCACGAGCCCGATGTTGGGGCCTTCCGGCGTGGCGATGGGACAGATGCGGCCATAGTGGCTGGTGTGCACGTCGCGGACGTCGAAGCTCGCGCGCTCGCGCGAGAGTCCTCCGGGGCCCATGGCGGAGAGGCGCCTCTTGTGGGCGAGCTCGGCCAGGGGGTTCGTCTGATCCATGAATTGCGAGAGCTGCGAACTTGCGAAGAACTCGCGCATGGCCGCCGTGATGGGGCGGCAGTTGATGAGCTGCGTGGGAGTGACGGTCTCCAGATCCATGACGGTCATGCGGTCCTTGACGATGCGCTCCGTGCGGACGAGGCCGACGCGGTACTTGTTCTGGACCAGTTCGCCCACGGACCGTACGCGGCGGTTCGAGAGGTGGTCGATGTCATCCGCAATCCCCTGCCCGTTGTTGAGCCGGATGAGTTCGCGGAGGATGGAGACGAAGTCCTTCACCTGGAACACGCGGTGCGTCTCGTCGCTGGGCGTGCTCAGGTCGAAGCGGCGGTTGAGCTTGTAGCGGGCGATGTTGCCCATGTCGTACTTCTTGAAGTCGAAGAAGAGGGAGTCAATGAGCTGCTTGGCGTTCTCGGGCGTGGCCAGGTCGCCGGGGCGGATCTTGCGGTACACGCTCTGGTACGCCTCCTCCACCGTGCGCACGGGATCCTTCTCCATCGTGGTGAGGATGTAATCGTGTTCCGCATCCGTCACGTCCTTGAAGATGTCCATGATCTGCGCGTCCGTGGTGTAGCCGAACACCCGCAGGAGCTGCGTGATGTGGATCTTGCGCTTGCGGTCGATCTTGCAGGTGATGATGCCGCGCCGGTCCGTCTCGATCTCCAGCCACACGCCGCGCTTGGGGATGATCTTGGCCGCGTGGAACTTGGGGTACTCCGGCATCTTGCTGAAGAACACACCAGGGGAACGGACGAGCTGGTGCACCACCACGCGCTCGATGCCGTCCACAATGAACGTGCCGCCCTCGGTCATGAGGGGAATGCTGCCGAGGAAGACATCCTGCTCCTTGATTTCACCCGTCTCCTTGTTGATGAGCTGCACGTGCCCTTTCATGGCGGCCTCGTAGGAGAGGTTCCGGCGGCGGCAGGTGTCCGGGTCGTACTTTGGGGGATCGAAGGTATGGCCCAAAATGCGGAGTTCCATTTTCTTCCCTGAGAAATCGGTGATGGGGGAGATCTCCTCCAGGAGTTCCTTGAGCCCCTCGGTGAGGAACCAGCGGTAACTCTGGATCTGCATCTCGATGAGGGAGGGCACCTCCACTTCCGAATCCTCCTCCACCAGGAACACGCGCCCGTCCTCCAGTTTCTTCGCCTGCAGGTGCTCCGGCAACCCCTGGAAAACGGAAGGGATGCGCCCCAGCATGGGACGCACGTGCGGCACGAGGAGCGGAAGCACGTCGTTCCCCACCTGCATCTGGTATCCGCGCTGCGCGGGCCCCTTCTTGGTCTCCGCAGCCTTAAGGGGGAACTTCTTCACCTCCTTCGCCTTCACGGCGGGGACAGTCTTCTTCTTGATGGAGAAGGATGCCGACTTCGTGGCTTTCTTTGGGGAAGGCTTCTTTGTCACGGCAACCTTCTTGTTCACGGATTTCTTCTGGTGATTCTTCTTCGACGGCTTCTTCTTGCTGGCCATAGCACGGAAAGGGAAAGGGTGGAATGAAGAGAGTGGACGATTGTTTCATTGTTCCATTGCTTCATTGTTCGCAAGCGTCACGTGAGGTATCGCTTCATGAACCTCTGAACATGCTTTGCAGCAATGAAACAATGTAACAAGGGAACAATGCTCTCTACAGAACGAAATACTCCGCGAGGGAGCCCAGAGCACAGCTTTCACAACTCAATCGGAAGCCGCCGTGCGATGTAGGCACAGTGTAGAGGAATGTCCAGAACGGTCAACGGATATTCACAAAGATTCTCCCGGCTTCCCCCTTGATTTTTTTGGCTTGCGCTTGCTATCTTTGAACCATGCCTCTCCTCTCTTTTCAAATTCCCGACGGATCCTCCGAACGAGAAATCACGCTCCGCAAGGCGCGCGAGATCATCGGCAAGTCTTATCCTGTCAACCCGGAACGTTATCCCAGCCATATCACCGCCACCGCCGATGTGCCGCAATCAGCCATGCTGGAAATCCGTGAGGCTCTGATCGCCATCGGCGCGGTTCCATTGGACTAAGCTGCTGACACGTTCTTCCTTACTCCGGCTCCTGCTGGGTGATGCAGTGGAACATGCCCTCACTTCCCTTCCTGCGACTTCAGAGTCCACCCGCAGAGTTTGAAGAGGACGCGCGCGCCCACGTTGGCGTCCCATTCCCCTTCCCTGCCCGGCGCCACCTCCACGAGGTCAAAACCGACGATCTGGCGCCCCGATTTGACCACAGTCTTGAGGAGAAGGAGCATCTGATTGAAGGAGAGCCCTCCCGGAACCGGCGTACCCGTGTGCGGGCAGAGGGAAGGATCCAGACCGTCGATGTCGAAGGAAATGTAGACCTTCTGCGGAAGCGCGGAGACGATTTCTTCACAGATTGCTCTCCAAGACTCTCCGGAGAGTTGCCTGCCTGCCATATCCTCATCAAAGAACACGGCGATCTTCCTCTCGTTGCTCCGGGCAAATTCCATCTCCTCCCGGCAGAAATCCCGGATGCCCACTTGGACAAGCTTGGTGACGCCGGACACCGTGTCTGCGACGTTGCGCATGATGGATCCGTGCGAGTAAGGAAAACCCTCAAAGCTCTTGCGCGTATCGAAGTGCGCATCAATGTGAAATACGCCCAGGGGACCCTTCGCTTCGGCGCATGCGCGGATGGCGCCGAGCGGCGTGGAGTGGTCGCCCCCCACCAAGCCGGGGATCTTCCCTTCTTCCAGGACTTTCTTCGTCTCATCGTACACAGAGGCATTCAAACGCTCCCCAAGGACACGCACAACCTCCGCATCTTTCCGATTGGCATCCACCACCCCGCCCCGCTCCATAACCGTCTGCGCACTGCGACGCGCTTCCCGGTTCCACTTCCGCACGTCGCCGGATTCCGGAAGCATCACGATGCCGGCCTTGTAGAAGAGGCCGAGGTCTCGGTCAAAAAAGTCCACTTGGGGACTGGCACGAAGAATCGCCGCCGGCCCTTCCGCCGTCCCCCCGCCGTAGGAGACCGTTGCCTCCCAAGGGACGGGTAACAGGACAATGCCGGATTCCTCCCGCGTGAAGGAAAGACCAAAGATGCCCCCGCCGCGCGCTGCGGCGCCGTAGCGGTCGAAGAGGACATCCTGGTCAATATCCCCGAATGAGCCTGTCGTTGTGCGCGGCGCCATGGGAGAGAGGAGTGGTGAATGAGCGACAATGATAGAGCATCGTGGCCTGCGGACAAAATACTCCAGCCGAAGCCGCATCCTGCAACGCAGACCACCCAACACTCAAGGGCATCAGGACAGCGCATTCGCCCTCTCCGTCTCCTTCACGGACGACATCATGCTCCCGGCAACATCATTCTGGCCTTCCTTCCCGCTTCCGTTGCTTCCCTTGGCGGAGACCGAGAATCCGTTCCCGCTCTTCCCGTTCTTCTTCTGGTTCCCGCGCCAGATCTTATCGATGTTCACGCGGTAGATGTTGTTGTAGCGCTCCAGCTCGTTGGGGCCGGCCAGCTTGAGCACGTCCAGTTCCGGCGCGAACATGTCCGAGTAGCGGTCGCGGCGGCGGATGGGTTTGGTGGACCCGTCCGGATAGATCATGACCACGGACGCGCGCTTGATGGTGTTGAAATTGCTCGCCATCACCTGCGCATAGGCGCCCACATCCATCACCGCAAGCAGGTCCCCGGCACGGAGCTTGGGCATCTCGATGCCCTTGGTGATCAGGTCCCACGCGTCGCACGTGTTGCCCGCAATGGTGACGGTATGAATGCGCCGGGAATTCATCTGGGAGGCCGGCAGGATGTCGTACTGGACGCCGTCCTGGATGATGGCATCGGGGACGAAGTTGTACGTGGAGCCGTCGGCTATGACCATCCGCTTGTTGAGGCCCAGGCGCTTCTTGGAGATGACCTTCATGAGCCCGATGCCCGCGTTGAGCACGATGCTCTTCCCCGGCTCGAAGATGAGGCGGAACGGCTGCACGTTATGGCGCCGAAGGAGGCGGTCGAAGTAGCGGGGAAAATCCCGCATGGCCTCGATGGGGAACGCTTCGTCATCGCCGATGGCCGCGGGGAATCCGCCGCCGAGCGAGAGCGTCTTGATGCGTATGCCCTCGTCCTGGTAGCGCTTGATGAGCTTGACGAACACGCGGGCCGCCGCCTTGAACACCCGCGGGTTGTGCACGTACCCGCCCATGAAGTGGAAGCCCTGGAAATCCACGAAGGGACTCCTGCGCGCCAATTCGACCGCGCGGTCGATGTACCCGATGGGGATGCCGTACTTGTTGTTGCGCGTGGAGTAGTGCCCAATCTGCAGCATGGGATTCACGCGGATGACGGTATCGATGTGCTTCTTGAGCTTCTTTGCCGTGCGCGCGATCTGCTCGATGTCCTCGATGGAATCCGCCGTGATGGACTGCACGCCGATCTTGGCCGCGAAGTGCAGGTCCTGCTCCGTCTTGTAGAGGTTCGTGAACGTGAGCTGCCGCGGCTTGAAATCCGCCAGGAGGCCGAGGATCAGTTCGCCCACGCTGGAGCAATCCAAGTCGAACCCCTCTTCGCGCATGAGGCGCAGGATCTCCAGGTTGGAATTGCACTTCACGGCATACTGCAGGTTGATGCCCTGTCCGAAGACCTTCTTGAAGCGCCGGGCGCGTCGGCGGATCTCGCTCTCCACCATCACATAGAGCGGAGTGCCGTACTTCTCAATGATGCGGTCCACGGCCACCCCCTCGATCATCAACATGCCCCGCGTATCCTGGGCGAGAAAATCCTTCCAGCGGTCGCGCATGTACCGGTGAGAGATGCGCTGGTGGCGGCTGGTCCGCATGGCGGTTCTCTCGGGGGCTGCGGATTCGGGGGGAGGCTTCATGTCGCGGGATGGATTGAGGAAAAACGTAAACAAGCCGCGATTATATGGAGTGATGAACTCTTGTCAATGACTTCTTCCGATGTGTTTGCGGAAGAACGACGCTCCTCAGGCCAGGAGGAAGCACTGGAATTGCCAGGGGTCGTCATCCGCAGGCGTAAAGGTGTTCACCGTCTTCGCCGCAACGGTGTCGTTGCCATGCGGCATCCAGTCGAGGGGAACGGAGGGGCATTCGCCCAGGTACGGCCCCGCGACGGAGAGGATCTCCTCGTGCGGGAGCTGGTCGGGGACCAGCACGCCCCGCCGGGGGTTCTTGATCATCCAAAAGACCGCGCCCAACACCGAAGCGGCCACCTGCATCGTCGTGGCGTTCATGTGGGGGACGAGGCGGCGGGCTTCCTCGATGGAGAGGACGGTGCCGGTCCACCAGGACTTGAAGTCGTGGCCCATGAAGAGGCATCCCAGTTCGTCCACGCCGCCCGTGATGTCATCACCCATGATGCGCATCTTCTCCTGCTTCACGTAGTGTCGGCAGCGCAGGGCATGCAACGAAGCGATGGCCGCCAAGCTGGGGCAGTAGGCGTAATGCACGGTGGGCCGGTAGACGGGCGTGCCGTCGGGGCCGTTGACCGTGAGGTAATCCGAGATCGTGAAGGCCTCGCCGTGGCGCACCACCATGCCCACGATGTCCTGGCTGGGGACGCGGGAGCGGACGAACGTGTTGATGCCGAAGCGCGCCATGCAGATCTGGTTCCGGGGACCGGACACGTGGCAACGGGCGTCCGGCGGCAGGGCGCGCTCGTGCGTGCCCCACCCCATTTCCGCAGGCGCCGTCCCCTCCTCGTAGAACCCCTCCACGCTCCACGTGTTCACGAACTCATCGAAGCCATGGGGAATGTTGGTGACCTGCGTGTCGATCTCGCTGATGTGGATCACCTTCACGTTGAGCAGCTGCGCGAGACGCGGGTACGCCCCGCCGTCCATCGCTGCTTGGATGTCCTTGGCGCGGGGATCCCCCGGCTTCTCCGCGACGAGTTTCTTGGCGATGTCCAGAAGCCCGCGCTTGGTGAAGTGCGAGACCAGCCCCGGATTGGCGCCGTGCTCTATGATCGCCGTAGGGCCCGGTTCCTGCCACCCCTTCAAAAGGGCACGGATGGCCATGTGACGCACGTAGAGCGTGCGGTCCGTGGTGAGCTTGTGTTCCCAATCCTCGTAGGGGTCCCACTGTTCGACCGATGTGTTGACATAGAGGACGCCGTGGTCGTGGCACCAAGTGAGGATATCTGTGCAGCCGATGTTCCACGCCAGGTCGATGAGGATGTCCCCTTCCCCCAGGTATGCGCCGAACTGCTTGCCCATGGTCGCACGCTCGATCTTCTCGCACACGAATTTCACCCCTTCCGCGAGCGCCGGCTGAAGGAGCGGGTTCTTCGCGTTATCGACGAAGTCCATCACCGTGATGCGGTCCCGGGGCATGTCCAGGTGCCGCAGGAGCATGGGCAAGGTGCACTGGGCAACACCGCCGTAGCCGAGGAGGAGGATCCGGCCGGGGAAGGAGACGCGCAGTCTCGCCGCGAGGGATTCGATGGACTCCATCTCAGACGGTCACCGGTGCGAAGGCCGTATTGAGGACGATGTTGCGGCCGGAGAATTCCTGCTGGTACGCCTTGGGGAACTCCGCGCAGCCGCGGAGGAGGCAGTGCGCGTTGTAGAACGTGCCGCGGAAGAAGGAGAGCGCGTAATCGATCACCGTCTGCGCCTCGTAGAACTTGCAGCTGAAGACATCCAGGTAGACGGAATTCGTCTGGTTGGCGAAGTGCGCGGAGATGAGGGACGTTTCGATGAGCTGGGTCATGGAGAAGCCCGCGACCTTTTCGTCCTCGCCGAAGTTGACCACCAGCGTATCGCCGAACCTCTTCATGTCGATCTTCACGCACAACTCCTTCACGAACAACTTGATGGCATCCGCATCACGGACAAGAGCGGGGTCGCAGCCGTGGATGTCGATGGCCATGGCCATTCCCCAGGCTTTGCTGTGTTCGTATTCGGCTTTGGTGAGAGGCGTGAAGAGCTTCGTCTGAGAGGAAAGACCGGAGGCGGCCGTGGAGGGACGCGAGGATGCGCGGGAATGCGCGGGGAGCGTCCGATGAGCCGAGGTGGTGACCATGTCAGAAAAAGGAAAGGGAAAGGATGAGAAATTTCCCCAAATATATGCGCGCACTCGCGTGTGTCAACGAATTTTTCCCCCCGCGGTATTCCCCCACCCTGCCCGCTCCCGCCTCTCGCGGGCGCATCCTCATGTTCTGCTCATCAACAAGCCACGTACGGCCAAGGGGCGGCTCTGTTTGTTCCGCATCCCCTTGCCAAATATCCCTTGCGTCACCAACGTTTTCTTTCGTCGTGATCCCCCTGCGACGGCAATGGATATTTCTCGCCTTGCTCTCTGGAGATGACCTGCCTCATTTCCCCTCCGCAAATCTCCTCCCGACCTCCTCCCAGTTCACGACATTCCACCAGGCTTTGACGTAGTCGGGACGGCGGTTCTGGTACTTGAGGTAGTACGCATGCTCCCACACATCGATGGCGAGGAGCGGGACCTTGCCGGCAGATATCGGAGAGTCTTGATTGGCAGTTTTCACGATTTCCAACTGATCGCTGTCGGCTGACGGCTGACGGCTGACGACCAGCCACGCCCACCCGGATCCGAACTGCCCCAGCGCGGCAGCCTCGAACTTCTCGCGGAAAGCGTCAAAACCGCCGAACGACTTCTCCAGCCCCGCCTTCAATTCCGCACCGGGCTCCCGGGCGTTCCCGCCCATAAAGGTCCAGAACAGGTTGTGGTTGTAAAAGCCTCCCCCATGGTTGCGAACCGCAGTGCGCTTATCCGGGGGGAGCTGCTCCAGGTTCTTGAGGACCTCCTCAATGGGCTTCTCCGCCCAGTCGGTTCCGGCCAGGGCTTTGTTGGCGTTGTCACAGTAGGCCTGGTGGTGCTTGGAGTAGTGCACCTCCATGGTCTTGGCATCGATGTGCGGCTCCAGTGCGTCGTAGGAGTACGGGAGCTTGGGGAGGGTGTAGGGCATGGTGGAAAGCAGGAAGAATGATCCATTGTAGGGGTTCCTGGGGCGGATGCCAATGACGTTCTGTCGTTATTTCGTTACCTCGTTATCTCGTCTGTGCTCAAGGAGCACTGACCTAGAAGCAAAATAACGAACTAACGAACGAACGAAATAACGATATACTCCCTCCCAATGGATATCCGCCTCCTCACGTCGGCCGAGGAACTGTCGTCATACGACCGCTGGGTGAAGGGCCACCCTCACGGGACGCTCTGGCAGTCCCTGGAATGGAAAGGGTACCGGGAAGCCCTGGGGCGCCGGGTGCGGATCTACGCGGCGCTGGAGGGTCCCCGGATCACCGCCTCGGCCCTCGTGGTTATCGACCGGACCGCCTTCGGCCTCTCCACATGGGACATCTCCCGGGGACCCCTTGGGAATGAAGAAATGCAAAATGCACAATGGGATATGGTCAATAGAATCGTCACGGACGCGAAGAATGGCGCGTGCATTTCCCTATTCTTTTCACCGCTTTCCTCATTTTGCATTTCCAATTTTGCATTTCCCATTCGTCCGTCACGACGCCATCAACAACCCGAAGCCACCCGTATCCTGGATCTCACGCCTCCTGAGGACCGGCTCCTCGCCCAAATGAAGCCCAAAGGCCGCTACAACATCTCGGTCGCCCAAAAGCATGGCGTGCGTGTGGAACGTTCGGACGATGTGGACGCCTTCTACCGCCTCTTGGAACAGACGGGGAACCGCGACGGCTTCGGCATCCTCCCCAAGCGTCATTACGAGGCGTTCTTGAGTCACCTGAAAGAGAGCTTTTTGCTTTTGGCGTATGCCCCCTCTCCCGGCAGGCAAGCGGAGGGGTGGGAGAGGGGGTTAGGGGGTGAGGTCAGAGAAGCAACTGAAGTGATAGCGAAGGAAAAGCTCCCCATTGCCGCCCTCCTCGGCGTCATCTGGAACGGAACGGGTATCTACTACTATGGAGCGTCGGACTACGAGAGCCGCGCCCTCATGGCCCCCTACCTTCTCCAATGGGAAGCGATGAGGTTCTGCAAAGCCCGGGGATGCGCAGTATATGACTTGTTAGGAGTTGCCCCCCCTCTCCCGAAGGGAGAGGGGGCTGGGGGGAGAGGGGGTTGGGGAAGTGGGCGCTGGGGGAGGGGGCGCTGGGACGGCATCTCCTCCTTCAAGGAGAAGTTCGGGGGAACGGTGGTCACCTACCCGCCGGAACGGCAGATGATCCTGCACCCGGTGATGAATGCGCTTCTGCAGTCGAAGAGGAAAATCTTTGGATGAGCACTAAACCCTCTGACGCGGAGACAAGGAGATCTTTTCGTGCATGAGTATGCCCCTCCCCCTTTGGGGGAGGGGTTAGGGGAGAGGGGGTGACTGAAGCGAAGACAGGTTGCTTTTCTTGCCCTGGAGTACGCCCCCTCCCCCCTCGGGGGAGGGGGTTGGGGGGAGAGGGAATACAAAAAGCCCCCCGCTTTCGCGGGGGGCCCTTTCGTACCTTGTTGAAGGGTAGAAGAACGCCGATTAGCTCTGGTAGCTTGTGGAGCTGATGACGGTCTCCGGATACTCAACCCATGTGAAGCCTTCACTGCCTCCGTTATCCTGGTCATCCCATACGAAGTGACTGTTGTTGTATGCGAATGACTGCTTCGTATCCGAGGAGAAGTCCTGGATGGAGACAAGGAGGTTGGATGTGTTGGCCGCAACGACATCCGGGTTTGTGATTTCCGCGCGAAGGACGAACGTGCTGTCCGTCCCTTGGTCGATCTGCGTCTGCACGTTGCTGGTCGTTGTGCGGAAGTCACAGAGGACGATGAAGGAACCGGAGAGGACGTTGGGCATGGCCGTGCCGCCCGTCGTGTAGGCTGAACAGCTCTTCGTCACGTTCTGGTTGGCAGAGTTGTACATGTAGAAGCTGCCGGAACCGATGGCCACGTTGGTGGCCGTGACATTGAAGTACACGCCGGAAAGCGTGACCTTGTTGAGACCGTTCTTGCTGTTCGTGTTAGCCGCAGCGGAGATCTTGAACTTGCCGATCTCCTTGACGCCGGCGCTCACATTGGTGCCGTTCGGGTCCGTGTTGGCGTTCGTGATGGCCGTGATCTTGGCAAGCACGCTCCTGTGCGTATTGCTGGAAATGATGGCGTTGGCTGTGGCGAGCACCGAACTGCCGATGAGCACTTCGCCGTCGCTGCCAAGGTCATTACCGTTGAGGTTGTTGGAAGAATCCGCACCGCGGGCGCGCACGGCGCCGGTACCCGTGGAGTTGTTCATGGCATCGTCCGGATCGATGAACAGTGCGATCAGCTGGTTGCTGGTGGCGCCTGCGTCATCGTTCTTCAGACGGGGCTTCACGAGGACCTTCACTTCGCCGCCCTTCGGAACAACGAGTTGCTGCGTCTGCATGGAGGCGCAGAACGTAGCGATGGAAGTGGAGTACCCGTTGGGGTTGAAGGACGGCACGTCGTCAGTGCCGCAGCTGTTCGTGGTGGCAATGGCGAAGTAGGAGGTTGCGCCTTCCTTGTACAGCTCAAGGCGTTCAATGGACGCCGCCGTGCTTCCGGAGGAAGTGAGCTGCAAGTTGGTCACGTCGATCGGCTCGTTCTCCGCGCGGAAGTTCAAGCGCAGGATCGTGTCGCCGAGCGTACCGGCAAGCAACTGGTGGTTGCGGACCGGCGTCGTGTCCTTGGTCACGTACAGCGTCCCCTGGTTCACCAGGCTGAAGAGCGTGGACGGGGTCGTGGTGACCGTCATGTCTGCGGAAGCGGCACTGAGGATGATCGTGCCGTTCACGTTCAAGCCGGAGAGGGAAGACCCGCGGTCCACCGTCTCGGCCTCAATGAATGTGGAACCCGTTGCGAAGCGCAACTGGAGGCTGGCCGTAGTCTGCAGGGAACCTGCGATGTCGCTGTGGACCTCGAAGGTGACCGTCTGCTCCTTGTTGACCACGAAACCGCCGTTGGTGATGGTGTCGAAGGTCACGGCGGAGCTCACGGAGCTCTTGCCGCTGTCGAGGATGGTATCCACGGTGCCGTCGCCGTCCGTATCCACCCAGAGGGCGTAGTTGACGCCGTTCTTAATAGTGTTGGTTCCGGCGGCGGATTCGAAGATGAACTTGGTGAGGAGGATGTTCTTGGCCTCACCTGCGCGCGCGTTGAAGCGCAGCAAGCGGACGTTCTTGGCGTTCTTCACGGCCGTCTCCGTTGTGGAGAGGGCCTGGACGCTCACTTGCAGGGAAGCATCGGCAATGCGGTGTGCGTTGCCGGAGATGGTGCCGCGGGGACGGACGTCTTCCACCTTGTCGCCGGTGGAGAGCCCCTCAATATCCATCTGATAGGAGTTTGCTGTGGTTTGATTTGCCAGCAAGCCACCGAAGTCACAGTACACTGTGTTCGCGGCGCTGCCGATTTGCGTGGGCTCGCCGCAGATCTGCACCTTGAACTGGTCGCCGTTGAGCGGGTGGTTCCCGGCGCTGTTATCTTTGAAGTCTGCTTTGATCTGCCACGTCTCCTTACCGTTCACCGTAAAGTCGTCGAAGCGGTAGATCTGGTAGGCAGCTGTGGTGGCACCGAGACCCGTCGTGCCCTTGTCCGTAGAGGCATCCCCGAGAGGCGTGCCCTCCAGGGACGTTCCCGTGGTGGCATTGCGCATGGTGACGTTCTCAAGCACTTCTTCGACCTCGTCGTAGCTCGTGCTGCTCCTGCCGGTGATCAGCGCTGCGCCGGTCACTGTCTGAGCCTGAACGGCCACGTAGAGCTCCTTGACGTTCACCGTGTCTCCGCCCGTGGTGAAGACCACGTTGCCGAGGACGGCGTCATTTTGGTCGCGCGTGTAGCTCTGCTGCGCGGGGCCGTTGATCTCGATGGTGAACTGGCCGGCCTCCACAGTGACGGAGGTTGCCGTGCCAGAAAGGATTACGGCGGAACCGTAGAGCTGCCCGTTGACGCCGTACCCGTACAGGGAACCGACGGCGAACACATCGGACGTTTCGTCAATGTCGATCTGGCTCGTGGATGCCGCGCCGCCCACGACGTCTGCCACGACCTCAAGCGTGATCTTGTCACCCTCGAGGACCGTGAAAGGCGGGTTGAACGTGACGGTCGCGTACTTGTTCTTGAATTCGGCTGCGACGTTGGTCAGGACGGTTCCGTCCGTGCGGCGCACCTTGATGTTCGTGATGTCGCCGTCGGAGACGGTGCCGTTCTGGTGGAGCGTCATGGTGTAGAGCGTCTGGTCCTCCACGGAATCCGTGGAAACCTCGAAGCGCCCTACCACAACACCCTTGTCACCAACCTCCACCTGATCGGGGGAGACGGTGCGATAGGCCACGGTGATCTGCCCGCTGTCGACGGCGCCCACCTTGAAGGTGTTGCCGCGCATGGGGAAGTTACCCGTGACGCTCTTGGCGTTGCTGAGGAAATCCGACTGCAGCTCCACCGCGAAGTTGTGCTCGGCGGAAGGGGAAGCAGTGGCGGAGATGTCGCCCACCAGGTCCACGGTCACGGTCTTGCAGGCCGGGATCACGAGGGCGCTGATGAAGCGGACGCTGGCCGTCTGGTCGCTGCTGTCGATGGAACGCTCGCGGGTGACGCGGCCTCCGTCGATGGTGGCGTAGACGCCGGTGATGTCTGCCTTGGCACCGAAGCCCTCATGGAGGACCGTGATGTTTTCCAAGGTTACGCTGTCATCACAAGAAGCCGTGAGGTCCAGCGAGAGGAAGGTGACCTGGTGCGCGCCCTGGGGAAGGGTGTCGCCCACCGGGTTCGTGGAGGAAACGGAGACCTCCAACGTGCCGTTACCCTGGGGAAGGGTGCTGTAGCCGTTGAACTTCTCGGAGTCCGAGAAGGTGTCGCCGTCCGCGGTCTTCATGTTGGAGACCGTGAGCGTGTACTCCTTGCCTGCAGTGAGGCCCTCGGAGACAACGACTTCCACGCTCTTCTCACCCACCACCGTCACGGAAGCGACCGTGGCGGCCGGGGAGAAAACGTAGTTCGCGAGCGTCTTTGCCGCAGCCTCATCCACAGCGACGTTGAACGTCACCTCCACCTTGGTGGAGGAGACGGCAGACACCGTGGAGATGGAAGGCGTGGACGCGTTGGGCGTACCGGCGCTGCAGTCCTCGCCGTAGACGAGGCCCTGGTCGACGCGGTTGAGCATGACGACCATTTCGGCGCGGTTCATGTTGTCCGTGGGGCGCACGCGACCCGTGGTGGAATCACCCTGGAGGACGCAATGGTCCGCGGCGATTTGGATCGCCTGCGTGTACCACTGGCCGGCCGGGTTATCCACGAACGTCGGGGCGTCTGCGGTGGACTCCAAGTTGAAGGCGCGGACAATGAGGGTCGCAGCCTCCGCGCGGCTGATGTTGGCAGAGGGGCGGGCGTAGCAGGGATGGGTGCCGTAGCAGTTGCCATCACCCTTTACCCAGCCCTCCTTGCCTGCCTCTTCCATGTAGTTGTAGTACCAAGCCGACGCCTTGACGTCGTCATAGCTGGGCACCGCAGGAGGAGAGGAGAGAATGCCGCCGTTGAGCTCGACGATGAGCTTCACGAACTCGGCGCGGTTGGCCGTGTCCACGGGGCGAAAATTCGGCTGAGTGGCATCGAGGTAGCCGGCGTCCACGAAGGACTGGACGGCTTCCTCAAACCACACGCCGGCAGAAACGTCTGCATAGGCCGCGAACACGCTGCTGACCTGCGTGAACATGATGGCTGCTGCCGACATCCCTGCTACGACTTTCTTCAAGCGAGAAAGTTCCATAGGAATGGGGTAGAAAAGGAAGTAAAGAGGGAAGAGAGGAGAGATGTGGTGTGGGTGTGTTGGTTGCGTAAGTTGGGAAAGAGTGGTGTTCCGCGGGCATCTTCGGCTTGTGTCGTGAGATGAGTGCCTTTCCCTTCAGAACGAGGTCTGGGGGACGCGCTCTCCTCCTTAAATATAAAGAGCACACACGAAGTGGAAGTGCCGAATGCGTTGCGTGCGAAACAGGTCTACGTCGTACGGGAAGTACAAAACGTGGACCGCACACTCAAAGTGCACGATCCTTCGCTTCTGGAGCGGGATGTGAAACTCGTCCTGCTTTGGCGGCGCGAAGGGCGCCGATTGGTACAGGGCAAGGTGCCGATATGACAAGGATCGGTGGACCACGCTCATCTTCTCTAGAGAGAGCGGATCAGCGGAGATCCTAGCGAAACCGCTCTTCCCTAAGCAAGCTTCGCGCCCTCTACAGGTGGCAATACAAGGAACGTAGGGACCCCCTGTTTGTTACGTGGGAAAGGGGTGCCCGGAAGGGGCGGTAACGGAAGTTGCTCATGTGGATGCCATTTTCTACCCCCTTCTTCGGCTAAGAATACCCACAAAAGCCGCAAAGAGGGCAGGAATAAAATCCTGTTGCATATTCGGGCTTTCCGTACGAAAACACACTTCCATGGATACAATATTTGTTCACTTTTTGTAGCTACGGTACGTGTATATACAAACATCTTTCTTCCCTCGCCCCTCAGGAGAGAGGGCGGGGTGAGGGGAAATGGGGCAAAAAAAGGCCTGTACTGCCCTACTTTTTGGCAAGCTTCTGACCTTCCGGCGTGTCTTTCACCGTGAATCCCCTCCCCTCGATCTCCCCCCGCAACCGGTCCGAAGCCGCAAAATCCTTCCGCGCCCGCGCCTCCGCACGCTCCTCCAGGAGCTTTTGGACCTCCGCGGGGACTTCCACTTCCACCTCCTTCTCCGGTTCGAAGCAACCGAAAGTATCACGAATCTTCTGTATGAAACGGCGCAAGGGCAACAATGCATCATTTGTCCATATACCTAAATTCCTTGAAGCACCCATACAATGAAAGACAGATGCTAAAGCTGCCGAAACATTCAGATCATCGTTCATCGCATCATCGAATTGTTTTTCATGCTCAGCCACAAGACGTTGATAGTCTTCAAGTGGATCAGGATACAAACCAGCATCACCAGGTTTCGCAAAGCCCACGAGTCTTCCTTCATCCACTTCTTTCATCCAAGCAAGTATTCTCTTTCGAGCATACTGAGCATCCTCCAATCCTTTCTTCGAAAATTTTAAATTGGTTCTGTAATGAACAGACAGTAGATAGTAGCGGAGATCCAAAGGACTGAACCCCATCTTCTCAATATCCGGAACCGTGAGGATGTTCCCCAAGCTCTTGCTCATCTTCACGTCGCCCATGTCGATCCTCCTTTTATGAACCCAGTACCGCGCGAATGGCGCGGGGCCGGTGGACTCGCTCTGCGCAATCTCGCTCTCGTGGTGCGGGAAGATGTTGTCCTCGCCGCCCGTGTGGATGTCGATCTGCGGGCCCAGGTGCTTGCGGGACATGGCCGAGCACTCGATGTGCCAGCCGGGAAACCCCGAGGAAGGATCCTCGCCCGTGGTGGCTGCGCGCTCTCCCGTTGCAAACTCCCAGCGGAGCAAATGCCGCGCGTTCCCCCCCACCGCCTTCTTCCACAGCGCAAAATCCGCCGGGTGTTTTTTGGCTTCCTTTACGGCAACCCTGGCACCCGCTTCCAGGTTCTCCACGGTGTTTCCGGAGAGCTTCCCGTACGCGGGGAACGTGCGCACGTCGAAGTAAATGCCGTCCTCCGTCTCGTACGCGTGGCCGTTCGCGAGGAGCTCTTTGACCATGGCGAGCATCTCCTTCACGGTCTCCGTGGCGCGGGGACGCACCTCCGGCTCGCGCATGTTGAGCGCCTTCTCGTCTTCCAAGTACTGCGTCTCGTACTTCCGCGCGATCTCCAGCGGGTCCACGTTCTCCGCCTTCGCCTGCCTCTCCACTTTGTCCTCTCCCTCATCGCGGTCCGCGACGAGATGGCCGACGTCGGTGATGTTCTTGGCGTGCGTGACCTTGTAACCCTTCACCTCCAACCACCGGCGGAGGAGATCGGCCATGAGGAAGGAGGAATAGTTCCCGATGTGAGGGCGTCCGTAGACGGTGGGGCCGCAGGTGTAGATCAAAACATTCTTATCATTGATCGGCATGAACTCCTCCTCGCGCTTGGTGAGCGTGTTGTAGAGACGGAGGACGGATGCGCCGGACATGGGAATACTATAAAGGAAAGAGTCGGAAAAAACCCCGAATCGCATGACGCGACTCGGGGCGCTGTTCCCGCACCGGGGATTATGACCCTTGCCCGGGGTTCGGCGGGTCGCCTCCCCCGGCCTTGCGGTTCTCACGCTGGATGGCGTCGTACACTTCCTTGCGATGGACGGGGGTGTCCTGGGGAGCATCGATTCCCAAACGGACTTTATCGCCGCGGATGTCCACGATAGTCACGACGATTTCATCCCCGATCATGATGGATTCGTCGCGGTGGCGTGATAGTACGAGCATGGCATGCCCTCCCTAACAAACAAGGAACGGAAACCTACACAATCCTGCGCACGGCTATGCCCACGATCGTGTAGGTTTCTCTCCCCGGTGATGCAAGAGAACAGCCCCTCCCAATAGGAGGGAAAGGGCATGGTAGTCCACATTCCTAAAAAAAGGGACCGGAACAGAGTCCCGGTCCCCGTGCCCTGGCATTCCTGCTAGGGGCTCTTTAGTCCTTCCGCAGTCTCATCCGGGACTTCCGAGGATGGAACTTCTTTGGACAGAAGTTCCGTCCTTTGTATCGGCGTGTTTGTTGGCGCTTCAAAGCCCAGCGTTACTTTTCGGCCTCTGACGGCCAACACGACCACCTTAATACCATCCCCAATGAGAATCTCCTGGTTCACTTTGCGGGAAAGAACTAACATGGGCTTCCTCCTCTTTTCGTATAAGCCCGGCTCCTTGTGCCACCAGGCAACCCTGCCTGGAATGAGAAGCTGGGATGCAGTATAGCTATTCCTTGAATGATATCAAGTAATTATTATGATCTTTTGTCAATAACCTATGAAACGCTTACCCTAGAGCTGAACTCGAATTATTGGTTAAAGAGGCCCAACCGACAAAGCGATTGGGCCTTATTCCCTCCAGGCAAAGACCTGGAGGTTTCCATGACCTTCCCTAGCCCTCCTGCTGATTGACTTCCGCATCGTTTTTATCTCGGGCCATTTCGTTGCGCTTGATGGCCTCGTAGACCTCTCGCCGATGCACGGGGACTTCCTTGGGAGCTTCCACCCCCAAGCGGACCTTATCCCCACGGATCTCCACAACCACGATCGTAATGTCATCGTTGATGACAATACTTTCGTTCTTCTTGCGGCTGAGTACCAACATGGACTCATCCCCTTTCCTCCCCATTACACGGGGTAAAAAATACTGGGTCCATCCTCTGAAACATTCCACAACGCACCCGACGTGGCATCGGGTCTGCTGTGGAATGTTTTGGCTAGGCCGGGGCTTTCATGGAGCGAAACCCCCAAGCGGACCTGGAGGCCGGGGCATTTTAGTGAGGATTGACCTGATGTCAAAAGAGATCGTCAAGGAAAGGGGGGATTTGTGCTACGATCCCATCATCTTTCCCCCCTCGTTCCCATGGCCATGGCCCTCAAGGACATCAAGAAACTGCTCGGCGAGGAGGCCCATAATCTCCTCACCCACAACTGTTCCACCATTCCCAAAGACCGGCTCCACCTCCCCGGCCCCAAGCACGTGGACAGTGTCTTCGGCATTAGTGACCGTTCCAAGAAGGTGCAGCAGAACCTCAAGGACCTCTACGGCCACGGCCGCCTGAAGAACACCGGGTACTTGAGCATCCTGCCCGTGGACCAGGGCATCGAGCACTCCGCGGGCGCTTCCTTCAGCAAGAATCCGGATTACTTCGACCCGGAGAACATCGTCCGCTTGGCCATGGAGGGCGGATGCAACGCCGTGGCCTCCACCTTCGGGGTTTTGGGGCTTGTGGCCAAGAAATACGCGGCCAAGATCCCCTTCATCGTGAAGATCAACCACAATGAGCTCCTCACGTACCCCAACAAGTTCGACCAGGTGATGTTCGGCACGGTGGACGAAGCGTTCCGCATGGGCGCCAAGGGGGTGGGGGCCACCATCTACTTCGGCTCGCCCGAGAGCACCCGCCAGATCGTGGAAGTGGGGCAGGCCTTCGCCAAAGCGCATGAATTGGGGATGTTCACCGTCCTCTGGTGCTACCTCCGCAACAACGAATTCAAGCGGGGGGACAGGGATTACCACACGGCATCGGATTTGACCGGCCAGGCCAACCACCTGGGTGTCACATTGGAGGCGGACATCATCAAGCAGAAGCTCCCGGAGAACAACGGCGGCTTCAAGGCCATGAGCCCGGAGGGCAAGTACGGCAAGTTCGACGAGAAGATGTACACGGAGCTCATCACGGACCACCCCATTGATCTCACCCGCTGGCAGGTGGCCAACTGCTACATGGGCAGGATCGGCCTCATCAACAGCGGCGGCGCCTCCGGCAAGGATGACCTGGCGCAGGCCGTGCGCACCGCCGTGATCAACAAGCGCGCGGGCGGTACGGGGCTCATCTCCGGCCGCAAGGCGTTCCAGAAGCCCATGGACCGGGGCGTGGAGCTGCTGCAAGCCATCCAGGACGTGTACCTCTGCAAGGATGTGACCATCGCATAGGCTTCCCTTCTTCCGAAGGAAGTGATTGACGGCTCTGCGCCCGGTATTACACTCCCGCTACCGGAATATATTATTCCGCGGTTCAGCCGGGAGGTTATAGAGCTTCATTCCCCCTCCCGGCTCTTTTTGGCTTACATCAGGGCTCTTTCTGAATTACACATTGGATATTCTTCGCCAATTCATCTGTTCGTTTATCCCGTTGTTCATTCACATGAATGGAATGGGGCTGTTTTACAGGAACAGGTGTACATGTCTTTTGCCGTTTCGGTTCCCCTTTCCGGCTTTACCACTCGGGAACAAATTGACTCCTGCAACAGGATCACTACATTCCGCACAATGTCTGATACGCGACGCCTCGAAACGGAAACCACTCTCCAGCAGATCACCCTCTATACGGGCGATTCCGTGTTGCCGCATATCGTGATGACCGATCCCCGACTCCCTCCGGAAGAACCTGTTACGCTTGTCGAAAACGATGTGAGAGTGCAGGTGTATAGCATGACGAAGAAGGACTATGTGAGTGCCCGCATTGATGCCATCGCCACTGCCGCCACCCCGCCGCTGTTCCACGTGATGTATGTGAATGATGGGAAGCCTGCCCGTGCGCCCCATAAGTGGATAACCCTCGAAGAACTTAGGCAATGGAATCCGGACAAATGCCTCATCATCGCCCCCTACATTCCGTCTTCCTCCCCTGCTTCCTCCCCTGCCTCCCCCTCTTCCCCCTCCTCCCGCCGCACGTTCCTGATCGCGGTCGGAACGGCGGCGGCTGCGGCGGCCATGCTGGGAGCGGCTGCGGTGCTCAAGGGGTGCGGGAAGGAGGAATGACCAAGGACCAATATCCAATGATCAATGACGAACCGATGTACGACAGGACGAAGGTACAACTACACCCTCAGGTGCTCCCTGTTGACGATCATCTGCTGCCCGATGGCGAACAGGGTGGAGATGCCCCAGTAGAGCGACACGGCGGAGGGGAACTGCAGGGCGAAGAAGCCGATCATGAGGGGAAGCGCATACTGGAAGATCTTCTGCTGCAGTTCGGTTTGCGACAGGGGATCCTTCTCCTTGTCCTTCCCCGCCCCGGGCGAAGCCGAAGGTTTCACGTCGATCACCGCCTGGCTGTTCTTCTTCTTGCGGTCCGCGATGGCGAAGGTGAGCTTCATCTGCAGGAACTGCAGGAGGACGAGGAGCGGCGGCATGATGTACACGTTGGGCTTGAGGAGGTCGAGCCCCAGGAAGAAGGTGTCGAACGTCCAGTTGAGGTTCTGGTAGAAGGGGTAGATGAGGTGGCCCGAGAGTGCGAGCACGGAGCCGTCTCGGATCACGTAGAAGAGCCCGATGAGGATGGGGAACTGGACGAGCGTGGGCAGGCAGGATTGGAAGGGGTTCACCTTGTGCTCTTTCCACAGCTTCATGGTCTCGGCCTGGATGCGCTGGGCGTCGCCGTTGAAACGCTTCTTGAGCTCATCCAGTTTCGGCTGGAGCATCTGCATCTTTTTTTGACCCTCCAGCGCGTGCTGCGTGGGAAGGAAGAGGAGGAGCTTGACCACGAGTGTGAGGAGGATGATGGCCAGCCCCAGGTTGTGGCCGGGGAGCCAGGATCCCGCGAAGATGAGGAAGTTGAGGAACGGCGCCATGATGAACGTGCGGAAGATCTTGGTGAAGAACCCCGGCTCCGTGACGCTGAAGCGCGCCGTGAGGGTCTCTTGCACCGTCGCCCCCGTCTGCGCCAGCCGGAGGGCATCCGTGGTCTCTTGCGGAAGGGTGAGCTCCGCCTCGTACGTGCCCACCTCACCCAGGAGGGAATACTTCCATGGGGAAAGATCCAGCTTCACTTCGCCCTGCGCGGGGACCGGAGGGGGAGGAGTGCAGGGGATAGCCGTGGGGGACGCGGAGTCGGCGTCGGAAGCGGACGTGAGGAGCGTCTTCCCGGACGTTCCGGCGTTGATGCGGTGGAGGTCCACGGACGGAAGCGGACAGCGGTCCGACAGCGTGAAGGCGACTGTGGAATGGTTCTTCACCGTGACGGCGGGGTTGTTCCCCGCACGGACGTTGCCCGCCGTGAGTTCCACGGGCGGGCGGGCGCCGTTCGCCCCGTCCTGCTGCGCCGGAAAGAACTGGCGCATCACGAATTGACTCCCCAGGTAGACGATGAGGAAGATGAGGGCGAACTGGAGGAAGTTACTCTTGCGCTGGGGGGCGGCCATGGGAGAGGGTTGCGAGGAATCGCTCCACGTCCTGCTGGATGTGGACGAACGGGGCTCTAAGACTAGAGGATCGCGGGGCAATCAACAACTGCACGGGGCCCAGATTCTCCCGGCTCTGGAGCGCCGTCCGCCACGCCTCACGGCACCGGCGCCGCATACGGTTGCGGCGGACGGAGGAGGCATCCAGCTTCGCGGACGTGATGATGCCCAGGTACACGCCCGTGAGTGGATCCGCCGCCGGGTGCCGCGGCGCCCCCCACACGGAACGGACCGCCATGGTCTGCCCTTTCCATACGCGCCCCTTGCGGAGGACGCGTTCGGTGATCTTGCGGCCGCGGAGACGATCGAGCTTCATAGGGACATGATAGAGGAAACCGAGGAGCCCGAGGAAACCGAAGAGTCCGAGGAATGTCAGGAACAAACTCTAAGCTTCTAGAAGCATTATTCTTCGGAATCATCGGCAACCTTGGAATCCTTTCCCATTCCCTCTATCCTCCCTCCGTCATGACCAAACTCACCGATGACCAGGTACGGCACATCGCCAAACTCGCGCGGCTGCGGCTGACGGATGAGGAAGTGAAGAAGTTTGCGCCGGAGCTCACGGCCATCTTCACGTACATCGAGAAGCTGAAGGAAGCGGATACGGAGAACGTGGAGCCCACGGCGCAGGTGGCACACGCCCCGAGCGGGAAGGAAACGGGATCCCCCAACCGCTTCCGCGACGACGTGATACGCAACGACAATCCGACGACGGATGAGATGCTCTCTACCACCCCACTCCCCATCGTTGACCGGCAGATCCTCACGCCTTCCGCCCACGGCGAACGCTAAGCCTTCCCTCTTTCAAATTTTTCATTTCCAATTTCCAATTTTGTAATTTTCAATTCCTTTGCTCTCTTCCCTCACCATCACACAGGCCTCAGAAAAGCTCCGAAACAAGGAGATTTCCTCCGTGGAACTCACAAAGGACTGCATTGCCGCGATGGAGAAGAAAGATGCAACTCTGAATGCCGTTGTGTATCGTAATTTTGAATCAGCCCTTTCTGAAGCGAAGAAGTTCGACGCAAAAAAGAGTCCAAAGAGTCCGCTCGCCGGTATCCCCTACCTCGCAAAGGACGTGTTCTGCGAGAAAGGAGTTCCCACCACGGCCGCCTCGAATATCCTGCGTGTGAAGGATTACCTTCCCCCGTACGACTCCACCACGACCAAGAGGCTCAAGGCTGCGGGCGCCATCAGCTTGGGGAAAACGAACACCGATGAGTTCACCATGGGCAGCAGCACCGAGACGAGTTGCTACGGCGTGACCAAGTGCCCGTGGGACGTGACACGCGTGGCGGGGGGGTCTTCCGGCGGTTCGGCCGCCGCCGTTGCCGCCGACGAGTGCATCTTCGCGCTGGGGACCGACACGGGCGGCTCCATTCGCCAGCCCGCGAGCTTCTGCGGCTGCGTGGGGCTCAAGGTGACCTACGGGCGCACGAGCCGCTTTGGCGTGATGAGCATGGCGAGCTCCCTGGATACCATCGGCGCGTTCGGCAAGACCGTGGAGGATGCCGCGCTGGTGCTGCAAGCCATTGCGGGGAGGGATCCGCTGGACGGGACTACGAGTGACGTCCCCGTTCCCGACTACCATGCGGTCCTCGGCAAGGGGGTGAAGGGGCTCAAGATCGGGCTGCCGAAAGAATACTTCATCGAAGGGATGGATCCCGAAGTGGAGAAGGCGGTGCGCGCGGCGGCGCAAAGCCTGGAGCGCCTGGGCGCGACGGTCATTGATGTCAGCCTGCCGCATACCGCGTACGCCATCGCGACGTACTACGTCCTCTGCCCCAGCGAAGTGAGTTCCAACATGGCGCGGTACGATGGTGTGCGGTACGGCCGTGCGGTGCGGGATCCCAAGAACCTGATCGACTTGTACGAGCGCGTGCGGAGCGAGGGATTCGGACCGGAAGTGAAGCGCCGCATCATGGTGGGGACCTTCGCGCTCTCCGCCGGCTACTACGACGCCTATTACCGCAAGGCGCAGAAGGTGCGCACGCTGGTGAAGAAGGACTTTGAGGACGCCTTCAAGAAAGTGGATCTCCTCCTCACGCCCACGGCGCCCACGCCCGCCTTCACCATAGGCGCGCATGCGGACGATCCCGTGCAGATGTACCTGGAAGACGCCTGCACCATCCCCGCTTCGCTTGCGGGAGTACCGGGAATCTCGCTCCCGTGCGGATTCACCGGTCCGCGGGCAGGAATGCCCTCTCTGCCTCTTGGCATGCAATTGCTCGGCCCGCACTTCCGCGAAGACGTGCTCTTCCAAGTAGGCCACGCCTATCAACAACAGACTGACTGGCACACGAAAAAGCCCGGGCTCTGATGGGATATTGATGTTGACGCTATTGTACATAAATACTATATCGTAACAGTTTTTGGTTGCGTCGAGTCCCCTCTGTGCCGTACGGTCAAGCCAGGTATTTCCTTCCCTCTCCTTCGTATGTTCTACGATAACGAGAATATTGCGCCGGCCACTCCGGCTGTGCCTCCCGCTGCTCCGGCGGAACCCGTTGCTCCCGCCGCCCCCGAGGCGCCGGCTGCGTAAGGGTAATCGTGCGCAAGCACGTCGAAAGGCCGGGGTCCGCCCCGGTCTTTCGCAACCAAAATACCAACTCCTACTCCTGCTGTTCACTGGCAGCCGTCCTCTTCTCCTCAGCCGCGGCCATTCTCTCAAAGGCGCCGCGCGTGGTTTCCATCTGCAGGTCTTCGACTGTCTGCATAGCTCTGCTCCTGCCACGCTCAACCACCTCCGACTGTAAGAAATTCTCCGGATGTGAACACGTGTCCATGGGAAAGGGGGGAAGAAATTGGACGCCACTCTAGCGCCAACCACGGGAAGGTCAATGGTACGCGGACCGGTTATCCATTGTCTCAATGTCGCATTACCCCTTCGTATGGACCGCCTCTGCCAGATCCTGGGGCTTCATCTTCAATTCCCGAACCGACTTACGGTAGAAGAATCCGATGACGCCGAAGGTGATGACGGGTGACACCCACGAGGGGATGTGCATGCCGAAGGCGTCGACGAGCATGATGGCGCCCAGGAAGAGGATGGAGTACATGGCGCCGTTCTTGAGGTAGAAGTACTTCTTCACACGCTCGATGTTGCCGATGGTCATCTGGCGGACGATGACGGCACCGAGGCCGTTGCCGAGGAGGATGAGGGGCACGGAGAGCGTGAAGGCGAAGGCGCCCAGCACGCCGTCGATGCTGAAGGTGGCGTCGATGACCTCCAGATACAGGATCTTGCTGATGTCGGAGAGGCCGCCTTTCTTCATCATCTGCTCTTCCGCCTTGGCCGCGTTCTCCTTGAACCCGTGCGTGATGAAGAACGCCGTGGAGCCCACCACTGTGCCGAACGCCATGAGAGGATTCTGGCGGATGGCGAACCACACGAGTGCGGAGAGGAGGACGGAAACAACGGCGTAGAACCACACGCCCTGCCGCACGAAGAACTTCTCCGCGCCGAGGCCGAAGTGCTTGGGCTCCAGGAAGAGCCAGTGGAAGAAGAGGAAGACGAGAAAGGTGCCGCCGCCCGCCAGGAGGATGGGCGCGGACTGCTCGATGGATTCCGCCACGCGCGGGTCGTTGCTGAACGTTGCGGTGAGGGAGCCCAGGAAGCCGAGGCCGGGGTTGGTGGCCCAGATGATGAGCCACGGGAGGAAGCCGCGGATGACGAAGACGGCGAAGAGGATGCCCCAGACCAGGAACCACCGCCGCGCCTTCTTGCCCATGGTGGTGAGCACTTCCGCGTTGATGATGGCGTTATCCACGGAACTGATGGTTTCGAACAAGGCGAGGCCGGCGACGGTGAGGATGAGGGAAAACCAGGGCATGGGAGCATCCTAACACGAATGTGAGAGTAAAGGAGTGGGCGCAAAAAACCAGCCGCACGGATACAGCGGTTTACAGGAGTAATGGTGCTTGGGTCTTACATCCGGGCGGAGCCGACGGGATTCGCCTGCCCTCCGAAGCCTTGGCGAAGGAGGGAACCCGCGACCTCCACAGTGACCCACCTCCGCTAAAGCTACAGTGGGCAGGCAGTGTGGCGCACCATGTTCAGATATGTCGAGAAGGCTCTGGTTTGATGGAAATGATTCTGGCGGAGCCGACGGGATTCGAACCCGCGACCTCCACAGTGACAGTGTGGCGCTCTAACCAGCTGAGCTACGGCTCCAGAATTTTAAAAAAAATGTCACGCGGTAAGACCAAAGAGCCAGGAGACAGTACCAGTTTCCTGCCTTGCTGACAATGCGGGCAAAGGGCATTTTGCGGCTGTCTGAAGGTGAGTTCATTGTATTCCCGCTCGGACTCCTTCATATTTCCCTCCGAGCATGCCGTTCCAGCCTATCGCCTCCTACGGCTTCATCGGGAACCTGGGGTCGTGCGCGCTGGTGGGGAAGGACGGGTCCGTTGATTGGTGCTGCCTGCCCCGGCTGGATTCGCCGAGCGTCTTTGCCGCCATTTTGGACCCCGAGCGCGGGGGGTCGTTCTCCGTGGCCCCGGCGGAGAGCTGGGAGAGCGTGCAGGAATACCACCCCGACACCAATGTCCTGCGCACCGTCTTCACGTGCGGGAGCGGCACCTTGGAAGTGACGGACTGGATGCACATGAGCAGCTTCAGCTTCGAGGAGCAGGAACAGCACCGGCTCCCCGCCCTGTACCGCAAGGTCCGCTGCACGGCGGGCAACGTCCGCTGCCGCATCGTGTTCAACCCCCGTTTGGATTACGGCCGCGGCAAGACCGCGCTCTCGCCCTTCAAAGGCGGCCTCCTGGTGGAAGGGGCCAGCGACGTGCTGCGGCTCTACGCGCCCTGCGCTTTCACGTTCAGCGAGAAGGGCGCGGAAGCGCTCCCCGGCTTGGAGGAGGGCGAGGAGTTCTCCCTCCTGTGCACCTACGGCAACATGGAGCGGGAGGATATCCCGCCGCCGCAGCGCAGCCTGGAGAAAACCATCCTCTTCTGGAACCGCTGGGCTGCGGGACGCGAAACGGGGGACCTGCGGCTGCCGGAGCAGTGGAAGAAACAGGTGACGCGTTCGGCGCTGGTGCTCAAGGTGCTCGCGGGCGGCAAGGGCATCGCCGCGGCCGCAACCACGTCCCTGCCGGAGATCCCCGGCGGGAGCGACAACTGGGACTACCGCTTCAATTGGATACGGGATACCTCCTTCACGGTGCAGGCGCTCACCGCCCTGGGGCATTTGAACGATGCGCGCGAGTTCCTCGACTGGCTCACGGACCTGCTGGTGACGAGCGGCCGCCGGCCAGCCGACCTCAAGGTGCTCTACCCCCTGCACGCCGTGACGCTCGGCGGCGAGGAGGAATTGACGCACCTGCGCGGCTACATGGATTCCCGCCCCGTGCGCATCGGCAACGGCGCGGCCGAGCAGGGACAGCACGACATCTACGGGGAAATCCTGGAAACCGTGTACCGGTCGGAGCACCTGCACCCGGGCATGGACCATGCGCTCTCGGGTGTGCTGCGGGACATCGTGGATTACGTGTGCGATATCTGGCACAACCCCGACCACGGCATCTGGGAACTGCGCGCGGAGCCCTGCCACTACGTCTACTCCAAGGTGATGTGCTGGGTGGCGATGGACCGGGGGATCCGCCTCGCGGAACTGCACGGCTGGAACGTGGACCTGGACAGGTGGAAAGCGGAGCGGGCCGCCGTGCACGCGGAAGTGATGGAGAAGGGGTACGACGCGCGGCGGGGATCCTTCGTGCAGTCGTACGGGTCGGACGTGCTGGATGCCACGGCGTTGCTCCTGCCCATCCTGGAGTTCCTGCCGCCGGACCATCCGGCCGCCATCGCCACCCTGGAGACGGTGCGGCGCGAGCTGGCGGACGGGGCGCTCGTCTACCGCAGCAGCGCTCACCACCGGAAGGAGGGGGCGTTCGGATTCTGCAGCTTCTGGCTGGTGGACGCTCTGGCGTTCGCGGGGCGCGTGGGGGAAGCCCGCAAGAACTTCGAGGAACTCCTGCGCCTGGGGAACCGCCTGGGGCTGTATTCCGAAGAGATCGATCCGGCGACGGGCGCCTTCCTGGGCAACTTCCCCCAAGCCTTCACGCACGTGGGACTCATCAACAGCGCTCTCTACCTCTCGCGCTTCCTGGGGGAAGAATCCCCCGCCCAACCGCTCATGGGCGAGAAGCATTTGCCGTAGACCTCCACGGCGCCTGCGGGAACCGCGGCTCAATCGAGGTACAGCATTGGGTTCTTCTTGACGCCGTTCACGCGCACTTCGTAGTGGATGTGGATGCCCGTGGGGCCGTAAACGAGGCCGGAGTTGCCCATCCACGCGATGCTCTGCCCCCGCTCCACGGTATCCCCCTCTTTGACGTACAGTTCCTTGTTGTGCCCGTAGAGCGTGACGAGCCCGTTGCCGTGGTCGATCTCCACCACGTTCCCGTACCCGCCGTTCCACCCCTTGTCCGCGCGGATCACCGTGCCGGCTTCCGAGGCGAAGATGGGGCCGCCCCCGCGCGTTTGCGCGTCAATGGCGAAGTGGCGGGCGTTGAAGTACTGCGTGATGATGCAGTTTTCGCAGGGCATTTGGAGCACCGTCTGCGTGAGCACGGCGCCCACCGCGGGACCCACCGCCTGCGCCGGCTTTGCGCCGCCCCCGGGCGTGGGGCGCACCTGCACGTCGCTCGCGTTCACGGTATCCCCGAACCGCAGCACCCCCGCCACCGCCCCCGGCAGCGGCTTGCCGAAGGGAATGATGAGCTGCTGGCCGGCCAGGATCATGCTGCCGCGCAGCTTGTTCTGCCGCTGGATCTCATCCAGGGCGACGTCGTACAGCTGCGCGATGCGGCCGAGCGTCTGTCCCCGCCGCACCGTGTGGAGCACCCCGTCCACGGGGAGGATCACCAGCTCCTGGTTCGGCTGGATGGAGACCCCCGGCTCGATGCCGTTCGCCCACTGGATTGTTTCCGGCTTCAGATTGTAGTGCTTGGCGATGTTCTGGAGCGTTTCCCCCTGCTTCACCTTGTGGATGATCCCCTCCCCGTACGCGAGGCGGGACCCCTGCTGCCCGAGGGAGGATTGCTTCATGAGGAAGCCGTCCTCCACGAACAGGAACTGCTGCGAGGAGACGGGCATATTCTCCTGCGCCTGCGCGCTGCGGGGGACGTACGGCGGCAGCAGCGACACCAGCACGAAAACGGTGACGCAGATCAGCCGCATACGGAAGGTGAGCCAGCGAAGGAGGGGGGAGCGCATGGGGGATCAGAAGGTCATCTCCTCCATCGCCGCCAGGACGGCACGCATGTCCGCGTACCGGTTGTGGGAACCGAACAGCAAGGTGACGTACTCCCGCCCCCCCTGCCGCACGAGCGAGAACAGGCACTGCCCCGCGGCGTCCGTGGTTCCCGTTTTCCCCGCGATGATCCCGCCCTCGCCCAGCATGGCATGCGTGTGCCGGAAGGAGAGGGTACGGCTGCCGTAGGAGAGGATGGAGGCGGACGGGAGCGCCATGCGCGCGCGGAGCGGCTCTTTGCGCAGGACGAAGGCCGCCAGCCACGCGATGTCGCGGGCGGTGGAGCGCTGGCCCGGGTCATCCAAGCCCACGGCGTTGGCGAACGAGGTGTCCCGCAGCCCCAGCACCTGCGCCCGCGCGTTCATCTCCGTCACGAACGCCTCCTCGGACCCCGCATGGAAGTGCGCCAGCGCCACCGCGGCATCGTTGGCGGACGCCACGAGCAGGCTCGTGAGCAAATCCCCCACCGCGTACTGTTCCCCGGACGCCAACCCCACCGTGCTCCCCTTCACGCGCTCGATGCCATCCGGCACCGTCACCGTCTCGCCCAAATCGTGCTGCTCGACGATGAGGAGCGCCGTCATCAGCTTGGCCAAACTCCCCATCGCCCGCGGCTCCGCGGCGCGCTTCTGGAACAGCGTCTGTCCGCTCTGCAGGTCCACGATGAGCACGCCGGACGACGAAAGGCGGCGCGAAAGTTCGAGCATGGTGGAGGCGCTCCCCGTAAAGGGCAGGGGCGCCGCGATCGCCAGGTTCTGGAGCGCCGCCTGGTCCAGGGAGGGAGCACTCGACACGGGCAGCATGCCCATCAGAAGAACCGATAGGACGGGACCGAACATCTCCTCCAGTGTAGGAGGACTTTCCCGCTCCGTGAAGAGGGAAAGGGAAGATTGTGGCCACGGGGACAATGCGTGGGGAATGTGGGGAGTTGACGAGAAGCAGACATTATTGAGCGTTTAGAGTGACATGCGGAGACAATGCGGAAGATGCCGAGGACGCCTCTGCGTGCCTCTCCTCCAGCTCGTAAGGACGCCATGGCATGGCGTCCTTATCAACCGAAATCCTCGGCATCGTCACTTATACACCACTCTCCCCACCAACCTCAAATCCACATACTGCCTCGCCTCCCCCTGCGGCACGTTCTTGAGGAACACGCCGTAGCGGAAGAACTGGTCCTGCAGCGGCCCCGACGCGTCGAACCACAGGCTGTAGCGCGGCGTGCGCAAATGGAATTCCCGCGCGCGCAGGTACACGGTGCGCTCGGTGACCTTGAGGCCGTACTGCTGGCGCAGCAGCTCCTCCGCCGCCCGCATGCGTTTGAGGAAGTCGGGGGAAAGGAGGGGGGAACCCGGTGCCGGGCGCACCGCCCAATCCACGATGCGGAGGGACTGCAGGGGCGCGGAGACGGCGGCTTCGAAGGGAAGGGAGAGATAGAGGCCGTTCTCCGTGAGGTAATCGAAGCGGGGCGCGGGTTTCTTTACGGATCCGCTCCCGGAGGGAAGGGCGCTTCCCGAAGCCGTGACGGCCGCCACGCTCCCCCTCCCTTCCTCATCGATCTGCAGGCGCGCCAGGAGCGACTGGAGCGTGATGGTGATGGCGAGCGTGGAGGGGTATTGCTTGTCCACCTCGATCTTCGCGGCATCCGGCATGGCGTCCTGCACCAGCAGGCGTACGTCCTGCGCGGGAAGGAAGAACAGGTGCTTGCCGAAGAGGGGGCGCAGCGCCTTCTGGATCTTCTCGCTGTCCAGGCGGGGGTCGGTGCGTTTGACCCGCATCTCCCGCACGTGCACGAGCGGGGAGAAGAGGATGACTCCGAACGTGATGAGGAGGGCCGTTGCGAGGCTCAGCCACAACCACTGCCGCAAAAAATCCCACCCCCACGAGAACACCCGCTGCGACTTGCGGAGCCCGCGCACCCACCGCTCCCGGGTGTACTGCCTGCGCCGCACGTGCCTCCGCTTGACGAAGGCCGCCGTGCTTTTGCTCACATGGCGGTTGAACCGACGCGGAAGGCGTGTGGGACGCAACAACATCGGGCCTCATCATAGAGTGTTTTGAGGGTTTGCGGAAAGGAGAGGATAGGAGAGAAGAGTCCGATGATTCCGATGAGTCCGAGGAATGTAAGGAAGAAACGCCGAATTTCCCTCCACATCTGTTTGTCGGAATCGTCGGAATCCTCGGAATCCTCTATCATCCCCCCATGAACCTCGCCATCATCGCGGACTGGCTCACCGTCTTCGGCGGCGCCGAACACGCCATCGCGGAGTTCCATGCGTTGTGGCCGCAGGCGCCCATCTTCACCACCGTGGCGCGGCGGAGCCGCCTGGGCCCCTTGAGCGGCGCGGACATCCGTGTGACGCCGCTGCAGAAGTGGTACCGGCTCGTCGGCTTGCATCAGGTCCTCCTCCCCTGGATGCCGCGCGTGGTGGAAGATATCGACCTCCGCGGCTTCGACGTGGTGCTCAGCTCCTCCCATGCGGTGGCCAAGGGGATCATCCCGCCGCCCGGCGCCCGCCACGTGTGCTACTGCCACACGCCCATGCGCTACGCATGGGAAATGGAGGAGCAGTACCTCAAGGACTTCCGGATCCCGCAGTGGCTGCGGCCGCGCATCAAGCGTCAGCTCAAGAGGCTGCGGCGCTGGGACCTGCAGACGGCCAAGCGCGTGGACACGTTCATCGCCAACTCCACCGAGACGCAGCAGAGGATCCGGCGCATCTACGCGCGGGAGAGCACGGTCATTCCCCCGCCCGTCTCCGACCGTTTCTTCGAAGCACCGCTCCGGCCCATGGGAGAACGGAAGGAATTCCTCGCCATCGGCCGTTTGGTCCCGTACAAGCAGTTCGATCTCCTCATCGCCGTGGCGAACGCGCTCCAGCTCCCGCTCACGATTGCGGGACGCGGGCATGATGAGGGCAGGCTCCGCAAGCTCGCGGGCCCCACGGTCACCTTCCGCGGCTTCGTGCCGGAGGCGGAGCTTCCCTCGCTCTACGCGGGGACCAAAGCGCTGCTCTTCCCGCAGTACGAGGATGCGGGGATCGTGCCCGTGGAAGCGCAGGCGTGCGGCACCCCGGTGATCGCCTACGGCGCGGGCGGCGCCCTGGACAGCGTACGGGACGGGAAGACGGGGTTGTTCTTCGCCGAGCAGACGCAGGAATCGCTCGTCGACGCCCTCCGTGCGTTCTCCACCCGACGCTTCGACCCCGACGCGATTCGGGATTTTGCCCGTCCCTTCGCCGCCTCCAAGTTCAAGGAGCGGATACGGGAGGAAGTGGAAAAGGGAACGAAGGATGTATAGACATCGTATATACAACATATTCGATCATCCTAGACACTCCTCGGACTCTTCGGCATCGTCGGAATCCTCATTTCATTTCCCCCTGCATATCCCCCACCAACTCTTCCAGGATCTCGTGCAACGTCACGATGCCCACCACCTTGTGCCCGTCGTCACGGACGACGGCCAGGTGCAAGCGGCGCCCACGGAGGACCTCCAATATGGCGTCCGCGCGCATGCGGGAGGAGACCAGCACCGGCTCATGGACGATGGTCATCACGGAGTCCTCCCCCCTCCCCTCCACCAGCGCCTGCAAAATGTCGCGGCTCATCACGAACCCGCGGACCTCGTCCGGGCCCGGGCCGATGACGGGATAGCGGTGGTGCAGCGCCTTCGCCGCGATGTCCGCCGCCCCGCGCATGGTCGTCTGCGGCGCAAAGGCCACCATGCGCTCGCGGGGAATCATGATGTCGGCGGCCGTGCGGTCGTTAAGGAAGAAGGTGCGGGCGATCATGCGCTGCTCGTCTTCCTCGATGAGCCCCCGCCGCGCCCCGATTTTTACGAGCGCGCGGATCTGCTCCTCCGTGCCCACCGGCCGCTCGCCCTTGCGGAACGGCTTGACCATCCACTCGATGAGGGAGACGACGGGCGAGAAGACGAGGATCACCGCCAGGAGGATTGGCGCGCTGAAGCGTGCTACCGCCGGCGCGTGTCGCGTGCCCAGCGCCTTGGGGATGATTTCCGAGAAGAGGATGGTGAGCGCCGTGAGGACGGCGGTGAGCACGCCCAGCACCTGGTTGCCGAAGAGCAGCGTGGCGCGCACGCCGATGACCACCGGCCCCAGGATGTTGACGGCGTTGGTGAGGATGACGAGCATGATCACCGCGCGCATCTGCCGGTCCATGAGCCGCCGCAGCGCGCCCCCTCCGTACAGGTGCCGCGCTGCCACTTCTTCCACCTCCGCCTGGTGAAGGCTGATGATGGCGGCATCGAGGAGCGAGAGCAGCCCGGAGAGCGCCACGAATGTGATGACCAAGAGGATGAGTTCCGTCATAGGAAATGGGATGATAGCAGAAGAAGATGCCGAGGATTACGAGAAAACCGGCGCCGCGTGGACGCCGGTTGATCTGATAGTTGTCACAACCAACTCTCTTACTGCCCGTTACAAGAGGGAAGCCGTGCAGCCAGATTGTAGTAATACAATGCGCGCTTCGTATCCTCCGCGCCTTGGGCAAACGAGACGATGCGCTGCTGCGCCATTTCCCTCACCAGTACTTCTCGGATCACATCGGGCGGCTGCGATTGGTCATGCAATAAATCCTCCAGGAACTGCGCACATCCCACGGGATCATCCCTGAGTTGCACCACTCGCTCGTGAACTTTGGCGCGATACTTGTCCACATCCGCACTTTCATTCTTTGCTTTAAGAATAATCAGGACGAACACGACAATCATAGCCATCACCGACAACCCGATAATCACATATAAACTATTAATTCGCGATCGTATCATACTGTTGCACTCCTACTCCGGTGACAATGATCAGAAGATGAGCCGGAAGTGATGCCACGAGAGTGGCATCGCCGGTTCAATGAACATTATTCGCTGTATTTTATTTCTGTCAATCCCTCCCTCTTTTCCGCTTCTCTATCATCCATTCAATGCAACGCGATCCGCAGTCCCATAAAGGAGAGAATGGCAAAGTGGCCGTGATCGGCGGAAGCGCCACCATCCACGGCGCACCGCTGCTCTCCGCGCTGGCGGCGGAAGCGAGCGGGGTGGATTTGATCTTCGTCGCCGTGCCCAAGCTGCACCAGTTCATCTCGCGGATGACGTCCCTCAATTTCCAAGTCCATCCCTTCGCGGGGGACGAACTTGCGGCGGAGGACGTGCCCGTGCTGCTCGAGCTCCTGGCGACGATGGACGCCGCGGTCATAGGCCCCGGCCTTTCCCGCACGCCGGAGGTGCTGGATGCGCTCAAGACCCTCGTTGCGGAAGCGCCGTGCGCGCTGGTGCTGGATGCCTCCGCGCTGCAGCCGTGGACCATTGACGTTGTGCGGGGAAGGGACGCCGTGCTCACGCCGCATCTGGGGGAACTGGAGCGGATGGGGCTGGAGGAGAAGGAGATCGGCAAGGCGGCGAAGGAAGCGGAGATCACCATCCACCTCAAGGGGCCGGAGGACCGCATCGCCGCCGCGGACGGTACCGTCCATTTGGTGACGGGAGGGAACGCGGGGTTGACGGTGGGAGGCACGGGCGACGCGCTGGCGGGGCTGATCGGGGGGCTCAGGGCGCAGAAGCTGCCCGCGGAGGACGCCTGCAAGGCGGCGAGCACGGTGATCAAGCGGGCGGGAACGATGCTCTTCGAGGAAAAAGGAGCGGCGTATACGGCGGAGGAGGTGATTGATCTGATACCGGAGCTGTTGCGAACCATTGATGAACAATGAGAAATGAAAAAATGAGAAATGCAAAATGATGGGAGTATTTCCTCAGATCGAGCGTATGCAGCAATCATTTCTCATTTTGCATTTCACATTTCTCATTCATAGACGTTCTCTGATTCATCGCTACCATACCCACACATATGCCCTCTCAACCGTTCCGCATCTTCGACCAATTTAGCAACCGCCTTACTATCGCCTTCTTTGATAAGAAGGATGGCGCGCACACAGATGAATCCGTGCGGGAGAAGATGAACGCCCGCATCGTGGTGGCACTCGACCAGGTACACGGCGGCACAGCCGTGATCACACGCGAGAGAATCCGGAGGGACGTGCAAGCGGACGCGGTGGCGACGGATGCATCCCACCTCGCTCTCACCATCCGCGTTGCCGACTGCCAGTCCTTCCTCATCTATGCGCCGGAGCAACACGTTGTTGCGCTCGCCCATGCCGGATGGAAGGGCCTTTTGGCGGGCATCCTCCCCGCCACGTTCGACCTGCTTCGGGAGGAATGGAATATCCGCCCCGAGGATACGTACGTCGCCGCGGGACCCTCCCTGTGCCGGGAGTGCGCGGAGTTCACGGATCCGCGCAAGGAGCTGCCGGGTATCGACCGCCGGTTCTTCTCGGGGAGGAACGTTGACCTGCGGGCGATTGCCGAAGACCAGCTGTGGAAGCTGGGCGTGCGGGAGGAACGGTTCGAGCGTCAACCCGATTGCACGGCTTGCGGCAGCGGAACCTACTGGTCCTATAGAGGAGGCGACCGTGATGCGGTACGCAAAGGTTCAACAAATTTGCTGGCATGTTCGCTGCGGCCGTTGGTACGATGATGTCCGTCTCGACGACCCGTCATGTGGCAGCAACGTTTCTTCTCTAATAGCTTGTGAAGGGAGGCTCAATCGTTCGGCGCTGTGGCGCCGGGCTGCGGCCACCCACCTGGACACGCCAGGGACAAGCGTCACTGCCCGACGGTCGTTTGGACGTATTGCGAAAGGGCAAACCTTGTCGGTTTTCCCTTTCGGAAAACCCTTTCCCTTCAAGGTGTGCCTCCAGGCAGGCGGAGCCTGCCTTCGGCACTTGTTTCATTCGCAAACGAGATTGGACATGTTAGTAAAACGGAAGCGGCATTGCGCGAATTCATTCGCGTGATGCCGCAGCGGGATCGTTTGGTTCCCGCCAAGAGCTGCTACAATGGACGCCATGCGGTCTCCCCGGACGAAACGGCCCCGCCCTTCCCCGGGACTCCTGCGCGCCTTCGGAGGATCCTTTGCCATGACCGCGCTCCTCCTTGCAGGGGTCACGGCGGCGGCAGTATGGGGTATGCAGCCTTCTTCCCTCCGCGCTTCCCTCACCCAGCCCGTCCTCCCGCCCACCCCCCCGGCGCTCCACGACAACTACACGATGCAAGAGGATGCCACCCTGCTCATGGAGGTGCCGGGCGTGCTGCTGAATGACCTTGCGGCAAGTAAGAGGGGATTGACGGCCGTCCTGTTGAAGGCACCCGTCCACGGCGCGTTCACGCTGGGAAGGGACGGATCCTTCCTCTACGTGCCGCAGGAGGATTTCCACGGGGATGACTCCTTCGTCTACCGCACCTATGCCGGCACCACGGGCTCCTCCCCCGCCACCGTTTCCCTCACCGTCACCTCCGTCAACGACGCGCCGGTGGCGGCGCCGGATTCCTACGTCATCGAGAGGCTCTCTCCGCGCACCATCCCCGCCGCGGAGGGGCTGCTGCAAAACGACGGCGACAAGGAGAGCACCGCGCTCACCGCCATCCTCACCGTCCCGCCCTCCTCCGGCATCCTGGCCCTGGAGCCCGACGGCTCGTTCACCTTCGTCCCCGCCCCCACTACGCCGGACACGGTGACCTTCATGTACCAAGCGAGCGACGGGGAAGATGCCTCCGCACCCGTAACGGTGACGTTGACACTGCAATGACATCCTACGCCGTTCCGCCCACGGGCATGCTCGGCAGGCCGGCCGCGGAACCGGAAGACGGGACGCGCACGCCGTTCCAACGCGACCGCGACCGCATCATCCACACGCAGGCGTTCCGCAGGCTGCAGGGGAAGACGCAGGTGTTCGTGGCGGGGGAAGGCGACCACTACCGGACGAGGCTGACGCACACCATGGAAGTGGCGCAGATCGGGCGGGACATCGCGCGCACGCTGGGGCTGAATGAGGACCTTACGGAATGCATCGCGCTCGCGCACGACCTGGGCCACCCGCCCTTCGGCCACCGCGGGGAGGAGACGCTGGATACGTGGATGAAGGGGCACGGCCTCTCCTTCGAGCACAATGCGCAGTCGGTGCGCATCGTCACGCTGCTGGAGCAGCATTCCCCGCTTGCGGCGGGGCTCAACCTGAACCGGGAAGTGGTGGAAGGGATGCAGAAGCACCGTGAAGCGTTGAACCGCCCGCCCCTCGGGTTCCCCAGGGGACTCTCTCTGGAGGCGCAGGCGGTGAACTGCGCGGACGAGATCGCCTACCTCGGCCATGACTGCGACGACGGGTTGCGCGCGGGACTCTTCTCCATGGACGAGGCATCGGCCATCCCCCTCGTGCAACAGGCGAACGAGAGGAGGAAGGAGCGCAAGACCCTGCTGGGCGGCGCGCTCATCCACCTGCTCGTCACCGACCTCTACGCGGAAACGGCGCGGCGGCTGGAAACCGCGGGCATCCGCACGCTGGAGAACGCGTACGATTCCCCCGCGCCCCTCGTGTACTTCTCCGATGCGCTGGAAGGGGACTTGGCCCCGCTCCGGGCATTCCTGTGGGAACGGATGTACAGCCATCCGCGCGTGGTGGAGGCGAGCGAGGAAGGGCAGGGGATTATCCGCACCCTCTGCGACCGGTTCCTGCAGAACCCTCCGGAAAAGATCTTGGAGCTCCAAGCCGATACGCGAAGCACCCTCCCCGAAGCCGTGAAGGACTACGTGGCGGGGATGACGGATATGTATGCGAGGATGTTGGTTTCTCGGTTGTAAGTGTTTGGAGTGAGGTAGTAGGTAGTAGGTTGTAGGTTGTAGAAGAAAATAAGCATTCTACCCCCTACCCCCTACCCCCTACCCCCTACCCCCTATCCCCTACCACCTACTCTCCGATTTTCAGAACAGGAACCCCCGCTCCCTGTTGCAGAACCGCCTTGGGCACGGACGAGGAAGAGGATTGCGCGGCGGGTTTCTGCGTCCCGATGAAACTGGAGAAGGGCGGCAGTTCCCCCATGGGATCGATGGCGGCACCATCGCGGAAGACGCCGAAGTGCAGGTGCGGCCCCGTGGAGAGCCCGGCGCCGGGCGTGCCGGGGCGCCCGCCGGAAAGGCCGAGCACGTCCCCCGCCTTCACCACGGCGCCGCGCAACACCGAGAACGTGGTGAGGTGCCCGTAGAGCGTCACGGTGCCGTCGGCATGTTTGACCGTCACGTAACTGAAGCCCAGACCGTGGTCCGCCGTTTCTTCCACCGTGCCGTCCGCCGCCGCGCGCACGTCCGTGCCCTGGAGGACGGGGATGTCCACCGCGTCGTGCGCGAAGCCGAAGCGGTCTTCGTACGCGGGGTCATGGAAGCCGGCGGAAATGCCCAGCGTGGGTTGCACCGGCCACGCGAGCGCCACGCGCGCCACGCCCTGCGGGGGGTTGGCCCCCAGCGCAATGGCGTGCTGCTGCGCCTCCCAAATCTGCCCCAGGGCCGCAAGCATGAACTCGTCGGCGCGCTGCTGGTCCTGTAACAGCGATTGGAGGATGCGCGAGGCGTTCTGGAACTGGAGAGCGAGCGTGGGATCAACCTCGTCACCCATCGAAGCGCGCTCCGCATCCAACACCTTCAACTGTCCGCGGAGGATCTCCACCTTGCGCTGCAGCATTTCCTGCTCCGCGCGTCCGCGGAGCACGTCCAGCTCCGCCTGTGTGGGGGGCCGCGCACGGGAAGAGAGCGCGGAAGAGTTTTGTCCGCCCACCGCTTCGGCCACCGCGGCGCCGTAATCCGATGACGTTGCCCCCGCAGGCTCCGCCGCGTAGGGCAAGGAAGAAGCTGCGCCTCCCGTGAGGTCGGCCGCCAAGCCGCCGCCTTGCAGCGAGTTGTACAGACCCCAGCCGATGGCGCCGACGATCGCCAACGTGAGGAACGGACGTGGAACATCAATTTCTATCTTCATTTCTGATCAGTATACCAAAAATCCGCTTTCCCGACCATTGGGGAATGTTAAATTAGAAATGAGAAATGAAAAATGACAAGGCCGCTTCCTCTTCCAGGCGCCTCAATCCAAATGCCCTTTGCGCATGTCCATCATCATCGACTCCCCCGCTTTCTTCCCGCCCCGGAACACCCGCATCTGCCACGTGAGGTTGATCCCCCGCCCCACCGCGGTGTCGCTCGTGAGGGTGAGCATCAAGGCGTCGCCCGCTTGGGCATGCAGCGGCTCCGGGAGAAAGAGCGCGATCTGTTCCCAGTGCGTGGCCGCCTTGGAGGGATCGGTGGAGAGGATGATGCCGGGGGCGAGTTCCGCCTCCCACCACAGGGCGCACCCGTAGACCGAGGCGCCCTCCGCAACCTTCCACTGCCCCGTGAGCGCGCGGCGGCTCTCGTTCGGCTGCGTAAAATCCAGCGCATCAACCACCTGCGCCGCGCTCCCCCCGCCGAGGAGATCCGCGGGGAGCATGGTCCGCACGTACGCGTTGTGGAACGCCACTTCGCGCGCGGGGGTAAAGTCCAGGCCGAAGCCGACCTGCCCCCATACGTCCAACTCCCTCACCGGCCTGTCGCTGATGATGGGGCAGGCGAACTGCGTGAGGCCGCGCGGAATGAGCGTGCCGCCCGGTTTGAGGTACCGTTCCCGCGCGTCGTTCATGGTTTCCAGGATGTGCTCCTCCAGCGCGTAGTTCCCCAGCGTCTCGGAGACGACGACGTCCGCGGGCACCGGCTTCTTCACCTCCGTCGAGTGGCGGTGGACGAAGGTGCAGTTCTTGATGCCGTTGCGCTTGGCGATGTTCTTCCCCACCGCCCACACGTCCCCGCTCTCGTAGAGGTGGCACTCCTTGGCTCCCGCTTGCGACGCGATGAACCCCAGGAACCCCGTCCCCGCGCCGATGTCCGCCACGACGGAACCGGGTTTGACCGCGGCGCGCAGCGCTTTGGCGAACGCTTCGTTGCGCACGGTATCCGCCAGCATCTTGCGGTGGAAGTCGATCATGACGAAAGAGGAACGGCGCCAGTGTGGCACAACCGCCTCCGATCTTCACGCCGATTCTTCATGCCACATGCTGTTCCGATTCCCCCTGCGGTTGCTTCGTATCCTTGTTCTGCTCCTCCGCCAGGAGTGCGGACATTTTCTGCATGAGTTCATTGCGGTCGGCGAAATCAATTTCCCTTTCATCCGCATAACTCGTGAGGATGTGTTCCATACGGGTGATGTTTGCAGGGTCACCGCTCTTCACCGCACTCTCGACGTCCAGAACCAACTCTTCCGCGAAGGGTGTCAGCACATGCTCTGCCTCATGTTCAGGAGAAGACATGTTGCCGCTACGGTACACACGCCGCTGCACGGGACAAGCACAAAGAGTTGTTCTCCATCAACAATGGCTGGACAAAGCCAAAAATTGATGATGCCTCCGCTCTTCAACCCGCCCGCTATACTCCCACCGATGGATCATCCCTCCCTCCCCCGCCCCCGGACGCTGTTCCTCGTTTCGGTTCTCACGGTTACCCTCGTCTTCCTGGCATACGGCAGGTCGCTCTTCCAGGGGTTTGCGCCGGCGGACGATTCCTTCCTCATCGTGCACAACCTCGCCGCGCACGGCGTGAACGCGGAGAGCCTGCGGCTGGCCTTTACCACGTACGACCCCGAGCTCTATATCCCGCTCACCCTCGTAAGCTTCCAGGTGGACTACATGGCGGCGGGGCTGCAGCCGTGGATGTACCACCTGACGAATATTCTCCTCCACGCGGGCAACGCGCTGCTCGTGATGTGGCTCCTGTTCCTCATGACTGGGAAGAAGCTCCCCGCCCTCCTCGCGGGACTCCTCTTCGCCGTGCACCCGCTCCACACCGAAGCCGTGGCGTGGATCGCGGGTCGCAAGGATCTGCTCTCCACCTTCTTCGCGCTCCTCTCCTTCATCGCGTACGTGAAGTATCGCGGAGGATCGAGGCGCGGCTACGCCTGGAGCATCGTAACGCTCCTCCTCTCGCTCCTCGCCAAGCTGATGGCGGTCACGCTCCCCGTGCTCTTCCTCCTCTACGACCTCCTGTGGGAGCGCAGGAAATGGACGCCCCGGATGGTCGTGGAGAAACTTCCCCACTTCTTCCTCTCCATTGTCTTCGGCCTGGTGGCCATGGGCGGAAAGGAGAGGATCCTCGCCATGCTCTCCCCCGTGGAGACGCTGCTCGTGGCGGCCAAGAGCACAGCCTTCTACCTGCAGAAGCTCCTCCTGCCCTTCAACCTGGGCGTGCTCTACCCGTACCAAGGGAAGGTGAGCGTGACGGAGCCGGCGTTCTTCCTCCCGCTCCTCGCGCTGCTCATGCTCACCGTAGGAGTGATCTTCCTGTGGCGTCGCGATCCTGAGCGGAGCCGGCCCCTCGCCTTCGGGTTCCTCTTCTACCTCGTCGCCCTCTCCCCCACCCTCCTCCACGGCCGCAAGGGCGCAAGCGTCCTCTTCGCCGTGGACCGCTACGCGTACCTCCCCTCGGTGGGCATCGCTTTGCTCCTGGCACTGCTCCTCAGCCTGCTCCTGGAACGGTACCGTCCTTCCGGCGAAACACTTTGGGTGCCGGTGACCGTCGTCCTCACGGTTGCACTCGGCCTCTCCGTGCACCAGACCTTCACCTGGGATTCTGCGGAAACCATCTATGGCAACGTGCTCAAAACCTATCCCGAGTCTGTGGACGCGCGCGCGTCGCTCGCCAGCATCCGTCGCAAGCGGGGGCAGATCAAGGAAGCGTTCGATATCCTCAAGGAAGGATTGCAGTATGGGGATGACCCACGTCTGCGCCTGCACGCGGGCTTCGTGTACGCGGCGAACGGCGACGTGCCCTCCGCGCGAGAACAGTTTGAGCGGGTGATGGAGGCGGACCCCCTGAACCCCGAACCCGTGTTCTCCATCGGCTCGCTCCTGGAGCAGACGGGGGATCCGGCGGGCGCCATGGAACGGTACCGCACGGCGGTGCTCTTGGACCCCTCCTACGTTGCGGCCCGCGTTTCCCTCGCGCGGCTCCTCCTGCAGGGAGGGAACACGGACGACGCGGAGGCGGAGTTGCGCGCGGCGCTCGAGTGGAACCCCAGCTCCGCCGAGGCGCACGTGGGGATGGCGAAGCTCTTGCTCAAAAAAGGAGAGAAGGACGAAGCGGAAGCCCACCTCCGTACGGCGCTCCGCATTGACGGAGGGAACGGTGAGGCGAGGGAGTTGATGGGAAAGTGAGGAGAATGCATCAGACCTGCGCGAACAGGACATGGAAGGCGCGGCCAGCCGTTGCCTCTTGGCTATGGCCGGCCGTTCGCAGATGCAAGGAACTTCCGGGAGTTGTTGTGAGTTATTACTCTGGCAGGCGCGGCAGGGATCGAACCTGCGACCCCAGGTTTTGGAGACCTGTGCTCTACCAACTGAGCTACGCGCCTACATGAGGGAAAGAACAATCGTCATCTGTACTTATCATAGTATGTCGTGCTGCAGCCATAGGCGACCCAGGTTTTGTCCCCACTCCGCTCACTCCGTTCGCTCCGGGGGATCGCATGCTCTCGGCTTCGCGCTGCTCCCGCCGCGCGGGATTGCGCTCAGCTCGAGATCATCCGAGAGACCTGTGCTCTACCAACTGAGCTACGCGCCTACGGGAGAAAAGAAAAAGAGCAACCGGAGGAAACCAGTACTATTCTACAGGATTATCGTCACCATTTCGATATGCAAGTACTTCCCTCGAACCCGGGCTACCCCCTGCGCCGCCATCCGGCTTCGTCCGTCCGCCTCGGCGGACGGGACTACGCCGAGATGCCGTGGCGTGGTTCGAGCATAGTGAGAACGAACCCGGTCTACCCCCTCCTCCGCCATTTGCTGGGGCCGCGGAGGCGCTTCTTGCGGAGCAAATCAATGGCCTGTTCCAGAGTAAGGGTCTCCGGTGAGAGCTTCTTGCCCAGGGAAGCGTTGGTCTTGCCGTCCGTCACGTAGGGGCCGAAGCGGCCGTCCTTGAGGAGGATGGTGCCGCCCGTGTCGGGATCCTTGCCGAAGTTCCGCAGGGGCTCCGCCGCCTTGCGCTTCTGCTCCTTGGATTCCTTCATGATCTCTTCGGCGTCCTTGAGGGTGATGGCCATGATGTCGCGGTCCTTCACGCTCACCGTCGCCTCCCCGCACTTGAGGTACGGGCCGAAGCGCCCGATGGCCAGCGTGACGGGTTCGCCGTTGATCAAGCCGAGTTCCTTGGGGAAGGAGAGGAGGGAGAGCGCCTGCTCCAGCGTGACCTCCTCGGAGGGGAGGTGCTTGGGAACCGATGCGCTCTTGAGCTTGGGCTTCTTCGTCTTCTTGCCTTTCTCCTGCGGCGCATCCTCCAGGCGGCCGAGCTGCACGTACGGCCCGAACCTGCCGATGCGCACCACCACCGGGAGCCCCGTCTGCGGATCCTTGCCCAGCTCCCGCTCCGGCAGCACGTCCTTCTTCTGGATCTCCTGCGTCTTCTCCTTTACGAGTTTTGTGAAGGGTCCGTAGAAGTCGCCCAGGAAATCGGCGCTGGAAACCCCTCCCTCCGCGATGTCATCCAGTGACTGCTCCATCTTCGCCGTGAACTGCGTGTCCACGATGTCCGTAAAGTGCTCGGCCAGGAGGTCGATGACGGTGAAGGCGATGAGCTCCGGCGCGAGCTGCTTTCCTTCTTTCTTGATGTACCCGCGCTGCTGGATGGTGCTGATGGTGGGGGCGTACGTGCTGGGGCGGCCGATCCCCTCCTCCTCGAGTTTTTTGACGAGGCTCGCCTCGGTGTAGCGCGGGGGCGGCTTGGTGAAGTGCTGCTCCGGCTTGAGCTCCTGCACGTTGAGGGGATCCCCCTGCGCGAGCGGCGGCAGAAGGGCTCCGCCCTCTTCCACGTCCTCATCCTGCTTGGCGTCCCCCTCGTCCTTCCCTTCCATGTAGAGGCGGAGGAAGCCGTCGAAGAGGATGGTCTGGCCGGTGGCGCGGAACGTGTAGCGCCCGGCGGCGATGTCCGCACCCACGCGCTTGAGTTCCGCGGCGGCCATCTGCGTGGCCACGGTGCGGTTCCAGATGAGCGTGTAGAGCTTGAGCTGCTGGTGGTCGAGGACGCCGGCGAGGGATTCCGGCGTGCGGGAAATTTCGGCGGGGCGTATGGCTTCGTGCGCCTCCTGCGCGCCCTTGGACTTGGTCTTGTACTTGCGCGGTTCGCTGAGGACGTACTCGCGGCCGTAGTGCTTCTCCACCGTTTGGGCGGCGTCCTGGAGCGCCTTGTCGCTGAGGTGCACGGAGTCCGTGCGCATGTACGTGATGAGCCCCATCATGCCCTCGCCCTTGCCCAGGTTGATGCCCTCGTACAGCTGCTGCGCGATCATCATGGTCTGCTTGACGGAGTACCCCAGCTTGCGCGCGGCTTCCTGCTGGAGCGTGGAGGTGGTGAACGGCGGCGCAGGGTACTTCTTGAGTTCCTTCTCATCGGTGGAGGCAACGGCGAAGGGGGCCCCCTTCAACTCATCGAGTACTTGGTCGGTTTCCTCCTGGGACCCCGGCACGAACTTCTTGCCGTCGCGCTTGCTGAGCCCCGCCTTGAACGCTTCCTTCTTCCCCGTTTCCAGCAGGGCATCCAGCGTCCAGTACTCCTCCGCGTTGAACGCCCGGATCTCCCGCTCGCGGTCCACGATCATGCGCACGGCCACGGACTGCACGCGCCCGGCGGAGAGGCCGCGGTACACCTTCTTCCAGAGGAACGGGGAGAGCGTGTAACCGACGAGACGGTCCAGCACGCGGCGCGCCTGCTGCGCCTCCACCAGCTTCATGTCCAGGGTGCGGGGAGATTCCACGGCCGCCTTGATGGCGGTCTCGGTGATCTCGTGGAAGACAATGCGCTTTACGGTCTCGGGATCCTCCTTCAATACCTGCGTCAGGTGCCAGCCGATGGCCTCCCCCTCCCGGTCCTCATCAGTGGCGATCCACAGCTCGTCGGATTCCTTGAGCGCATCCTTGAGCTTCTTCACCACATTCTTCTTCTCCGCCGGCACCTCGTACTCCGGCTCAAAGCCGTTCTCCGTATCCACGGCGAGCGTGCTGGAAGGGAGGTCGCGGATGTGCCCCATGCTCGCTTCCACGGTGAAGTCCTTCCCCAGGAAACGCTTGATGGTCTTGGCTTTGGCGGGGCTTTCGACGATGACGAGATGGTGGGGCATGAGTGATGAGGATGCCGAAGAGTCCGAGGATACCGAGGATACGGCGCTCGAAGGGGGAGACTAGAGAAGGGGAAGGAGTGATGTCAAATGACAAGGCGCCGTTCCCCGAGCCGCGGGATGCGCTACGGACAGCCTCGGAAGCGGACCTTCGAGCACCCCAAGCCACATGGCGTTTTGGGCTCAATACTGCTATAATAGCCGGATCCATGGAGATCCACCCTTCCCCTCCTCCGGACGCGCCTGCGTTCTCCATTCGGGCGCTCGTCCTCGCGGCGGTCTTCTTCCTGTTCATGGCCATCCTGTGGCTGCTGCCGCACGTGCGCGCCACGCCCCCTCCGTTCCTCGTGGACCTGTGGCAGTACGGAACGGTGCCCACATTGCTCGCGGCGCTCCTCCTCACGCACCGGTACATGGTGCGACCCACCCTCCCGCGCTTCGTCCTTGCGATGGGGACATGGATCTCCATCGCCGCCATCGCGCCGCTCCTCCTCTTCGCCCACCAATCCGCCTCCATCCCCTGGCTGCATCCGCAGACGACCGTTCCCGCCATGCGCGCATGGCTCCCGTTCTTCGCGCACCTCTTCGCGAGCGCCACGCTCCTGGGGTACGCCCTCTCCTTCCACCGGCGTTGGAACGGCTGCACATTCCGCAAGCGGCCCATTCCCATGGCGCTCGCGCTCCTGTTGCCGCCGTTCCTCATCCTCTGCCTCTGGCTGGCCGTCCCCTTCCCGCCGCAGCTCCCTTCCCTGGGCATACTGGGAAGCGGGCCGGAGCTCCTCCCCTTCCTCCTCAACCTTGCGGCATTCGCCTTCCTTCTCTGGCGGGGGACATGGCTGCACGATTCCTTTGAGAACAGCGTCCTGTGGCTCGCGCTCCTCCAGCAGGCTGCCATCACCTACCTGCTCTTCTCCTTCGGCGCGGACACGAACGCCGCCGCGCTCAGCTCGGAGCTGTGGATGCTGGGGTCGCTCATCCTGCCGATCACCGCGGAGCTGGAGATGCTCACCCTGGAGCGCGCCGCGGAACAATACCGTGCGCACCAGCGGCTTTCGGCCGCCCACGGTTCCCCCTTCTCGCACATCGTCCCGCCCCCCGAGGCGTTCTCCTTCGCCAGCCAGCAGACGGAGGAGGCGCTGTACATCCTCAACGAGAACGGGAGGATCGCCTTCGCCAACGACGCGTTCCTCCGCCTCATGAATGACACCCCCTCGGGGCTGCTGGACCACGGCCCCGACGAATGGCTGGAGCCTCCGCGGAACGGGAAGACCTTCCAACAGCAGCTCGCCTACGTACGCAACAGCAAGAAGCCGCTCAGCTGCGCCATGGTCCAGAAGCGCAGGGACGGTTCGCGCTTCAGCGCGGCGCTCTCCCTGGCCCCTGTGCCGGGGGAGTTCGGCGAACCGCAGTGGTTCGTGGTGCGGACGTCCGACATCGGACAGGTGGATGAGCAGGTCCTCGTCCTGCGGCAGATATTGGACAACATGCCGCTCGGCATCTGCCTCGTGGAGGCGGAATCCCTGCGCCTCCTGCAGAGCAACAGTTTCGCCGAGACCCTCTTCTCGCGCCTCCAGATCCCCGCCCCCGCCACCCTGCACGACATCCACCGCCTCTTCCGCACCGCGGAGGGCACCCCGTATCCCGAAGGGGACATCCCCGCCCTCACGACCAAGCGGACGAATGAGGAATGTATGAAGGACGGCATCGTCGTCACGTCCGGGGTGGGGACGCCCATGACGTGGAGGGTCCATTCCATCCCCCTGTTCGACGCGGCAGGCGTGCTGCACACCATCCTCGTTTCGATGGATGACGTCACGGGACGGCATGTCGCCGAGCACGACATGACGGACTACGTTTCCATCGTGGCGCACCAGCTCCGCACGCCGCTCACGGCCATGAAGTGGTCCCTCCTGCAGCTGCGGAAGTATAAGGAGATGCCGCCTGCGGACGTGGACTTGCTGGTACAGACATCCGCGGAAGCGTCCGACGCCATGTTCCGCGTGGTGCAGAACATCCTGGAGCTCGTGAAGATCGAGAGCAAGCAGCTCCGGCCGACAATAGACCCGACGGATCTGGCGGCCATCATCAAGCAAACGGTGCAGGAACTCACCCCGCAGATCACCGCCAAGAAGATCACGGTGAACCAGTCCGCGATCGGTTCCGTACCGTCCGTCCCCTCCGATACCCTGCTCCTCAAGCAAGCGCTGGTGAACCTGCTGGAGAATGCGGTGAAGTACACGCCCGCCGGCGGTGTGATCCAGAGCATCCTGAGCGTGGAGAAAGGCATGGTCCATTGGATCCTGCACGACAGCGGCATCGGTGTGCCGCGCGAGGCGCTCCCCCACCTCTTCACCAAGTTCTGGCGCGCCGAGAACGCGCAGAAGACGGATGCGTACGGCCTGGGGTTGGGCCTCTTCACCGTACGCCTGATCCTCACCATCCTCGGCGGCAAGGTGGAGTGCGAATCGGAGCTGGGCAAGGGGACGGCGTTCCACGTCTACCTTCCTTTGACCGCGCCGAAAGCGTCGTACTGAAAGGAAGGGGCGGGAGAGAGAGTCAGAGCTGCGTCGGCGGGACGGTGGAGGCCGGGGATTCCGGGGGGAAGAGTTCCCTGATCCTGGCGACGATCTTATCCAGGTCGGAGGCGCCCTTCACGATGAAATCCGTCACACCCAGTTCCTTCGCTTTGCGGATGTCGGCGGGCTGGTCGAGGTTGCTGAGGACAATGATGGGGACGGCGGGCAACCCCTCCTTGCGGTAGGCGGTGAGGAACGCATAGCCGTCCATGCCCGGCATCACCAGGTCGAGGAGGATGAGTTGCGACGGGTTCTTGCGGACGCTCTCCAGCGCCTGCGCGCCGTCCGTCGCTATTTCCGACTCGAAGCCTTCCTCGCGGAAGCGCACGGAGTAGATGCGGACGAGGAGCGGGTCATCTTCTACGATCAGGATACGTCTCATGGGGAAGAGGGGGAACGGATCCATCGTACCATACCCCCGGGCGGGAAGCCCGCCTTCCGCGTTGGCCGCTTTCCCGGCACACTGCTATGCTCACGCAGACCGCCATGAACCACCCCATCGTCCACTTCGACATTCCGGCCAAGAATATAAAGCGCGCGCAGAAATTCTACGAGGCGCTCTTCGGGTGGCATTTCCACAAAATGGCTTTCGGCGTCGATTACTGGAGCATCAACGTCCTGCCCGAAAGCAAGAAGCAGACGAACGCGGGCATCAGCGTGCAGGGCGGCATGACACCGCGGTTCGAGGAGAGCCAGCGCATGGTGGTATACGTGCTGGTGGAATCCGTGGATGAGTACATCGTGAAAACCGTGAAGCTGGGGGGGAAGGTGCTCGTCCCCAGGACGAAGGTTCCCCACAAGGGATTCTTCTCCTATTGCGAAGACACCGAAGGCAACATGTTCGCCCTGTGGGAAGAGGCGGCGTAGGGCGCTATTCGTACCGCAGCGCTTCCACGGGTTCCATGTGCGCCGCACGGACCGAAGGGAAGATCCCCGCGAGCAACCCGATGGCCACCGAGACGCCGAAGGCGCTGAGGACCGAGGAGAGCGGGATGATCAGTTCCCATTCGGGGAGAAACCACCGCGCAACCAGCGCCGCCAGGAAGGAGGAACCGACCCCCAGCAGGATGCCGATGCCACCGCTCACGCCGGTGAGCAGGATTGTTTCGAAGAGGAACTGCAACAGCACATCACCGTCCTTCGCCCCCAGCGCCTTGCGCAGGCCGATTTCCCGGGTGCGGCGCTTCACCGCCGCGAACATCACGTTCATGATGCCGATGCCTCCCACCACCAGGGAGATGGACGCAACGAGCGACAGCAGGATGGAGAGCGCGTCCGTGATGGGGCCCACGATGTTCGAGGCTTCGGTGGGGGTTTGGATGAAGAAGTCGTCCTTCTCCGGGTCGTCGTCCGGGTTCTCGATGGCGTGGCGGCGGCGCAGGAGCGACTTGATGGAGGCGACGGCCGCTTCCGTCTGCCCCTGCGCCTTGAGCGCGACCATGCTGCAGGACGAACTGTTCGTGAGGATCTTGGCGGCGGGCAGGGGGATGTACACGCGCGCATCGGGGTTCTGGAAGAACTGCGTGCCCTTGGAGGCGAGGACGCCGACCACCGTGAAACTCATGTCCCGGATCTTCACTTTCTGCCCGATGGGGTCCTCCCGCCCGAAGAGCTTGTCCGCCACGTCCCACCCCAGGAGCGCCACCCGCCTGCTCCTGCGGACGTCTTCCCCGGAGAGGAGCCTGCCGAGCGCGGGCGTGCCGCTGCTGTTCTCGGGGATGTAATGCTCGTTCGTGCCCACCACGAGCGGGTCGTAGTTTTCCCTCCCCCGGCTCACCGTCTGCGGGAAGTAGATGACGGGGGCGAGCGCGGCGACCTGCGGCAAGCGCCCGATGCTCTCCACGTCCTCGAAGGTGAGGGCGTCGCCGTACTTGTCCGGGACGAGCGCGGCGTTATCCCCCGTGCCGGGGAAGATGACGATGGTCCCCACGCCGAGGCTGTTGAGCTGCGAGAGGATCACGCGCTGCGCGCTGCGGCCGATGGAGGCGAGCAGGATGATGAAGAGGACGCCCGTCACGATCCCGAACGCCGCGAGCACCGCCCTCTTCCCCTGGAGGCTGAGGGAACGCAAGCCGGTGAGCGTGGTGTCCGAGAAGTGCATGGTTCAGCGAAGGGCGTCGGAAGGTTCCAGCTGCGCCGCGGAGCGGGCGGGCAAGTAGCCGAAGAAGACGCCGCTGCCCATGGCCACGAGCAGCGCGAAGAGGAGCGGCATCCAGGAGAACGCGAAAGCCCATCCGTCCAGATAGAGCCCTATGAAGAAGGAGGAGCCGGCGGCAAGGCCGACGCCGAGCACCACGCCCATGGCGCCGCCGAAGAGGCAGAGCAGGACCGATTCCCCCAAAATTTGCCGGAGAATATCCCCCTGCTTCGCCCCCAGCGCCTGGCGCAGCCCGATCTCGAACGTCCGTTCCTCCACGGAGAGATAGACGATGTTCATCACCCCGATGCCGCCGATGAAGAGGGAGAGCGCGGCGAGCGCGATGAGGAACATCGTGAGGGTGCGGCTCACGTTGGCGACGATCTGCTGCACCTCTTCACCGGTGGCAACGAAAAAATCGTCCTTCTCGATGTCCCCCTCGGGGTTCTTGATGCCGTGTTGCCTGCGGAGGATCTGTTCCGTCTCGCGCTTGACTGCGGCGGCATCCCCGCTGACCGTGAGGAAGATGGCATCGAAGTACTGCTTCTCCCCCCGCAGGGCTTGCGCCGAGGAGAGGGGGACGTACACGCGCTTGTCCGCGTTGAGGATCACGACCATGGCTTCCGTGCCTTTGGCTTCGGCGATCCCCACCACGGTGAACGCCTGCCCTTCGATCTTCACCTTCTTCCCCAGCGGATCCTCCGTGTGGAACAGCTGGCGCGCCGTTTCGGGGCCCAGCACCGCCACGGACCTGCGGCGCTCCACGTCTTCCTGGGTGATGCCCCTGCCCCGCCGGATTTGCACGTCGTTCTCCGGAAGGTAGACGCCGTTCACCCCGCGCACCTCATGATGGACGCTGCGCCCGCGGTACAGCACCTCGTTGCGCAGGAGGACGAACGGGTAGACGGCTTCCACGGCGGGGAGTTTCGCCAGCGCCGCCTCATCGCCGTACTTGAGGCTGTCCGTGTACTTGCGCGGCCCCAGTTCCAATTTCCCGCGCCCCGGGAAAATGGCCATCTGGTCGGCGCGGATATTCCCCATGATGTCCAAGATCATCCCCTGCGCGCTGCGGCCGAGGGACGTGAGAAGAATGACCGCGGAGATGCCGACGGCGATGCCGAGGGAGGAGAAGAAGCTGCGCTGACGGTTGGTCCGGAGCGCCTGCCAGCACGTGCCGGAGAAATCGGAGAGGCGCATGGTCACTTGAGGAAGAGTTCGCTCCCGCTCAGACGATGTTCCACCGGCCGATCGGACGTCACGGTGCCGTCCCGCACTTCAATGACCCTCTGCGCATGCTGCGCGGTGTAGGTCTCGTGCGTGATGAGGACGATGGTGCGCCCCGCGTTATGGAGCTCATGGAAGAGGGCGAGCACCTGCCTCCCGGCCACGCTGTCGAGGTTGCCCGTGGGTTCGTCGGCGAAGATGATGTCCGGGTTGTTGATGATGGACCGCGCGATCGCGGCGCGCTGCTTCTCCCCGCCCGAGAGCAGCATGGCGGGATGGTCCGCGCGGTGGCGCAACCCCACCACTTCCGTGCAGCGCAACGCGCGCGACCGGCGCTCCCGCATGGGCAGCGCATCGTTGTAGATCATCGGCAGCGCCACGTTCTCCAGCACCGTGAGGTGGGGGAGCAGGTTGAAGGATTGGAAGACGAAGCCGATCTTCATGGCGCGCAATAGGGCCATCTGATCCTTGGAGAACCGCGTGACGTCATGCCCGCCGAAACGGTACGTGCCGCTGCTGGCGTGGTCGAGGAAGCCGAGGATGTTGAGCAGCGTCGATTTCCCCGATCCCGAGGGACCCATGATGGACACGAATTCGCGCGGATAGATGTTGAAGCTTACGTCCCTCAGGACGCCGGTCGTCCCGCCGCCGCCGACGTACGTTTTGGAAATGCGGTCGAGCGCGATGAGGGGAATCGCATCCGGGGGCATCAGAACGCGGGGGAGAGGACGATCTCCTCCCCTTCTTGCAGGCCGCTGATGATTTCCACCGTGTCCTGTTCGCCCGTGATTCCGGTCGTCACCTCCCGGGGCTCCGCGTTCCACTTGCTGATCGCCACTTGCACGTACGTATGCCCCTCGCGCTCCATCAGTGCGCTCTGGGGGATGTAGATCGCCTGTTCGCGCCGCTGCGTTTCAATCGTCACGTCGCCCGTCTGCCCGTTGCGGATGGTGTCTTCCAGCGTGACGAACATGAGCGTCACCTTGTACTTCGGCACCCCATCCACCACGATGGCGCTGGGTTCGATATGGGTGACACGCAGCGGGAAGGGGGTATCGGGGAACGCGTCGAGGACGAGTGCAGCCGAGTTCCCCAGCTGCACGAGGGGAATATCCACATCCGGAACCATGGACTCCACGCGGGAAGGCGCGCTCCCGGAGATGCTGATGGCGAGGACCTGCTCGGAAGCGAACTCCCCTTCTTCCACGGGAAGGTCGGTGACGGTGCCGTCCATGGGAGCATGCAACACCGTATCGTTCCACTGGCTCTGCGCGATGGTGAGCGCGGCACGGGCAGAATCCAGCCGGGCAGAGAGCGCTTGCAGCGCCCCTTCCGCCTGTTCCACCTTCGCTTCCGCCTCATGCACGGACGTGACGAGGGGAGGGGCTTTAGCCAGCGCGAGCTCCGCCTTGCGCATCTCCACGAGCCGCTCCGCCTCCTCCACGCTGCGCATGGCGGAGCGTTCCTTCTCCAGGGCGTCGCGGACGGCGTTCATGGCCTCCGTGAGTGACTCTTGCTGCCGCGCAATCTGCACGGCGTACGCTTCCTCGGTATCGCGGAGGAGGGCGATGGCTCCCACGAGCGCATTGCGGGCGGCCACCACGGCTTGCCGCTGCTCGCTCATCGAAGCCCGGAAGGCATCCAACGCGGACTGGGAGAGGGTGCTGCTGACAATGGTGTTCTGGAAGACGGCGAACGCGAGATCGGCGTACACGGAGACGGCGTCACTCGCATCAAGGGCGTCTTTCATTTCTGCGGCGGCCTGCGCGGGCGTGGTGAAATTCGGCCGGCTGGGGACGGCTCCCGCCAGCGCTTCCACGGCTGACAGGCGGCTCTGTTCCGCCTCGGCGAGGAGGGACTGCTTCTGGAAGGCAAGCGTATCCGCGGCGCCGTTGTCCTGTAGCGCGCTCTCAATGACGGACAGCGCATGGTCGAGGACGGCGTACTGGCTTGCCGTCGTCTCGTACGCGGATGCGGCCTTGCCACTGAGGTCGGTCTCCTGCTGGCGCCGGATGCCTGCCAGCGTCTCCTCCGATTTCTGCCGCGCGATATTCCCGTTGGCTTGCTGCGTCCGCGCGGCGATGAGGCTCTGACGGGCCGCTTCCAGAGTGGCTTCCGCATGGCTGACCCCCGCGACGGCAACGTCCACTTCCTCGGTGCGGGTGCCGTCCCGGACTTTCTGGAGGCTGGCTTTCGCGTCCTTCACCGCAGCTTCCCCTTTGCTCACTTCCCCCTCCGCGGTCCGTATGTCCGCTTCGGCCGCGCGCAACCGCGCCGTGAATTCCTCCGCATCGAGTTCCAGGAGCAAGTCTCCCTTCCACACCTTATCCCCCACACCCACATGGATCTTTCGGATGGTGCCGCGCGCCTTGAAACGGAGCGATGTTTCCACTTCCGCCTTCACCGTGCCCACAACATCCACCGATTGCACCACCGTTCCCCGCTGGACCGGCGCCAACACCAGGACGGCGTTTTCCGACGGAAGAAGCAGGATTGTCGCCCCGGCGCCCGCGGCAATGAGCATCAGGAACCCGATGAGCCACAAGCGCCAAGGCCGGGAGCGTGCCATCTCCAACGGCAGCATCGGCAAGGGTGCCGGCAGCGGCGAAGGGGGGGCAGGGATGAGTGCCTGCGACCCTGTTTCCACGGGAGGGGATGTGGGTGTCTCCATGGGAGTGTGTATTACTATTATTATACTATATTTTTACATGTTTAGATAGTGTTGATTTACGCTAAAGAATGAGCAGAACAGCCTATTGGACATCATTAATAAATATCGTTTTTTTGCAGTTCATTCGACGGAGAAGAGCACGGCTCCATGACGGTGATGGTGGCGAACTTGCCGGTACGGGGATCGGGGAGAAGATGCGGCACTCGCTCCACGGAAACGGTGACCGTATCCTGCATGTCCTTCTCCCGCAGGAGCTGGCGCAGTTTCTCTTCCGCGATCCGGTAGATCTCCTGCTGCCCCTCCCCGAATACCGCGCGGTACACGAGCTTGTCGCGGTAACTCGCGAACTGGAATTTCCGCACGTTGGGAACGTAGAACTCCACGAGCGTACTGGGATGGATGTAATCCATCGTGCCGTCGGACGTGCGGAACCACACAAGGTCCACGTCGCGTCCGCCGACCCCCTGCACGAGGAGGCGCTTACCGTCCTGTTGCGGACTGAGGCGAAGACGGTCCTTCATTTCGTACCGGATGAGAGGCTGGATGCGGTTGTAGAGGTTGGTGAAGGTGACGCTCCCTTCCTCCCCGGGAGCCGCAGCCGTGCCGTCGCCCTTGAGGATTTCGAACACGTGCGCCTCGTCGAACATGCGGAACCCGCGCCCGTCATGGTCAACGCCGAGGGCGAGTGATTCGCCGCAGGCGTAGAAATTGACCGGCTCCACGCCGAAGGCGCGCCGGATGAGTGCCCGCTTCTCCGCGCTCAGGGGTTCGCCGGAACAGATGACGCTGGTCGGCTGCACGTGCAAGCGCCCCGCGGCTTGCGCTTCCGCAAGCACGGCGATGCTGAGGGCGTAGCCGCTCAACTGCTGCGGCCGAAACGCTTCGAGGGCCGGCACGAGCCGGCTCAGGGGCTCGTCCACCGCGCAGTAGAGAGGGTTATAGAGGAGGGAAGGGACGTGACGGAGGAGAGTGATGCCGGGAAAATGCCCTTGGGTCGCGCCGAAGAAAGCGATGCGCAGCCGGTTTCCCGGCAAAAAGGGCGGACGGGAGACGTGCCGGATGATGAGGCTGCGTACGTAGGACCAGGCGGGCATGTCGCACAGGAACATGCCGAAGTCCCCGCTCGTCCCGGACGTGTGGACCGCGCAGTACTTGTTTTCGAACAGCGCGGAGAAGTTGTCCTTCCTCCCCAAAAAATCCTGCAGCGAGGATTTGGGCAGCGCGGGCAGCGTGAACACCTCATCCAAATGCTCCATGAGCATGCGCTTGGACACGGGAGGGATCTCGCACAGAGGGACGGTTTCCAAGTGCCTGCGGCTGATGCCGCTCCCTCCCCAGTGGCGTGCATAGAAGGGGGAACGGTCGAACGCATGGAAGAGGAGCCCGCGCAATTTGCGTTCCTGCAGTCGCCCGAGCGCGGGTCCCGAGAGTCGCTCCTCGGCAATGACGCGCAGGAGGGCGGGCGGAAGGGACACTGCCTCGCGGAGGCGCGCGCCAAAATTCACGCCGTCATCCTAGACGCGGTGTGGAGGAAACGCTACCGTTCCCCCCACATATGTCTGCGGAATCCGTACCGCTGAGGATCGGCTTGGCGTTGGGCTCCGGAGGTGCGCGCGGGTATGCGCAATGCGGCGTTATGAAAGTGCTCCAACGGGAAGGCATCGTCGCCCAAGCGGTGGCGGGGAATTCCATCGGCACCATCATGGGTGTGGGATATGCGATGAGTAACGGCAATGCCTTGGAACTCGAACATATCATCCTCGAACACTTTCAGCGCCTCAACTTCCGACGCTGCCTCCGCTTTACCGGTCAAGGCCTCCACATCGACACCGACGCATTGGAGCGCTTTTTTACCGCGAACATCCCGCCGAAACGGCTGGAAGATTTTCCCATTCCCATTCGTGTGGTGGCCACGGATCTCCGGTCGGGAAAGCCCGTCTCGCTGGATCGCGGCCCCGTGGGGAGATTGCTCGTTGCCTCCATTCTGTTGCCATACATCAGCCCCCCCATGCCCTTCGGTGATTACCTCCTCACCGACGGCGGGCTGCTGACGAACGTCCCGTTCCTGGAAGTGGAACAGATGAACGTCGACCTCATCATCGGGGTCAATAACAGGCACCGCGCGCACGCGGTACCGCCGCTCTTCCCGCTCTCCTCCCTCCTCCTCCCCCCCATCGTCCTGGGGAAGAGCCACCCCTTCCGCCGCACTTTTGACTCCATCCACGCGATCAACATGCGCCAGATCGAGAGGCTGCAACTCTCCATGCTGCGGACGCCGTACTTCCTCATTGAGCCGAGCTTGGACGATGTGAAGGGGAGTGATTATCCTCGTGCCGCCGAAATCATCCGGCGCGGGGAGGAGGCCGCGGAACACGCCTTGCCACTCCTGCGGCATTACATGGAAGAAGTGCAGCGTTGGAAGGAAAAAGTTCACCGCTATCACCTCTCGATGCCCGGCCGTATCGCCGTCCATGCTTCATCATCCTTATCGTTCTCAACAATTGCACAATGAACTACTTTTTGTAACCTTCACAAGACAAAATCCATCCACCGTAACCGTGGAAGTTTAGAATAGCGCCGTCCTTTCTCCCCCATTTGTTATGGCTACGTCTCCCTCTCATCCGCAGCCGCCTCCACCGCCGCCTCCGCCTCCGCCGCCGCCTCCACCGCCCCCTCCCCCCCCGCCTCCTCCTCCGCCTCCTCCTCCGCCTCCTCCTCCGCCACCACCTCCCCCGTACTTCGCCCCACCCCCTCCTCCTTCCGTGCACGGCGGGAAGAAAAAGTAGTGGGAGTCTCGACGCCCGTCGCCTCTCCACGTTTTCCCGCCTCCGTATACTTTTCCGCCTTTTCCATGACTTCCTCCTCTCATTCCAAGAAAGGCCACACGCCTCCGCCTCCACCACCTCCCCCTGAGGTGTGGAACCGGTGGAAGGACATGAACCGGCATGCGCAGGACAGGGTGTCGTCACTCACGAAGGAGTTGTTCGAAGACGCACAGGCTTTCGCGCGGGAATTCGGAAAGGAATTCCCCCTCCCCCTGCACCAGTACTCCGCCGTCGTCGCCTGGCAGCCCGTCACGCTCGCCCGCGACCTCCCCTGCCACTATTCCCGCAAGGTGATGAAGAAGGGGACGCAGGCAATGCTCGGCCTCTTCGAGCTCCTTCCGCCGGTCTTCGTGTCGTTCGATTCCTGGAAGAAGATCACCACGGAAAAGAAGGGCGGCGGGAAAAAGAAAAAGGAGTGAAGCTCCCTGGCCTGATCCGACTCCGCCAAGGCTTCACCGGACAAACGGCCGGGGTCTCCTGGTGCGTGGGTGACCTCCTCCGGGCTCACTTGCCCGCAGCCACCTGTTGCTCCTCTTTGCGCAAGCCGGGAGGGTTCTGCATGGATTGCAGGAAAATCTCCCGGGAATCCGTCATGGCCTGGAGGGATTGGTCCATCTCGAAGAGAAATTTGTTCCGGCGCATCTTGTGCTTCAGGTGGTACTGGTACACGGTCTGGAAGAGCGTATCCACGTGCTCGGCCCACACCCATTCCGGATCCAGCTTCTGCACGATGCCGTCCATGGCCAAGGAGGCCCGCCCCACCAGAATGAGCGGCTGCGGCACGTCGAGCCCCGCCAGGGCGGAGGAGCGAATGATGCGCAGGATGAGTTCCCCATGGGAGAAATCCTTGGTGGATTTCCCGCTGGATTCGTCGATGATCTTGCTGATTTCCCTCCGGTACCGGTGCCGGTCGTACCACGATTTGGTATGCCCGTGGGCGCAGCACTTGCTCATGAATTCCGTGCAGCCTTCCGGGTCCCCGTGCGCGAGGGCGAGGAGAAAGTAGAAATAGTTGTAGCGCAGGTAGTCATCCATGTAGCCGCAGATGCCGAAATCGATCCACTGGATTTCCCCCTTGTCCGTCACGAGGATGTTGGAGGGGTGCAGGTCGCCGTGGAAGAAGCCGCTCAGGAGCGGCTGCTGCAAGCCCGTATTCATGAGGGACGTGACGATGTCCCGCACGCGGAGCTTGCGTTCCTTCAGCCACTTCTCCAGCTTCCCCTGCCGCTTCATGTCGATGAGCTTGGAAACGGACGTGCCGTCCATCCACTGGAGAGTGAGGACGCGGCGGGTGGTATAGGCATCGAACACCTTGGGACACTGCACATCCACCGCCTCATGCTCGGCGATGAGCTGCGTGTACTTCGCTTCTTTCCGGAAATCCATCTCTTCCTTCGTGAACCGCTCGTACTCCTGCACGATGGCGCGCACATTCACGTTGGGCATGAGGCGCAGGCGATGGACGATCTTGCTGGCCAGCTTCAGGACGCGCAAGTCCGTCTTCATGAGCCGCTCCACGTTCGGCTTCATGATCTTCACCGCCACCTTCTCCCCCGAGCGCAGCACGGCCTTGTGCACCTGCGCAATGGACGCGCTGGCGACCGGCTCCTTGGCAATGGATTTGAAGATGGATTGGGGGGAACGGTGGAATTCCTGCTCGATGACCCCCGCCGCTTCCTTCCAGGTCATGCGGGGCATGTCGTGGAGGCATTTCTCCAGCTCCACGCAGAGGGAAATGGGGAGGAAATCCGGACGCATGCTGAGCGTCTGACCCAACTTGATGAAACTGGCGCCCAACTGTTCCAAATGCGTCCGCAGGAGAACGGGGAATTCAGGGTGGTTCCTGTTCCAGTACAACGTCATGGCCGAGCGTAACGTGGACGTGACGCGCTGCGTAAAGAGAAGCATACGGACAAACGGGACGGCCCTCATTATTCCTTATTCCCTCCCCATGTCCAACTGGAACGTCCCTTTGTGTTGCGGAAAAATAATCTGTGCTACGCTCGCGTCCTCCCCCCTCATCCGCCCTGTCCGCGTTTCCCTCTCCGCCCGCCGCACCCGCCGCTTCTCCCCGTACGGAGGAAGGGAACGGTTCCTCGCGCAACGGATCGCCTCTCGCCGAAGCGCTTGACAGGTGGGCGCGTCTATTGGGCAGAGAGTACGTGAAAGACGATGCGCCGACGCTCCAACGTTTCGCGCGCTCGTCCACGCCACGGGGCACGCGTCCGCAAGCCGTCATCCTTCCCGGCTCCACCGCGGACGTGCAGGAGTGTGTGCGCATCGCCGCCGCGTGCGGGGTGCCCCTCTACCCCATCAGCCACGGCAAGAACTGGGGATACGGCGACGCCTGCGCCGTCACCGATGGGCAGGTGATCCTGGACCTCTCCCGCATGAACCGCATCGTGGAAGTCCACCCCCAACTGGGATACGCGGTGTTGGAACCCGGCGTCACCCAGGGGCAGTTGCATGCCTATTTGCTGGAGCACGATTCCCCCTTCCGCATGGACATGACGGGGGCGGGGCCGGACGCAAGCATCATCGGCAATTTGCTGGAGCGGGGATTCGGCCACACTCCGTACGGCGACCATTTTCGGCACGCATGCGGCATGGAGGTGGTGCTCGCGGACGGCCGCGTGCTGGAGACGGGTTTCGGCGCGTTCGCCGGCGCACAAGCGACCCGCGTGTTCCCCTACGGCATCGGCCCCTGGCTGGACGGGCTCTTCACCCAGTCGAACTTGGGCATCGTGACGCGCTTGGGGGTATGGCTGTTCCCTCTGCCGCCCGTGTGCCAGGGTTTCGCCTTCAAAGTGAAGCGGGATGAGGACCTGGAGGCGGCGGTGGAGGCGCTGCGCGAACTTCGCCTCCATAATGTGATACGGAGCACCATCCACATCGCCAACGACCTCCGCGTCGTCTCCGCGCAGCGCGGTTACCCGTGGGAGCTTACGGGAGGCGCCACTCCCCTGCCGGACACCGTGCGGTCCGCCTTACAGGCGGAGGGAGGAGTGGGGGCGTGGAACGCGATGGGCGGGTTGTACGGGACGCGGCGGAGCGTTGCGGCGGCGCGCCACGCCGTGCGCAAGCAACTGCGCCACGTGGCCCATGTCCATTTCTTCGGGGATCGGGAGATCCGCTGGGGCAAGCGCCTGGTGCGGCTCCTCCGCTGGATCCCGCCCGTCGCGCAGCTGGGGAAGGCGGTGGAGAGCGCAGAATCCGTGTACCGGCTCCTGAAAGGGGAACCTTCCCTCGACCCGCTCCGCGGCGTCTTCTGGCGCATGCGCACGCCTCCCGACATGACCAAGCCCGACCCGGCGGAAGCGGGGTTCTTCTGGATCTCCCCCGTGCTGCCGATGACGGGGACCGCCTGCCGGGAAGTGTTGGACATCGCGGGGCCCATCTACCGCCGCTTCCAGTTCGAGCCGCTCGTGACCATGACCTCCATCACGGACCGCGCGCTGGTCTCCGTGATGAGCATCTGTTACGACAAGGAAAATCCGGAGGAGGCGGTGCGCGCCGAAGCCTGTTACGACGCGCTCTTCGTCGCCCTCCGCGACCGCGGATACATCCCGTACCGCGTGGGCATCCACTCCATGCCCAAACTCTGGCCGGAGGGCGGGACGTACGGGGATGTCCTCAGCCGGATCAAACAAACGCTGGATGCGGGCAATATCCTTGCCCCCGGCCGGTACCAACCCACTCGCACCGGGAGAGTGCAGGACAAGACGGGACGTCAAAAGTGAAAGGAGTGTCAACACGAAGGACAGTCCATGACAATGTTTTCTCTCTGCGTACTCTGAAATGATAGTGTCATGGGGAAGTATATCCAAAAATGGTGTGACATTCTCCTCCTCGTGCTTGTCACATGCGGCATCCTGTTCGGTGCCGGAGCGGCGGCGGCCTTCCCGTGGCTCATCGCGGGCGGCGGCGGCGCGTGCATCCTCGTCTCCCTCCTCGCGAAGCCCGACCATGACATCGCGGAGCGGTCCACGGTTGCCCTGCGGTACGGTGTGCTGGCGCTCGCTATTCTCGTCGGCTTCTCGCTGTACGGCTCGGCGATACGAATCGCCGGGTTGCATGACGCCGTGCTGGCCATCGGCCTTGCCCTGCTCTTCTTCTGGACCGCGGAGGGGAGGAGGCACCGCACGGAAGTGCTGCAGTGGGAGAAGAAATTCCTCAGCGTCCTGGCACATGTTGCCGTGGTCTTCTTCTTCACCCAAACGGTGTTCCTGGTCGCCGCCCGCGCACCGATGGTCCCCGGCGGGTTCCCGGCCACCTCCGTCCTTCTGCTCCTGCTGTGGCCTTCGGTTCTGTGGATGCGTAACCACGCGGCCACGCGCAAGAAGTGGGAATGGGACGCCCTGCTGGGATGCATCTTCGGCCTCCTGCTCTTCACGGGGACGTTGCTGGCATTCGCCGCCCTCACCCTCCAGTTCCTCCTCCTCTTCACCCTCTTCAAACAACCGAAACGGAACACCCGCGCCCTCTTGCGCCGGTGGGGGGTCATCGCCGGGATCGCCGTGGCGGTTGCACCGGCGTTCTTCCTCTACCTCTGGGCATGGGGGGCGGCGGCTCCCTGGGGAGGGACGGGGATCTTCGCCCATGCGGTCGCTACGCAGTACGAATGGTGGAAGGCGGCGGCGCGCCTGATCGTGGAGCGCCCTCTCTTGGGATGGGGACCGGGCACGTTCGGGTACGTCTACCCCCGCATCCAAGAGCACATTGTGCCTCCCTCCGCCCATCCCCACTCGCTCGTGCTCCGCATCGGCGTGGAGTACGGGCTCCTGCCGCTCCTCTGCCTCATGTTGCTGGGCGCCGTCATCGCCGCCATTGCGTGGCGTTCGACGGTGAAGGGAAGGAAGGAAGCGGTGGCCACGGCCGCGCTGGCGCTGGCGGGGGCGTTCCCCCTCCTTCTTCTTGATGAGGATCCCTCGGGCGTCGCGGCGCTCCTCCTCGCCGTCCTCTTCCTGGGCATCCTCGCCCGTCCCCCTTTCCGCGCGCTCCCCGCGATGCGGATGCATCCGCTCACGGGAGGATTCTTCCTCTTCCTGCTCGCCTCCCTCCTCCTCCTCGTCTCCGTCCGGGAGACGCGCTTCCTCCTGCTGCGGTCATTTGCAGCGGGCGCCATGGCGAAGGGCAATGAGCGCCAAGCGCTCTACTGGTACCAGCGCGCCGCCTCGTCGTGGGAACCCATGGAGACCCGCCTCTCCCTGGCCACGATCGCGTTCCATGCACAAGACCTGACCACGGCGGAAGCTCACCTGCGCTCCTTCGTGGAAGCGAACCCCTTCGACGCGAACGGGTGGAGGCTCCTGGGTGACCTGCTCCTCCCTCTCGATCCACCCGCCGCCCTGGCAGCGTACGAGCGCGCGCTGGAGCTCCACGGAGGCAATAATCTCCTCGCCGACCGAGGTTTCCTCCGTGCGCTCGCCACCGTCCTCCGCAGTCCCCAGGGGGAACTGCGCGCGTATTGGGCCACGCAAGCCCCGCGCATCACCACGGCCGTCAGTGAACACCTGCGCCAATGGGAAGATATCCGCGCCCCGGAGTTCACCGCGGCGCAACTGGAACGCAGTAAGAGGAATTCCGCGGCGCTGCGGGAGGACCTTCGCGCCCTCGTCGCATCGTTCAAGGGCGCGCCTCCGCAGGAAGGCGATACCGACCATGCCGCCGCTCCCGTTCCTGTGCGCTTGTGGGAGGGCAGGCAGTAGAGAAAAAAGTGTGCAATGTATTACCGCCCCTCTCCCCCCCTGCCATACTCCCCGGGATCCGCGCTGGCCGCCGGTCCGCTCCCCTTCCCCCCCGCGATGTTCGCCGCTCTCCAAGGTTGGTTGTACCGTTCCATTCTCCGCCCCCTCCTGTTCCGCGTCGATCCGGACGCCATCCACATATCCATGGTCCGGTTCGGAAGCCTGTTGGGGCACGTGGCCCCGGCACGATGGGCGATCCGCCGCCTCTTCTCCTATGGGCACCCCATGCTGCGCCACACCGTGCGCGGCATCGCTTTCCCCAACCCCGTCGGCCTCGCCGCCGGCTTTGACAAGAACGCGCAGCTCGCAGGCATCCTCCCCGCCGTGGGCTTCGGTTACGCGGAACTGGGATCGGTGACGCTGCGCCCGTGCGAAGGGAACCCCCCGCCCCGGCTCCGCCGCCTGCCCCTCTCCAAGGGCATCCTGGTGCACTACGGCTTGCGCAACAAAGGCGTGGCGCGCCTGATCGGGAACGTACGGGGGATGCGGGACCGTGGCATGCGCCTCGGCATCTCGGTCGCACGCACGAACGACGGCGGGTGCCGCGACGAGGCGGAGAGCATCGTGGATTACCGCGAGTGCCTGCGCGCACTGCTCGCGGCAGGCGTCGGTGACTACTACACCATCAATATTTCCTGTCCCAACGTGTGCGACAAGGCCATGTTCCTGCGTCCCGATTCCCTCGACCGACTGCTGGGCGCGCTGGCTTCCCTCCACCCGCGCGCGCCGCTCTTCGTCAAAATGCCGGTGGACCTCCCGTGGGAGGAATTCCACGCCCTCCTGCGCGTAGTTGTCGCGCACCGCTGTGCGGGCGTCGTCATCGCCAACCTCACGAAGGACAGGGAGAACCCGCTGATCCGGGAAGCCCTTCCCGCTTCCGCAGAGGGAGGGATAAGCGGCAAGCCCCTCGCCTCGCTCTCCGACGTGCTCATCGCGCAGACGTACGAAACGTACGGCGACCGCCTGGCCATCATCGGCGTGGGAGGGATTTTTTCCGCGGAGGACGCGTACCGCAAGATCCGCTTGGGCGCGTCGCTGGTGCAGCTCATCACCGGTATGATCTACGAGGGGCCGCAGCTCATCGGGCAGATCAACGCGGGGCTCGTGCGGCTGCTGCGGCGCGACGGGTTCTCTTCGGTGGCGGAAGCGGTGGGGACGATGCACGGGAAAGCTCGCGCGCCCTTGCCGCCTTTCTCCGGGAATCACATCACCGTCTCCGCAACACTTCCTTCACACCGTCAGGCGGCGCTGACGAAATGAGGAAAGGAGTGCGGGGGAGAGGAGGTGGCGCCGAGGAGCACCGATCTCTCCTCCGAAAAAAGGCCGCCCCGCGGGGCGGCCTCTGTTGCCGTGGATTTCCTCGGTACTCACAGTGAGAGGGCATTGTTCTTATCGAGAACCCATGTCTTCTCTTGCTGCTCATCCACGAAGAAGATGAGATCCGAGGCGCGATACACACGGCCTTCCATTGCTTCCAACGCACATACTCCGAAACCGCCGTCGCTCATTGACCGCCAAATGCCCCGCGACACGGAACAGAACAAATGGGCGGGAACACACGGATCATTCGCGCGCAGGAGCCGCACATGGGTGATGACCGTGCGCTCTCCCATCTCTACGATGAATCTTTGCCCAACGGTAAGGCCGTCCCCCCTGTAATGGGTGATACGCGGTGCAAGCACGAGGAGCTTCTTCTTCCATTCCATGGGCATATCGCTGGGAACATCACCGGCATCCCATTTCACAGCACCATCAAAACTGAATGAAACCTCGTACACGCTCGGACGTATACGTCCCGGAATGCCAAGTTTCTTCAAAGACCGTACGGAACTTTTGTACATTCCCGTATAGAACTTGAACAAAGGTATTGCGTCCATCGGACTCTCCTTTCCTCCACGGCATGTTCCTTCGCGCCATCGCATGATGATGCTGAATGAAGGAACGTGGGTGGAGGCAAGACGGTGCTGTGAACGAGCGGTTTGACAGTGTAGAGAGAGTATGGATCGGTGTAAATGTGAATGGCTCATTGAGAAGACACCAAGCCATTCCCATGATGATTTTCCTGATGCAAGCGAAAATGAGTGTCACTCGCCTTGCGGCGGCAAATGCACAGCGTAACCTGAGGTCGCCGTATTTCCTTCCCTTCCTCCGGGAATCCCATCACCGTCTCCACAACCCTTCCTGCGCACCGTCAGGCGGCGCTGACGAAATGAGGAAAAGAGCGTGGGGAAAAGGAGGTGGTGCCGCCGAGGAGCACGTTCGGAAAAAAGGCCGCCCCGCGGGGCGGCCTCTGTTGCCGTGGCAATACTCATGGGGTGAGAACCCATTTGTCCCCATGCACTTTCTCAACAACGAACACGAGGGAGGATTTCTCGAGGGATACGCAGCCTTCCAGAACATCCGGAAGTCCGTTGCCTCTCTCCATTCCACTCTCGAGCCACCATGTTCCTCGATTCGTACTGACGAACTGACTCGGTGGGAGCGCGGAACTGATGAGCCCCTTGTCGCGGATCAGATGGACATTCACCACGCGTACGCCTTCCCCAAGGCCTATGAAGATACCCTGTGGAGACGCCTTCAGATCACGACGGGGAGAATAGGTGACTCCCGTACCGCGCTTGGGGTCGTCGGACACGCGGAAGGTGATGGGCATGTCGGGGGGGATGTCCGCCGCATCAAGGGTGATCGGCTCGCAGAAATTGCAGAAATTGCAGAAGATCGAATCCACGCCGCCCTGGCGGCACTGCCTGCACTTCATTTCCCCCACCATGGAATCGATTCTCCCGTACAACTCGGACAATAGACAGAATAACGGAACGACTTGCATCATGTTCCTCCTTTCCTCCACGGCATGTTCCTTCGCGCCATCGCACGATGACGCTGAATGAAGGAACGTGGGTGGAGGCAAGACGGTGCTGTGAACGAGCGGTTTGACAGTGTAGAGAGAGTATTGACCGATGTACAGGTGCATGGTGTATTGACAATACATACCAACATGACGTTACGAGAGATTTTGGCAAGAAAAGATGGCACAACGACTATGCTTTGTATTCAATTTTTTTTGCATCTGTAAGCCATTCCCATGATGATTTCCCTACTGCAAGCGAAAAAGTAGGTGTCCCCCGCCTTGCGGAGCCAAATTCACGGCGTAAACTGAGGTCGCCGTATTTCCTTCCCTTCCTCCTTTATGTCCAAGCAGGATCTCATCGCCGCCATCGCCGATGCGGCGGGCATCACCAAGCGCGCTGCCGCGGATGCTCTCCAGGCGATCATCAACATCGTCATCAAGAACCTCAAGAAGGGTCAGCCGGTTACCGTGACGGGCTTCGGAACGTTCAAGCTCAGCCATCGCGCCGCGCGCATGGGCGTCAACCCCCGCAACCCCAGCCAGAAGATCTCCATCCCGGCCATGAAGGTCCCCTCCTTCAAGGCTGGCAAGACGCTCAAGGACGCCGTGAGATAATCCCAGCCCCCATTTCGCAAGAGAGCCTTCTGTGTAAGAAGGTTCTTTTGTGAGGAAACCAAAGAAACCAAGGAATCCAAGGGAACCAACGATGAATGATATCCTTGGTTTCTTCGGATTCTTTGGATTCCTCGGATTCCTTCCCCCAACTCCGATTTCCTCCGCTAGCCAAACACGCTATCATCCTCCCACTACCCATGGATGCCTCGATGATCAAGGACACCCTCGGCTCCCTCCTCAAGCTCCTTCCTTTCACGTTCACGGATGTGCAAGTGCTGGAGGAGAAGGACGGCGTAACCCGCGTGGAACTGGTGAGCACGGAGGCCAGCCGCATCATCGGGTGGCACGGCGAAACGCTCAACGCCATCCAGCACCTGGCCAAGTCCATCATCCGCGCCAAGGAGAACATGGAGCGCAGCCCCTTCATCGTGGTGGACATCGACGGCTACCGCAAGTCGCAGGAGGAGAAGGTATGCAAGATCGCGGAGCAGAAGGCCGATTTCGTACGCCGCACGGGGAACCGCATCGCCCTGGCCCCCATGAGCCCCTACTTCCGGCGCATCGTGCACCTGTATGTGGCCAACTCTCCCCAGTTGCAAGACCTGACGACGGAGAGTGTGGGCGAGGGCGAGTACCGGCAGATCGTGATGAAGCTGAAGGAGGAGAAAGGCAGCGAGGAACTTTCGCCCGTGATGGCGGAGGATACCGGACTCGAGAATCTTGATATTTGAGCGTTTCTCAGTTGTTCCCGAATCGGAGAAATGGAGAATGGAGAATTGAAAATGCAAAATGAGAAATGATCACTGAACATTCTCGAGCCGAGGAAATACCTCTTATCCATTTTGCATTTTGCATTTTCAATTTCTTATTTTCCATTGTGCATTCGCACGAGCGGCTTCAGCCGCGAGTACGTCTCCACTCCTCCAACAGTTTTCTCTCCTCCCGGGATAACCGCGTGGGGATCTTCACTTTGACCGTGACGTAATGGTCACCCGTGCGGCCGGCATTGACCACGGGCATCCCCTTCCCCTTGATGCGCAGGATGGAATCCGGCTGCGTGCCCTCGGGGATTTTGAGGGCGACGGCGCCGTGGACGGTTTCCACGGTGACGGTGGCGCCGAGCATGGCGTCGAGCGCGGGGATTTCGATCTGCGAGCGGATGTCGTCGCCGTCGCGCCGGAAGCGCCCGTCGCTCCGCACGTGCACGTGAACGTACAGGTCGCCCGCGGATGCCCCGCGCCTCCCCGCCTCGCCCTCACCCCGCAACCGCAGCGACTGGCCGTCATTGATGCCGGCGGGGACGTCCACGGTGACGGTGTCGGTCTGCTGCATACGCCCTTCGCCCTCGCACTTCTTGCACGCCGTCTCGGGCACCTTCCCCCCTCCGCGGCAGCGCGGGCACAAGACCGTCTGGCGCACCGTGCCGAAGAAGGACTGCACCGTGCGCGTCACCTGCCCGGAACCGCCGCACTCGCCGCACGTGACGATCTTCGAACCCGGTTCCGCCCCGTTGCCCTCGCAGCGGTCGCACGTGCGCAGGCGCTTGATCTTCAGCTCGCGCCGCGCGCCGGAGACGGCTTCGGCGAAATCGATGAGGACCTCCGTTTCCATGTCGCGCCCCTCCTGGCGCCCCGCGGCGCGCGCGCGGTTTCCTCCGAAGAAATTCTCGAAGATATCCGCAAAACCCTCCGTCCCACCCCCCTCGAAGCCCGAGAAATCGAATCCCCCGAACCCGCCCTGCCCGAACCCGCCGCCGCCCGCCGCACCGTTCACTCCGGCCTCGCCGAACTGGTCGAACATCTGCTTCTTTCGCGGATCGCTGAGCACTTCGTACGCCTCGTTCACCTCCTTGAACTTCTGCTCCGCCTCCTTCTTCGCCTGCACCGAGCCCGTCGCATGGTGCTTGTCGGGGTGCAGCTCCTTGCTCATGCGGCGGTACGCCTTCTTGATGTCTTCCGCGGAGGCGCCCTTCTGCAAGCCTAAAATAGCGTAATAATCCTTGGCCATGACCGTTGATATTGTACCGGAATTTGCGTTGTTTGTCGCTTTGCCCCGTGGGAAGAATCAGAGGAAGCAGAGGATGCAGAGGATGCAGAGGAATGGTGGATGTGCAGGTTTTGACTGCTTTCTCTTCTGCATCTTCTGTTTCTTCTGATTCCTCTGCATCCTCCTATTGGCCTCCCGAAGCCATAATCCTACACTCAGGACCCCTGGGAACAACGGGCGTTTTATGGTACAATACTTTGATGCTCCTGAACCTCCTTCCGACAAGAGCGCGCAAGCTGTTCCTGCTCTTCCTCCTCACGGCGGAAGTGGGTGTTGTGACGGGATTGCTGCGTAATAACGGAGAACTTGCCGGAACGCTCTTCCTCCCCAAGCGGCCCGTGGTCACCCAGTGGTCCATCATCGAACCCCAGGAGGTGGACGAGGGCGCCACCATCCCCGCCGACGTGAATGTGACGTTCCACCTCCCCCTCGACATCGACCCGATCCGGCGGGAAGTGCTCCTCGGGAACCGCGGAACGGTGGTGCGGTACTGGGGGTACTGTTTCCCCACCGAGGACGACCCCCAGAACCCCGTGCAGACCGTCGGTTTCCCGGGAAGGCTCTTCCTCTCGGAAGCGGAACGGACGGTGCGGGAACAGGCGAAGCGCTTGCCCGTGTACTCCATCTACAGCCCCCCCACGAAGGAGGAATGGGAACGCAATGAGATTTTGCAGAAGCAACACGGCCTCATACGGCACCAGGTGGAAATATTCACCGCGGGGCAGAACTGCTACATCATGTCCTCGGCACCTCTGCCTATCGGCACGGACCGCGACCAGGACGCGCTGAACAGCAAATTGGAAATACAGTACGGCACGGACGTGGATACGCAGGATACGGACGGAGACGGCCTCGTGGACGGCGCCGAAGTGCTGGGGATGCACACCGATCCGCTCAACCCCGATTCCGACGGGGACGGCATCAGCGACGGTACGGAAGTGCACGGACACGGCGCAGTGCTGCTGGGGGATACGAATCCCCTCCTCGCGGACTCGGACCACGACGGGCTGTGCGACGGGTACTGCTTCGTGGACCGCAACCGCCAGTACTGCACGCCGGAATCACAGCAGCGCTGCACCGGTACCGACAAGCGCCAGGCCGGGGAAGACCAGAACCTCAACGGGGTGGTGGACGACGGGGAAACGGACCCGCTCAAGACTGATACGGATGATGACGGCATCCTGGACATACAGGAGTACTACAATTGTCTCCTGGAAGGGAGCAATGATTGCTAAATATTGTTTTATCCGTTATAATAACACGATGCGCTTCCTCCTCGCCGTCCTCGCCGCCCTCCTCCTCGCACCGGGATCCCTCACGCCGGAGAAGGCGCTGGCATACGCCACGCCGGAAGATGTGCTCCTGGAACAGCTGCAGTACTACGAGTCGCAGAATTACCTGCCGCCCAACAGCCGCAGGGTGCAGGAGTTGAATGAGCTGCAGGAAGCGGCGCGCGCCGCGCAGCACCCCGGTACCTTCATGGATATGGGCAATGAGGACGCTCCCCAGCCCTCCTCCTCCTCCTCCTCCTCTTCCGCCGCCACGCATGAAGCTGCGGGGGACGCCACGGATGCGGAAGGGACGGAGGCGGAAGTCCCGTTGGACGACGCTACGGTCCGTCTCTTGCAACGCCTGGAGCGCGAGTCGCTCCATGCCAATGCCACCGCACAGCAACAGAGCAACCCCTTGGCCCCCACGGGCTTGGGGACCCTCGCCGCCATCGGCATCGCCATGGCAGGGATCGGCATGACGCTCTGGAAGGCGAAGAAGAGTTAGGGAGGGGACGATCCACGATAGGGCAGAACGTCTTTTTTGTTTTCCTGAAGCCGTGGAATGGGTCTCTGCCCTTTCTTTTTCCCCCAGACGACTGGGCGGGGTGTTGTCCTCTGCTACTCTGCATCCGTGACGGACCTCTCCCTCACAGGCAAGCGATGGGTCATCGGCGAGGATTACCGCGGACGGGAGCAAACGCTCCCGGCGAGCCTCGCGCTGTTGCGCGGCATGCCGGATGGCTGCGCCCCGCTCCCCTGCACCCATCCCGACGAAGTCTCCCCCCATCTCCCGCAAGCCGTGGAACGCATCCGGCGCGCGGTGGAGAAGCGGGAAACCGTCGGCATCTTCGGCGACTACGACTGCGACGGCATCACCGCCGCCGTGCAGCTCTTCCGCGCCTTCCGTCGCCGGGATGTGACGCCCCACGTATACCTCCCCCACCGCGAGCGGGAAGGCTACGGCCTCAAGGAGGAATCCATCCGCTTCTTCGCGGGGCACGGTGTGACCCTCCTCCTCACGGTGGATACCGGCATTTCTTCCGTGCACGAACTCGCCCTGGCCCGCGAACTGAGCATCGACGTCATTGTGGTGGACCACCACCATTTGCCCCCGGAACTGCCCCCGGCCTTCGCCCTGATCCACCCCGGCCTCGCCCCCCTCCCGGGCGTGATGCCCGCGGCCGCGGGAGTGGCGTTGAGCGTCGTTGCGGCGCTGGAGAAGGATGGGGGCAAGGATGAGTGGGAGGGGAAGGACGAAGACATGGCGCTCGCCGCCATCGGCACCGTGGCGGACCTGGTGGAACTGCGCGGCGGCAACCGGACGCTCGTGACCCAAGGGATCGCCGCGCTGGGGAGGATGGAGACGGGGCCGCTGCGCGACCTCCTGACCCAGGCCGGCATCGCGGGGGCGCCCACCAGCCGCGACATCGCCTACCGCATCGCCCCCCGCCTCAACGCCGCCGGGCGCATGGCGGACCCCCGCATCGCCCTGCGCGCCCTGCTGGGTGACCGCGAGTCCCTGGCGCTCCTCGAAAGCCTCAACCGGGACCGCCAGATGCAGACGCAGGAGATCCTGCGGGAACTGCAGCGGACGTCCCCCGCGGAGAGCGCCTTCCTCATCGCGGCGAGCCCGGATTACCCCGCGGGCATCCTGGGCCTCATCGCGGGGAAACTGACGGAAACGCACGGCCGCCCCAGCATGGTTGCGCAAATCCGCGAGGACATGTGCGTGGCCTCGCTGCGCAGCATCCCCGGCTTCCACGTGACGGAAGCCCTCCAATCCGTGAGCGACCTCCTCACCAGCTTCGGCGGGCACGCGCAGGCGGCGGGCTGCACCTTCCCTCTCGCCGCGCTCCCCGAACTCACGGCACGGCTGCAGGAACGCGCGTCATCCGCGCTCACGCCCGCCCAACTCCTCCCCCAACTGCGCATCGACGGCATCGTGGATGCCCGCAACGTCTCGCTGGAGCTCTGCCACGCCCTCGGCAGCCTGGAGCCCTTCGGACAGGGCAACCCGGAGCCGCGCTTCCTCCTCCCCGCCGTCGGCTTCTCCACCCTCAAGCGCGTTGGCAAGGACTTCATGCACCTCCAAGGCACCCTGGGCCTTCCGCAGGGCGGGAACCTGAAGGCCGTGGGTTTCGGCCTCAGCCCCCTCTTTGAAAAAATCCCCGCCACGTGCGACGTGGCGTGCAGGATCGGCGTGGATAGTTGGAATGGGAGCAGGAGACCGCAGATTTTTATTGAGGACGTGCGGGAGGCGGTTCTTGCGGCACAACTCGTATTTCGTAGTGGGTAGTACGTATCTTCGTTCTTCAGACGTAATACGTAATACGCAATACGCACTACATGATATTTATACCGGCATCAACTTCCCCTCCATGCTGAACACTTCCGTCAACGGCGCCTCCAGTGCCGCGGAAATCTTGTAGGCGAGCAACACGGAAGGGTTGGTGCGTCCGCGCTCGATGCTCATGATGGTCTGGCGACTCACTCCCGTGCGCAGCGCCAGCTCTTCCTGTGTCATATTCCGCTCGAAGCGCAGACGGCGGATGTTGTTCTTGAGGCTGACGGTGGACATGGGGATGGGAGAAGAGAACGGTACACGGATGTGTGCCCTTAGGACTCGCATTGTACTTGTGGACGGAACTTGAGCAAGGGTCTTTTTCGCCATAAGTTTCAATCATTTTCCACACCGTCTTTTTGCGTAACGGGAGGACGGGCGTCTACCATGTTTTGTCACGATGAGTCACTCTCCCTTCCACGGCATTTTCAGCGCGCTCGGATCGGGATCCTCCAAAGGGGGATTCCCGTGGGATGAAGACGACGAAACCGTCGAACCGGCGGAGTCCCCGCGCCTCCAGGCAGAACAGTCCGGTCCCAACGACGGTGTGGGACGGGTGGCCGTGGATATCTTCGAATATGAAGGCTACTACGTCATCAAGGCGCCCATCGCGGGCGTGCGGATGGCCGACTTGGACATTGAGGTGAACGAGAACACCGTCACCATCCGGGGGACGCGCCGCCAAGCCGATGCCATCGCCTCCGACCAGTACTACCTGGAGGAATGCTTCTGGGGCCCCTTCAGCAGGAGCGTGACTCTCCCCTGCCCCATCGACCCCAAGAAAGTCCGCGCCACCTTCAATAAGGAATGCATCCTCAAGGTGCTCGTCCCCAAGGAAGAGAAGGCGAAGAGTGTGCGCATCCTGGAAGCATAACAGCTTTCAGCTTGTCAGCTGTCAGCCTTCAGCGACCGGCCGTCAGTGCTTTCCGATATTCAACTACCTGAAAGCTGAAAACGGGAAGCTGACAGCTATTTTTCACTTCCTCTTCTTCCTCGTCCCCTTCTTCGGGCCCTTCTTCTGAAGCACATCCAGCCTGGCCTTCACTTCCCCGTGCAATTCCCGGAGGGAATCCAGCACATCCGGCCCCCCCATGTACCGCCAATCCGCCTGGCCCAGGAGCTTGTGGAACGTCCGGACATCGCTGATGAGCTCCGCGCGAAGCGTGGGGCTGCGCAAACCGTTATCGAGCGAGATGATGAACTTGGTCTGCAGAATATAGAGCGTATGCACTCTATCGAGAGCGACGTCCGAGGGGGTCATGGGAATGTGGGTATGGGTGTGAAATTTCAAGACATTGTAGCGTTTTATGGGATGCCCGTCAATTTCGCGGGAGAAAATATCCTTTTAACGCAAGGATTCCATAGCATTGTTTTTGGCTTCCATGAGCCTAAATATGGATACGGTAGACAAGGAGTAAAAGGGAATGCCCCGCAGGAGTACACTGAAGCCCTTTCCGGTACGTCCACACACGAGAATGAGCATTGTTACGCGAACGGGAGACAACGGCGAAACGGGGTTGGTCGGCGGCAGCCGCATCCCCAAATCGGACGTGCGTTTGCATGCGTATGGGACGGTGGATGAGCTGAATGCCGCGCTGGGGATGGCCCTCGCGTCCACCCCCCTTCTCCCAAAGGGGGAGGGGGGGAGGGGGAAAGGGGGGAGGGGGGAAGGGGAACAAATAACAAAACAACTCATTTCTCTTCAACATCTTCTCTTTCGCCTGGGTGCGGATCTGGCTTCACCCATGCACGTGAAGAAGACAAAGCGGATCGAACCGATGCACACGACGGAAGTGGAGGGATGGATCGAGGCGCTGGAGAAGAAACTGCCTCCCCTCACCTCCTTCATCCTGCCGGGAGGATCCAAGGCGGGGGGCGCGCTGCACCTTGCACGAACGATTTGCCGCCGCGCGGAGCGATGGACGGTCGCCCTTGCGGAGTTTGAGGAAGTGAACAAAGAGGCGATCGTGTTCCTCAACCGCCTGGGTGATTACCTGTTCCTCGCGGCGAGGGGGACGAACCACGACGCAACTATCAAGGAAGAGGGAGTTGAATACTGAACGGGAGCCGCACCGAACAGTTTCCGGCCTTGCTGCCCCAAAGCACTTGCATGGGGAAGGAGAGGAGTACAGCATAACAATACTTCTCCCCTCCTTTGAGTATGAAAGAATCAGGCCCCTCTTCAGAGAGAACAGAGCATCATACGATACCATGCTTGGTAGGCGCCGAGAGATTGGTTGCGCGCCTGAGGCGATACATCCTGGAACGTGGAGAACAGATTGCGCGGGACAGGCAACCTGATGATACGGATTTCACTGTGCTCTACAAAGATTACAGGCAAGCATATGAGGAACTCATTCGCTCAGGTGCTTCCCCCTCTCAACAACGGCAGTGATTATTACCCTTACCAGGCGAGGAGTGCGAATCGTGAAGTCAGCAGTAGGGATATAAGAGTGGCATACCGAGGAGGAGCTGCTGTCAGATTGGGTGGCGTCGCTCTTCAGCCTGCAAACCGCAGCGTTACGGTCACCGCGGCCAGAAGTTCAGCGCGAGCAGCAGCACGAAGAACGCCGCGAGCGGCGCCGTGACGGCGACGGCAATCATGCGGGAGTGCCCCTGCCCGGGACGGACGCTCTCGTACAGGCTCAAGCCCGCGTACAGCAAGGCGGATAATGCGAGAGGGAGATCGGCGACCTGCATCCACCACGCGGGAACATTGCCGCCCACGGTATTGCGAAGCAGGACGGCCGCCACGAAGAACGATGCCCCCAAGACGTAGAAGGCGATGGCGGCTGCCTGACGGAGAGCGTGGAGCATACGGTGATTGTACCTCACGTATTGCGTATTGCGTATTGTGTATTGTGTATTACGTATCACCCGCCCCCGTGCAGCATACGTAATACGTCATACGTACTACGGTATACGTCTCAGATCTAGATCGATCCTCGCTTCTCCCTCTTCTGCACCGTCAAACGTTTGCGGCCTTGCGTGCGCCTGCGCGCCAGCACTTTGCGGCCGTTCTTGGTCTTGCTCCGGGTCAGGAACCCGTGCTTGCGAAGACGCCGACGCCATCTGAGTTTATTGAGCATGGCCGGGAAAGGGTACCGAAGAATATGACGATGGTAAAGGGAACTTTTAGCAATGGAGAGAGAGTCTCAAGATGCCAATGTGCCAGGGATTCCAATGATAGAAAGCTTCTTGGGCATCGTTGGCATCTTTGGCATCCTCAGAAACCTCCAATCCCCTGGTTCGAAGGCCGCCTACTCCGTACACTCTCCTCCATGTTCACCGTCTCCCGCCTCCCCTCGCAGCTCCCCGTCCTCACCGCGCCTTCGGACAGCACCGCCTCGGTGACGGTGCTGGTGTTTGCGGGCGCGGGATCGCGGTACGAGACGCAGGAAGAGCGCGGCATCAGCCACTTTTTGGAACACATGTTCTTTAAGGGGGGAAAGAAGTACCGCAACACGCGGGAAGTGAGCGCGGCCATCGACGGCGTGGGCGGGGACTTCAACGCCTTCACGGGCAAGGAATACGCCGGGTACTACGTGAAGGTGGCGGCGGACCAGGTGCGGATGGCCTGCGACGTGATCAGCGACATGCTTCTCCATGCCTCCTTCCCGCCGGAGGAGATCGAGAAGGAGCGCGGCGTGATCATGGAGGAGGAACGCATGTACCAGGACACGCCCATGTACCGCTCGGGATGGGACTTCGAGGAGCTGCTCTTCGGCAACCACCCGCTGGGGTGGGATACCATCGGGACGGAGGAAGTGATCCGCGGCGTGCGGCAGGAAGATTTCCTCCGCCACCGCGAGGCGCTCTACACACCCAAGAACCTGGTGGTGACGTTCGCGGGGAAGATCGACGCCGGCTTCGGCTCGGCGCTCGCAAACGAGTTCTTCGCCCCCTTGGCGGGTGCGCAGAAGCCGCACTTCAAGCCGTTCACGAACTTCGGGGGAAAGCGCGTGTTCCTGCGCACCAAGAGCACCGAGCAGGCGCACCTGGTGATGGGTTTGCCCGGCGTCTCCGCCCTCCATGAGGACCACTTCACCCAAAAGCTCTTAGGAATCATCCTCGGCGGCAACATGAGTTCCCGCATGTTCCTCAACGTGCGCGAAGCGAAGGGGCTCTGCTACTACATCGCCACGGACGTGGACAGCTACCTGGATGCCGGCGCCCTCTCCACCCGCGCGGGCGTGGACCAATCCCGCCTGTACGAGGCGATCGAAGCCATTAAGAACGAGTACCTGTTCGCCGCGGAGAAGGGCGTGACGGAGGAGGAGCTCACACGGGCCAAATCGTACCTCAAGGGCAAGATCACGCTCTCGCTGGAAGACAGCGAGGAACGGGCGCACTTCTACGGCAAGCAGCAGCTGCTCTACCCCAAGACGCGCGACATCGGCGAATACTTCAGCGAGATCGACGCCGTCACCCTCCCCCGCGTGAACACCCTCGCCCTGCGCCTCCTGCGGCCCGAGGAATTCCGCCTCTCCGTAATCGGCAAGGAGAACAACGCGGAGAAATTGGAAAAACTCCTCACCCCATGAATCGCGGCGCAATCTCGTCCGCCTCGGCGGACGGCCGGTGCCGGGTGGAGAAACTGCTGAATGCATTCCTCTCCGTTTCGCCATACATAAAACGGGAGGTGGCGCGCCGTGGGGGGTGAAGGGGAAGGCCCTGCTTCGACATGGCCTGCCGACGAGTCAGCCCCGAAACCTTGCAGGGGCTGACGAGGAGGCACAGGGCCGGGCGGAGGGGATTTCGGCGCGCCGGCGTTTGGCGCCACCTTTTCTCCGGAAAAGGTGGCAATGCATTGTTCAATGACCTATCACTCCACTCAGATACCAGACACGGATTCTAACCAAAACTGCCTCGTGTTCTTTAACATTGACCTATAGAAAGCCTTACGAACGATAGACCTCCACGAGCCCGCCACTTCCCACACTGCGAAACTATAAGGAGTCAACTCTTTTCTGTAACCACTGCGCCTCTTTGTCGTCTGTACATGTGCGCAAGGATTGATACTCGTTCCCTCTCCTTCCCATGAAGATGAAACGCGTCCTCCCCATTGTTGCCACAGCCGGCGTTCTCGGCGGTGTTGCCGTGGGGACGATCATCACCATGAGAAAGAGGAACGGGGGAATGGCGAAGAAGCGCCCCGAGGCCCAAAGCCCCGCGGTCCAACAACGAAGTTGAATCTCCGGGATGATAGGGGAAGGAAATGGGGGGCGCAGGGGTGCGCCCCCAACGGCTTGTCCGCATACCGGGAGAGGCGGTGCCCCCGTATGAAAACACCCGGTCTTCGTAAGGAGCAAACACCCTCCGCGTCAACCCAAGCGTTCGCAAACGGCCTCCCTCGTTTCCCCTTCCCGCCATGACCCCCCGCACCGTCCGCCTGGCAGCCGTGCTCGCGGCAATGTTCTCCCTGAGCCCTCTTGCCGCGGCCGAATCCGACGTGCATTCCACGGTGACGGAGTCCGTGCGCATCGAGCAGAACGGGGAGGTGCATGAGGAGACGCGCACATGGACGAGCGATGACAACAACGCCATGCGGCCTTCGGGCGCGGTGATTGAAGCGAAGATGAACACGGAGCTTTCCACGCGCATCCGGTGCGCCACGAAACAAGGTGAAGACCGTATGGAATGCCTGCGGGAAGTGCGTTCCGTCTCCCTCCCCTCCGATGAGGCACGGGAGGTGGCGGGCTTCACGGAGACGGGCACCTCCACTCCGGCGATGCAAGATTGGATGGCGCGGTGCGAAAGCGTACTGGGCAAAGGCCACGCCTCCTGCGCCACGGACGGGGCATTGGGAAGTTTCCTGCAGCGGCGCATGCGCCTGGGCACGGAGAGGATGGCGAAAATTTTCGACCGCTGGATGAAGCGCATGGAGCGCAGGGAGGGGAAGAGCGTCGGCGCGCGAATGGAACTCCAAACCGCAGCCCCCTGCGCCGACGTATGGGGGAGAGGAAGGATCCGCTGCGTGAGGGAAGAATACCGCGCAGCGGCGGCATCGGCGGAAGCGGCGGCGGGTGTGCCGTACCCTTAAGATGACTCAGACGGGGAACGGGGTTCGCGGGGCGAAGGGGACGGAACGGAGCGGAAGGGAGGGGCGAAGGGAGGAGTGATAGCGGGTGGGGAGGGGGCGGGACGGAGAGCATTCTCTGGACCGCCCCCTTTAGTTCAGAAAGCTTGAACCGGACAAATGCAAAATGAAGAAATATGCAATGCGAAATGACGGAGGCATTTCCTCGAATTGAGCATATTCGACAACCATTTCTCATTTTGCATTTCCAATTTCGCATTTTCTTTCTATTCTCTCTCCGCTTCCACACGTTTACCTCATCTCCTATGCAACAGACGCTGATCCTCCTCAAGCCGGATACGATGACGAAGAAACTCGTCGGAACGGTGATAGCGCGGTTCGAAGAAGCCGGTTTCGCCATCCGCGGCTGCAAGATGATCCGCCTGGGAAAGGAGCTCCTCCGCGAGCACTATGCGCACATCGCCGACAAGCCCTTCTACCCCGAAGTGGAGAAGTTCATGGGCTCCACGCCCGTCATCGCTCTGGTATTGGAAGGAGAAGATATCGTCCAAAAAGTGCGGGACATGCTGGGCGTGACGGACAGCCGCAAAGCCGCGCCGGGGACGCTGCGCGCCGCACACGGCGTGGACCAGATGGTGAACGTTGCCCATGCGAGCGACAGCCCCGAGACGGCGGAGAAGGAGGTGAGGCGGTTTTTCAAAACGGAGGAATTATTCACCTATTGAATCACCGGGGGACCCTCACGGGAGCAACACCTTGAGCGCCGCCTCCAGCTGCGCATCCTTCTTGCCGATGATGTCCCCGGGTTGGCGTTCCACTTTGACGTCGGGAACCACGCCCTCCTTGGCCAGGTTCTTGCCCTTGGGCGTCAGCCAGCGGGCGACCGTGACCCGGAGGCTGCCGCCGCCGGGAAGCTCGATGATCTCCTGCACCGTCCCCTTGCCGTAACTCGTCATCCCCACGATCGTCGCCCGCCCGTTATCCTGCAGCGCACCGGGGACGATTTCCGCCGCGCTCGCCGATGCCTGGTTGATGAGCACCGCGAGGGGCAAATCCGGAAGGACCGGCTCGCCGTACGCTTTGTGCCGTTCCACTTCCCCTCCCCTGCTCTGCACCTCCACCACCTCCCCCTCCTTGAGGAACATGGAGGCCAGTTCCACCGCGCCCTCCAGGTACCCGCCGCCGTTGTTGCGCAGGTCCAGCACCAACCCTTTGAGCGGCTTGTCCTTGATCTGCCTCAGCGCCTGCCGCACCTCCTTCATGCTGTTCTCGCCGAACTGATTGAGCGCCACGTAGCCGATCTGGCTCCCGGAGGCGGAGAGGACCTTCCACTCCACGCTGGGCACCGTGACGTTGTCGCGCTGGATGGTGAGGACGATGGGCTCCGGCACGGAGGAGCGCAGGAGGGTGAGTGTGACCTTCGTCCCCTTCTCGCCGCGGATGCGGCTCACCGTCTCGTCCAGCGTCAGTCCCTCCAGGCTCTGCCCGTCCACGTGCGTCACGATGTCATCGGGGAGCAAGCCCGCGCGTTCCGCAGGCGATCCGCGAAGGGGCGACACCACCACGATCATGCCCTCTTTGAGCGTGAGCTCGGCTCCCACCCCCTGCAGGGTCCCCTGCAGCGCCTGGTGGAACTCCGAATTCTCCCGGGCCGGCATGAAGGCCGTGTAGGGATCCCCCACCCCGGCCACGAGCCCCCCCACTGCGCCCTCAATGAGCGCTTGGGAGGTGAGGGCGTCGGGGTCGATGTAGTGCCGCTGGAGCAGCCGCCACACCTCCCACATAAGCGAGAGGTCCGCTTCCTTCTCCGGGTCCGTGAGCACCGTCCCGCTGCCCGTCTCCGGATCGGCGTAGTCTTGGTATCCCGTCCCCCCCATCCAACGGTCGTAGGCGACACCCAACCGCATCCCCACCACGAGCGCGAAGAGGGGGAGGACGATGACGAGGAAGGTCTTGAGGGAGCGGGACATGGGAGGAGGATGGAAAGCGGGATGATTTATTGGAAACGTCGCCGGGAACGCTAGGATAGGGGTATGGTAACCGTGCGCAAGAAGCAGCACAATCAGGCGAAGGGGAAAACCGCCATCGGAAGCGTTGCGGCTTTCACGCGCTCCATGCGCGTCGCGGACGTGACCGCGCTTTTGCCGGATGCCGCCAAGCTGATGGCGGAGTATGGCATCCAGTGCGCGGGATGCAGCTTAGCCGGATCGGAGACGCTGGAAGAGGGGTGCCGCCTCCACGGGTTCACGGAGGAGGACATCACCGAGCTCGTTTCCGATTTGAACAGCCTCCTGGACGGCCTTCCCCCGCGGCCTCCCGTCTTGACCATTACACGCAGTGCGGCAAAAGCCTTGGAACGCGTGGCGGGCGAGGAGGGGAAGAAACCCCTGCTTCTGGTGACCGTGGACGGCCGCGGCGGCTTCTGCATGGAGTTCATGGAAGGGGCGGCGGACGGCCTACATACCTTCCGCCACGCGGATAATCCGGAAGTCCTCATCGCCGCCTCCGACCTCACGCTCCGGAGAACCGGCGGCGCGACGATTGATTATAGGGAAGGGAGGTTTAAGTTGGATTTGGCGGAATAGAGAAGATGCAGAGGAGTTAGAGGATGCAGAAGATGCAGAGGAGTGTGTATCGAAGAAGTCCGGAAGTGTCATTGGCTTCCCTGCCTCTGCATCTTCTGTTTCTTCTGCATCCTCTGCTTCTTCTGATACCTCTGCATCCGCTCCCCTCAACAAATCGCTTCCACTACAAAACGTGCTATAATCGCTCCCAACATGCTCCGCCTCCCCGCGGCTTTGGAACGGCGGCTCGAAGAGCTCTTCCCCAAAATGCGGGAACGCGAGCAGTTCGCGGCGCAGGTTTTGAAGGAGGCGCTGGAGGGGATGCCGGCAACGGAACAGGAAATGCCCGCGAGCGTGGGGGGCACCCTCCACCTCTTCTCCGACGGCGGCTCCCGCGGCAATCCCGGGCAGGCGGCCATCGGCTACATCATTGAGGATCCCGCGCGGGGAGAAATCCTCAAGCAGCACGGCGAATGCATCGGCGTAGAGACGAACAACATCGCGGAGTACCGTGCGCTCATTGAGGGGCTCAAGGCGGCGCTGCAATACCATCCCAACCGCCTCATCTGCCACCTGGATTCCGAATTGGTGGTCAAGCAGGTCGGAGGCGAGTACGCCGTCAAGATGGCCACGCTCCAGCCGCTCGTGCAGGAAGTGCGCGAGCTTTCCATGGAATTCCCCGACATCGTGTTCAAGCACATCCCCCGCAGCGACAACTACCGCGCGGACGCGCTGGTGAACAAGGCGCTGAACGACCTGGAGAAAAGCTACAAACGGGCCACGCCCACCAATCCGCAGGAGCCGCAGCAGAGGACGATGTTTGGAAAAAGTATTGAGTATTGAGGAGATGGGTACTGACATGACTGCACGTAGTACGTATTGCGTATTACGTATTACGTAGTACGTATAGAAGGAGAGAAGGCTTTCATACTGGATACGCCATACGTAATACGTAATACTCTTCCTGATGCGCCGTCTCCTGTTCCTCATCATTCCCCTCCTCCTCATTACGGGGAAGGCCTCCGCCGCGGAACCGACCCTCACCTTCCGCCACCGCCACTTCCTGTACACCGTGCGGCCGACGGCGGCTTGGAGGACGACACGCGCGGTTTGGACGGTCAACGGGAAGGAAATCTCCCCTCCTTCCTCCCTCCTCGTGGACGGGGATTCCATCCCTCCGCTCCCTCCGGGCGTGGTGTTGACGCAGCAGGATGATTGGGACCGCGGCGCCATCCGCCAAGCCCTGGCAATGCAGGTGGCGGAACCCCTCCGCCGCGACCCGGGCAGCGTGGTGATTCGGAGGACGGGAACGGGATCCGCAACGGGAAGCGGGACGATCGTGTTCGAAGGCGTGGGGCTGCCGGGGCGGGAGGTGGACCTGGATCGCGCCATGGATTTGACGGTCGCCGCGTTGGAGAACGGCGTGCGGGAGATCATGTTGCCGGTAAAGGAAACACAGCCGCAGATCCGCGTGGAGGACCCGCTGCTCCGTCAACAGGGCATCACCGAAGTGGTGACGGTGGGGGAATCGGACTACAGCAACTCCCCCGCCAACCGCCGCCACAACATCGCCGTGGGCTTGAGCAAGTTCAACGGGCACTTGGTGCCCCCGGGGAAGACCTTCTCCTTCGGGGAAACGCTGGGAAGGGTGGACGGCACCACGGGGTACCTTAAGGAACTGGTGATCAAGGGGGCGCGCACGGAACCTGATTACGGCGGCGGGCTGTGCCAAGTGAGCACCACAGCCTACCGCGGCATATGGGAGTACGGCTTCCCCATCGCCAAGCGCATCAACCACAGCTACACCGTGAGCCACTACTTCCCGCAGGGGACGGACGCCACCGTGTACCCGCCCGCCGTGGACATGCAATTCGTGAACGACTCCTCGGGCGCGCTCCTCATCCAGACGCACCGCGAGGGGAACCTCGCCTACTTCATCTACTACGGCACGCGGGATGCGCGGCGGAGCACCGTGCTCGGCCCCTTCATTTGGGACCGCAAAGCGCCCCCGCCCGACCGCACGGAGTACACCACGGAACTTCCGCCGGGCGAGCGCAAGAAGCTGGGCGAGCGCGTCCCCGGCCTCAAGGCGCTGTGGGTGCGCGTGGTCAGCCGCAACGGCGAGGTGAAGCAGGAGCCGGTGTACTCCTTCTACGAAGCCCGCCCGCTCTACACGCTCATCGGCGTGGAGAAGCTGCAGTTCGGCACGGGCACGGGCACGGAAATCCCCACGGTCTTCATGGAGGATACGGAGGTAACGTCTGCGGAATGATGGGATGCCTGCACTAGAACATCATCCTTTGACATCTCGCTACGCAGTAGTTTAGTATCAAAAGGATGGAACATCCTATGTTCGAAAAGCCACCGGATGATGGCAAGGTAGATCTGCGTGAACTCCACCGGCTGTATATCTTGTACACGGAAGAGCTCGGGAAAGAGCGCGGCCGGATCTATCCCATCAGAGAGCTTGAGAGTTTTACCGCTTGGTGGGGTGAGCTGAGCCCCCGGAGCCGACAAGTCTGCGAGAAGAACTATCGCGCTGGGTACGCAAACGTGATTGCCACTCAACGGGCACAGATTCAGTCGATGCTGGCAGCGGAAGCTGTCTAGTCCGCGGTGAGCAAGGCGAGGTGGGTGGGCGGGGGGTGGTGTGAAGCGCCAGCGTTTTGCCTGCCAGAAGAACAAAACTACAACCCCGCCGCCACCGAGGGAACCCTCAGCGCCGTGCTGAGATGATCTTCCATTAGGCGTTGGCACAGTTCTCCTCAACGGCAATTTCGCGGAGCCGATCAGTGCATGGCCTTGTACTCGTCATCGAGCGCGGCGACGACACTGGAGCGCTGCAGCCCCTTGGCCAGCCTCAAGACGTTCAAGAGCTGCAGAAGAGTTCATTCGAATTTGCGCAACCTCTTCCTCAAGCCGCGCAGCGAAGAACGGGTTGCTTCGATGGCTCGTAATATCTTGAGCCGCAAGCGACAGACATCCATCCAAGAATCGCCTTGTTTCCTCGTCCAAAGCAGAACCTCCAGATACCGGTTTCGAGGGCTGAGCGTTCATCATTGGCCCCATACTATTCAAGAATACCCGGCTCTGCAATCAGTCATTCCCTTATCCGACGAAATTCTTGAAATGAGTACGGAGAGCTGCCGGAGCCGAGAGATCCATATGCAAGAGCGCCTGCGATGCGGCGGTGCCTGCTCGCGTTAGTGCAACATCATGAAGCATCACATGGCAGGCTTGAACGTTGGTTTCCTGTTACAATCCTTAACTGGTAGAAGCACTTGGTATGGCTGGCCTTGTTGTTGAGGTATGTTATGTGTATGAGACCTCCAGAACGGATCCCTGGCGTTCTGCAAGAAGTGGAAGCTACATGGAAGCAAAATCCGCAACAGACATTCGCAGCTGTCATCTGTGATGCAGCGGGATCTGAGGAGGGCAGGCAAGAAAACCTGTGGGACATTGAGGATGATGAACTGGTACAAGGTCTCATGGCTTTTCGTCAAGCCTTGCGGGAGGTCAGCGAGCAGGGTGATAGCGAGGATATCCGCCGCATTGTACTGGGATGCGTACAGAAAATATGGTCGTTGCACCCCGATTGGCGTTTGGGGCAGACACTGTGCAATCTTGCTCATCACCTGCAGGAAGAGCAGAGAGAAATAAGGAGCATGGCCGACACAGAGGTTGTCAGCGCTGTCCGCGAGCACTTCAAATACAGAGTGGAATGAGGTAAGTGGAAAATAGAGGCGCGCTTCCTATACCCCATGACTAGAACACAGAGATTTAAGATGAACCTCACACTTTGACTGCACTCTTGTAGTGTTCACGGAAAGCCTCAATTTTGTAAGTCTCTTCGATGCTTGGCGGTGTGGTTGGAGCACACAATTCATCGAGCGCCTGCTGCTTCATGCGTAATGCCCAGGCGGCTTTCTGCGGTCCGTTTTCCTGAATCGAATTCAATGGAGGGAAGATCTCATGTGATGGCATATCGATTACAAAAAGAAAACGAGTGAGTGTTCCCCTCGGAATTTGAGCGAGCGCGGCAGCCGGATCTGGATTTTTGAGAGCCTCTCCGAAATACATGTCTGCTTGAGGATGAGCCCTAAGCACCGATACGATATGTTCGGCAAGGAGTTTTTTACCACCGAAAAGATCGCAGGCAGAACGTCCTTGGAGATCCATTTCGCACCCATCCGAGTTCAATGAATTCACTGTCATAGTAGCAACTGTAATCGCATACGGTGAAAAATCAATTGCATATTACAACCCCGCCGCCACGGAGGGGACTCGCAGCGCCGTGCTGAGATGATCTTCCATAAGGCGCTGGCATAGTTCCCGCACGCGCATGCGTGAACGGCGGTCGAGCGAAGTGACATCTTCCTCGCGCCGCGCTCTTCCCACGTACTTCTCCTCCTCTTCCGAGAGTGCCATGACGCTGCGGAGCGATTCCTGTTCGGGCAGGAACCCCAGAATGTCCAGCAGGCGGATGATGTACGGAAGCGCGACGGCGGATGCCGATGAGCCGCACGTGACGAGGAAGCGGAGCGTGGCGTCGAAGAGCGCGGGATCGGGCTCCTCGTGGGAGACGAGCGAGAGGAGCACCTCAATCCCCTCCTGCGCGCACGCGAGCACGGCGGGCCGGGCGAGGGATGGGATGCGGGGATCGGTGGGAACGGCGGAAGAGACGTAGCAGCCGCTGTTTCCTTCCTTCAGGCCCAGCTGGAGATGGGAGAACGGCAGCAGGTACCCGCCCAGGCGGCTTCCCAAGCGCCGCGCCCCGCTCGCCCGCACCGCCAGTCTCCCGCGCTCCCGCGTGAGCAGGATGCAAAAGCGGTCGGCCTCCCCTGTGTCGTAGGTGCGGAGGACGAGGGCCTGGCAGGTGAAGGCGAAGGGCACGGGTACTTTATAGAGGATGCACCGTAAGGACGCCATGTCATGGCGTCCTTTCGACGTACTGATCCCATCACTTCCTCAGGAACGGCCTCACCCCCAACCACGCGCTGAGGAGCGCGATGAAGGGGAGGCACAGGAGTTCGATGCCGAGGAGGGGGAAGACGCCCTGCGAATGCTCGGCGATGGTGAGGTTCCCCAGTAGGGAGAGGGACGGCGTAAGGGAGAGGAGGACCATGATGAGCACGCTGAGCGCGAAAGCGATGAAGAGGAGCAGGAACGCTTCCGCGGCAAAGGGGAGGAGGAGCCCCGCTTCCTGCGCGCCCGAGAGCCACCCCACCGTCACCTCCTCGCGATGGAGGAGCGCGCGCTTGCGCACCAGGGCGACGAGGGAAGAGACGAGCACGAATAGGAGGAGCAGCGACGAGAGCAGCAGCGCCCAGCGCCCCATCCCCAACAGGGAACGGACCCGCAAGAGGTTCGCGTCCTCCTCCACGGCGCGCGCCAGCGCGGTGGCGTCCACCACCTTCATCCACTCCCCATCCTGCAGGATGCGGGCAAGCGGCGCGCGGTACCCCGCCGATGCCAGTTCCACCATGAGCACGTCCCTAAAGGGGCTCTGCGCCGACGTGCGGTCCAGCGCCGCGATCCACTCCGGATGGATGTCGCGCTCATTCTCGTACGCCTGCTCGCGCGTCACGTAGTCCACCGCATCCACGCCCGGCAATGCCTGCAGGGCGCTGAAGAGGCGCTCGGCATCCGCGTGCTCCGCGTCCGCCGTCAGTTCCACGCGCAGCGAGGTTTCCTGCCCCAGCGAAACCGCCATCCCCCCAAACGCCCCCTGCAGCGCCAGCAGGAGCTGGAGCGCGAGGAGAAGGGAGAGGAGCAGCCCCAACGCGGGGAGCATATTGCGCTCACGGGGCATGTCGGTGAATCCCCTGCGCAAACTGCGCCAGAAGAGACGTAGAGACGCAGTATGCTGCGTCTTCCCGTGCGGACGCTTGTCTCGCATGGCGGTCAGTATAGAGCGGATCGGAGGGAAGTGGTAGGTGAGAGAGTGATGGGAGGAGGATTCCGACGTTGCCGACGATTCCGAGGATTCCGAGGAATGTCAGGAACAAGCGCTATGAATTTCCCATCGGTTCGTCGGAATCCTCGGACTCGTCGGAATCCTTACGTTCTCCTATTGCCGCACCACCTTCTCCTTCTCCCTCGATAACATCGCCCTCATCCTCTCCAGCGCCTGGATGCATTCACGCGCGCGGGCGTTGCCGGGGTCCAGGTCGAGCGCGCGGAGGAAGAGCGTTTTGGACTTGGCGAAGTTCTGCGCCTCCAGGTACGCGATCCCCAAATCGCAGAGCGTGAGCGTGCTCTCGGCATCCAAATTGAGCGCGCGCTCCAGCGTGACGATCCCCTGCGCACGCTGCCCCGCGTGGAACAGCGCCCAGCCGAGGCAACGGAGGATCTCGGGATTGTTGGACTGCAGCGCGTTGGACTTGCGGAGGAATTGCACGGCCTCTTCCCACTGCTCCGTGCGCGACCGGAGGAAACCCAGGATGTAGAAGCCGGTGTAGCTGTTGCGGTCCAACGCCACCGCCTGCTGCGCCGCCGCCTCCGACCGGTCGTAGTGGTGCAGGCTCAGCTCGTTGTCCGCCACCTCCTCCAGCGCGGAAATGTTCTCCGGATCCTCGAAGAGGAGATCCTCCAAAATCACGAGCGCGTCCAGGTGCTTGCCGTCCAACTTCAACTGCTCCGCCTTCTCCAGGCGGGGAAGGACATCCGAGGATGGATCGTCATTCACCATAGGGGGGAGGGAGAGGGGCGGGGGGCCACGGGGAACAGGCGGTATGACAGAGAAGTCGGTATCATACAGGGGACAAAGGGTAGTAGAAGGAGGAGAACCGCGCCACCGTTTTCTAGAAAATAACGTAGAAGATGAATTTGATGATGACGGCGGCCAGGAGAACGACCGCCATCCCGATGAGCGACCCCACCATCACCTGTTTCCCCTTCTTGGACCACTCCTCCTTGCCTGCCCCCGCCACCGTCATGAACGCCCCGATGAGGAACAGCGTGACCGTGAGGGGCACGATCCACAACGCCGCCAGCCCCACGAAATTCCCCATCACTTGGAGAATGGAGAGATCCAACCCGGGGACGTGCAGGACTCTTTCCTCTGCCTCTTGCGCCCGCACCGCCACGGGCAAAGAAGAAAGGAGGAAGAGCCACGGGGAGAGGAAGCGCTTCATTTCCGTATATTGTACCATGATTATGCCGATAATGAAGAGGCGGGAGCGAAGCGTTCATGGTGGAATACATGTCCCTTTGAACAAGAAACAACAAGCAAGTATCAAACAGGTATCAAGGAGAGAAAAAAGCATCTGGAATAGTGGCACTTGTTTGAAATTTGGCACCGGATACTTCTGATGGGAACCGTCCCACTCATTTGCTCCCACCCTCTGAGCGGCCTACACTCAAATCCCCCCTATGGATTCCCCAGAAGGATTTTCCATCCGCCCTACGCACGGTTCGGAAGGCCATGCTCCTGCCGCACGCAGGAGGAAGGGATGGGGCGCCCGGTTGTCGTCGCTCCTCGAACGTCTGGCGCACGCGCTGGCAAGCTTGGCGCGGTGGGTGCTCCGCCAACAACGAACGCTGGGGTGGCGCAAATTCCTCCTCCGCGGCTTCGGCATCCTCTTCCTCCTCACCGCGGCCTACCTGGGCTTCCTGTGGCTCACCCTCCCCGACGTCAATGATCCCACCAGCCTCCTCGCCGCGCAGAGCACGGTGATCACGGACCGCAACGGCGTGGAACTCTACCGCCTGTACGGGGAAGAGGACCGCACCTACGTGGCGGGAACCGCCATCGCCGACCCCCTCAAGAAAGCGGTGGTCGCCATTGAGGACGAGCGGTTCTTCCAGCACGGCTGCATCGAATTCCGCTCCATCGCCCGCGCGGTGTTCGCGCGCCTCATCGGCAGCAGCGTGACGGGCGGCGCTTCCACCCTCACGCAGCAGCTCGCGCGCAACTCGCTCATTTCCCCCGAGAGGACGGTGACGCGCAAGCTGCGGGAAATGATGCTCGCCTGCGAGCTGGAGCGCGTGTACGACAAGGATAAGCTGCTGGAGCTCTACCTCAACTGGATCCCCTACGGGCAGAACGCGTACGGCGTGGAACAAGCCGCGCACCGCTACTTCGGCGTGTCCGCCAAGGACCTCTCGCTCGCGCAATCCGCGGTGCTCGCCGCCATCCCCCAGCGCCCCTCGTACTTCAACCCCTACGGTTCCCACGTGCGCACCCAGGTGACGCCGGAGGCCATGGACCGTATCGTCACAGGGCGCGCCACCGAAGCGGACGACCTGGCGGACCGCGATATCCGCATCGGGCTCCTGGGAAACATGGTGGGCACCGGCAGCACCGTGTTCTATGTGGGCGGGCGCACGGACCAGGTGCTCAAGAATTTGCAGAACCAGGAGTTCATCACCGAAGAGCAGCGGATCCGGGCGCTGGACGAGCTCAAGACCATGGCCTTCAAGCCCTCGCGGGAAGACATCCGCGCCCCGCACTTCGTGCTGTGGGTCAAGGACCAAGTGGAGAGCCTGCTGGAAGAGAACGCGGAGAAGGGACTCCTGGAACAGGGCGGGCTGACGATCCGGACCACGCTCGATTGGAAGCTGCAGCAGGCCGCGGAAGCCGCGGTGGCCGCCAAGCAGGAAGACATCGAGAGGGTGTACGGCGCCCGCAACATCGCGCTCGTCGCCATGGATCCCCACACGCGGGAGGTGCTGGCCTACGTGGGGAACGTGGACTTCAAAGACGAGGGTGAGGCGAAGGTGGACATGGTCCTCGCCGCGCGCCAGCCGGGCTCCAGCTTCAAGCCGTTCGTGTACGCCACCGCGTTCCTCAAGGGGTACGCACCGGCCACCGTGCTCTACGACGTCCCCACCAAGTTCGGCACCGACGAGCCGCAGAACTTCGACGGCACCTTCTGGGGATTGATGAATGCGCGCCAGGCGTTGGGCGCCTCACGCAACATCCCCGCCATCAAGGCGTTCTTCCTCGCCGGCGGCGAGGACGCCGTCCTCAACCTCACCGAGGACATGGGCGTCCCCTCCCCCAAGGCGCGCAAGCGCGAGATCAACCGCAAGCGCGCTTTCGACTACGGCTGGCCGCTGGCCATCGGCGCCGCGGAGACGCCCCTGATTGAGATGGTGAACGGCTACAGCACCATCGCCGATGCCGGCCAAGCCCGCAATATCGTCTCCATCAGCAAGATCACGGACAAGCGTGGCGCCCTCATCCCGCTCCCCCTCCCCTCCACAGAGGATCCCGCGCGCCAGGTGCTGGACCCCCGCGTTGCCTACCAGGTGACCTCCGTACTCAGCGACGTCTCCGTGCGTCCCAACGAGTTCTGGAAATCCGTGCTCTCGGTCCCCGGCTTCCAAGCCGCCGCCAAGACCGGCACCAGCAACAAGTGCCTGGACCGCGCGTCGGAGGCGCAGGGGAACACTTGCCGCGTGCGCAAGCCGGACAACGTGTGGACGATCGGGTACACCCCCAACCTGGCCGCGGGCGTGTGGGTGGGCAACGCCAACAGCGAAGCCCTCGCCGACCGCGCCGACGGCCTCAACGTGGCCGCGCCCATCTGGAAGGACTTCATGGTGCGCGCGCACAAGATCGTGCAGGTGAACGCGACGGACTTCCCCGTGCCCCAGGGCATCGTGCAGCCGCAGATCTCCCTCCTCTCCGGCGACCTGGCCTCCGAATGCACCCCCGTTTCCCTGCGCAAGCCGGACGTGTTCCTGGCGGAGCGCGCGCCCGCGCAGGTGGATTCCGCCTGTGTGGCGATGAAGGTGGACCGCGTCACGGGCCTGCTCGCCTCCGAGATGTGCCCCGCGGAAGCGCAGGAGTTGCGCAGCTTCTTCCTGCCCACGAGCGTGCAGGCCGAACGCTGGCCGCTGTGGGACCAGGGCGTGCAGGAATGGGCGCGCTCGCCCACGGCCACGCTCCCCCTGCCCCCCCCCCCCTCCGAGAAGTGCGACACCAGCAAGACGCCGGGCCGCCTCATCAAGCCCACGGTGCGCATCCTGTCGCCGTCCGACGGAGGCTCGGCCCCCTACCCCTCCTTCCAGCCGGAAATCAGCTACACCGCCGGCTCCTCCGCGAGCGGCGTCACCTTCCTCCTGGACGGGAAGATCGTGGCGGAGGAGACGAAGGCGCCCTTCAAACCCATCATCCGCGTGCCGCGCTCCATCGAGAAGGAAGGCATCCACACGCTGGAGGTGCAGCTGCGCGACGCTTTCTTCAACCTCGCCACGGACAGCGTAACCATCCGCTTCAGCGGAGCCTCGCAATCCTCCGGCCCGGCGGTACGCATCGTGCAGCCCATCATCGGCGCCGGCGTGGTCAAGGGGCAGGACGTGACGATGGAAGTCGCCGCGGAGTCCCCCTCCGGCATCAAGTACGTGGAGTTCTACCTGGACGGGACGCTCCTCACGCGCAAGCCCAAGGAGCCTTACCTCTTCACGTATCCGCTCAACGTCCCCGCCGGCACCCATGTGATCCGCATCATCGCGGTGGACATGCTCAACAAGGCCACGCAGGACGAGGTGGAGGTGATTGTGACGGAAAAGAATTAAGAATTTTGAATTAAGAATTAGGAATTAGGAAAAAAGAATGGCGCATCTCCTGCTGCGGGATGTTTGTATATACAACGTCTATACAGATGTTTTCTACGCTCCCGGACCGAGCGCCGCCTTGTTCCGGATGATCTCCGTGAGGACTTCGTGCGCGAGGGGATCCTCCGTCCGTTCCCTTTCCCGATGCAAGGATGCGAGATCGGACGCGAACCACCGGTCAATCTCCGCCGCATGGGCCCCGCAGTATTCCCGAAGATGCTTGCGGTGCCTGGCGGACATAACGGCCTGCACCGCTCCCGGACCCGCGACCGCCGCCGTGATGATCACCATGACGGCGCGCCGCGTCATTTGTTGCCTCCCGGCGGCCGCCTCGGGATCTTCCAGCACATCTTCCACCAAGGGGTCCATTCCCTCCCATTGCTCAAGAATTTCGCTGTCTTCGATGGTAGCCATGCGCAAAGAATACGGAACGCGAGGACGAAGGCAATCAGGTGGGATGGTATTTCCAGTTTAGCCCATACGCATGCGAAAAAAAGACGCAGGCCGGAGCCGACCTGCGTCAGAATGACCCTTCCGATACCCCTTCATTCCCTCGTGCCTGGTCCCCGGGGAGGCGCCAAGAGGCACCACACAAGGCTCATACAGAGGAGGATTCCCAGGAAGATCGGAACGATGACCCAAATCCGCCCGGGTCCTTCAACCGACCACCAGGAAAAGATCCACCAACCGAGAACCAGCGCTGCGGCGAGAAACGCCGCGCAATGAAAAGATCTCTTCATGTTCCTCTCCTTCGAAAGAGCGCGAATTTTCCTTCAGCGCACTGTACACCATCTCCGTTCCCCCACAGGCATCGTTCATTGCTTCACTCCCTCCCCGCGGCTGCGAGAAGCGGAAAGATCGTTACGCTGCCACGGCAAACCAGGCTCTCATATCGGTAGATTCCTGCGCGATGTTGTCACTCTATACCTTGATCCATCACGCTCTGTATTCTTGTTCTCGCGATGGAATAGTATTGTCGGATGATCTTCATCGCAACCAACTCCGACGGCAAACCCATCTCCTGCAAACGCAAACAGATGTTCCCGGTTAGAACCTTCAGCGTCTCAACATCGTGAGCCATCTGATGCTTTTTCATGACGGAATGGCATATATCAGTCAACAGTCGCTCTACGCATACCACTGCGATCATGCGAGCTACGGATTCCGATAATTGCTCCACTCTGCGATGCATGTTGCTTCCTTGCCGTATGACACCCGTACGGATGGCATCCTCACAAATGCTATTGATCAACCCTTGTGCATCGGACATGCAACTCCCTTGCGCTACAAGATACGCCGAACGCTCATTAAAGTAGTCGAGCATAAAGGCGGGGATTCTACCTCTTCTCACGCTGCAACGGCAACCTGCACTTCGGCGTTCGTGTGCACTTCGCTCACGTCGTCATCCTCCTCGATCGCTTCGATGAAATTCGCCACCTTGTCGGCGGCGGCGGGATCGTTAACGGGCACCTTCTGCTTGGGGACGTAGGAGAGGCCGGCAGAATCGACGACGCACCCTTTCCGCTTGAGGGCGTCGCGCACCTTCGCCCAGCCCGTCATGGAGGTGACCACGCGGATCACGTTCCCCTCCACGGCGAAATCCTCCGCGCCGAGATCGATGAGCTCCAGCTCCACGTCATCCACGGGGATGCCTGCCGGCAGTTCCGCGACGATGAGGCCCTTCCGCTCGAACATCCACGCCACGGCGCCCCCCTCCGCCATGCGCCCGCCGTGCTTGCCGATGAGGAGCTTGACGTTGGCGATGGTGCGGTTGCGGTTGTCCGAGAGGCACTCGATGATATAGGCGGTGCCCGCGGGGCCGTACGCCTCGTAGACCATCTCCCGCATCGCCTCGCCCTTGAGCGCCCCCGTGCCCTTCTGGATGGCGCGCTCGATGTTGGCGTTGGGCACGCTGTCCTCCTTGGCGTTCTCTATCGCCGTCCGCAGCGTGGGGTTGGTGGCGGGATCCCCCCCGCTCGCCCGCGCCGCGATCTCCACGAGCCGCGCGTGGCGCGTGAACACCTTCCCGCGCTTGGCGTCCTGCGCGGTTTTCTTGACCCGGATGTTGGCCCATTTGGAATGTCCTGACATACGAATGAAAAATGATAAATGTGAAATGCAAAATGGAATACTACTCCAGACTACCCTCAACGGGATCATTTTGCATTTTGCATTTCAAATTTTCAATTACTTTCGATACGCCAACATCGCCATGAATCGCGCGCGTTCCACCGCCGATTTGAGCATCTTCTGGTGCTTGAGGCAAACGCCCGTGTAGTAGCGCTTGCGGATGTTCCCGAAGTAATCGATGTAGGGCTTGAGGACGGGATAATCCTTGTAATCGATGTACGCGGTGCCGTGCTCGCAGAAGGGGCACTTCTTCATGCGGGGATCGGGGCGGCGCTGCTGCTGGGTCTGCTTATGGAAGGCCATGGGGGGGTCGAGGGAACGGGGAACTAGATGTCGAGGGTGTCGTCGGAAATGAGCTTGTCGATCTGCTCGGTAATGGCCTCCTCTTCCAAGGGACGCTCGGCGGGCTTCACCGTCTTCTTGCGCTCGGCGGTGGCCTTGGCCTTCATCTTCGCCTTGCGCGCGATCTGCTCCTGCACCTTCTCCTCGCGGGCGGAGGCGCGCTGCTCCTCCACCGTCTTGCGATCCTTGAGCCACGCTTCATAGGCTTCGCTGAACTTCACCACTTGGTAGTGCTTGGGCGGCTTGACCGTGATGTGGCGGAGCACGCCCTTGGTGATGCGCAAAGCGTTATCCACCTCCTTCACCTTGGCGGGATCCATCTCGTAGTAGTACACCGTGAAGTTCCCCTCCTTGAACCCGCCGACGGCATACGCCAGGCCGCGTCGGCCCCAGGCGTCCTTGGCAACCAGCTTTGCGCCGACTTCCTCAAAGTGACCTTCCACCTCCTTGATGAGCTGCTGCTCCTCCTTTTGGGTGAGGGGATACGGATAAAGGACGCACCATTCGTAGATGCGCGTGTCTTCCGATGTGGGGACCAGTTGTGGCATGGCTGACTCGTGGGTAAACCCGGTCCCAGAAACGGGAGCGGGGAATCAGGACGGAAGTAGTTTACAGAATGAGGGAGTTGTTGCAAGAAGAAATAGTATTGGCTTGCGCCCTGTACTTCTGTCGCACCGCACGAACGTAGAGCTCTTTCAAGCTTCCACAATGCAATCGTTGCTTCAAATTCTGCACATGAATTGACGCAGTTGAGTAGCTAATGCCGAGTTGACCCGCAATATGCTTCAGTTCTATTCCTTCACCCAATGCCTGGAATATTTGGAGCAAGCGGGGGGAGAGAGTCTGCAGCGGAACATCATCCTGCCCCTCAGCTCCCACTTCTTCACTGTTGATAGAACCTGCACCTCCTCCTTCCAAGGAAACAGCTGCATCGCACTGCTGCCTCACAGCCAGCATGAACACCTTGTGACTATCCAAGATGCCGAGCTTTGCTCTGATGTGATCTTGATGGCTTTGCACGGTTTTCACGCTCAACCTGAGTAAGCCGGCCATTTCCCGCACTGTTTTCCCCTCCCCCAATGCTTGGAATACTTGGAGCTCGCGCGTGGTGAGTATCTTGTTCACTTTCTGTTCCCACTGCTCGGTAGTAGTGCGTGCTAGACCCATGGAAAAGGAAGGAATGGATGGGAAGAACTTCTTATTCCTGCAACAAGAGAAAGCATCCTAAGCCTATTCATCCCAAACCTCCAACAGAATTGCTGGAGGTTGAGAGGAGAAAGCGGGAGGCTCTCTCCACGGCTCTTTTAGACCAGATCTTTCTTCGCCCCTACAATCGTCCGCACACGCTCGGCGAGGAAGTAGGCATCAAACGGCTTCCTGAACGTTTCATGGACCGTTCGCCGATCGAAGCTCGACGGGGTATCATCGGGCAGCACGGCGATCACGATCACTCCGGAGTAGTCAGAGTGTCCCCGGATGTTTTTGCAGATAAGCGCCGCTTCGATATTCCCGATGGAGAAATCGACGACGATGCAATCTGGAAGGAAGCTGTTCACATGAGTGCCCACCTCGAAGTTATTTGCCACCACGGCAACCTTGAACGACTGCTCCGGTGTCATCTCACGCTGGAGATTCCCAATGAGAACCTCGTCTTGCGAAACGATGAGCACCTTGGCCATTGTCTCATCTTCGAGATCGTCGAAGGGCATGTTGTTCTCCTTCAGGAACCGGATCAAGTTCGCGCGCGGGATGCGCCGGTCCTGAGACCCGGGAATCCGGTATCCCTTGAGCCGACCCGAGTCGAACCATCTGCACACTACCTGAGGGCTGACCTTGCAGATCTTGGCTGCTTGGCCTGTTGTGAAGACCTTCATGTTCTGTCTCCTATACTAGAGTCTTCGAAAGAAACAGCGGGATGCTGCCAATAATGGAAAAGAGCGCGGAGCTACGCTACTCCCGGCTTCCTGTGAGTCAATGGATCTTAACATACTCATTTCGGCATTTTCCCCATCCACGCGCCGATGCCCGCCAATTTCCACGCTTTCTCCTCAAAGGTGTAGCGCAGTTCGAAGAGGAGGGCTTTCTTGTTCTCCATGGGGTAGTACCCTTGCGCCATCAGTGCGTTATCGGCATCCAAGGAGGGACGTGCGCTGAGCCGGGGGTACTCCTTTTCCACCGCGACGAGGTTGAGCCCCTTGGTGTTGAGCAGTTCCAGCGAAGAGTTCTGCAGGTCTTCCGGCGTCACCTCCTCCCGCCAGAGGGAAGAACCCTGCGCATGGAGCGCCGTGAAATCCTTCTTCTGCAACGCCTGCGCCAGCGTGACCATGGTCCCCCGCACCAGTTCCAGCGTCTCCGCTTCCGGGAGGAGGGATGCCGCCTCCGCGGTGTTGAACCTTACCTTGGAAATCTTCCAAGCGCCGCTCTCGGTTTGGAACGTAAGGCGTGCGGGGACGGTTTCGCCGGCCAGAGTGACCGTGCCGCCGATGGCGGCGGTGAAGGGAGAGAGGCCGAAGCCCCGCGGCTTCCATTGCGCCTTTTCGTATGAGGGGAAGGGAAAGTCCCGGGAGAACTTGAGGAACGTCTCCAGCGACGTCTCGGCTCGGAAGGCGCCGGCCGTGGTTCCGTACGCTTCCTCCACCCGCCCCTCTTTGAGGGAGAGAAGGAACGTCTCCGCCTCCTTCGTGAGCGACGCCGTGATCACGGATGCGGCGCCGATGGCGGCCACGGGGACCGAAAGGAGGAGGAGCAGGAGCACCATCCTCCGCTTGCGCCGCTTGGAAATGGAGAATTGGGAAGGCATGAACGGGGGCGGATTCTACACCATGAATCGCTTTCGATTCGCTTGACCCCCCTTCACGTACGAGTACAATCATTTGGCTTTGCTTCTTTGAGAGCGTTATCCGAACACTTTCAGAGGCTAGCTTTTTCAGCTCCTTCACCCATCGGCCCGCAAGAACAGCCCCGCGGGCGGATGACAAAGGTGGAGAGCCTTCTTCTATGCTCCTTCACCCTTCGACAAGCTCAGGGTGAATGGCACCAGCTCATTCACAGCATCGTGTAGTAGAGAAAGTCCCAGTTCATCTTCCTTTATCGGAAGCATGAACAATATTCCTTTTTTGAGTACTATATCGGCGATCACCCGATACAAAATAATGTGATCATCCAGTGATCATTTGATCACTAGGGTCTTTATGAAGAGTTTGATCCTAGCTCAGAGTGAACGCTGGCGGTGCGCCTAACACATGCAAGTCGAACGCTCTACGGTAGCAATATCGTAGAGAGTGGCGAACGGCTGCGTAACACGTTGGTACCTGCCCCGGACTCAGGGATAACCCCGCGAAAGCGGGGCTAATACCGGATGGTCCCGCAAGGGTAAAGCTTTTGCGGTCCGGGAGGGGCCTGCGGCCTATCAGCTTGTTGGTAAGGTAACGGCTTACCAAGGCTATGACGGGTAGCTGGTCTGAGAGGACGACCAGCCAGAATGGAACTGAGACACGGTCCATACTCCTACGGGAGGCAGCAGTGAGGAATCTTCCGCA
>Ga0172379_10000449_pt1 | contig 103952 bp, 86 predicted proteins | sample GrowelOW334metaG_FD_119756 | JGI IMG/M metagenome (GOLD analysis project Ga0172379, IMG submission 119756) | Groundwater microbial communities from an aquifer near a municipal landfill in Southern Ontario, Canada - Groundwater well OW334 metaG | ecosystem: Environmental > Aquatic > Deep...
ATTTAAAATTATCAAAAAAACTACCGTTAAAGAACTAAACTTCAAAAAAACTTTTATTTTATTAAAAAAAATGTCTGATGATAGGTAGAATAACATTACTAAACAGGCCAGCCCTGCCAAGACTAATCCTCCCCATAAAGGAATTCCTGCTCCACCATTTAAAACAAAGAGTGTAACAGATAGTAAAAATGAATTATCGAGAACAGATTTTCTCTTATAAATCACATTAATTATAGTTAAAATTACAATAGGTAATGCCGAGACGATCGAAAATTTTGTAAACTCAGAAATAAACCATCCCTGCAGCAGATAGTGATTCATCATATAGAATAAACTGCCGGATAGGCGAATAATCCAATCCTCTTTTTTTGGATGAAGGGAACGAAGCAGGATGTACATTGTTAGCCCTGGCAAAAGAAACCAGAACATAAAAACTAATTTTTGAGAAGCAATAAGTGGAAAACCAAAGGACACAGGTAGCGCTTCTAAACCATGGATAAAAAAACCATTAATTAAATCGGTAGTATTCGAGCCAAACGATCCCATTCTATCTGACCACGTAAATAATCTATCTTGAAAGAAATCAACTGGGGCTAATGGATATCCCATATCATGACCCAAAGCCATTGATCCATCTGGATACCAAAAAAGCGGTATAAAACTTATGCAAAATATGAGAATTATTTCTAATAAACAGATGTTAAACCTTGGAAACTTTAGCATAAATCATTAACGTAAATCATAAATATTTACTCTTAAGTTTACACGAAAATAATGTAAAGAGTAAGCTCTGGTTAGGATCGTCACCATTGCAGTATCTTTTGCACGAGCGACTCTACATCTAACCCATCAAGTTTTCTTAAATATTTTTGGGACCCAGCTACATTATGATATTTATCATCAACTCCCAAAATTAATTGGGGTCGTAAATATTCCTGGCTTGAGACATTAATTTCCGCAATAGCGCTTCCCAAACCTCCAATCACACTGTGTTCTTCAATCGTAATAATTTTAGGGTGGTTTTTAATAACTTCCTTTATCTTTTCTTTGTCAATCGGTTTAATAGTATGAATATGAATAAGACTTGCATCAATCCCTGCACTTTCCAACTTCTCTGCCACTTCTATTGATGCCTCTAACATATTACCGGTCGTAAATATAGCTAAGTCTTTCCCCTTCCTAACCTCCACAGCCTTACCTAAAGAAAAACCACCGATATACTCATAAGACAAAATCGGTTCCCCTCTTTTACCTAAACGTAAATAAACTGGTCCTTTAATCTTTAGCATCTCAATCGTAGCCTGATAAGCCTCTAGCGGATCACCGGGGCAAAGCACTGTCATATTTGCAGTGACCTCATGGCAGAGATATCTTCTATCGCACAATGCGATTGACCATTTAGAGAATACCCATAGCCGCCACCAACCCCCACTATTTTTACGTTAAGGTTTGGATAACAAACATCATTCCTTATTTGCTCAAATGCGCGAAAAGCAACAAAAGGGGCAATAGAATAGCAAATACTTGTAAGTCCTAATTGAGCCATCCCCGCAGCCATTCCTACCATGTTAGATTCTGAAATACCAGCATTGGTAAAACGATCTGGAAATTTTTCTATATATTCTTCAAAAACCTCAAAGCCTAAATCCCCAGTCAGCAGATGAACGTCACTCATTTTTTTATTAAAATTCACCAACGCTTTTGTAAAAGCTAACCTCATATATTATTAATTCCATTCTTTTTAGTAGATAAATTCCTAGATGCAGTAGGGATTAATATAACATTTTCTTTACCCACTAAACCATTTTTTAACTTAGCTTTTTCTTTTTGTTCTAACGGTTTCTTAATCTCCTTTAAAGCTAGGTTCATATGGTGGGGCTTTGGGTCATAATAATGCCACCTAAAATCTCCTTCCATAAACGAAACGCCTTTACCAATTATAGTATTGGCAATAATAATACTTGGTTGGAGGTTTTGAGGTAGAGTATCAAAAGTATCCACTATCTCGTTAACATTGTGACCATTTATAACAGAGGTATTAAAATTAAATGCCCGCCACTTATCCTCCAGTGGCTCCATATTTAGTATCTCTTCTGTTTTGCCTAATCCTTGACTACCATTATAATCAAGCACTACTATTAAGTTATCTAGATGATGATGTCCAGCAAATAGGGCAGCTTCCCAAACTACCCCCTCGTTAATTTCTCCATCTGAAACAATAGCATAAACTTTAAACGATTTTTTCATCAATTTAGCAGCATAGGCCATCCCCACAGCTACGGATAATCCATGCCCCAAAGACCCAGTTCCCCAATCAATACCTGGCAAATCGTTAAATTCGGGATGAACCATAAGTTTTCCGCCATCCTTACAAAAGGTATCGAGCACGTCTCTGGAGAAAAAACCTCTGTGGTGTAAAACTGTAAATAAACCTGCTGCAGCATGACCTTTACTTAAAATTAACCTATCTCTATCTGCCCAAAAAGGATCTGAAGGATGAATGTTCAAAACATGGAAATAAAGTACTGTTAATAGATCTATTATCGAGAGTGATGACCCAACATGGCCGATTTGGGCATTATGCGAAATAGTTAGCATATCGCGGCGAGCCAGTTGGCAAATTTTTTCAATTTTAGTATTCGATATTGGCATAATTATTATCTATATAGCTGATTATTTAGCTTAAACCATCCAATTGTTTCTAGTAACCCCTCGCTTAAAGACCTACTTGGCTGCCATTTGAGAACATCTTTTGAGAGATTACCATTACCAACCCAAAAACTAGTATCCCAAGGTCGGGCTGGGTAATTACCGACAGAGACTTCAGATTTAGACTTAGCCAACCTGACAACCATTCTAGCTATTTTCTCAATCGAGGTTTGTTTCCCCGAGCAGATGTTAAAGGTTCTTTGATCAAATTTACTTAATTTAGTACACATTAAGTAAGCATCAACCAAATCCTCCACATAAACAAAATCTCTGGTTTGATTATTGCCTACCACACTAATGGGCTGATTTTCTAAAGCTTTTATAATAACAGTGGGAATTAGCCTCCCGGGTTCCTCATAAGGACCAAAAATAGAAAATAGCCGAATCGTCACAATTGGCTTATTCTCTATTAATCCATGGGTATTGCAAATTAAAGTTGCCGCCCCTTTTGTGGCGGAATAGTAACTATTGGGTTCCAATAAGTCGCTCTCTTTCATGGAACAAGTTTTGTATCCATACTCGGAAGACGACCCAGTGTTAACAAACAGCTGGTAGTTAATATCCTGCAGCGCCAATAGTAAGTTTGTGGTTCCTACTATGTTAGTTTGCACTGCCATCTCTAAAGAATTTTGTTTTGAATATGCACCATAGACAGCTAGATGAAAAATTATATCTGGCTTAACTTTATTAAGATGTTTTTTCAACTCTTCCCCATTCGTTAAGTCGATAGGGATTACTTTAACTTTTTTCAGTAAGTCTTTTATTCTCCAGGTGTTAGACGATTCTCTTAATGTGATAAAAACTTTTGCTTGAGGACAATCATTAACTATTCGGCGCAACAGCATAGATCCTACAAACCCCCCAGCGCCTGTAATTAATATTTTTTTGCCACTTAAATTCGCTATTTTAATGCTCATTATTTAATGAAGTTAATGGCAGAAATTTTGAAAAAACTATCATCTACTTGATAGTTCACTACATTACATTAAACAAAAAATAATATCAACAGCTAGCAAATAAAATGATATAAAAGGATATAAAAAGATATCTTCAGCAATAACCTAGCGGTCTTCTTTTGGCCAAAAATCTCTTAGCATTTTTTGAACTAGTGGGTTCATTCTTGCAATGTTTTGCTGCCTGGTTACGGGTAAATTATCGGGTTTAAAGTAAAGTCCATAAGCTAAGTCAAAGGGGCGAATATGAGAAAAGCGAGTCTTACATACAAAATTAGGTATCAGGCGAGCAGCAATCTTTTCTCTCACTAGCGCAAGCTTGGTAATATAGGGTAATCTGTTTGCTAAATTTCTCCACCGCAGTATATCCTTGGAGACTTCTTTTAATAATCCTGACTTTTCCAATATATCATTGATATTTTCTCCTTGTGGATGAAGCATGACATCCATACCCTCCATAGCCTCTGGCTCTTGTTGGCAAGCTACTCGCAAAAATTCGGCCTGCACTATTGGATCATCATCGTACCATCTACACCTATCTAACTTCTTGCCTTCTTTCTCAGCTAATTTGCCCATAAATTTATATCTGAGATCCCAAATAGGTCTTGCTATTTGCCCTAACTCAGTTTCATTTTCATCCACTATAGTCTGAAGCGGACGATCGAGCGGAGAGCTTAGTCGTCCCAGATTCAATAAAGGTATATCAAGATCTACTAATCCTTTATGCTGCTTATACGCCTGCTCAGCCTGATCAGTAATGTACAAGCTACTATATCTCAGTTGGTTATCAGTCCCGACAACACATGCTCGCAGAAAATACCAGCTAGCTGTATCGCACATTGGTTGTCTTGTAAGCCATTGAACAATCCAATCACCACAATCGCTTCTCTCACCCAAAATCATGTTACAATCTCTTCCTGTTCTAAATTTATCTTCCCCATCCGAGCAAAGTTCAGACAATCGCCTTAATCTTTTAGCAGATACCTGTGTACGCCCAAGGGTTGTAGAATTAGTGTTATCCTCTCCAAAAAGATGAGTTGTTTCTGCAATAGATTCTGAATATTTTAATATTTTGTTTTCTTGTGACTCAGCCATGCAACGAATTATATCCCATAGAAATTAGAATATCAATCCTTAGAGGTTTTCTTGAGGCAATTGTAGCTTAAGACGGATATCACCAGATATATCCTTAACTGTATGCTTTTGTTGATCCCAATAGAAACTATGCACAGAGGTTAAGGGGATACTTTCATCATTCTTTAAAGCTTCTAATAATTTATTGTAGCTCATAAAGTAACCAAACTTTTGCCCATTATAGCTCTTTATCCCTTCATAAGAAGAATCCCAAAAGTCGACATCTGTCAAAACACCGGTTGGTATCTTTCCTGAATCATAAAGCCATACGGCAAGCGTTTGCCCAAATCCAGATTGGAACTCATAAAAACCAGTATTGTCGGAATAGAAGTAAAAAATATTCGTTTGCGACAGCTTTGGACGAATAGCTGAAATACTTTGCAAAATACCATGTCTATACTGACCAACAAGAATATCACTCTGTAAAGAAGTATGCACCCGAGAAATATTATATATGACTAACGGAGTAAAAAGTAAGGTCATGATTCCCAGTTTTAGTTTATGATTTAGTTTAGAGAAAAGAGAATAAAAAACTACAACCATAAGTATACTTGCAAATAATGCAGGATAAACATAGTAGCGACGCTCTAAAATAGCAGCTTGATTTTGGAAAAAGATAAATGGCAATGTTGAAATAAAGAAACAAAGTAAGCTCCATATTATCTGACCTTTGAACTCTCTCTTTGCTATCGCAGCTGCCAGCAAAACAAAAAGGAGAAAATAAAAAGAAGTAAGGAGAGAAACAACATCTGCAATAATACTTTCAACGACAAATCCATTGGTGCTTTCAGAATAATGAATCTTATTAGCGTCATTAAATAATTGATATAATTTTGTTTGACCAATAAAGACCTGTGATAATGAGCGTGCGGGAAGAAGAAAGGTGTTATATATCACATTATCTACTGTCGGTGAGTACATTGTTGTTTTTAACAATGCATTTTGAGGATGGTAAAAAACACGAGGTATTAAAAAAATAAGGATAATAGGAATTAATAAGATAGGCATTTTTTTTATCAATGCTTGCTTGCTCCTTTTAATCTTCGAGAAAAATAAAAAGTACAGTGGAAAAATCACAATATAAAAAATTCCCGTTTCTTTAAAAGAAAGCGATACCGTCACAAAAAACAGTGACAAATAAAGCAGCGTACTTTTGAATTCTTCAACAAATTTAATAAAAATATAGAAAGATATAAGAAAAAATAAAAATGAGAGCTGAGAAGGGACAACCGTGCTAACCCAAGTAATCGCCTGATCAGACAGGCTGTTTGTCAACCATAAAATAGCAACTAAGGTGGACACAAGATATGATCTTGTTATCTTTTGCACAACTATATTAACCCATACAGCGTTTATTAACCCGATAGCCAAAGACATTACCCCATACAGCCCAAACTTCAAACCCAGCAGATTAAAAACAAGATAATTTACGATTGAAGTAAGAGGAACTAATCTAACTGTCTGACTGTTTGATGGAATCATATCTGCAAAAAGTCTTATTAACCCTCCACTTTCACTGCGGCTAATTGCTCCTCCTAAACCTAACCACTCGTCTTGCTGAAAAAAAATGTCTTTAATATTCCCAAAGGTAATGACTGAGACAACAATGATAATAAAGATGGAAATATTAACCGAACGATTTTTAAAAAATGTCATAAATAATCCTTTATTTTTTCCTTAATTTCGCCAAATACGATCTTTGGTAATTGATTTGCATCAACTATATAAAAGTTAACCTTATTTGATAATCTATCATATATTTTTTCCTGCTCTTTATAGTAACTTGAGGGAAACTCTTTTTCGCGTCTTAAGACAATTTCAGATTTAGCTTTAAGCATGAATGCAATATCTGGTTTAGGTAGTAATTTAGTAAAAATATTAAAAGCCCAATCGGGTAAATATCCATAATAGAGCAGATTTGCCCAAATATCTGTGTAAAATCTGTCTGCAATAACCACATCATATTTCCCCCTTGAAGGAATGATTTTAAAAATGTAGCCTAGCCAAATATCAACAAATGCCAGAATAAACCAAAACTTAGGAAGTAATCTATTATTTCTCTTAACCGGCCCCTCTGATAAACTACCAGTGGTAGAACGTAAAACCTTTATCAATGGTTTGAGTAAAAAGTACCCGAACATAGCCTGAGTTACTTTAACCCTTTTCCCTTTTTTTTCTAGATATTGCAACAAAAGTTTCACCTGGGTACTTTTCCCCACACCGTCAAAACCAGATAGTGAGATTAAAGATCCTGTTTTTCTCATTTTGATTTAGCTATTAAATAATATTCTAAGATCCCTTTGTCTTTTTTCATATCATCTTGCGCTAATTTCTTATACATCTTAAATAAAGGTAGTTTCTGAGGTAAGGCTGATTTAAAAATATGTTTAAAAAACATTTGGGTAAGATAATATGATATATAGATCATTCCTCCTAAGGACCAAATATCTAGTATTTTGAAGCCAGATTCTTCTAGTAATTTCTTCAAAGTTCTTTTTCCATAATGCCTGTGCCCCGATAAAAAATAAGCAGGATCAGTAACTTTTGATAGTAATTTATCAGAAGGGGTACTCATCATCAAAATCCCATCCTTCTTTAATACTCTTTTTATTTCACTTAAACATGCTTCCTCCTCTCCTGTCGGTACATGTTCTAAAACATCAAAAAGTACAACTAAATCAAATTTCCCCTTAGGAAAGGGTATATTTGGCAAAGCTCCAACTGCCCAATTCGCCTTAGAATGGCATTTTTTTGCCGTTCTAACTGCATTAGGTTCACAATCTAGCCCAAAATAGTGCAACGGTTTATTCTGAAAAGCGCCATATAATTGACCCGACCAACAACCTATATCTAAAATACTACTATTTTTTTTCACATATCTTTCGACTAAATTAGCATTATAAATATGCCCCATAGAAGACTCGATGTCATAGTCTAAATTAACTTGTCTACTCATAGTAACCTTCCTGTTCTTTTTTATTCATATGGTAACTGTTTGTTTAGCAAAAATCGTAAACGGAAGAAAAGGTAATAAAGCAGACTTATTACATCTATTTTAAAGTCAAATATAAACTTCTCCCAATAGGAATAGATAATTAAATTAAAGGGCAAAAATACAGGATAATCCTTTCTATTTTGAGATTTTTTAAACCAACTTTTAAACTTTTCAAATGAATTTCCCCAACCAAACCTTAAAGCTTGATCACCAAATATTTGATTATCAAATATATCTTTACTCATTCTTTTTATATAAGAAAATTCATTTTCATTAAGATATGTTTTCTCAAATATAATGTTTACTAAAACAATAAAGGCATCTATGTCTGTTTTTGGTAAATTAATATTTATACCCTCGATTTTTGTAGGCTGAAGATTATCCCAAATTAACTTTAAATCAAAATATTTTGATTTTCTCCAAGTAAATGCCTGGTGAAGATCAATTTTAATTCTTCTAGGTTTTACTAAATTAATTTGCATGCCTTTAATCCGCCCCCCTAAAGCCTGATCATGAGAAAAAGATTTATAGCCCTCTTTATTAAAAACATTAATAGTTTTTAAAAAATCGGTTCCGGTAATTAAAAGGTCAATATCTGAAGGTAGCGACTTCTTAAAAGAATCAAATCTTGTTATGGCAAATCTAATTTTATACTCGGAGCAAGCGTCAGAAATGTCTGTCAAGGTATTTTTAAAAATTTTCATTTTTTCTCCTCATAAACAACCATCCCTCGTTTGTCTGCTCAACTACATCAAAACGGCTCATTATATAAGCATCAAGCTGAGGGTAATAACTTTTTAATAATTTTTTTTTGCTTTGCGGTCCATTAACAGGATCATATATTACCACATTAATTTTTAAATATTCCAATTGTTTAATAAACTGGTTTTCGTCGGGCAAAAAACCCACAAATACATTATCAACATACGTTTGGCTTGGCCTGTCCATCAAAAAATAAAGACCAGCCATATAGGGAAGAGCCAGAAATGGTTCGTTCATCTTAGTATGCGTCTTGATAAAATCAACTGCCAATCCTATTGTTTGTGCTGAAACTAAAGTAGAATTAGCTGGATAATATGAATTAAGTAGCAGGACATTCTCTCCCACTACTAACTTAGTATCATTAAACCTAACCCACCAAAATGATTGCACCAAATTTGAGACCAAAATAATAATCGGAATTAAAAAAAAAGCATATCTAACCCAGACAAAATCCTTTCTTATTTTCCTTGTTTCTGATAATAAAAAGGACCCAAGAAACAAAAATGGAATTCCTCCTTTAACGAGATGACCTAAATCTGCCCGCCCGAACATATAGGGAGAAATAAACAATCCCACAAAGAACATTAAACCAAGTTCTTTATGATACCTCCATATAAATGACCAATTTCTAAGGAAGTAGCCTCCAAAAACTAAATATGTTAAGAGAATTATATTCGCAAACCAAGCAGAGTAAGCATTCATTAAATTAGCAGGGGATAAGTTTTGTGGAACCATCTCAAACAATGCAGGAAATTGTAGCGAATATGCATGTGTTACACCTAGAGCATTTATAAAGAAGGCTTTAGAAAAAAGCGCTATCAAATCATAATTAGCTAACCAAAATATTAAGCTTAACATTACTAACACAAAACCTACCCAAAACAAAGACTGTGTTTTTAAAAAAAATATAATCTTACCATGGCGAATTGAAGTTAAAGTGTAACAGATCATTCCTACAAAAATACCTACTAAAAAACCACCTGCATAATCAAGCCTAACCAGAGATCCAACTCCTAATAATAATCCTGCTAATATCTTCCATCGAAAACTCTTTTTATCTAAAGAATATATAAACAGTAAAAAACCTCCAAAAATAAAACTGCAATAATAAATTCGTTCAATATTCAAATCCATAAAAATAATTAGTACCGCCGGAATTAAAGCGTAAAAGGTTCTTAGACTTTTTCTAGCAATCAGAAAGAAAATTACAGGAAGGACGCTAAACACCATACTACTTAATAGCCTGGGAGAAAAGATAGACACTCCAAACATTTTAAAGGAAATCGCTGCCCAATAATTATCTAAGGGTGGGAGCAAGGTATAAAAATCACGGTATGGTAAATCCCCATTAAGAATCCTTAAACCATTGTGAAGATTCTCTCCTTCATCTAATAATCCAAAACCCAAACGAGAAAAATAGATAGTTTTGATTAACGCCAGCAAGAATAAAGCGATCGCGATAAAGTATGTTTTTTGAAAAGCTGTAAATTTTAAATTTTTAATCCTCATTTTATTTTCTTAAATAGGTTTTTGCCCCCAAGCCTCTAGCTCTCCTGTGTACATTCTTAGGTGCAGATTACTCACGAGTGTTTTCTTCTTTGCTAAATTTAGAAGTAAGCTAAAAAAATTAGGACAATAATAACGCATACGATCTAAAATATAACCAACGCTCATTACATGACTGGCTCTCTTAGCTTCCACATTAATGAACCCAGCTCGCGCCAAACTGTTCTTAATAGTTTTCTGAGAAAAATATACTAGATGTTCCGATGGTTTATAATGATACCAAAGACTTCCCATAATTTTTGACCATATACCACCAATGTCAGGGGTAATAATAAAAACTACCCCACCAGGTTTAAGCGTTTTATAAACCTCTTCTATCTGCAATAAAGGATCAGCCGTATGCTCGATTACATCTTGTATCATGACAACATCAAATTTGTTTTTTGGAAAGTTTACTTCTAATATCGTTCCTTTGCTTACTTTTAACCCTCTCTTCCTAGCAAACTTACACGCATAATCTGAAACCTCTAGTCCTTCAACTTTACTCCATCCTAATTTTTGAGCTTCTATTAAACAATCACCCAAAGCACAACCTATATCCAATAAAACTTTTTTTCCTCCAATTTTTTCTTTAATTCTATTAAGTCGATCATAAAATGTCTTCCTGTTAACAACCATGCCCTCAAAATAATTTGAGTATCCACCCTTAGGATTATCGTTGATAAAATAACTCTCATTATATTGTTCTTTAATATCCCCTACAGGGTATTGATCCCATACCATTTCACAAATTATACACTTGTAAAGTTTATATCCTCTCATGGCCCAAAAACTCATATAATTATTCCCTTTACAAATTGGACATATAATTTTTTTCTTAACTTTCATATAGTTGTGTTAGTTCAAAAACTTTAATAATGCTCTTCCTCGATAATGAGTTAGGAAAGTGAAAACAATTACATCTGTAACAAGCACGTTCACAAGAGGCTCATAAAAAGCAGCTAAATCCTTATATTTCAAGAACTTATAAACACCCACCGCAACAGAAGGAATTATAAGATTAGCATAAACAATCCAAATGATTATTTTTAATAAATCTTTAGGAGTTTTTAGATCAAACCAGGTATATAAGTTATTCTCTACATGTTTAAAATATACTTTTGTTAAATTATATTTTCTCTTTTTAATAAGCTGCACGAGCGAGGATGCATGATGATGATATAGGCCTGCATCTGGAACATAAGCAAATTTATTCAGCCCATTTTTCACTAAAAGCACTAAAAAATCTAATTCCAAAAACATTTTATAGCCGGAAATAATCTTTTGGATTTCTTTTCTCCTATAAAGACAGCGACCTGCAGGTGGGATTATATCCAGCTTATAAGCACATACCCAATAATTATCTCTTTTTTCTTCAACAACTTTATCAATGCTAGGAGAAAAATATTGATATATTGAGTCACGTTGCAAAGGATCAAACGAAAGATATCTTTCTATGGGTGAATCTGTTTTTCTTGCTCCTTCAAAAGTAAATGACCCTACTATATCTTTATTATCCAATAAAGGCATTAGCATCTTTTGAAACCATCCATCTCCAATAAGCTCATTATCTGCATCTAAATACATAAAAAAATCCCCTTTGGCCTTTTTAAAACCAATCATCTTTCCTACCTCTCCATGCTTGTAGCCGTTCCTTAAAATCTTTACTGGATATTTTTTAACGATATCTACTGTCTTATCATTGGAATCATCATCAATGATAATGATCTCTAATTTATCTTTGGGGTAATTCTGCTTTATTATCGAATCTAAACAGTTTCCGATATTTTTTTCTTCGTTGTAAGTTGGAATGACAATTGAAATAGTTGGAAAAGATTTCATACTATCGCTCCATTTCCTTCAAAAAAACTAGCCCTTTAATGAACTGTATGCTATAAGCAAAATGGTTATAAAACACGGCAAAAGGTAATATTATATTTATAATAAGTGATGACTTCCTAAAGCCTTCGATAAAAATAACCATATATACTAATATAAATAGGTATACAAAAGGTGTTACTAATTGAAGATCAATAATTGCCAAAATCAAAAATATAATGGATGACACCAAAAGTATCGCCGGACCAAAATAACTTACCCTTAATGATGTTTGGGAATGAGCTTTTACAAAATATCCTCTATGTAAACCTACATTTCCTACCTGTCTACCATATTCAAAGGGAAATCTCCTTCGGTGATGAAATACAATAATATCTGGATAATAAAATATTTTTTCTCCGGCGTTAATTAATTTAATACAAATAGCGGTATCTTCTCCTCCATAATACTTTGTACCAAACCCACCAACCTTAATCAGTACATCTCTTTTAACAATCATATTGTAAGCAGGATAATCATCAACGAATCGAGGTGATTCCTGCACAAAACGGTATCTATATGGACCACTACCAAACCAGGAAGAAAGAATTGCTCCGGTTATTTTCTGCCAAAAATTATCGCCAGGAGGAGTCAGTCCTGGGCCACACACAGAAGCAACTTTATTTTTCTGTAAAATATTAACGGCATTTTTTAGCCATTTATTATCAGGGTAAGAATCATCATCTAAGAAGGCTATGATTTCACCTTTAGCTTTTACAATTCCTATATCTCTTTTTTCAGCAGGACCAGTTCTCAGTTCACCCGTCTCAAGAACCCTAATCTTTTTATCTTTGCATTTCAACCTAACCCCTTTATCAACACCAATTAAAATTTCATAATCCGAGTAGTCAAGCTGCAAACATTTCTCCACCGCCTCATGGAAATATTCAGTTTCTTTATACAAAGGGATAATTATGGAAACTTTTGGATATTTTTTCATTATTTGCCTACCTCCACTTTCTCAGGAATATCAGTTAAAACAGAGTGGTTTGCTTCAACCTCTAATACATCAAAACCTGCCTTAGCAGTATCATCCCAGCTTAATGATTTAGCATAAGCCTGAGACGATTTTGATAATTGCTGATACTCTTTATCAGCAGACAACAACTTAATAGCTGCATCGGCTAAAGACTTGGGAGAGCCAGCTTTAACCACTACTCCATTTCTATTATTCTTAGTTACATCCCTTAACCCCGGGACATTATAAACAATAGCTGGTGTACCTACTAAATTGGCTTCAGGGACTATTAAACCCCACCCTTCCCTCACAGATGGCACCAAAATTAAGTGAGACTGGGAAAGTAAATTAAACTTTTCTTCCTCACCTACAAACCCCTTAAATAAAATTTGCTTTTCTAAGCCTAATTTCTTTACCATTTCATGTAGGAAGCTTTCATATTCTAGAACACCTCTTCCCACAACCAATAATCTAGCTTTAGGAAACTTCTTCTGAATAAAAGAAAAGGCTTTAATGGCATCTGGTACACCCTTAGATTTAGCTAACCTACCTAAAAAAATTAGGGTTGGTGTTTTATTTTTAGATGGTAATTTATCTGGCAAAGAATAAGTAAAACCCATTGGAAGTATGGTGATGTTTTTAGATTTAATACCATTAGCTACCAAATCACCTTTAGTAGAATCAGAAATAGTTAAAAATTTCACATCTCTATATAGAAAAAGATAGATCTTTTCCATCATCTTACCAATTATATTAAGAGGGAAAGGATACATTTGATCCCAAATTTCTTTTGCCACTTCACAAGCCAAACATATAACTGGAGTTTTTGAGTAAAGCTTGGAGAAAAATGGTATACCATGAACCTCATCAACTATTACATCAAAGCCATCAAACCTTCCTGTAATAATCCTTAAAAAGGCCTTAATATGTACATTGTACCAACCCCCAGCTCTCAGATAAGTTATACCATCAATAACTTCAGATGATTTAGCCCCAGGAAAAGAGGCACTAAAATGAGTAACTTCATGACCACAGTCAGCCCATCTTTTGGCCATCTCATGAGAAAGCAATTCAGCTCCTCCTCCATATGGATGTTTAATATCGCGCCAGGAAAGTATTAATATTTTCATGTTTTACTATTGTACCAACTCCTGTGTATTCTAGCCAAAAATTCCTTAATTAACCAGAAAGATAATATATACATTGCTGGCATAACAGGTAAAAGATAACGTGGCACAACCGCACCCACCAATAATAGGAAAAAGTAAGCAACCAACCAAATCACTACTACCCCAATCTCACTGGTTAAACCTTTCGAGATTTTCTGTCTACAAACTATTGCCGCAGTAATCAAAGAAAAAGCAGTGATTAATGGCCAGGTCCATTGCCAATCAACGGATTGTTTTATTACACCTTCCCATGGCACATGCCATCTATTAAAAAAAAGTAAATCCCATACAGCTACAGGATCCATGTGTATCTTGGCTCTATGAAATTCAAAAATATACTTTTGGACACCAAAAAATCTTCTTAAAGAATCACCCTGTAAAAAGGAAGGCAAATAGACTAAAAGCATACTAAATATTATTAAGGGAGAAGTAACTAAAAACCGAAGTAGCCCTTTAATATTTTTAGCAAAAATTTTATGGATCAACCAAATAACATAAATAACCACACCAGTTACCCAAAACTTTACAGACATTACAAACCCTAGCATTAACATAGCCACCAGCAAAGCCCTAGGCTTTTTTAATGAAAGAATGTAAAAAATAAAACTTAAAAGTATAAAAAATAACTGGATGTTATCTAAAAGTGGAGCATAAAGCATTTGCACAGTGAACAGCTTTTCAAAACTAAAAAAGGTCACAAGAATAATTGACCAAAAGTAATCTTTTAACACTAAACAAGATAAAACAAAAAGAGCTACCAGAGATAATACATTAAATACTGGCCCAGTTAATCTCTCGTTATTAAAATAAATCTCAGATAAACCGATAAAATATTTACCCAAAGGAGGCTGATCAGCATTGAACATAGCTGGGTTTTCTCCATGCATATAGCGCCAGGAAGCATAGGCATAAACTGTTTCATCTGGCAATATAGAGATTGGATCCATTCGAACATATTGAGACTGCCCATATAATTTTTCCAAAAAGGCAGGATTAATAGGATAAGTATAGATGGCAAGATGGCTTTTAATAAAAAAGGCTAAATTTACCACTATGAGTAAAAATAGAATGATGGATGTAAGTATAGATAATTTCTTCATAAAGGACCCTTAAAAGAAGTATATCAAAATAAGAAGAATTGTTTTAGACTATACACGATCTATGAGGCGAACTCTTATCTTATTGGTTGCAACATTTATCCCCCTGGCCTTTGTTTTTTCACCTCTTTTGCACGACGGTTTTTTTCCAACTATGGATGATGTCCAGGTCGTCAGAATTGAGGAGATGTATAAAGAGCTTGCCTCTGGTCAGTTTCCTGCCAGAATGGTAAGTGATCTTGGCAATGGAGCAGGATATATGCTTTTTCAATTCTATTCTCCACTAGTTTATTACATTGGAGCGCTATTATATTTCTTGGGCTTTACTCTAGTCATATCCACTAAGCTTACTTTTTTATCCGGATTTATCTTGGCTTGGATTGGTATAGTCTTGCTATTGCGAGAATATGTTGATGAATACTCAACTTTTTTTGGTGCAATCTTATTTTTTTCCTCCTCTTATCTCGGATATGATATATATCACAGAGGTGCCTTAGCTGAATTCTATAATCTTGCCATATTACCCTTATTATTCTTCACTATTGTTAAGCTTTCCCAAACTTCTTCTAAGCTATATTTCTTAGCCTCTTCACTTACTATAGCCGCCTTAATTCTTATTCATAATCTAACTGCCTTAATTACTTTTCCCTTTTTACTAATAACAGTACTGTTACTGTTTAAAAAAAATCTCATCTATGGGCTTGGATCTCTGTTCCTTGGTGTTACACTTTCTGCTTTTTACTGGCTACCCGTTGCTCTAGAGCAAAAATTTATTATCGTTGGCCAAGTAGACTTTGTTATAAACTCTTATAAATCAAACTTTTTGAGTTTACCCCAGTTAATTGGATTCCAAAAAGCACCTTGGGGCTTTATTGCACCAATGCTTGGGGTTAGCCTATTTATCGGTTCCTTATCCAGTGTCTTGCTGCTTTTAGTAAACCGGAAATTACATTTTGCTAAAAAATTGCCAAGTAATTTTCTCGTTTTTTCAGTAATTTCATTCTTTATTACTTTGTTTATGGCCTCCAGTACTGGTAAAATTGCCTGGGATCCAATCTTGCCAATCTTAAGGTTTGTCCAATTCCCCTGGAGATTTCTAACGCTTGCCACATTTTTTGGTGCAATAAGCTGTGCATTTTTTCTTTCACAAATCAAATTACTACCTTTAAAGATATTTCTTGGAGTTTTATTATTAATACCACTTTTTACTGTCCAATATAATTACCTTCGTCCTACGGAATATAATTACGTAAGTAAATATACAGCTGATGATCCTTGTGGCACAACAGGTTGGGGCAGTGAATTTCTACCTATCTGGGCCAAAGAATGTCATCCCAAGGGAAGCAGACTAGAACCTATTAATATAATCGATGGGGAAATAGAAATTAAGAATTTAGAGATTAAGGACCATACCAGACTTTATAATTTCTTGGCCACAGGAGAAGGAACTATTTTTTTTGATAAGTATTATTTTCCTGGATGGCAAATTACAATCGACAATCGCCCCTATCCTCTCTTAATATCTAATCCTCATGGTTATATTGCTGTGAATGTACCCAAAGGAGAACACCAAGTTTCGCTCTTTTTTTCTAATACGCCAGCAAGAATAATTGCAAACACTATAACAATAAGCGGAATTTTAGTAAGCTTGTTTATCTTCTTTAATTATACTTGGAGTAATTACAAAAAATGCAGAATAATTAACCGATATTTACCCTAAAATTCAATTCGGGATCAAATTTCCATTTTCTCTGATTTCTATCTGAATAATAGTTCACTATTCTTAATCTATAAAATACTGCTATTGTATCCCAAAACATTGCAAAAACAGTTCTTAAAAACCTTCGGCTTGTCAAAACCGAAGCGCCACCAAAATCTAATTTTACCTCTACAGGAGCCTCATATATTCGGTTAAAACCTAGATAATTGGCAACTGCCAAGATCTCTATATCAAAGGCAAAGGCTTTAACTAGCAAACGTGGTAAAACTTTCTCTAGAACCTCTCTTCTATAAACTTTGACCCCGACTTGTGTATCGCGAACCTTCAGACCAAAAAGTAACCAAACCACTAATTGGTATCCAAGCGAAAGAATCCTTCTTTGCCATGGATAAAAGACCTTGGAGGCTGGATGTCTTTTTGAACCAACGACAATATCTGCTTTATACCACTCAAAGTGCTCAAGCAACATTGATAAACTATTGGGATTTAAATCCATTCCAGCATCGATAAAAGAGACTACGTCGCCTTTACTTTCAGCCATCCCAAATCGGACAGCATAGCCCTTTCCTTTATTTGTATGATAACCAACAATCCTGATGTTCTTAAATTTATCAGCAACTTTCGAAGCTTCTTCAAAGGTTTTATCAGTCCTGCCATCTACTACGCAGATTACTTCAGTAGGGTAACGGAGACTATCAAGGATGCTCTTGATCTTTAATAAATCCCGCCCGATAGTTTTCTCTTGCTTGTACGCGGGAACGATAACGGAAACTAACCTCGGTTGCATAATTCAAGTATATAAGAAGACTTATAAACAGTAAAGCCGTCACCCCAATAGACACCTGAATCACTTCGTCTAAGGTATTATGAAAAAACATAATCCCTATAATTTGCAGGGCTGCCGCAATAAGGGGTAACACCACAACTTTGACTTTACCCAAAGAAAGATGAAAATTAATCAACATAAAAGATAGCGTGTAGAGAGCGCTAAAAATTCCAAACCAAATCAGTAAATGTGTTGCTCCTAAATAAGATGATCCGTACAAAATATTAATGGTTGTTACAGGAAATAACCAATAGATCAGCAAGATTCCTGTTATCAAACTTATTGTTAATATAAAACTATAGAAGAAGACTTTATTATAACTTTTATTTTCAGCTGATTTTTTTGATACCAACGGAAACATCACATTTGTAATTGGTCCTGCACCAAAAAAAATGATTTTCCCTAAAGTAGAAAGGGCCGCATATATTCCAGCTTCTGTAGCAGAAAAGAAATGTTTAACCAAGATCAAATCGGTTGAAAAAAGAGAGGTTACAGCCACAAGTTGGACTAAAACAGGAATAGAAAAGCTCAAGATTCCACTTGTATCAGGAGAAGGGCCAAAGGGTTTTTTAAAGAAATCCTTGATAAATATTCTTGATACAATCCATGCAGATAAAGCGGCCAACACTAGCCCAAAAATTGCCCCTACGACAGAAAACCCTAAATATACAAATAGAAGTCCCATCACTAGCTTGGTTCCGTTTTCTGCTAGAACCGAAAGCACTATATGTTTAAAACGCAATAATCCTTGTAATACACTTCTATTCAACACAGAGGGTAGCAGAAAAAGGAAGGCAATCGCGCTTATAGATATCGTTAAAGGGTTCCTGATATTTAAAAAGGATGCGATAAAGAAAGATCCAATGGCTATAACAGCTGCAATAATCAATGAAAATATAAAGAATTTATAATTCAACCAATTAACAAGACCTTTTATCGCAAGTTCATTCTTCGATGACGACACGTACCTTACGATAAAAGGACCTAATGATGATGGTATTATACTAAGTAGTCCTATCAGGGATAAAACAACCGCCAGCTCACTGTAAGCAACAGGCCCCAGCAATCTACCCATAATTAAATGATAAATGTAATTTAAACCGTTTGTGAAGTTAGAGCCAATTATCATCACTAGGCTGCCAGAAAATAAAGGATTTTTAATTATACGTTCAATAAATTTTTTCATGACACCCAATATCCTCTCAAAAATAAAGCCGTTTCTACACTTAACCACCCAAAGGAGGAAAGCAGTAACCCTATTTTAACCCATTTTGGCAATGAATCTAAAAAAATAGCTATTGCTATAAAACTTGGGAAAAATACTAAAATATACCTTGGCACAGAGGATAAGCTTCCCTGAATACTTGGAGCCAAAAATCCAGCAAGGGCAAAGAATAAATAAGAAGGCCTAATCTTTTTGTAGTAACCATAGATTGGAAAAGCCATAAAAATAATCCCTACTATAAATTCCAAAACAAGTGTTGAGTAAATTGGATTAGTAAGTTGTACAGTCAAAAGCATTCTAATGTATCTATACATTACCTGAGGATACAAAGTTATTCCAGATTGATGTTGCTCGCCAACTATTTTTTGCAAGCGGTAAAACGCAATCGGATCACCAACCATTACCCACTGGTAGCCCATATATCCCAGTAAACCTAAAGGTATTAGGCTAAGCCACAAGTACTGCTTCCTACCTGCTTTTTGTTGCCAAGCTTCTATTATTAATGAAGGTAGCAATAAAATACCAAAAATTCTTGTTGCAGATGCCACGCCACCCAATACGGCAGCAAGTAGCCATTTTTGTTTTCTAGCCGCATAAAAGGATCCGACTGCGAACAAAAGAAACAGCGCTTCACTATAAACAGCACCCAAATAAAACGAGGTTGGAAATACTAGCAAAGATATTAAGGTAAGATAGGCAATCTTTTTTGAAAAATCCAGCCGTACTAATTTAAATAAAAGTAATAGTGAGGCAAGTAAGGCGATATTAGAAACCATGAGACCTACTAGAGTACCAAGCATAAGAGAAGAAAAATAAGTACTTACAAATGGAGTAATAAAAAGGTGAATTAAACTTGGGTATACTGGGAAAAAAGCTTGCTCTAATCCTTTATATCCAAAAATGGCAATTGAAAGATAATGCTCACCATCAAAATTAGCCCAAGAAAAAAGATGGGGTATTAAAGAGTAATTTTGTGGGCCACCTCCTAAAAAACGATCTGTAAATCCTAACGGTACAAAATTTATTGCAATAAAAGAAATAATAATCAGTAGTATTCTCCATGATAAAAAGAGACCCAAAACAAGAGCTACATCTTTACTTATTTTTTTGGAAGCAAAGTTAAATATATTCATTATTTATTTTTGATCACAGAATGGTAAACTTCTGCAGTTTCCCTAGCCGTTTGTTCCCATGAGTATTTTTTTACATTTTCCAGTCCCAACCTTATTAAATTATCTCTAATCTGTGTGTTGGAGAGAATATTATTAATAGCCTGGCTAACACTTGTAACGCTTTGAGGGTCCACAAGTATTGCCCCCTCTCCCGCTACTTCTGGCATTGAGGATAAATTACTAGTAATAACAGGGACGCCACAAGCTTGTGCTTCTAAAATCGGTAAACCAAAACCTTCGTAAAAAGATGGCAATAATAAAATTTCAGCCTGATTTAAAATAGCAACTAAATCTTCATCTGGAACAAATCCCTTTATATGAATTTTTGGGTTGTTAGAGTATTTAGATAAAAATTCTTTATAGCTGCTTAGTTCAGCATGATCTAATCCTTCTTTTTTTTCAAAGCCACTTCCTAATAATACTAAATCAACTCCAGATTCAATACACGCTTGGGATAAATTAATTAAATTTTTGTTCCAATTAATATTTCCTGTATAGAGAACAAATTGCTTTGGTAAATCGTATTTATCTCTAATATTTTTCAAAAACTGGCTATCTTTAATTTGTTGAAAATGTCGTGCTGGCGCTAAAGGAATCGAAAAAATCTTACTTTCTGGTACACCTAGATATTTATTGATATCCTTTTTTGAAGATAGTGAATCAGTAATAACAGCTTTTACAGAATTCAAAGCTATTTTTTGCCAAAAAAAGTTTAACCTTCCTTTGATCCCTGGAGGAAAATTTTTAGAAAATATTAAGGGGGTAACATCATGGATTGTAACCACAGTTGGGAACTTTTGTTGTATTGGCAAAGATCTAAAAAACAAGTCAAAAAATGGAAAATGAACAACCTCAGCGTCTTTAACATCCTTAATATTGTTGAATTCTATAACCTCTATTCCAGGGATTTTGACCAAACTTTCCAACAAAATTCTAGTATAGAATCCAATACCTCGAGTTTTATGACCAGTCGTTAATGGCAAGCTATTAATAGCAATCTTCATTTTTGAAATAAATACCTAATATAAGCTCTAGGAAATCTTAATGCAGAAAAGAACGAAAAAATAACCCCCTGTGGCCCGTCTAATATACCTTTGTGGCGAATCTGAGTCAGTAAGAACCAAGAAATCGGCTGGACAAATATATAATTTAAAAAGCAGTGGATATTTTTATTCTTACCTTGTTTTAATTCATTTACAATCAGGTTGATATAACGACTATTTCTTTCCAAGTATCTTTTAAAGGTAGGATCTGCCATATGGATTAAATCATTTTGTAGCCAGCCAATCCTGCCTTCCACCACTATTTGTTCATGAACATCCTTACAAGGAAAATGAGCCTTACCTTTTTTAATCAACCTAATGACCCCATCTGGATAAACTCCCCCGTATTTTAAATATTTACCCAAAAAGTAATTTAGACGAGGAACAAAAAAGGCGTTATAAGTTCCAGATTTACTGCCAACCCCTCCATCTCTTTCTGCAATCAAAGATTGATGCCTGGCAAATAGCTTTTTATTAGGAAGCTTATTTTGATATTCTTCAAGCTCAGAATCACTCATATTAATCACTTTAATTATCTCTTGGGAAAGCTCTTTGCTAACCCTTTCATCAGCATCAAGCTGCAAGATCCATTCACCAGAAGTCTGATCTAAGGCCTTTTGCTTATTAATATGAAAGATTGGAGGGTTTGAAGCGATTGTAATCCTAGCACCAAACTGCTTGGCTATTTCTACTGTTTTATCTGTAGATGAACCGTCAACAATAATAATTTCATCTACAATATCCTTAACCGATTCCAGACATGGCCCAATATTTCCTTCTTCATTAAAAGTAGCCAAAGCTACGCTGATTTTATTCATTTTAGTTAGCACTCACTAAGAAAAAAGCGTCTGTTCCATTTGGATATTTAATATGTTTTTTTAGCTGAAATAGATCCTTATGTCTTAACCCGTCATACTGGCTGGGCGCTACTACATATAGTATATATGGATCAGGATAACTCTCTATTTGATCCCAGCCACCAAATCTAAACCTATTATACAGCCCAAAGGAAGAAACTACATTAGAACTTCTACTCATACTATTATTATACTTAACATTTTCCAAATATTCCGATAATGAAGATTTTAGATAATAAAGAAAAAATATATACGGCTGAGCTCTAACATCTGTCATATAGACTTGATAATATTCTGGATTATCTGCAACAAATTCGGTAATCTGTTTCATCCCATATTGCCATTCAATTGCAGTACGTTTTGGGTATTCATTATAATAATCCTGCAAATACCCATAGGACATCCAGGCTAATATAACCAAACCTAAAGTAATAATTACCAACTGTAGTGGTAATTTTCTGAAAAGTTTTATGAGGTTATAAAAACCAAAGGCAGAAACCAAATGCCAACTACCCATGGTAAACAAGGCTCTGGCAGCATGAGATATTTCGGTTATACCACCTGTGGCACTTGCTGGAATTGGTGCTATTAATGCCCAGCTTAATATTATTATAGTGGCCTTTGATCGTTGGGCCAGAAGAGCCAGAAAACCTACGATTAAAAATAAGGCGTCTATCTTATAAAATTCTCCCACAGCCTGAGAGGAATGCCTTTCTATTGGATCACCAGATACAAAAAGATAGTTCCAGGAAAAATAAGTCAAGTATCTTTGGTATGTTAAATCTATTCTACCCAAAAGACTATTACCAGTTTTTTTATATAAACCAGTAGACTCAATTGCCTCTTGAGACAAGGAGGCCTGAGATAAACGTGCTGCCCCAAGTAGCTGTGGATTAGCGTAAAAAATTGCTATTAGAATAGCAAAGACAAAGATTGACATTGCAAAATACTTTTTAAGTCGCAACAAATCCTTTATATATAAAAGGAAGAGGACTACAATCATCAAAGGAACCACTAACTTGGACGAATGATAACTTAAAATACTTAAACTAAAACAAATCGCAGAGATGGGTAATAAAAAATGGCGATCTTTAATACTTTTAAGAAATAATAAAATACCAAACATAAAGAAAAAAAGCGCAAAGATTGCCTCATGGCTAAACCTGGAAAACTGCAAATTATAAGGGGATATTGCTAAAAATAAGGCAGCAATTAACCCAACCCAAATATTCTTAAAAAAAATCTTACCTAAAAGAAAAATGGTTGCAACACATAAAACCCCAAATATTGCTTCAGGTAATCTTGTGGTAAAGTCTGAGGAACCAAGAACTTTTACAAAGAGCGCCGTGATATAAATATGAACTGGATTTTTATCATCCCCAAATGAGTGAAAATATAAAGGAAAATCCACCCCCCACTCATCTTTACCAAAATTAGCAATTGTATAGGCATTATACCCATTTGCTGCCTCATCCCAAGATAAAGATGGCGGCACAACATCAAGCTTATATAAACGCAAAAAAAGCGCCAGAGATAATATGATTATTAACGGCAAGTATTTAAAGAACTTACTTTTTATCCACTTCATAGACATAAAAGGCAATCGTGCCATCTAGATTTTTTATATGTGCAACCGGATCTGCTTCAATTTGATCTAGTATTGAGCTAAAAACTAATAGCTTACCCTTGGGTAAGCTGCCCAAGCCCTTTATTTTTATAAATTCCATATTACCAATTCTATTCACAGTTGAAAAACCCCAATTATCAGGAGAGTTATAACTCATACTGGATCTAAAAGTATTGGGATCTGTTTTTTGATAATAAAGAGCAAAAATATAGGGCTGAGCATATTGATCAGAGATAATAACCTTATCAAAACTTTTAAACTTATCCTGGTATTGTGTAAATATTTGTTTATAACCATAGTGCCAGTCTTTGGATGATTTAGCTGGATAAATTGTAAAAAAATTATTTAAATAATTTGCAAACAAAATAAGAGGCAAAATAATCGCAAACAGCCATAACTCTTTTTTAAACCTTAGCTTCTTAAGATCTATAATTGCTGTCAAACCAATCGCTGCAAGAATAGATAAAAACGGTACTGCTGAAACTGCTCGCAATGCATGAGGGGCTTCTTTAGTCATTGCAGCCGGCAAAGGACTAAATAGGATAATTAATAGCGGTAGAAAAAGAATCTTCTTTTTACTCTTTAATACAGAAATCAGGCCAACAATAATTAACAAAAATTCAGCTATATAAATTTGACCTTGATCACCTAGATTACTCCGCAAATTTGGATCCCCTTTGATAAAAAGAAACATTGGATCAAAGTGAACTAAATAATTTTTAGAGAAATTTATAAAAGAACCCATCCGGCCGTCAGAGGTGTTTAAACTCACAACCTGTAGTCTTGATAATCCATTATCTAGTGATATCAATCTCCAGATTGGGATAAGTGATAAAAAACATACCGACAACGAAGCTATTCCTACAAATAAATATTTTTTAGCAAAAATCTTCCAAATCCAAGCTGAGTAAACCCATAACACCACCATTGTAAGTGGAGAGATTAACCGAAAACTATTATAGCTAAACATGCTTAATATAAAACTTATCGCCGAAAGAAAAATAAATATTTTATGTCTGTTTAATAACATTAAAAGATAAATTGCCAAAAGATAGAACATCAGCCCAGCCATTGCCTCATATCCCGTTCTACTAAAAATAAAAGTCCATGGACAGATAGAAAAGAGAAATGCTGCATAGAGTGAAGTACTGTTTTTGCTAGTAATCTTTAGTGTTATTAAAAAAGTCAGAATAACTACCCCTAAAGAAAATAGAACCACAGGTAATCTCACTGCTAGTGGATTAAAGCCAACAAAAAGCTCTGTAACCGCCACTGAGTATATATATACAGGTAGTTTAAATTCCCCAAAAGCCCGAAAGTGCAATGGCAAAAACTCTCCCCACTCATCTTTTCCTGTAGTCAAAACGGAATGGGCATTATATCCAATCGAAGCTTCATCCCAGTATAAAGAGACTGGTATTTCTGTTATTTTATATAACCTTGTAAATAAGAAAAGTAGAACAATAGCTACTAATAAGTATTTTGTTCTCATATCTTCTCTACAATTTCAAAGGCTGGGGTATTATCTAAAAAGTTAATGGTTTTTAATTTTGGCCAAAAGATAGGAAAATCCCCCCACTTACCAATAAATAATATTTTTTTATTTGGATTCTCCTTGAGGATATCTTCAAACCCAGTCCCCGGGTCTCCTAAATCAGGAAAGTGAAAATTGTCAAACCTGGTAACCCAAACCCAATTATTCGTTTCATATCTAATCAATTGATCATTCTGTTGATATTTGCCTGGATCATAATTTAAATAAAACAGAGTGAAGATATGGGGTTCGCCAAAATGTCTAGAGAAATAAATTTCGTCATATTTTGAATAATTATCATTAATATATTCGACTACTTGTTTATACCCATATTGCCAATCCCGTGAATATTTAATTGGATATTTATTGTAATAGTTATTTAGATATCCTGTGATTTGAAAAATAGCTAATAAAATAGTGACGAGACTAGCCAAAATCAATATCTTGTTATTTCTTTTCTTTAGAAAAACGAATGATTGATATACCCCCCAAGCACTGACTATTTGGTAAAAAGGCACCGCGATTAAAGTCCTTAATGCATGCGGGATACTATCATTTGTGACAGATACAGGGATAAACGCAAGCAGCACCCATGATGTTAATAACCAACGATAAGGCTGTTTATGTTTAAACAAAAAAAACAGGCCAATCAGTAAAAACGGCGCTTGAAACCAATAAAGCTCTCCTATATCCTGAACATGATGCTGCTTATGAGGAGCACCAGATATAAATAAAAATTGCGGAGTAAAATGGGCTAGATAATTTTCAGCTGTATAAAAAGAAATATAGGTAAATTTATTATGCACCAAAGTAGGTATGGGATCAGGCCAATTCATCTTTCCCCTATTTTCATTAATTCTTGGGACTAAACCCGGATCATCAGTAATACTTACTAATTTATAACGGGCATTACCTTCGCCACTCAAATAAAATGGGGCCAGTGGTAAAAGAAGAATTGCTAGAAAACCTGCAGTAAACACCAGGTAGCGGATATTCTTTAAGAAAAAACGCCTAAAGAGTAGCACTACTAATAACAAAAACAGTGGTACAAATACTCTAGCGCTGTTATATGTGTACAAAGAAAGTGCAAAAGGAATAGCTGATAATACAAGACATTTCTTATTTTCAAATCCTTTAATTAATAACCATATGGCCAAAACCACCCAAAGAACCGCAAGGGATGATTCAAATGATGCTCTTGTTAGTTGGATATGCCAGGGAGAAATTGCAAGTAAAAAAGCAGCCTCTAAGCCAATATAATCATTTTTAAATATTTTTCTTGTCAAGAAAAATATTAGCAAAACTGTTAGCGCCCCATAGATTACAGGGGTGATCCTTATTCCAAAGTCATTTAAACCAAATACACTAATTGCTGGTATAGAGGCATAAATTTGTATCGGAAGTTTATACTCTCCAAATGCTTTAAAGTGTACGGGAAAAGGTTGCCCCCACTCGTCTTTGCCTGTTTTAAGGATTGAGTATGCATTATAGCCAATGGATACCTCATCCCAATTCAAAGAAGGCGGAACTTCGGTAACTTTATAAAACCTTAGTGAAAAAGCCGTTACAACTACAGCTACCAGCAGTAAAAATATCTTTCTATTCATCTTTATCATCTTAGCAACTTACGAAAACTAAGTAAATGAAAAATAACACGAGTGACGATGATTATCTCGTAAAACCAAGCAGTGGCGTTAACTCGTTATTAGGATCTTTACAAGTACTGCTACTTGGCGGCATTCCCTGTTTTGGTAAAATTACTCCCAAAGCCCCAAATTTCTCATCTATCTCATTTCCCGACACTGACCAGGGAATTACAATATTATATATAGGTACATTATCCCCTGGCCTAATAAGATCTATGCTTCTCCACCAAAATAGGTACCTAAAACCTACATCAGTCCCAAATTGGGCAATATAGTTGATACTAATACACTCATAACCCTTAGACTTTGCATCATTCCTAATGTAATCAACTAATTTCAGCTTTTCTAAATATCCATCTTGAGCCATGGGCATTTTTATTACAAAAAAGATATTGCTTACTAAAAATATTAACAGGGAAAGCTTAACCAAGGCTTTGCCTATGCCTTGCCTATATATCTGAGAGATCACTAAGGAGAAAATTGCTATAGCAATAGGTACTATATTTGCAAAATAATATTCACTTACACCTCGTTTTGATACCTCTTGTGCCAAAAAAATAAGCAAAATCCATAGTCCAGATATATATAGAAGTTGTCTTAATTGCGTCTTCTTGATATATAGATAGATTGATAATCCTCCTAAGAGTAAATATTCTGCAAAAAATGGAAGTTTTATACCAAAAAAGAGGTTTCCTCCTAAAGACCTTGCTGCATTATCAACAACTATCCAAGCTCTGAATAGCCCTTCGGCTTCTCCTCTACGCAAAGAGAGAGAATCCAAAAAACCCTTAATTTGCTGAAAGTTATGGCGGAATTCAAAGCCCCAAAAGGGAATTGTAAAGACCAATGATAGAGCTATCGGTTGTATAAACTGCTTTAAGGCTGGCTTATCTTTGGAGAATATTAAGGCTATGGGGATCAAGGCTGCCAAAGGCGCCAATGCAATATGAATATGCCATACTAATCCTAATAAAATCCCCAATAAGGGCAAAACTCTAAAATTACCTTTGGCCAACATTAATATTGCATAAAGATACCAAATAGACCATAAAACAGTTGGCTGAGTTGGAACAACCCATCTGTCATAAAAAGCATTTGCCCATGAAATTGAATACAAAAAAGCAGCTATCAAACCAGTTTCTATATCAAAAAGATGCGAGAGAATCCAATAGAAGCTATACACGGTTGCAAGTCCAATAATAATAACAGGAATCGTTGCAGCTAAAGGATTGAGGTTAAAGATTGCAAAAAAAGGCACCAACATATAATAAAATAAAGGCCCAATAAACACACCGTCAATGCTGGTTAGTTGTCCAATCAAGCGGAAATGTTTATCAACTAGTATATCCTTGATAATCCAAGAATAGAGATCCTGATCATGATTAAATACATAAAAAGTTTCAAGCTGATATATTCTAAAAAGTAATCCTAATAAAAGAATTGATAATATTAAATTTTTAGGAGATTTAAAATAATTCATATAAATTCATTTTACAAATAAACTATAATCGGGCGTTTCACTTTTTAACTGCCTGAATCCGTGGTCTATTAACTTTTGAGCATCCGAACTACGCACAAGGACTATACCTTCATTAATAGTGGGTACCCCAAGATCCCAAATCTCTACTGCGGGAGAGAAATATATTCTTTCAAAGAACTTTGCTGCCATCTTCTCTCTCCTATAAATATCCCCTTGCATTATTGGTGACTTATTTAATATCTTTGCCTGTTCCGAAAGATTTTTCGAGGCAAGATGTAAAGTGCTGGGGAAATAATTCTTTGCCCTACCTGGGTAGGCAAACCAGTAATCATTGATAAAATCATAATAATTAATTACTACCAGAAAGACCAATAGGCCGCCTATGCCAAACTTCAAGAGCTTCCCTTTTAAACCCATCAGAACTTTTACCCCAAAGGATGCTAAAACGATATAGGCAGGGATCTGTGGCAACAACCGACTCCCTCGATGGACAGAGCCGACTAATCCATAAAATAATGGAGCAAGAAAAAAAGTAGCGGCAACAAAGATCAAGAATGGGTTTTTTGTTTGAAATGATTTATAGCATCCTAATAAAAATAGCGGGAGAGTTGCCAATAAATAAATTCCATGCTTACCTGTCGAATGATATGCTGTAATATCCCCAGTTACAAACAAAAACGAAAGGTCAAACGAAGATAAATATGGGAGCAAGAGAGCTTGATAAGGCACATTCAATGAAGGACGATTATATGCAGCCAAAGCGCCTGGATAAATTTTCCATGCCAGAACAAGAAAGAAAATAAAAGGTACCATTCCTAATATAAAATAAAAAAAAGGTTTTAAAGTTTTTTTCTTTTGTTCAGTATATAAATAAAATACGTACATTAATGACAGCCCGGCAAAAATAGGCGCAATTAACCTCATCGCCTGGTAAGCAAATAAACTTGACCCTAAAAAGATGCCTGCAAAAATTAAAAATTTATTTTTCCCTGTCTTGTAATATTTTGCCATCATTAGCAACCAAGCAATAACAAACGGAACTGGAGCAATATTTTCCAGAGCAAGATGAGATTGAATCATAATAATAGGCGTGGTAATAAATAAAAGAAGGCCAACTACTGCAACTTTAAATCCCCAAACCTCTTGTAGTAAAAAGAATAATAATACAGAACTTACTAAAACAAATACCACGCTTACACTCCGGAATAATTCATAAGAAGGACCAAATACACGAAAGGCAAGTGCTGTTGTATACATAGTAACAGACTGTTTCCAATCTTTTCCATCAAGAGTTGAAATAAATAGAGGAAGGGTGCGCCCATTCTCATCTTTTAATGTGTCAGAGATAAGCGTGGCGTTGTAACCTATTGCAGCTTCATCACCATTAATACCCGGTGGCACTTCGGTAATCTTAAAGGTAAAAATTATCCATACTACTACACAGAAAACCAATAAAAAAATAAAGGTTTTGGCCTTCATATTAGGCAAACATCTTACTTTTAACCAAACCAAGCTTGTGTAATTTATACAAAAAAATCCTTATAAAAGTATCAATAATAAATTTACTCCCCTTTAAGAAACGTATCGATGATGCTTCCTGGTGGTATCTTGTTGGAATGGCAATCTCCCCTATCTTAAAGCCGTAACTAATTGCAGAAATAGCTATTTCTTGATCAAAAACAAAATCATTAGAAAACCTTTGAAAAGGAACTGTTTTTAGTAGTTTTGGGGAATAAGCTCTAAACCCCGAAAAATGCTCAGTAAAATTTACACCTAATAAGAGATTCTCCAGTAAACAAACAATTCTATTAAGGTAATACTTCAAAGGGGGCATTCCTCCGGCAAGTGCTCCATCTTTATTCTGGATTCTACTCCCAAACATAAAATCATAACGCCCCTGCAAAATAGGTCTTATCAACTCCTCAATCAATGAGGCATCATACTGATAATCCGGGTGAAGCATTACCATAACATCTGGATTTAATTTGAGAGCCTCCCAGTAACATGTTTTTTGATTACCGCCATAACCCAAGTTTTGAGGATGGGTGTAAACAGTGATACCTAACTTTTTAGCCACTTCAACAGTGTTATCCTTGCTATTATCATCTATCAAGATAATATTTTTTCTAAGATTAGGTGGAATTTCATGGTAGGTTTCTGCCACTGTTTTAGCAGCGTTATAAGCTGGCATCACAATTACAACTTTAGGATCTTTAAGCATATTATAATTTTACTGCATAAAAAGCGGGTACGCCATCATAGTAATAAAATACCTTCATAATTTTTGCCTTATCAATATCTTTAATAGGCGCAGACCAAGGGCTGACCAATAACAGGGTGTTTTTTAGATCTCTATCAGTCAACCATTCGACCTTACGAATGGAAAACTTACCAAAAAGTACCTCTCTTTCTTTTTGGCCAAATCTATATTCTTCCTGAAAAATTTGAGGAGAATAATTACCATAATAAGCCAGATAATAATGCACGGCAGTTCCTATAAATGGTGCACTCTCCCCCAGAACCGGATCAAAAACTATTTGATCAAAATTACTATACTCCGACCAAGCAAACTTTGCAATCTGCTCAAAAGGATAGTGCAAGTATTGTGATTTCTCATACGGAAAATTGATTGTATAAATATGAATAAAATAAATGAAATTAATAATGAAACCTAGAGCGATTATAATAGGTAATCCAAGCTTTGCCAATTTTGGAAGACTCTGTTGACTAAACTTTTGAATAATAAAGTAAAGCCCGACAGCACTTATAATATTAAGCATTGTAAACACCATGATCACCCGATGGGGGCTGTGTGGTTCAAAAGTTAGACCACTTGGCACCAGCCCTATTAAAATCCATGACAAGATAAATTTCTTTTGTCCTGAAAGTTCTTGTTTTCTCGTTAAAAACAATAACCCCGCGAAAAGTAATGGTAACTGTACAAACAACAATGGGCCTGATCCAATAGGACCTTGATTAGTCAAATCCAAGCCATCCAAAAAAAGATAGGTTGGATTAAACTGATTTAAATATCTATCAAAAGAAAAATCCAAAACTACTTTTTGTTTTTGCAAAAATGATAATAAAGGGCTATCTGATTGACTATATTCTATCTGCCTACTTAGATTAGTGTCTTGAGTTACAAAAACTGCTTGGGAACGGTTTTTACTACCTTGATTTGTTTGAATAATTAGCATCAGTGGTGTAATTAAAAGCAGGAAAAAAAGTATAACTGGTAAATAAAATTTTATTGAAAGCTTTTTGAAGTGATGTCTAAAAATATAAATAAAGATTAATAGAAGTGGCGGGATAATCATGGCGTGGGAAAAATATGTATACATACCCACCCCCAATGACATTACACCAAAGTAAAGCCATCTTTTTTTCTCACCTTGCTCGAGAAAAGTAAGTAGGAACAAGAAACCAAGCAGCATAAAAAATATACCAGCTCCGTTTTCAAAACTTTTTCTGGAAAAGAATAATTCAAAAGGTGAGATTGCTGTTATTAATGCGCCAAAAAGAGCAATTTGTCTATTTCTTAACAACTTTAAAGAAAAAAGGTAGACCGCTGGAATAATAAGTATTCCAAAAAAAACCGAGGTAATTCTAATAACATACTCTGCGCCTCCAAAAATCCAATAATTTAAAACAGTTGTGTAGGTGTAAAAAGGAGATTTATAGTCGTTCGTTGAAACAAAAATAGTCGGCAAGAAATTATTATAGATGTCCTTAGTAGTTTGTGATAATGATATAGCATCATATAACTGGCTAATTTCATCGTGGTTGAGATGAACAGGATAATCAGAAATACGGTAAATTCGCAAGAAAGCACCCAGAGACACCAAACATAGTAATATTAATATTTGTAGCTTTATCTTATACATATCCCTTTCAAATCCCTAATTAAATAAGCCACCTTATCTCCAACGCTATCTGTATAAGTTATTTGCGGTTGTGTATCTTTGATCTTTTGAATCCTTTCTAGGTCTCGGTTGCTAACTAAAAAAATAGTTTGATTTTCTTGCTTACATTCAACAATATCATTACTTTCGCCAGTAATTTTAATGTGACCAAAATTTGTTTGCCTAAACATATAAGGCCATTTTGTTTCCACAAATCCATCTTTAACATTTACTGGCGCATACCAGATAAGAAATGGGACAATGTCATTTCCTGATATATCATCAGAGACCACTATCTGCTTGCCAGGTTCAGAAATTATATTAAAATCAATTTCTTTAATCCAAGTTGGCCTTGATACATTTGTAGCTTTTGTTTCTGGAACAATAAATAACATATTTGCCATTAACTCAACAATGGCAAGTACAAAAATCAGGGTAGTAATTTTATTACTAAATTTTGATAAACCAAACATGCAAACAATAGCAAGAAAAGGGATCGTGATACTTAAAATCTTTTGACTCAGCGCTGGATAAATCAATACCGCTGGTAACATAAAGATCAAGGGGTAGATCAGAAGAGATCTCTCTCTAGTCTGTTTACTTCTAATTATAAAAATAATTCCAAAAAGCATAGGAACAAAGAAAGCTTTAAGGAACAAACCCAACTTACTAAAATTAAAAATCCCAGAATTATCGGACTGCCCAAAATATATGTTTGGAGAAAAGTGCGATAGAAAATGAATCCCCCCTGTTGTTAAAAGTGCAAATTTATTAAAAAGTATTCTTTCTACAACATTCGGCCAACCAGATTCCAATCCCTGACCTCTTAATTTATTAACACCATTCTGGATAGTCATATTTGTGAGAATGTTTAAGTTATTTTCCATTAAACTCCTATTTGCCTGAGGAAAACTTAAAAACACAACTATAAAAATTAGAGGAATTACAATGGAGCTAACGAGAGGTATTAGTTTAGCTTTGGGAGTAGCTGCCTTTAAAAAAAAGTGGGTGATAGCCAGAACAAAGATGGGTAAAATAATCCATGCCTCTTTTGCAGTGAGAGATACTATAGCCATCATCAATATTACTAAAACAAAATTAATAACTCGTCTAGTTAGTAGATAAAGCAAAGATAAGAAGCCAAAAGTTAGAACTATAGATTCATTAGGGATCCTAGACTGATATATCAAGGCAGGAGAAAGCGCCACAGTTAAAGAAGCCAAAAACCAATCTCGAGGCTTGTTACTAAATAGTTTTGAAATTTGAAATACAAAAAAGACTATCGAGACACCCAAAGCAATAAATGGAAATCTCACTCCACGTTCAGTTTTTCCACCAATTAAACTACCCAAGGCTGTAATATAAGAAACTGCTGGTAATTGGTAATCGCTGGACGAGTTAAGCAACAGAGGAAAACTCCTGCCTAGTTCATCTTTACCAAGAGTTGCAATAGTATATCCCCTTGCAGCTATACGAGCTTCATTGGCGGTAAATGCTGGAAACCCCATGTTAATGGCTCTAGTCAATAACGCAATACTAAGTACAATTAGTAAAAATCTCCGTTCACTCAATCCTTTTAGTAAATTTTTCACCTGATTAGACCTCCAAGCCTAATAATTAGCTGAATCAAAGAATAAGCTAATAATCCATGATATTTTTTTGCCGATTCTTGCAACAAAGAAAATGTTTTTTGATTAAGGCCCGATACTCCTTCGTAGTGCTTAACCTCAACAGAAGGATTGTAACCAATTTTGAACCCCATCTTCCGTACTTTTTTACACAAGTCAAGATCTTCAAAATATAAGAAATATTTCTCATCAAAACCTCTTACCCGCTCAAATAATTCTTTTTTAATAGCAATGCATGCACCAACTATACTTTCTACTTCACACAAGATCTGTGTTTCTGGAATATAAAAATCATACTCATTTTTTATCCCCAAAAAATATTCTTTAAAAGCTCTATACGAGTTCGGTAAATTTCTTACTGATTTTTGGATGTTACCGTCTGCATGGATTAATTTTGGACCAATAATTCCAAACTCTGGATTCTCAAATAGAACATCCACTAATTGTTGAAGCGCTCCTGAGTTTAAAATCTCTGTATCTGGATTTAAAATAATGACAGATTCTTTACTCGCTTTTTGAACACCTATATTATTAGCTCTAGCAAATCCTAAATTTTTGTCGCTTTCAATTAAGATAACTCGACCTTTAAAGCTTTGTACTATCTTAACAGTCAAGTCGGAAGACGAATTATCTATTACTATTATCTCAGCCTCTGGTTCAAATTTAATTACAGATTCTAGGCATTTTTTGACCGTTCTCTCGTTATTAAAAGTAACAATGACTGCGCTAAATTGATTCATTCTTTCTTTAGGATAAATTATTTAATATTCCCGATAAAGTTTTTTCAAAATTCTTTAGAGAAAATTTCTGACTTTCTATAATTGCCTGTTCTGACATATCAATTAGAAGTTGGGGTGTATTAATTAATTTTAAAGTTAGGTTCTCTAATTCTTCTTCCGTGTTCCAAAACAAACCTGTTTTTCCATCTTCCACGGTTTCTTTTAAGCCTCCTTTGTTAATAACAACTGGCACCGAACCACCTGCCATAGCCTCAACTACAGAGATTCCAAAATGCTCCATCTTAGCTGGATCTTCTTCCCCAAAACCTGCTGCGTGCCAATAGATGCTAGCCTGACCATACAATTTCACTAAGTCCTCAAAGGGGTAATTCGGATAAAAAAAGATCGGTGCACCACCTGCTAATTGTTTCAACTCATCTAGATAGCTCTTATCTCCTTCAACCGATCCAACTAAATGCAGACTCCAATCCTTAATATTCTGCAACTTAGCTAAATTCACAAAAGCTTTAATCATAACTTCATGTTTTTTAGATTTAGAAAAACTGGCAAAACGTCCGACAGATAAAATATATTTTTGCTTAACCAAGGGCTTAATTTTCTCCACCCCAACAGGTGGATAAAGCACTGCAGTTTTAATTGGCCATTCTTTATTAATAGAACCTTGGGTAAATTTTGAGTTACAAACTGCCAAACCCCAACTGGAAAGTTTTAATCTCCCCCAAATATTTTTGGCAGCTTTATTTTTAAAAGGAACTTGAAAATGTAGGATATTTTTTTTGGCTGTTGAATAAAAAACGCTTCCATCTGTTAAATAAATTAACAAATCATATTTTTTTAAAAAAAATAACCGCTGAACAAAGCTGGTTATCCTCCCAGTTGGAATAACCGAAAGGTTGATATCTTTTAAATTTAGATTAAATCTTTTGCCCAATTCAAACACTAAGTTTTGAGGGTCCAAGGACAAATGATGTTTGTCAATTAAGAGATCAACCTTATTACTCGCTGACAGAATTTGAGCAATAGTGAGCATATATCTTTCACCACCACCAAAACTATCTAAATAAGGAGTATATATTCCTACTTTCATTCTAATTAGTATATCACTAACTCTTCATATATCGGCAAAATCTGATTTATATAACAAACACTACCCAATTCTCTATATAACGTAGTAAGATTTAGAGGCATGGTTGTTAGAATCTTCTCATTTTTCCTATTTCTCGGTATCTCCCTAAGCTTATGCTTGCCTGTTTTAGCAAGCAAACCCATAATAGAAATGCAAGAACTTCAGTCGCTTGGCTTTGAAAATTACGAAAGCGTCAACCCCAACCAACTTATTTACCCTCTTAAAACAGTATGGGAATATTTTATGATTACAAAAGCAAACACGCCAGAGAAAAAAGCAGAATATTCTTCCCAGCTCTTAACCTCCCGTTTCAACGAGCTAGTCTATATCGCGTCTTTTCAGAAAACAGGTTTTTTATTTAACACCGTCGAGCGATACAACTCTTTAGTAGGCACAATAGCGGCGTCTCAATACAATATTATTAATCCTCATATTAAAAATAACGCCCGACAATACCATATTATCATAGAAAGAACACGAGATATCTATCCTGCAAACTCGGGTCCATGGGTAGAGATCCAGCAAGCAGTCGATACTACACGGAGCCTTTACTAATATGAATAAATTTATCTTATTTTTTTCTATCTGCTTATCAGTCTTAATTAGAACCATCATAGTTACCCACAGCCTGGATGTTGCAGACATGAAACCTTTATATGAAATGGGAAATGCTTTATTAAAAGGGTTAAACCCGTATGTTGCTCTTCAATATAATATTTACCCACCCATTGCTTTATATATAGAAGCCGTTTCTATACAGTTATCCTTAATTTTAAATATCCCTTTTCATATTATTACCAGACTATTGCCAAATTTAGCCGATATCATAATCACTTTAATCATATATAAGTTTCTTCTTAGATTAAAAACTAAGCCTATCGCTGCTGCCCTATGGAGTGCAACTTATATCCTTAATCCTGTTTCGATTCTTGTTTCTGCTACCCATGGACAAATAGATAGTATTCCCACCTTACTAATCATAGTAACTATCTATCTATTAACTTTTAGCACTCTACGAACAGCTAGTGCTCTTGCTGCCATATCTTTGGGACTCGCTATCGCCATTAAACCTAACCCTGCTATGTTGATACCATTTTTTTTATTTTTTAGACAGACCTCTTTCAAGGAAAAATTTTATTTTCTTATATTATCTGCCGCACCAACAATTCTCACACTTGCCCCTTTTCTTTTTCCAGATTTTCAGCAAGTGATTGGAAAGGTTTTTAGTTATTCGGGAGTCTACGACTTTGGATATTCCGCTATTTTGCGTGGATTTTGGTATCAACAAAATGCCAGTATTTGGCTCGCGGAAAGTTTAGATCTCCTGTCTGCCAGCAAGGTAATTTTTTTGCTCGCTAGTTTAATTCTATTTATACTCTTTGCGGGTTATAAAAACTTATCAAAAATGAGTCTATGTATATATCTATTATTCTTGGGAATTTATTTTGGTATATCCGCACAATATCTCAGCTGGATCTTGCCCTTGGCTATAATAGAAAAAGATAAATTTATTATCCCTTATTCCTTTTTTGCTTCTGTTGCCATTGTTGGTTTCTATTTATTTTTTGGGCCAGATATTCTGACAGGCAATTTCTTGCACATACAGAGTTTTCAAGCGGAATACATGCTTGTATATTTTATTGGCAATCTTGCTTTCTGGCTACTTACATTATGGTGGTTAATTAAAATTCTTAATGCTTACATTCACACTACTTTAAAAACCTTAAGCCCCTTAAGAAAAAGAATAATATTCACTCTTTCTCTCGTTTTGGTAGTTAATCTATTCCCACTTGTTTCTTTGGTAATAAAAGTTGTTCAAAAATCAGTCGAATAGAAATCTATTTTTTTATATGCCAAATTTGAGCCTCTGCATTTTCGTAAATTTTTTCCAAACCATAGTCTAGTGGAGGAAACGGTAAAGTTTCAATGTAGCTTCCAAGTTTTACTAAATAAATATAATCTGCTCCTAGTATTTTTAGTACTTGCTTACTTTCTTCAAAAGACAATGCTTCAAAGAAAACAGCATTATATATAACATTCTTATTACTGATTTTGCCAACATAATCACGCTGATTTACAAAAGCTGCTGATTGGTAAAAATCTTTTCCTACGCATTTTAGGCAATAATGGTCATAAACCAGAACCTTACCTTGGGGTAAAGATTGCAAATGGTACAAAGCATCAATTTCTCCTTGTCCGATATAATAATCATGGCTTTTATAAGTTACTAATAATAGTAAGGCACTGCAAACAATAAAAATAAACCATTTACGAACCGTTCTTTTACGATAAATTATAATTATCAAAAAAGCGGCTATAATAAAAAAACCAGATCCTCCTAACAATATTTTTGAACGATTTTGAGGTTTAATTAAATTTTGAAAATCTGATAAATATAAAACTTGGGGAGCATAGCTGTTTACGACTATCCCTTTAGGTTCCACAGGCCAGTGTGACACAAACTTGATATTAATATTGTTTGCTGTTTTCTCTACTTCCACCAACTTATTACTTAAAGTAACTTGCCAGTCTTGTGGCACATTTATAAAAGAGAGCCCTTGTGGGCTAAGAACCATCTCCTCACCACCCACAAAGGTAACCAGTAAGTCATTATTTTTTTTATCAATTGAAATAATCCTACTAAAAGGAATATTTAAAATGCTGTCCTTATTGCTAACCATATCAATAAGTGAAGGGGTATTTATGAAAAGGTCCATTTGCCTTGTTGGGTATGTATAGAATGGTTCTTGAAAATTATCAGAGAAAAAACGTAGATCAATAATTTGCACTTTTTGATTTTCTTTATCCTCATAAACCCCAACTCTATAAAAAGGTGACTGGTACCAAATTATCTGGCTGTTTTTACCCAATAAGTCATCACTAGTAATAACCTGGACGGGAGAGAAGTTGGGAAAGGATTGCCTATACCAATCACTAAATGCTTTCATTGTTGTCACTTGTACTCCCATATTTGCAAAACGATTAACGGCATCAAGATGCTCGGCATATAAACTTTTATAAGTTGAGGGAGACAGGTCTGATTCTAACCCCAGAGTAATTTGACCAAATGAATTAAGTGAGTCATCAAGATAAATATTAATTAATTTCTCATAATATGAAATAGGTAAATTATTTGTGTGGTAGTCCTGAGTACTAAAGGTACTTGCATGGCCAAACCCATACCCATTAATCGGATCACGAGCTGCCCACTGCAAAGTTACTAAATCTAGTTTATTGTCTTGGATATTTGCCGGTATGCCTGCATGTAGTTTGCTTGGATAAAAAGGAGTAGACCAATATTGACCCCATAAAGAATAGCTATCCGTAAAAAACTGGTCTGCACAACTTAAATTAGCCGTAATTCGGTACTTATTCTTCATATATTCTAATGAATAAGCATCTACCCACCAAGCACCAACTGATGTAGGATAATACCCATAAACACTTTTAAATTTATCAAACACAGCATCAATAAAATGTACACGCTCGTCTTGTGTATAGCCGATTAAAAATAACGATTTAGCCCGATGCCATGAATCTGTAGGTTGGTAGGAAATACCTGTCTCCTTAGCTGAGGATGGGGTAACCTCAAGAAAAATTCCTTTCTCCTGCAAATCATCCATTTCCTTACTGGCAGATATCACGTCTCTATCACTCAAGGCATCATATGTAAAAAGCCATGTTGCAGGTAACCCCCGCTTTTTAACCTCCTGGTATTGAGGTTGCAAACTTTCTTTAGGATGGGAGTTATAATCAGAAATTCTTACAGGATTTACCAATGTAATAAATTGTTTTACCTGCTGCTTATCACTGGCTAAAGAAAAATTACAAAATATTAAATTTAACACTACTATTAGTAGGAATACTGCAAATTTCATAAATTTATTAAAGGGCGGTTTATTTAGAGTATAATCTTAACATAGTGCTAACTTTTATAGATCCATCATTTTGGTTAAATTTTTTATTTTTTTTCATAGGAGTATTCTTATCCTTTTTTATTCCTGGGTATTTATTATTGAAAGACCTCGGGATAACAAATGCCCAAAAAATTATCCTAAGTTTGATAACAGGGCTAGTACTCTGGGCTTGGCAAGGATTTATATTTGGCCACCTTGGTATCAGATGGTTATCTTATGTCTATTTAGCTATAACCAGTTTGTTGTATTTAAAATTTATTTTTTATAGAAAACCAAAGCTTTCTTTATTAAAATTTAACTGGAAAGAAATTGATTTATGGATAGTATTACTAATAATCACTGGTGTGAGTGTTCAACTAATATCAGTATTATTTGTAGGTATAAGATACTGGGATGGATTGTATTTCTGTTGTTCACTACCAGATAGTCTTTATCATCTAGCTCTAACAAATCAATTAATAAAGTATGTTCCACCAATCGAGCCCGGGGCAAGCGGAATTATAGTCAGCAACTACCATTACTGGTATAACCTACTGACCGCAGATTTTCTGAGAATTTTTAAATTACCGCTAGTAAATACTCAATACCAATATTTTATTATGTTATTTTCGCTACTTTTTGGATTATCAGCTCTTGTTTTTGCACAAATAGCTGGACTTGCTAAATCATACCAGCGATGGCTAATGCTTTTTTTATATTTTAGCGGTGATATAACTTTCTTGTTATTTTTTATATTAGGAAAAGGTGTTAATTTTTCCTTACCGTTTTTGGAAAATGGAGCTTGGATCTGGATTAGCCCACCAAGAGTGGTTGCAGCAATTATATTTTTTACTGGATTATCCATCTTGCACTTGTGGCTCAAAACAAAATCCTTAAGACTTGGCATCCTTCTGGCACTTATTTTTAGCAGTTTGATTGGTTTTAAAATCTATGTCGGTATCTTTGTATTAAGTGGATTTGGTTTTTTATCTCTCTACTTTTTATATCAAAAAAGGTTAAACCAATTCTTTATTTCATTTTTGACTATCATCTTAGGATTTTTTATCTATCTGTCTACTAACCAAGATGCAGGAGGCTTAATTTTTAGTGGCCTTTGGCGGTTTGAAAATTTTATCGTCAGCCCTGGGCTCGACCTATCATCAATGGAGCTGGCAAGACAGATTTATCTTGCTCATTTTAATATACCGAGATTACTTCAATCTGCCATTATTTATATAGCACTTTATTTTATATTTGTTTTTGGCACACTAATCGTGGGGTTTATTCAAAGCAAGAATACTCTGACTTTGCTAAAAAAAGAAGTGAATATATTCCTGCTATCAGGAATTGTTACTTCTATTATCATCGGATCTTTTTTTGTCCAAAAAACAGGCGGAGCTAATTCCTCACAGTTTCTAATAACGACGGAGATTATTCTATCTATTTATACAGCCTTGTTCTGTTTCTACTGGGTCCAAAAAATTAAAGCACCCTTGCTCTACTTACTAATCTGCTTATTAATTATATTGACCTCAGCACGAGTTATGAACTTAACCTATCTTTCGGTTAAGGCTCTCAGTAATAGAGCTGGATTTTTTATCACAAATAGTGAGTTGCTCGCCCTAGATTATATAAGGAATGAAACAGACGAAAAAAGTCTAATTTTAGTAAATAACGTTGATAAAAATCACTGGCGGAATGCTTTTTCTTATTACATAAGTTTTCTCGGAGATAGACAAATTTTTGTTGATGGAAACGGTATAGCTCAAGATCACGGAGTCCCAGAAGAAGAAAAACTTAAAATTGAAAATATCATCTTTAATAGCCAGGATGCACAGCAGATTCGGAAGGCTCTGATAAAAAATAATATTGATTACCTCTACATGAGTTCCAAAGATCACCTAGTTAGCACAGAATCAGCAAGTCTTTACAATGAGGTGTTTCGCAATGATCAAATTACTATATTGCAGGTAAGGAAATAACCTTATCAATCAAATTTAAAGCCGCTTTCGATCAGTTTTTGATCAAGTAGTTTATATTTTTCATCAAGAGATTCTGGCTGTTGCATTTCCCATAGCCTAATATAAGTCATGACCATACTAAAAGTCTGAAGCAAGCAATCCATTATAGCAATTGTTCCAGAGAAAAAACCCTTTCTTACAATTCCTTGGTAAAATAATTCACTAAATAAAATTCTCAAAAATCTCCAGGAAGACATATTAGGATGGTTCGATGCTAATCTTAGGTTGGCATCTATTTTTGACCAACTTAGGCTTTTTAGCATTATCTGATCTAAATTTCTGTGCGTCAAATGAAGTAAAGAATTTTTTGTGTATCCCAATTTACCATTAAAAACCGGTTGTTCGTGAACATCCCCAGTCCAACTCTCCAAATTATCTCTTTTAAATAACCTAATGACCCAATCAGGCCAAAAAGGACCATACTTTTGCTCGCTACCAAAAATAATATTCTTCCTAGAAATTGCATATGCAGTATTCTCTGATTGTTTGACTAAAAAATTAATTTCTTCTTTCAAAGGTGCCAAGACTCTTTCGTCAGCGTCAACATACAAAACCCAATCACTACTAACTTTATCCAAAGCCTGATTTCTTAAACTAGCAAAATTTTGCCCTACAAAATCAAAAATTTTATCAGTATATTTTTTGACTATCTCTTTAGTTTTATCAGTTGATCCGTTATCGATAACTATAATCTCATCAGCCCATTTAATGGATTCTAAACAAGCCTCAATTCTCTCTTCTTCATTTTTAGTAATGACGATTATGGAAATCATTTAAGAAAACTCCCCCTTCCTAAATTACCCGTTAAAAAATCAAATAAAGCTAGTCTTCTTGTAGGGTTTAGAATATTTCTCGTGGCTTCTCGAAATAAAGCAAATCTTGTTCTAAAAGGTAAAAACTTTGAAGCAAAAATCATTCTATTACGGGTGATAAAATAATCCTGCAAAGGTGAACCAAGCCCAGTAGACTTTGCATTTTCATGATAAACAATCGCCTTAGGAGCATAAAATAACTTAAAGCCTTCCTTTTTAGCCCTAAAACAAAAGTCGCTGTCTTCATAATAAAGGAAGTATTTATCATCAAAAAAACCAATCTTCTCAAATACTTCTCTTCCTACAAACATTGCCCCACCAGTTACATTTTCTGTTTCCTCGATCATTTCATATTGACCATGATCTTTTTCATCAACCCCTCTATGTCCCCCTATAACATTAGCCAAGTCCAACTTTCCGCCCGCATACCAGATAGTTTGTTTGTCGTTAAATAATATTTTAGGACCAACTATCCCTGCGTCTTTGCTTTCTGCTACCTCTACCAAATTACTAATGGCTGTTCTTTCCAGCTCGGCATCAGCGTTTAAAATAAATATATAGTCTGCACCTTTTTCTATAGCTTTCTTTATGCCTATGTTGTTACCTCCTGTATAGCCTAAGTTATCCCCAGTTTGGATGTACTCTACTTCTTTACTACCAACCAAAACTTCACCCAAGCCATCTTGAGAATTATTATCAATAACCAGAATATCTACATTTTGGTAATCTGACTTTTTTACCGACTGAATACATTTAAGGGCCTCATCTTTAGCTTTATAATTTAGAATCACTACAACCACTTTTTTCATATTACGATACAATCCTATTCTTTATCCTTTGGGCTAAATTAACCACTTTATTAGAAGACAGATTAGTGTATTTGAGCCAGTAAGTAATCTCTTTACCAGATTTTCTACTAATACTTTTTAATTCCTGAAAAGGAATCTCTTGCTCTTTAAAGTTTTCCATCTCCCAAACTTTTAAATAAACAACTAAAAATGAGGTTGCTTGAAGTAAGCTCAAAGCCAACCCATGAAGGCCATCTTTATATCCATTGTTAGCAAAATACCTGCTCAAAAATTCATTTAATGGTTTAACTAGCAAATCAGCCCAGTTAAATTTATATCCTTCTTGATTTAACTCTTTTGCCTGAATATCAGTGTAACGGTTCATTCTAGATAAAAATTGGGAAATACTGGTGTAGTGGAAATGGTTTAGAGCATTGCTCTCATCTGGCGGTAATTTGAAACCTTCGCCCTTAGTTGTTGGGGGACGGTGAATTTTATCACTCCAATCAACCTTTCCTTTCTTAAAAAATCTTATATTATAATCAGGCCACCACATAGATTCCTTAACCCAACTCCCAAATATAATATTCTTTCTTGGAATCTCTACAAAAGATACTTGATCTTCTGAAGCTATTTTCCGAAGTTCTTTTGCCAAAGTTTGTGGGACTTCTTCATCTGGATCTAAAATTAACACCCAATCGCCTGAAGCCTCAGAAATAGCAAAGTTCCTAGCCGGCTCAACAAAAGGCAACCTTTTATGCATTACTGTCTTTGCGCCTAATTTTTTAGCAATCTCGAGTGTCTCATCCTCTGAATGCATATCACAAACCAAAACTTCATCTGCCCATTTCACAGATTCTATAGCTCTTTGGACATTCTGTGCTTCATTCAAAGTATTCATTACTACCGAAATTTTTCTAGCCATAGTACTATGATACTAATTCCGTTCTTATAAGTAAATTAAGCCCTATGGTTAATAAGATATTAAATAGAAATAAATTCCTAAACTCGCGTTATTTTTTACCAATCGTTCTTTTAATAATAGTTATGGCTATATACTACAAACTTTTCCTGTTTGGCAAAATTCCTTTTCCGGGTGACTTATTAATCGGCAGCTACTCTCCCTGGCTTGATTATTACAAAATGCCAATACAAAACCCTTTAATCTCTGATGTCTTTTCCCAACTTTTTTTATGGAAGTATCTAAGTGTAGAATCGTTCAAAAATCTTCAATGGCCATTATGGAACCCTTTCTCATTTACAGGTAATCCGCTACTTGCAAACTACCAATCAGCTGCTCTTTACCCTCTAAATCTATTTTTGCTAATTCCTAGCTATATAGGTTGGGGAATATTTATTTTTAGCCAAACTTTAATCGCCTCACTTACAATGTACCTCCTTGTCTCCACCTGGGTTGAATCAAAATTAGCCCGGTTGGCAGGATCGATTATCTTTGCTTTAGGGGGCATGATGAGCACCTGGGTACAATTAGGAACTGCCGTCCATGGTATGGCTTGGCTACCGCTAGCCCTTTTTAGCATAGAAAAATACACCCAAAAAGCTAAAACTAGATATTTAATATTATTATCTGTATCTCTCGCTTTAATAATACTATCTGGTCATGTTCAAGTATCCCTATACTCATTAATTACCGTTGCTTTGTTTACTATTTTCAAAACCTGGCAAACAAAGAATTTCCATATTTTCTTATATCAATTTACAACCATCATGTTTTTTGTTCTTTTTGCCTTACTACTTAGCGCCCCTCAAATATTTGCCAGCTATGATTTACTACAAAAATCTATCCGCTTAACCGAAGCGTACAGCCAAGGATCAAACTTTGGATTATTGCCATTAAGAGATGTTTATAAATTCTTCTCTGCGGATTTTTTTGGTAGCCCAATAACCCGCAACTACTGGGGAACAATGAATTACCAGGAAACAAGTGGATTTATAGGCAGCCTCACCCTACCGATCCTACTATTTTCCCTACTGTATTTGAAAAAAACTCGCACTTCCTATTTCTTTCTCACAATCCTTGGGTTATCACTTATTTTGGCTTTTGATAATCTTTTTTCTTCTTTTCTTTACCATATAAAAATACCACTACTGACTTCATCTTATGCCAGCAGAATTTTATTCTTAACAACTTTTGCAGTAGCAGGGCTAAGTACATTATCTATAAATCAAATATCCTCTCAAGCAAATCAATTTAATAAATTCTCTAAGCTAATCTTATGGTCAGCTGCAGCCTATATTGGTACAACAGTTGGGGTGGTTGCTGTTTATTTCATAATAAAAAAAATTATTCTTTTGTCTCCATCAAAATTTTATTTGGAATATTATCTTAGTGATCCAGACTATTCTTTAACCAACTTCATGCTCGCCTTAAAACAAACATTTATGCCTCTTATTTTCTCTATTTTTTTTCTTATATTAAATATCTTCCTTAAAAATAAAAAAATATTACTTTTATCTATTTTAGTTTTACTTATCACCATTGATCTGGGAAGATATTTTACAAAGTTTAACCCCTTTGTGTCTCAAAGCTTCATTTTTCCATCCACCCCATCAATTGATTTTCTAAAATCAAAAGAGGATATCTTTAGAATAGGTCGTGAACATGCAGAGGTTTTACCACCAAACACTTGGACCGCTTATAAATTACAGTCCTTTGAAGGATATGACCCTTTATATTTTAGCCAATATGGTAGTTTTATGAGATTTTTAAATGGAGGTGATTTAAGAACTGGTAATTCTAGTCGCTATGCAGAACTCTCAGCAAGCTACACATCTCCATTCTTGGATGCTGCTAATGTTAAGTATTTTATGGGAATATTACGTGACCAAGAAGGTAGAATACCTGGAAATCTAATTAATTTTAAACTTAAAGAGGCTGGATATAAAATAGCCTTTCAAGATAAATCTTCTATTGTTCTAGAAAATACTAATGTTTTGGATAGAGCATATCTTGCAAAGTCTTTTATTATCGAACCTAGCTCAAAAATAGAGGATATAATCATGACAGATAAATCCTTTAATCCAAAAGAGAAAATTGCTCTCTCTGATAACCTCAGTGTTACTAATGTAACCGGAGAAGGAACAGTAAAAATTACTAATTATACTCCAAATCAAGTTACACTTGAAACAAATACGCAGAGTGAAGAGATCCTAGTTCTGGCAGACCAGTTTGATGATAGTTGGAAGGCCACAATCGATGGAAGAGAAACCCCAGTAAGCCGGGCTAATTTAATATTCAGGGCAATAAGGGTTCCTCAAGGCGCCCACAACATCATTTTTTATTACTGGCCACAGTCATTCGAGCTTGGTTTAAAAACATTCACAGTAGCAAGTCTTTGCCTACTAATTATTCTACTGATTTCTTTAAAGAAAAAAGTTTTTTAAAATCCATTTTTGGATCAATAGAAAAATTAATCTTTCTTAAAACTACCAAAAACAATATAAGATTTGCTAGTGCTAAAAATCTAGTAAAAAGTGACCCCTGCCATGTCATGATTTGCTGCAACGTACTAAATGACGAAGGAAACCACCAATGATTAAAAAGATTTAACCAAAATATAATACTTAAAACAAACCAGTACCTAAATAGCTCTTTATTATAAATACATAAAATAAGTAAAGAAACAATACCAGCAAAAACATACCTATCAAGCATATTAGTCAAAAACAACCAACTGCCAATCCCTAAGATTGTTAAACTTTTAAAAACGTTCTCAAAAGTTACAGACTTAATAACTTTTAGTACAGAAACATATAATACTAGGAAGGCTGTCCATCCCCAAATCTTGGCTGGTATCCATAAAAAAAGTGTATTTTGGTTTAGAGCCTGATCACCAATTAAAATATGCCAAAAATTAAAAGAGTTGGTACTGACTCTAAATTCAGCTTTGAAAAAAATCTTCGGAATTAAAATTTCCCTAATAAAAGTAATAATGTTGCTATCTGTGAATATTAAAATTGTATATACAAAAATAATAAGGCTCACTATCAGCCCAGATAAGAAACTAAGAACAGAAGGACGTTGATACCAAATAAAGGCTAGCAATAAAGGGATAAAAATTAGAGTTGTAGGTTTAAGCTCTATGCTCAGTAACATAAGTATCGGCACCCAAAAAAACCATTTCTTAACAACAGAGACAAAGGCTAAGAGCAGAAAAAAACACCCTAGCTGGTCATACTGGCCCCACAAAGCACTTAAATACCAACTAAAAGGAGAAAACAGATATGCTGCACTTAAAAGAATGGCTCTCAGTCGGTTTGTGCCTTTTCCTAGAAAGAAAATAATTGAAGCAATTCCAATATCTGCAAAAATAGCCAAAAGTTTCATGCTTATCATAGCTCCTATCTGTAACGGAGTATCTTTATAAAGAATATGGCCGAACCACGAATTAAAATCAAAAAACCAGATCATTTTTGTAGGAATTAGACGATATGTTGCTATGAATAGTCCAATATTAGAAAATGCCCATTGCAGCCGATCATAAATATAATGGTTAAAGCCATAAAGTAAAGTGATCAGGGGTGGCTGAGTAGGCCATGAATACAACCATACTTGATGTTCAAAAAAACCCAAAGGTCCATTCTTATATACCCACTCTCCCCAAGTTGTATTAGTCAGAATATCGTCATGAAAAGCCATGGGAGTCAAAAATAATCTCAGTACCAGGGCCAGTGCCAAGATAAATATAAATATATTTTTTTTGAAAAAAAGTGTAATTTTCATATCCCACCTCTCTCTTTTTTAACTATATCTATTGATAAATACAACATTATTTATTTTTTATTAAGGGCAAAAAGATAAAAGGCAGGCTTTCCAGATGGATAGATAATAGCTTTAACTAATTTAAGCTCTGGTGGTAATCTTCCAGGATCACTAACTAAATCATGCTTCATCTCTTTTATAGGTGCAAGATAAAGGGTGTCTGGGGGTAAAATAAAACCTAGATTATAAAGGTTGACCTCAAACCCCTGCTGTGTAAAATAATATTTATCCAGAACAGAAACCTTACCAAACTTTTCAAGGTCTAATTCCTTTAGAGGGTAGCTCTTTTGAAATCTCTCGGGGGAAAACTGAGAGAATCCCAAGAAAAATATCAAGGTAGGCTCATCAGCATTACTAATAATCACATTTTTATAGTTTACACTTTCAGCAACAGTTGCTTTAATAGCATCCTCAAAACCAGCCTGCCACCATCTTTCAGAATCCCAGGGATAATGAACCCAGTAATTATGCTCAAATAAAATAAAGCTAATCGCTAAGATAGCGGCACAAGTTATTAAAAAGATTTTCTTAAATTTGGTAGATAGGTTTTCTAGGGCAAAAACAAAACCATAAGCCATCAGGATTATCAGCGGTGGGACCATAAAGAATAGCCTAAAGGCATGCCTACCCCCTTGGCTGGTAATAGCTGATGGTATGGGGGCCAAAATTAACCAAAAAAGCAAAAGTACTTTGGCCTTTTTGCTTACTTTAGGAGAAGCAAAAATTAAAATTCCAATTATTAATAATAGCGCCTCTATTTTGTAGAATTCCCCTTGTCCAGTTGGAGAATGCCTTGGATTGGGATCCCCACTAATAAATAAAAACTCCGGTGAATATGATTGAAAATAATTATCACTTATTTCTTTTAAATATAACCCATACGGGTGATGAAGTATTTTGCTTTCAAATTCACTGTGTTGATTTACTTGTAAGTCTCTTTTTCTAGATGCTCCAATTTCACCAATGACTGTAGGGTTTGTAAATACAGATATTGATTCCAATCTATTGGCCCCACTATCAAAAATAACGCTCGACACCAAAGGAGCGCTGATTAAAACCAGCAGTGTGGCGGCCATAATTAATATTTTCCTAGGTAAAACCATCAGCTCTTTGTGCCAATTAAGAATTAATATTGGGATTATTAAAGGTAAAAAAATCTTAGCTGCATGATAAGTCCAAAGAGACAGACCAAAAAATAATGCCGAAAAAATAAGCCATTTGCTTTTCTTTAAACCACTAAAAAAACAATATAGCCCCAAAAGAAAAAACATCATCATTTCAGGCCCTTCTAAACCTAATCTCGAGTAGTGCAACGGCCAAGGTGAGACTGCCATTAATCCAGCGGCTACTAAAGCCATTGTTTGATTTTTAAATAATAATTTCGTCAGTAGGTAAAGTATAAAAATACCAATGACCCCAAAAATTGCCGATGGAAGCCTTACACCCCACGGAGAAACCCCGAAAACGGCTACTGAGGGAATTATAGAGTAAGAATAAAGTGAAGCTTTTTTGTCAGCTAAAGATTGCAGGTGAACTGGCAAAAAATTGCCAAAATAATCGCGACCTGTTTTTAATAGAGAATAGGACTGATACCCAATATCTACTTCGTCTCCAAACAGAGCAACAGGATTTTTATCTAGCTGCCAAACCCGAGTAACTAAGGCAAATAGTAAAATGCACGTTAGCAGTAGCTTCTTTGAGTTTGATGCTGCAATAGGCATTTTAGATTTCATAGATTATTGCCTCATCATTTTCAAATACTTGCTTTATATTCAGTTGGCCAGCTTGTAATACATTACCATATAATTTGGGTAAGTAGATATAGCGAATACCGCTTTTTGCTAGAAATTCTTTAGATAGCTCAAATGGTTGTCCAGTAAAAAACGACTGTGCTGCCACAAGTCTTTTTTGGTAATCGTTCTGCAAAATATCTTGCTGAATCATATCTTCAAAAAAAACACTTTTTGCAGAAAAAGCAGAAACATAAGCACTGGTTTCATAAGTAGAAAGGGGGTAAGGTGCTATAAACTTGGAGCGTAATGTTTTATCAAAAGGAACAGTTAACACTACACCATCAGGTAATTTTTTTAAAAAATCTAAGGCTTCAAACTCGCCCCAAGTGAGCCTCGCCGGAGGCACTCCTTCAAAGCCACTCTGAAAAGTTCTAAAAGAATTGATTGGTGTAATTATTAACACAAACAAGATAATCAGAGTTGATAATTGTTTGGGCAATTTCTTCCAGATATAGAACGCACCAATACCTGTAAATAAGGACACAAAGTATAAAAAATAATAAGAGAATTGGATGGTATTCCATGGATTACCTTTTTGTATAAAAAATAGAGGAATTGCAATTGATACAAAAACCATAGAGAAAATAAATAGATACTCTGCACTTATATTTGGTCTTTTTTTAATTATTCCTACTAGAGGTATTAAGGCTAATGCTCTAGTACCCAAGTTACCAAAAATAAATATTCCAAGACCTAAAAGCTCAGAAAAGACAAATTTTAGCCAATCACCTCTTTCAAAATAAGCCATCCTAGCACTAGATAGTTTAATCCATCCCACACGATCTGGAAAATCAACCATTGAATGCACAAACCAAAATGGGGCAAACACTAGTAAGTCAGAAGCCTTGCTATTTTGAGGTAAGAAAATAATCAAAGATATTACAGCAGCCGCAAGTAAAACATAAAAATAACTAAATTTACGATCGGTAATTATTACCCAAAGGGATACTAATAATAATCCTCCTAGAACTATAAGACCTGCGTAAACTTTAAATTCTATTAGCACGCCACTTAAAATTGCTAGAATTAACCCACCCGTCAAAGTTGGCTTTAATTTATAAAGATTAAACATTAATAATATAGCGATTATAATGACTAGAGAAATTGCAAAAGGTGGGTTAAGATTCATTGAAACCGGCTGGTTCATCCAAAAAGCAGATTCTCCACCAAAATGCCTTTCTCTTATATATTCAACAATCCAACCAAAACTTCCTGCAAAATATACAAAGTATATGGAAATAAGTGCGACGGTCTTGTTACCAATTAATCTTCTAACTAATAAATATGAACCTACACCCAACAATAAAGAAAATAAAATTGGATAGAATCTATATAGTAAATCCGTAATTGGTATATTAGTTAAAGAGGTCGTAGCAGCCACCAATAAATCATAAAAATAATGATAATTTGACAGTGTCGTCGCAGAAAAACCTGGATTTTGGGGTGGAACTTGTTTGACTAACTGGTTAATCAAAGCTTGATGCCAAATCCCATCATGCCCTGTGGGGCCTAAGAATCCTATTCCAAAATCATACCCCCAGCCAGAACGAACCATAGAAAAAGATTGAAAAAATGTTCCCATTGTTATCAGGATAATTATTGGTAGATTTTGCCTACTTAAAAACTGAATATTCAAAAGACTAGAATAGTATTTCTTCTTGATAAAAATTATCACCATTACAAAGATACAAACGTAGAAAAGCCAAGACGCTTTTAACAGGCCAAAAAGAAAAGCGCTGATTGTAAAAAGTACCATGCCAAAAGCTATTGAAAGAAAAGCATTTAGCACCAAAGAGTGGTTGTTCAAAGACCTTACTAGTAAATATCCAGGAAGAAAAAAGGCAAGCAGTAGAAATAGTGAGAATATTATTATTTTTTGACCAAATCCTAATATTGTTTCTTGATATTTTTGACTTATTTGAGAAACTAAACGATTCTTTGTCTGCACGTTTGAGTCCCTAGCTAAAGCATCCATTATAAAACTATCAATAGAACTCACTTTGCCATCTATGCTAATATCTCGAGGTAAAAACTCTACAATAGTTTCTTTTCCACCATCATTTTTGTAACTCAAGACATACTTATCTCCCTTGGGTAATAAATTAAAATCATGAATCTTTCCCTGGTCAATGACCAATTTTTGTTTGTAGGTAACTTTATCTAAAACACGAGTTGCAATGGTAGCATAATTTAAAGTTTGGCAAGATTTATCAAAACAAGGCTCTTTTTGGCCACCTATATATTGTCTTACATCATTAAAAACACTCCCATCCTGATTATAAAACCAACCAACGCGATAATAAGGGTTCATTAGCCAAATTGCTTTTCTCTCAGTACCGAGAGGATCATGAGAAACTATAACCTGCCATGGCGATATTTCTGTAAACTTTGCTTTATAATATGCGGCAAAGTTTTGCATATTGGTAATTTTAAATTGACCTTTTTGAGATTTGGAAGATAATATTTCTATCTGTTTTTGATACTCACTACTATATTTATTCCAGTCATATGAATTTTCCAAACCAACCACTACTTGATTTACCTGATTCAAGTTTTGATTAGTAAAAATATCTATTAATTTAGAAAAATAATTACTATCTAAATTATGATAATCAATATAATCATTGACCTGAAGGCTATAAGTACTATCTTCAACTCGCTCACCATAACCATTTAATGGATCCCGTGCCGCCCATTGCATCATAACAACAGGTAGTCTCTCTTCACTATTTTGTGCCGGCATCAAAGTATGAATTGTGGAAGGATAGTATGGAGTAGCCCAATATTGTCCCCAGATCTGGTAATTATCAGTGGTATATTGGTCTGCTACGATTAGTGCCCCGCTAATATTATATTTAGATTGCATATATCCCAATGAAAAACTATCTATATACCAAGCCCCAACAGATTTTGGATAGAAGCCAAAAATTGATTTGTATTCCTCAAAAGCTTGATCAATTAATTTTTTTCTATCATTTGGGTCATAACCAGTCAAAAATACACTACTGGCATCATGCCAGCTAGCCGACTTATGGTAAACCACCTGGCTTTTATCTGTCCAGGAAGGAGTAATTTCTAAAAATAACCCCATTTCTTGACTTGTAGAATATTGCTTCAAAAAAGCAATAATTCCAGGGTCTTTCAAAGCATCGAATCTAATTAGCCAGGTGCCAGAAATATTGTATGATTGCAAGATGTGCATTTGCCCTTTGATTGCATCAATCGGCTTTTGGTTAAGGTTATCCCAAAAATCACCACCTCTAATAGGATTCACCACAGAAACAAAAGAATTACTAATAGCTAAAACAGTTTCTGATTTTAATAAGAAGAGCAGACAAAATACAATGGACAGGATAATTTTAAGCATATTTTAAGCTTTTAATATCATTCATAATCCTCTTTCTCCCAACAATCAAAATAATTAAAGCATAGACTGATCCACCAAAAATCATAGCCACAATCAATGTTTGCCAGTTTTTAACATAGGCTTGAGTAAAACCAAAGACACTTAAGCCCATAACTAAAGAGGCAATAATCGGAATATAAATTGCATGTAATACCCTGACTGCTAAAACTCTTTTTAGCATCACGATTGTGAGAACAGAGGTAAAAGAAATTAAGAAAGAAGCTGCTGCCACACCTATAAATCCATACGCCAAAACCAGCATAGGGGTTAACACCCAAGTTAATATTGTCCACATAACCATTAGTTTTAAAGTAATTTTGATATGACCCATGGCATTTAATGCATTCGTAAAGGTTGTAGATATTACCGCCCAAAAAGAAGAAAAGGCAAAAAGATAAAAACTTGGCAAGGCTGCCTGCCATTTTGGGGAGATAATAAATGCTACCATGGCTGGTAATATTGCCCCTAATCCAAATAGCGCAGGATAGACTAAAAGGGCGGTTACAAACAAAGATTTTTCTACTGCTTTACCCAAAGACTCTTTATCTTCCTGTAAACGGGAAAAGGCTGGGAAGGTAATTCGAATCACTATATTCATCACCTCGAGTGGCAAAAAAGCCATTGATTGAGACCAAGTGATATACCCCACACCAACTGGACTTACTAAACGGGCAATTACCAAAGGTACTAATCGATCTTTTAAAAGAGCTAAAATATTATTCAACTGAAAAGGTACACCAAAAGATAAAAGCTGTTTTGCTGATTCTCTACTAATACCAATACCAACTTTAGCAGGAGCCAATATATAAATTAAAATTACCCCCACCAAACCTCTACAAAGGGCAGCATAAGTAAAACTCCATAATCCTAAATTATTCCAAGCAAGAAGAATTAGCAGCCCATTAAAAACCAATGTCTCAGCTACTTCTACTAAAACTAGTGGTTGAAAACGTAGCACTCTTTCTAAAAGCACTGAAGGGATTACTTTCAGAGAAGATAACATAAAAGTAACTCCTAGCGCTCTAACTAACCACACACCATCATTATTTAGATGATAAAACTGACCAATAAAGGAGGCTCCTAATATAATCAAAATACTTAAACAACCAACTAGTAGTTGTTGAATAGTGAAAGCAGTATTAATATCTTCCTCTTTAATCTCATTCTTTTTTTGAATTAAAGAAGCTGCAAGGCCTACATCAGAAAAAAAAGCAAAAAAAGTGATCACTCCCGTTGCAATATTAAAAATTCCTAAAGTTTCAACCGAGAGGATTCTTGCCAAAACTATATTTATAGAAACAAACCCAATAAAACGGAGAAAAAATTGACGTGCCAAAAGATTTGCAAAAGAGGGAATTATCTTTTTTCTTACTTCGTTTAATGATAAAGAGAATTGTTTTTCTGGATTATTCATCTACCTACGCAGTCCTTTCAGATAGTAAAATAGCCAATTTTTAGTTTTACGAGGAGAAATAAAAACTAAAAATACAAAAACAATAATACTTACTAAAGTTACAATATTTGAGAAGGTTCTTATTGGAGTATCTAAGAGCTTAGCCTCAATAATATGGTTGCCAGTACCTAAAATAAAAGTCACTAGACCGAGTGAATTCTCATAGTCGATTTTTGTAGGCTTTCCATCAACCAAAACCTCTAACTGAGGGAAATAATACATCGATAGTCTGATTATCGAATGCTTCTTAACATCAGCCTGGAATGTCACCCAATTAGACCCTTCTTTAAAGTTATTAATTTCAACCTCTCCTGTCAGCACCTCATATCTAGAAGTGGCGAGCTCTGCCGGAGGAGCAAGTGCATAAATTGGTAGAAAATCAAAAATAGATCTTTTAATTAAGCGATCCCAATTATCTCCAGATAGCATTTCTTGAGCACTTAAGGAAACAAATTTTTCTGGTCTAAAGAAAGAAAAGTTAAATACAGCTAATAGAACTATGGCTGCAACAGGAATAATTTTTTTAAATTTATTTGTCGGCCATAAAGCTATGCTTCCCGCAAGAACTGACACAAAAAAGATAACAAGCATTAAAAATCTCCAAGGAAATTGAATAAATTTTAACGATTCAATATTCTTCCAGATAAATTCTGATTTTGGATTAATCATAAAAATACTAAAAAATGCCAAGAAAGAAAGGTAACCTATCAGAATTGATATTTTCCGATTTTTTACCCATAATAATTTAGCTACAATTAATGCCAGCAGCCAAGCAACAGTATGAACCCAACCAAGTTGAAAGGACATTCCATCCTTTTCCCCACCAGGAATTTCTCTAACAGATGCCCCCCAACCCCAAGTGGTATCCAAAAAGATTTTTCTCAATCCTTTAAAATGTTCTGTGTAAGAAAAATATCCAGAAGTGGTGGTCTCTACATGAACTAGGCTCTTTTCCATAATCATAGGAAAAGAGTAAAAAGCTGATAACATAAAGCCCAAAATGGTGGATAAAATAAAATATTTTAAGAACCTTTTGTTCTTTTCAAAAATAGTGAGTAGCGCTATCCAAGTTAAAATAACAGGGATAAATATCATAGTGCTTAAATTATGAGATAGAATTAATAAACCGAGAGAGGCTGATACAAGAATTATGTTCATGATTGTTTGAGCCTCCTTTAAACGAAAAATTGCCCAAAAAATTGCTGGAAAAAACATTAAGCTCCACATTTCTCCCATTGCTCCTCTAACATAAAAAGCAACTGCATGGTAGGGTGCCAAACTATAAAATAACCCCGAAATAGCCCCACCCTTTTCCCCCCATAACTTACGTCCCAGCAAAAACATAAAAATATATGCCCCCACAAAAGGCAGGGCAAACATAGCTTTTGCAGAAAGCAATAAATCATGACTCAACCAATAAACAAGCCAGCCAAAATAATAAGACAGTGGCGCATAGAAATTAAACAATGGATATCCATATACCCCACCCAAATCCGGTACCCAACGGCAAGGTAATTGGTTATCTTCAAGGCATTTATTCATTTCATATAAACGAATAACCTGAACATCATCATGGTGACTAAAATAATTTGCGGCAAAAAGTGGCCAAAGAAGACTTAGCGTAATTAAAAAACCCACTAAAAACCAACTATGTTTTACTACCAGGTTTATTATTTTTTTCATTTTTTTATAAACCTTGCCTTAACTTGTTGGGGCATCAAAATCACCATAACTATTAGTAGGGCCATCATGGATAGGGCATTTCCTAAGTTACGAATTAAAGTATTTGATAATTTTAATTCAACCCTATGCTCACCCTGAGGGATTATTACTTTAATAAGGCCTAAATTTGATGTGTCTTCCAGATTTACCAGCTTTCCATCAACAAAAACTTCCCATCCTGGGAAAAAAGTAATTGGAATTTCTATATCAGCGTTTTCTTGTACTTTAATATCAAAACTGGCAGCAGCAGATTTAACTTGGAAGTTTTCTACTTGTGCTATTCCTGATCTTACCTGCGGTTGGGTAAATTTTTCTTCTTCAATTTTTTTCACCCAAATTGGCAAATAGTCTTTAGGTAATTTATCATCCTGGTTTAGAACTTTCGGAGACGCATAGTGATCATCTATAGAATCATAATAAAATGATTCTGGATGAAAATACCCAATATTGACTAATATAATTATCAGACCCACCACTACCATAGCTACCGCAAGTTTACCCTTAAAAAAGTTTACTATCGAGGCTCCTGTAATAGCTAAAATAAAAATTGATATTCCTAAAAATCGCCAAGGAAATTGTGTATATGCAAGAAGTGGAAACTGCAGCCAGATCGGAGTTGATTTATTATGCTGCATAAACAAAGAGAACAAAAATTCTAATGTTAAAAAACTAACTAAAGGAAGCGGCTTGGAAGTTTTATTAAAAATAATCGCAAGTAATACACTTAATGAAAGAATTGCTAAATGGGCAATACCAACCTGAAAAGACATTCCATCCTCTGGACCCCAAGTAGAACCACCATACCCCCAAAAAGGTGTCACGAATTGTTTCAGTTCAACAAAATGAGCTCTGAAATCAAAATACCCAGTAATCAGTCTATCTGACTGCACGAAACCTTTCTCAAAAAAAGCTGGGAGTAAGAAACTCGAGCCAAGCGCAAAACCTAAAATTAAAGCAAGGAGGAAATATTTTGCAACATTCAAGCTTTTTTGTTGCCAGATCAGAAAAACTCCCCATAATAGTGCAAAAGGAGTAAATAAAACAGTCATAATATTATGGGTAAAGAAAAGACCTGCCCAGGCAAGTGACAAAAATACCAAATTCTTCTTATTAGTTTGCTTACTTAGTTTCCAAAAAAGCAAATAGATCAATGGGAAAAAGACTAGGGCCCAAGCCTCAGATAAAGCACCTCTAACATATATATCCACTGAGTGATAAGGAGCATATGTATATAAGGTTGCAGCAAATAACCCACCAAGCTTACCAAAAATTTCCTTGCCTAAAAAATACATAGCTAAAGCTGAAAGAATTAAACTTAAACCAAATAAAATTTTAATTGTTTGTATAAAATTAAAGCCCATATTGTGCACAAGGGACCCTACATAAAAAGGTAGCGGGGCGTAAAAATTAAAAGTTGGGTCACCGTATCGAAAATCTGGTACCCACCTTGCAGGAAATTGGCCATCTTTGACGATCTTATCCATTTCAAAAAGCCTGGCCACATGGATAAAGTCTTGGGTAGGGAAAAACCCCGGCTTTGTAAGCGGCCCAAGAGTTGGCAATAATAAAATCATCACAATTAAAATCATTGCCTTTTGTGTAGATAAAAAATTTCTTAGATTCTTCATTAGTTATTCTGGTAAAACTTTAAATAATAATATTTTATCTTGATCGCCACCTGGGGCAACGGCTTTAGGGAACTCTTTTATCAACTGAAGGTTGTCTCCACCCCAAAACCTAGATTTATTAGATACAAAATATGTAGGATATTTTAAAGCCTCTTTCCTAAGTCTAGCAGAAACAGTTGCCTGATCAGGCATTATAACAATTTCTTGGCCCTTTGGACTTAAATGAAAGTATTGGTCCAAATAGATTTGTAATCCATCAGGTAAGGTTCCAAATGTCCCTTCTGTCCCCACAATAATAGTTCCCTTTTTTGCCTCACTAATTAAAAACTGAGCAATCTCAGGAAACCCATAACCAGCTGTCCAAGCCTCAAAGTACCCACTTCTTTCTGACCTTGGCAAGTTAACCTGATCCGGTCTAGTTAGTAACTGCCAGACCGTTAAAACCGGCAATATAGCTATTAAGCTTGTGATTATTAGGCTTGGTACTTTAATCTTCTTTACTAGTTGATCCAAAATATACCCTCCTAAACAAATAAGTGGTGGAATAGAAAAAAGAATATAACGAGCTGTGAATGTTTTTAGTAAAAACATTTCAACAACCATCGGTAAAATTGCCCAAAGCAAAATTGTAATAGCTACCTTGTCTTTTCTGTACAAACTTAAAGCAGCCCCTGATAGAATCAGTAGTAAAACTGGTAAGGTGAGCAATTTAGGAAACCAATCTTTAAGATCGTTAAAATGAGGAAGAAATGGGTCAAGTGGTCTGCCTACTAAATCCATTGGTGAAAAAATATAATCCTGATTACGAGAGCTAAGATTTATAAAACCAGGTCCAAGCCTTAAAGCATTATAGATGCCAAAAGTTATGGTTAAGGTTATAAGCCAGAGGCCAAAAATTTTTAATATTGTTTTTTGTCTATTTAATGTTTTCCAGTTTATAGCTAAAGCACTAACTGGTAAAACCAGCACATTAAACATTCCTGGAGTTTTAGTCAAAAGTCCTCCACCCAATAAGTAACCTAAGCACATAGCCAAATCAATCCTTTGGTATTTAATCAAAAGCAATGCAAAATTTAAAGACCACACAGAAAAAGCCGCCAACATTGTGTCCACCAAGGCCATTCTGTCAAAAAAAACCATAAAAGGGGTTATACTCAGTAAAAAAGCTGACCATAAACCTACACGGGAGCCAAAATTTTTCCAACCTAAAAATAATACTCCTACAAATGTTGCATACCCAGACAAAACAGATAAGAATCTCCCTGCTAGTAACGGATCTGAAAATATTTTAAAAAATGGGGCCATAGCCCACATAAAAAGAGGTGTTTTACCATCTGAAAGAGGTAGAAAACGAAGGGTTGGCTCAGCTTTCATTATTTGAGCCCAGCGTATATAAATTGCTTCATCAGCAAAAATTGGCTGCAAGGTCAGATTAGGCACTCTTAATAAAAAATAGAGCCCTGTTAAAAAAATTATAATAATAATTTCTAATTTATGTACTTGGAAAAACTTAATCATAAGCATGCCGAAGTTCATTAAGTTTGATTCTTAATATATCTTTTAAAGCTTCTATTGAATCCTTGAGCAATTGCACCCTCTGGGTTCCTACATGATGCCAATCAACAGGCTCCTCAGTAATTTTAAAACCAGCCTTTTTGGCCAAAAACAATGTTTCAACATCAAACCCAGCATTAACTGCAGCACCAGAAGCTTTCTTGCTTTGCCAAATTTGAAGCATTTTTGGAAAAACTACTTGAATTGCTTCTTGATTGAAAGCCTTAAATCCACACTGAGTATCCTTTATTGGTAAGCCTAATACCATGGTCCTAATAACAGAATAACCCCAGGCAGAAATTTTTCTTAAAAAAGGAGCCCCTTGCCTACCACTTCTAGAACCAATCACAATATCGTACCCCTCTTCAAACTTCGGAAATAATCTTTCAATTTGATTCAATGGTGCTGACTGATCCATGTCTGTAAAAACCACTACCTCACCTTGAGATTTGAGCATGCCTGAAATAACTGTCAGAGCCTTTCCTCCGTGAGGATTTCTTACCAATCTAAATCCAGGTTTATCTTTAATAATTTCCTCCACTAACTGAGCTGTATTATCTTTAGACCCATCATCAACTATCAAAACTTCATAGGAGTAATCTTGCTTTTTTAGATAATTAAAAACTTCGTCCAGTGAGCCAGAGCCTAAATTTTGAGCTTCATTATAAGCAGGAATTACCACCGAGAGTTGAATTTTTTTATCATTATTTGTCATCATATTATTATACTCACCAGAGGGTCATCTTTTCCAGTTACTTTTTAGGCTGATCAGGATTATGAATTAATTTATAAACTTTTAGCTCTTGAACTTCTTGCACCCACTCCACCTTTGTCCAGCCAAAACCAACAATCTCATATTTTGGGTCCACTACTGGGTTACAGACACTGTCTTCACATACTACAAATAACTGATCTGTCACATCCACAGGTACTACTTTAACTTTATGGCCATATTGATCCAAATAAAACTGGTAGGCTGAATCATAGTTGCTTTTAGCAATTAAAGCAAAGTTAAACGGTTTATTATCTGATTTAGAAATTATATATCTTGCAATATCCTGGGTCCTTTGTAATTGGTTATTTGGCGCAAGGAGTAAAGGATTCTTTTGTAAGTTAACAAAACCTAAGACTATTAAGACTAATGCTGCAGAAACTATTTGTAACCTTTTACTTAGTAAGCCAATTAGCCCACCTATCAATAAATATGGAGCAGGATTTAAAAAACCCAAATAATGATCATAAACTTCACCTTTATAAAAAGAAAGTCCAATTAAACCCCCGAGTAACCAGACAATTAATAATCGATATGGCCAAAAATCGGGAAGTTCTTTCCTCTTTTTTAGAAAAATACCAATTGATAATAAGATTCCAGTACCTACAACCCAAGCTAACAGATTTTGGCCTACTACCAAATACCTCAAAACTAGTTTGTAGTAATAAATATCCCCTACTTTAGATAATTTATCAAAAAGATTAAAGCTAATTGCTTCTGATTTTGTACTAAACATACTGACCATAGCTTTGTAGTTTAAAAAGTTATAGCGGAAGTCGAAAATAACCAAAGGAGAGATTAAAAAACAAAATATAATTATTGCCCCGATAGACCCCTGGGTATAATAGTTATAATCGCTCCTTTTTTTGTATTCAAAGATCCAAAATAATCCAAAAATGGGCAATAATATCAAAGCTAAATAATGCATCTGTACTGCCGCAGCCAAAGCTCCACCTGTTAAAATAAACCAACGGAAGTTCTTAGTCCTTCTCGCTTGATCTAGTCCTAGAACTGCCAGCAAGGCAAAAAAAGGAGCTGGATTTGGATTCCATGAGGACCGAGAATAAATAATATTGACTGGAGAAATCGAATAAAGAGTAGCCACTAAAAGCCCTGGCCATAGTCCAAACCAACGTTTGGCCAAGAAATAGATTAAAAATACCGTGGATATACCAATAGTTGCTACCATTGCCACAGCAGCCACTGGGTTTAGCCACCAAATAGCCATTGGCACAGCCATCATGTAGTAATACAAAGGACCAAGATAAATATTGCCAACAGAAGTAGGCGGGCCAAGTAGTGGAAAATCATGTTCCACTAAAATTCTCTTTATCATCAATGCATCTCTTCCCTCGTCCCCCAAAAATGTCATGTAGTCAGGTAAACGGTAAAACCTCAAAAAAGCAGTGAGAATAAAAAGGCCAATAATAATGGCCGCCTCTAAGCGGTTGTTTTTAATCCAATTGATCATCTTAATTTTAAGCGAAGTTTTAGCAGATCTAGGTATGATTGAATAATCACATCTAATTTTACTCCCGTAGGCTCCCCCGCCATCCTTGGGTAATGAGTTACCCCAACCTGATCAATATCAAAACCAGCTTTTCTAGTCTTATAAGCCAGTTCGGCATTAATCATTCCTCCTTTAGTTGATTCAAGTTTAGGAATCTTATCTAGAATACTCTTATGAACCATCTTAAACCCACAATCTACATCCTTTAGTCTTAAACCAAATAATATAAACAATGACAGAGCCCACCCTTTGGCGGCTAACAAACGAAAAATTGGATCTTGTCTTTTCATCCTATACCCCCAAATAGCCTTTGGCTTATCAGCTTTCTCTAAGAATCTTGTTATCTCTGCAAAATCAAATTGTCCGTCAGCATCACTATAAATTACCCAATCATATTTAGCATTATCGAAACCAGCCCTCAAAGCATAACCATAACCACCAGTAGGAATATGCACAGATTTAACTCCTGGATGTTTTTTAGCAAGATCGTCTACTACTTCCGGACTCTTATCTTTTGAACCATTTTCTACCAAAAGTACTTCATATTCTAGTAAAGGCAAACTTTTTAAAATTTTAAGGCCTTTTTCTAAAGTTAATGTGATGTTTTCTTCTTCATTATGGACTGGAAAAAATACCGATAGTTTGTCTACGCTCATGCTAATATGCTAACATCAAATTATTAATATGGAAAGTTTTTTTAATAGGCACACGATAAAAGACCTCCTGACACTCATCTGCATCAGCCTTGCGATAACATTTTTGATCTGGCTACCTCATTTATTCAAATTACAAAACTTTTGGGGGCTAAATTTTAGCAATGGATTCGATACTATTTACCGTAACTTTGATGGATTGGAATATATTATCATTGCAAAAACATTTTATAGTCCGCAACTTTTAGCTCAAATTCCTCAACCACTTCCCGCCTCATACTTCCCCTCACATTTTGTAGGCTTCCCTATTTTAATCGCCATATTTGCCCCGCTATTAGGGTATTTAAAATCTATGCTTTTTGTAAGTATATTTTTTACAACCGCTTCAACAATTGCCTTTTATTTTTTAATAAAAGATTTCAAGCTTACCAATCACCCTCTTTGGTTATCTATCCTCTTTTTAATTCTTCCAGCAAGATGGGTGATTGTTCACTCTATCGGTTCCCCTGAACCGATGTTTATCTTTTTTACTATTGCAACAATTTATTTTTTCAAAAAGTTTGAAGACTCTAATCAAAAAATCTTTCTCTTGTATACAGGAATCATGGCTAGCCTTGCCCAACTAACTAGGCCCCCTGGAATACTGATTTTTATAGCCCTCTTTTTATATCTTCTTAATAAACAAATTAAAAAGAAAAATATTAAAAATATAATTTTACTGCCCATTAGTTATTTCCCTCTTTTTTTAGTTCCCCTAACACTATTCTCCATTTTTTATCTCTTTCAGATTCAAATGGGAGATTTTTTTGCTTATTTTCATTCAGGAGATAATATCCATTTAACTATTCCACCATTTCAGGTTTTTAATAAATATCAATTTTGGGTAGGTGATATTTGGCTAGAAGATATTATTTATATTTTTATTCTCACTTTGCTTGGAGGATTAATGCTTCTTAAAACAAATCTAAAAGTAGCTGGCTATTTTGTTTTAACTTATTTTGCTGCCACTATCCTGGTAGCTCATCGGGATATTGCCCGCTATATACTACCAACAGCTCCCTTTATATTAATTGCTTTTGAAAAAGTATTGATAAGTAAAGAATTTAAAATTGTAATGGCAATTCTGGCAACAGCTATTTATTTTTATAGTCAAAATTTTCTAATAGAAAATGTTGTCTCAGTCTCTAACTTATCGGTTTTTGATTAATCTCGTTTTTCCAAGTTACTTTATGGTTAATAATAAAATTCCATGTTAACACTGGTGGAATTGTTGCAAAAAAATACAGATTATAAAAAGCTATATCTAATCCAAAAATGTTTGCTATTCCATCTCCGTAAATAGTGTGAAGGATCTTTACAATTAATACACTAATTGCAAGCCCTCCTAGGCTAACCAAGTTAAAAATCCCTAATTTTTGCCAGAGATTGTTTTTGGTTTTTCTGTAACGAAATGTCCAGGCATTATTTAAAATAAAATTATTTAATATTGCTATCTCTGTAGAAAATCCCTTAGCAGAAGCAGGCATTATTCCTAACTTAGATATAAAAAAATTATAAAAAATAAAATCAACGGTGGTTCCTGTTAACCCAACTATTGCAAATTTGATAAAAGTCTTCGCTCTTCTACTTAAATAAAAGATGGGAATATTTATGCCCCATTTATGCAATCTAGCATCTAAAGCATAAGTAATAACATCGTAGGTATAATTGGCAACTTTATTTTTGGAATATCCTTCTGCGCGGTTTTTAAAAACCAAAGGGACTTCCTTGTATTTTGCCCCAGCCAGAATAGCCTCATTTAAAAATGCTGGCTGAATAATAAAAGTTTGTTCTTGCCAGGGAAGTCTATTTAAATTAATTTTCTGAAATAAAGTAGGTGTAAATGCCCTAGCGGAGTTTGCAAATTCTTTAATATTAAAAGGACCCATAATGCTTCGACAGATTAAAGACGAACCAGCGCTAAAAAGCTTTCTTGAGGGAGATAGTTTATTCTTTCCACCTTTGACAAACCTAGAACCTAAAGCTAAATCATACCCTTCCTCAATCGTCTTAACCAATCTAGGTAGGATATCAATCTGGACTTGCCCATCAGCATCAAGTTGAGCCAAAACATCAGGCTTTAAATTATTTAAAGCATATCGATGACCTTTTATCAGCCCTACCCCCAAACCTCTTTCGACATCGATATAATGAACTTTTTTGTTCTTGGCGGCTATTTCTTGAGCAATTTCGCCCGTTCCATCAGGAGAACCACTGTCAGCAATCACCACCTCTATTATCCATCCTGGTAAATCTTTTTCTTGAGCTAAAACTTCTTCTGTTATTCTGCTAATATTTTTCTTTTCATTATATGTAGGTAAAACTACGGCAACTTTTTTCATTGTGAATCGATTGTATGCAAAGTAAAAAATTTTTACAAGAAGTTGAAATATTGGCTTAGGCAAATCTAGCCAGATCAGTATGCACCATTATTTTGACCAGTTCCTTAAACTTAGTCTTCGGCTCCCATTTTAAAACTTTTTTAGCTTTGGAAGGATCCCCACACAAAGGCCCTGTTTCTACTGGGGGAATAAAATTTTGATCTGTTAAAACATATTTTTTATAATCCAACCCTACAACTCCAAAAGCCTCCTGGCAAAACTCTTCTACTGTGTGAACCTCACCAGTAGCAATCACAAAATCATCAGCTTTTTCATACTGTAGCATCAACCACATTGCTTCAATATAATCCGGAGAGTAGCCCCAATCTCTTTTTGACCCTAAATAACCTAACTTTAATTTTCCGTTTTGCACGATTGGTTCACCAATCTCATTTAAAGGTACCCCTTCTTTTTTACCATTTCTTATACAAGCTACCCCAACAGAAATTTTTCTTGTAACAAAATTAATACCTCTCCTGGGACTTTCATGATTAAACAAAATACCACAAGAAATAAATTGAGAGTCTTTTTTGCTATTCCTGGAAATTATTGCCATCCTGTGAGCATACTCTTTAGCAGCTGCATAAGGGTTAGCCGGGTTAAATGGCGTCTCTTCGTTTTGAGGAACAACTGGAGGAGCTCCAAACATCTCTGATGTTGAGGCCTGATAAATCCTGGTCTTTGGCACAATTTCTTTTGCCCGGTCAAAAACATTAACTGCTCCAATCCCTGTAACCATCATTGTCCCTAATTTATCTTGGAACGAAGCAAGGGGTGAGCTTTGGGCTGCTAAATTATAAATTTCGGTTGGCTTAAAATCATAAAAAGCCAAGGCAACAGATTCTGGGGATTGGAGGTCTCCATAATAAAGCTTTATTTCATTTTTTAAGTGCTTAATATTTCCTAAATCATTGCCTACATTTCTTCTTGCCAAACCAGCCACTTCATAGTCTTTTTTTAGCAAAAATTCAGCAAGATATGACCCATCTTGTCCGGTGATACCAGTAATAAAGGCTTTCTTTTTCATTTTTGAGCACTTGAAGGAGCATAGCTTTTTTGTACGATTCGGTCAACAACTAATCTTTCTTCCTTTATAAGAGGTTTCCACCACCATTCATTTTCCTGATACCATTTTACAGTTTTTGCTAACCAATCTTCAAAATTATATTCAGGCTCAAACCCAAGCATATTTTTTATTTTACTAGAATCAATTGCATACCTTAAATCATGGCCCAACCTATGATCTACATACTCAATGGATTGGTCATCTTGTCCTAAGAGTTTAATCAATTCTTGAGTCACCTCCAGATTCGATCTTTCACTATTTCCCCCCACACAAAAGGTTTCTCCTATAATTTTTGAGTCCTTCAAAGCAGCTTGAATAATAGTATCAATAGCCCGAGCATGATCTAAAACATAACACCAGTCCCTAATGTTTTCCCCTTTACCCATTAAAGGTACTTTTTTATCTTGGAGCAAATTTAAAATAAATCTTGGAATTAATTTTTCTGGATCCTGAAAAGGACCATAATTGTTTGAAGTGCTACTTATAGTAACAGGTAGGCCATAAGTAGTGTGGTAGGCCCTCACTAGGTGATCAGAAGAAGCTTTTGATGAAGAATATGGACTGTGAGGATTATAGGGAGTAGTCTCATCAAATTTTTCTGTTTTAGGTTGAAAGGGTAAAGAACCAAAAACTTCATCTGTAGAAACATGATGAAAAAGTTTAATGTTTTGTTTTAAAGCCTCATCCAGTAAAACTTGTGTTCCTAAAACATTAGTTTCCAAAAAAACTTTTGGGCCAATAATACTTCTATCAACATGAGATTCTGCAGCAAAATGAGCTACCACATCTACCCCTTGCATAGCCTGCTCTACAATTTGTGAGTCACAAATATCCCCGTGGATAAAATTATAATTAGGATTTTGGGCAAAATCTTGAGTAGAGGATAGATGACCAGCATAGGTTAATTTATCTAAATTAACAATTTGATCCTGGGAGTATTTATCTAACCAATACCTTATAAAATTAGAACCAATAAACCCTGCCCCACCAGTAACTAGTAATTTCATACTCCCAACTTCTCCCGAGCAATATCCATTAGATATTGACCATATCCACTTTTTAAAAGAGGTTCTGCTAATTTGATAAGCTGATCTCTTTTTATAAATCCCTTTTTATAAGCCACCTCTTCTATGCAACCAATCTTTAAGCCTTGCCTCTCCTCAATCGCTTGAACAAACTGTGAAGCTTGTGTCATGCTAGCAAAGGTTCCTGTGTCCAGCCAAGCTGTTCCACGGTCAAGCAGGCAAACCTTAAGCTTACCTTTTTTTAGATACGCATCCAGAACCGAGGTTATCTCTATCTCACCTCGTGACGATGGTATAACATTCTTGGCAATTTCTACCACTTCACTATCTGTAAAATACAGCCCAGCATTAGCATAATTTGATTTAGGTTGTTCAGGTTTTTCCTCAATTGATAAAACATTCATGTCTTTATCAAATTCATACACCCCATAACGTTCAGGATCTTTCACTGGCGCAGCAAACCCTACCGCCCCATCAACATCTACAAACTCAGCTAATTTTTCGTCTATATTGGTACCGTAAAAAATATTGTCTCCTAAAATCATTGCCACTTTATCATTCCCAATAAAATTACTACCTACTATATAGGCATCCGCTAGCCCCTTGGGCCGATCTTGCACAGCATAGGAAAAGTTACATCCCAATACCTCTCCTGATCCAAGAAGATCAGAAAATCTTGGTAAATCTTTTGATGTAGAAATAATTAAAATATCCCGAATACCTGCCTGCATTAAGACAGACAAAGGGTAATAAATCATGGGTTTATCAAAAATTGGCATCAACTGCTTACTAACAGCCAATGTCAAAGGATAAAGTCTGGTTCCAGAACCACCTGCAAGTATGATACCTTTCATATTAAAGTAAAAGGCTTTGAAAGATTATCAAAGCCAAGGCGGCAAGTAAAATATATTCTATCACAACTTCTGCATTTAAAGTCTTCTCTTTTAAATGGTGCAAGAAAGCTGCTGCTAGATAGGTTAAGACTGCCAGACTAAGTGTTTCAAACTCCAATCTTGATGAAAAACGGAAAATTATTAAAGAGACCACAAACAAAGGGGTGGATAAAATAAAAATCCAGATTGGTTTAATATTATTTATTGTTCTCATAGTATATTCCCTATCTTACTAACCAACAAAGCCAGTATCAACAAAGATAACAAACCTAAATGAGCTATATGATGAGAGGATATTCTAAATACCCCTCTTTTTCTCAGGACAAACAGATCAAGTATTATAAGTAAGGCTAAAAATGAAGCTAAAATCATTCCTGATATTTTTATTAAAACAGCTGGGTCCAAAACTGCTGCCTGAGAAGGATTCTGAGCTCCAGCCACTAAAACAGGCTGGCTATACGAGGAGGCTTTTTCTTTTACTGGTGCCTCCATTTTAACTTCCACTGTTTTTGCCTGTAAGTTTACTGTTGGCTTTGCTGCTACAGGGTTAAAAGGTGTGCCAAACATTTGCACAATCAAAGTGGTCTGTTGCCCTTGCAATGTCCCCTCTGCAACAGCAATACCAATCTCTTGATAATGTGAATTTAATAAATTATCTCTGTGGGATGGTGAGTTCATCCAAGCTTTCACCACATCCTCTGCATTATAAAAATTTCTGGCTAGATTTTCCCCTGCATAGGTATAACCATAACCTGCTCCTTTTATAAAACCCCAGGGGTCTTTTCCAGAAGGGGAAAAATGGGCCCAATAATTTTCCTCAAACATATTTTTAGCCTTAGCTTGGGCAGCCTGGTCTAGGGCAGAATTTTCTTTTAAAGTAGATAAGCCTTTAGCCTGTCTTTCTTGATTAGTTTTTTCAATAATTTGCTGAATAGTGATATTAGCGTTGGTCCCCAACACCCCTGGTCTTACAAAGCTATAAAGATCTATTCCTACCCTAAGGAACATAAAAAGTAGTAAATAAATAACTAAGTAATGCCAATGTAAAAGCTCTGTTTTTTGATGGGTTTCAGGGTGAGGTAAAAAAAATTGGGCTAATTTTCTTCTGTTCATAACTAGTAGCTAGACTAGTATTAAGTATAACTAAGAGACACTGGTTTGCCAACTTGACCATTAACTGGAATATTTAGAGAAAAGCCCAAGGACTGAGCCACAGCTGCCCCCACTCTAAGTCCTGTATAAGAGCCAGGCCCAGTTTCTACCTCAATTCCAGTTAATATATCAAACCCCCGAGGTTTGATTATTTTGACAATCAAAGGCAATAAGACCTGCGATCCCCACTCGTTTTCTTCCTCTAAGCTCTTAACAACCTTCCCATCTTCTTTTAGGGCAACAGCAACAATCTTGGGGTCTTTAGTATTAATATGTAACACCATGCCCAAATTTTAACACAAACAGGAAGTATTCTTGTATAATTCCTTCATGGAAGAAATTAGAAATATTTTACATGATTTAAAAAATAGGTTTAGCAAGATTTCTCAAGCTTTTGACCGGGATAAAATCCAAGGTGAAATCAGGGAACTTGAAGCTCAAATGTTAAAACCAGGATTTTGGGATGATTCCAGAGAGGCAAAAAAAACTTCTCAATTTTTATCTCAAAAACAAAAATTACTTAGCACGCTAGAGAGTTTGGAACTAAGAATTAATAACGCCTTAGAGTTAGTTAATGAGCCCTCCATGGAAGAGGATCTATCAAAAGAATCAAAAGAACTAAGCAAGGTTTTAGATGAATTAGAGATGCAGTTATTTTTATCTGGTCATCATGATGAATCTGATGCTATTTTGTCTGTGCACTCTGGCACCGGTGGAGTAGAAGCCATGGACTGGGCAGGAATGCTTGCCAGAATGTATCAAAGATTTTTTGAAAAAAATAACTGGGAATATGAAATTACCAACGAGGACCCAGGGGAGGAAGCTGGGTTTAAATCAGTTTCCATGATTATTAGGGCTCCTTTTGCCTATGGATATTTAAAAGGTGAGGTGGGCACTCATAGATTAGTAAGGCAATCTCCCTTTAATGCAGATAAGCTTAGACAAACTTCTTTTGCCTTAGTAGAAGTTTTACCGGTAATTGAAGGTGAAACAGAAGTAACTATCAACCCAGCTGATATAGAATTTGAAGCTTTTAGATCAGGTGGAGCAGGAGGACAAAATGTTAATAAAGTAAATACTGCTGTAAGGGTAAAACATACCCCAACAGGACTAGTAGTTACTGCTCAAACAGAAAGATCTCAGCTCCAAAATAGAGAAAATGCTATGGAGCTACTAAGAGCCAAGCTTTGGTCCCTACAACAAGCGCAAGAGAAACAATCCAGTGAAGAATTAAAGGGTGAGATAAGACAAGCTTCCTGGGGAACACAAATCAGATCTTATGTTCTACACCCCTATCATATGGTCAAAGATTTGAGAACTCAAGTAGAAACATCCAATACAGATGCAGTACTAGATGGTGATTTATCAGAATTTTTAGAAGCAGAGATTAGGTTAAACCCTCAGGGCGCATAAGGACTGGACAAACTAGCTTAAAAACAGTTAGAATAAATCCATAACAAAATTATTATGGATAATGCCCAAGAGTCTGTTGCCAAAGTAATATCCTTTTCTAAATCCAACAATAAAATTTTTCTGGCAGTTTTAGGACTTTCTATTATTTTAGGCATTTTTTCAGGCTATCTACTCTCAAACAATAATAAAAAAGCTGCATTAGTAAGCTCCTCTTCCAGTGGAACTGAAACTCCTAAAACAGCCCTGCAAGATAATAAAACATTCAAAGATTTTGCTGAAGGCACGATTCAAAAAAGGCCAACACCAAAAAATCCAGAAGAATATGTAGAAGGCACACATTTACTAGTAAGAGATGGGGCTGTGCCAGTGGCTCTTACTTCATCTGTCGTTGACTTAAGTGAATTTGAAGACAAAAAGGTTAAAGTCTTTGGAGAAACACAAAAAGCTATCAAAGAAGGTTGGCTAATGGATGTTGGCCGAGTAGAAGTTAAGTAATAGTGTTTTATGATTTCTTTTCAAAATGTCACAAAGAAGTTTGGCTCAAATATTGTTGCCCTGGAAGATATTAACCTAGATATCAAAAACGGGGAATTTGTTTTTCTGGTTGGACCATCTGGAGCTGGTAAGTCCACACTTCTAAGACTTTTAGCCCGGGAATATTTGCCCTCTTCCGGCAAAATACTAATTGACGAGACCGATATTGCAAAGATCCGATCAAAAGATATCCCTGATTTCCGCCGTAAAATTGGCTTTGTTTTTCAGGATTTTAAATTACTAGATGATCGAACTGTCCTTGAGAACGTTGCGTTAGCTTTACAGGTCAGAAACGTACCTGAGCATGAAATCGCCAAAGATGTAGAAAGAACTCTGAAACTATTTGAGATTTGGAATCGGCGTAATCTGTTCCCTAGACAGCTATCTGGTGGAGAAGCCCAAAGAACCGCCATTGCAAGAGCTATTATTGGTAAGCCATCCATCCTTTTGGCAGATGAACCAACAGGAGATTTAGACCCTCAAACAGCTTGGTCCGTGCTGCAACTTTTGGGAGAAATTAACTCTTGGGGCACCACTATAGTCATGGCTACTCATAACAAGGAAATTGTTGATGCCCAAAAAAGAAGAGTTGTAGTTATTAAAGAAGGAAAAGTTGCCCATGATAAAAATGAGGGGAAATATGATTTCCATTAACTTTACAAAAAGAAACATCAGAAGAACACCTTATCAAGCCTTGGCTGCTTGTATGGTGATGTTTTTAACTTTTTTAACATTATCAGTTTTTTTATTACTTGCTTTAGGCTCCCAACAAATCTTAGGTTTTTATGAGAGCAAACCTCAAGCCATAGCTTTTTTTAAAGATGGCACCACCCAGTCTGATATTGATGCTATAAAAAATGCCTTAAATCAAACAGGCAGAATTACCAAATTTAAATATGTTTCCAAAGAGGAAGCTTTACAAATTTACCGGGATAGAAACCAAAGCAATCCCACATTACTTGAGTTGGTAAATGCCAATATATTACCTGCTTCTCTAGAAATATCAGCTATAACCCCAGAGGATCTTAGGCCGATAGCAGAAATTATCAAAAAGGAACCAGTGGTGGAAGAGGTAGTTTTCCCAGAAGATGTTATTGCCTCTTTAACACAAGCAACTAGATTGATTAGGGTAGTTGGAGGCACCATTGTAGGATTCTTAGTTACTTTTTCAACTCTGATTATTATTATGATTATTGGATTTAAAATTAGAATCAAAAGAGATGAGATTGAAACAATGAAACTTTTAGGAGCTTCTTCTTGGTTTATAAGAATACCCTTTGTTCTAGAGGGAATAACATATGCCGTCATAGGAGCTTTCTTGGGCTGGATGGTGAGTTTTATGACCCTCTGGTATTTTGAACCACTATTAAAAAATAATTTAGGCGAGGTGGCTCAAAATTTGTTCCCCACTTCCCCAATTTTAATCTTGGGATTTTTGCTTATTGAGATTTTGGTTGCAGTAATAGTAGGTGGCATTGGATCACTTGCAGCAGTCAGGCGCTACTTACATATTTAATTAAAGCCATGAAAATCTCGAAACTCTTCTTGGTTGTCATTGTCAGCATTCTGATTTTATTTAGCACCCCGCTAAAGGTTTTGGGTGATGAGGTTTCAGACAAACTGGCAGATATCCAGAAACAAATTAATGAGCTGCAAAAACAGCTAGATGGCGCGAGAACCCAAGAAAAAACTTTAAAGTCACAATTAAGTTATATTGATACTCAGACTAAATTGACTCAGTTAAAGGTTGATGAAACTACTACTCAGATTGCCAAGTTAGATCAAGAAATTAGTGACCTTTCAACTAGAATCACTAGACTTTCCTCAACTGTAGATAATATCACCCAGGTCCTTTTATACCGAATTACTCAAACCTATAAATTCGGTAATATTACCTCTGTTGATCTATTATTTTCTTCCCGAGGGTTTTCTGATCTTTTAAATAGAATAAAGTATGTCCAAGTTGCTCAAGAAAATGATAAAAAAGTGCTCTATCAACTCCAAGCCACCAAGGCTACTTATAATGACCAAAAGGTAGATAAAAAATCTCGCCAAGAGCAACAAGAAAAACTTAAAAAAGATCTTGAGCGATATCAACTCCAACTGGTTGATCAAAAAAAAGGTAAAGAGGAGTTATTAAAAATAACTCAAAATAATGAAGCAGTCTATCAAGCAAAAATTAGAGCTGCCCAAGAAGAACAAAATGCTATCTTAGCCATTTTAAGCGGTAAAGGCCATGAAGTCCCAGAAGGCCCAACCACTAAAGGATCAACAGTTGGGTATATTATTTATGGCAAAAGTGCTTGTTCTTCTGGCACCCATCTACATTTTGAGGTCCATCAAAATGGCTCTATCCAAGATCCAAATAACTTTTTATCTAATACAAGTTTTTCTTATTCTGATAATGATGGTGGCGGTAGTGAGGGAGCAATCTCCCCTCATGGATCTTGGGATTGGCCACTTTCTGGGAATATTTATATTTCTCAAGGCTATGGAATGACTCCATATGCTAGAGCCGGTGCCTATAATGGTAGTCCTCATACAGGTATTGATATGTATTCCAGTAGCTTAATCGTGAAGGCTGTAGGAGATGGTAGTTTATCCAAAGGTGGTATCCCTTGTGGAGGAGGGACACTTAATTATAAAAAAGTTGATCATGGAGATGGTACTGTTGCCTACTTCCTCCACGTTCTCTAAATTAAGTCATACTTCTCAAGATTAATTTGATATACTTCCTCTATGAGTAAAGTAGACCCTTTATCTAAATATGAACTACATTTTTATGGCACTGGTTTTGAAGATAACCCACAAAGAATTATTTCTCTAAAAAATAACCAGGAAGTTCTTGGTGCTTGTATCTTACCAAAAACAAAACAGCAACTTAGTCAGTTGAACATTAATATTTCTGATAACCAAATCGCTTTATTACAAAAATGGCGTCTACTCGACATACAAAACGGAAAATTACAAACTATATTCCCGATTCTAAGCAAAGATAAAATATCTCAATTAAGAAAATACACGGATTCTTTGGCCACTGTCATGACTAATGTAATAACTCCAGAAATTAACCGCTTTTTACAATCGCTTGAGAAACAGTATATGACCAACGCTTACATTCTATTATTTGCTTACGTGCTCGATGGTCTAATCTGGGATTATTTTACGAAGGCAAATCTAATGCCAGATATGTCTACTGATACACAAAAATTGTGGGTAGGAGTACTCTGGGGAAGCTATTTACCTAGAAAGTTTTTTCTAGGCACTAACACATATGAAGTTCCCGAAGGAGAGGTAACTTTTATCTGGAATAATACTGTCTTACCCAAGCTAAAACCATTTTTTCTTCATGAAGAAAGTATCCCCCAAAAGGTAAAAAACCTAACGATTCCGATTATTTGGAAGCAATCAGGGGATCCTACTTATGAAAGTGGCAAAAAAGTAGCAAAAAAATTATCAGAGGAGGTGCTGCACCAATTAAATCTACCTGCACTAGCCAAACAATATAATCTATATGATCAAAGACAGGCCTTGGTTATTATTTACCACGAACTTATGTGGAGTATTTTGGAAGAAATAGAAAATAAAAAGTTAGTCCCAAGGCCTGCAATATTAGTCAACCCAAAAGAGACTAGTAAAGCAGATGTTGCAAACCTTATGTTCCAAGTTAACGCTCCTAAATAATTTAATTATTTTTTAATCTTATTTAGCTACTATAGATGGTAATGAGAACTCTCGTCCTTACCTTGGGCCTTATTAGTTTTATCACCCTTCCACAACTAAGCTATGCTATCTCCCCACCCATACTGAATGACCCAGAAAATAATGCCACTGTTTCTCTAAGTACACTTTCCTGGGGATCTGTTGATCAATGCCTGCAATATAAAGTTTATGTTGATGATGAACCCATTATTGCCTCCCCTTATATCAAAGGTCCATATTATACAGATAAAACTTCCTACTCACCTCAACTAAACTTAGGTACATATTATTGGAAGGTAGCTTCGCAAGCCCCAGATAAAAGCTGGGCTGATAGTGAGATTAGATCTTTCACTCTTGAAGCAGCTCCAACAGATACCCCAACCCCAACACCTCAACCCACACCAACACCTGAGCCACCTACTCCTACTCACACACCTACACCAAGCAAAACCCCTACTCCCACTTCTATAAAAGTGACCCCTAGTAAGACTCCAACACCTTCTAAAATAAATTCGCCAACACCTAAGATTACTAAAAATCCTAATAAAGAAACTCTAGATGCCACTGAAACAGCCAAACTTCCCCCTTCAATTTTAGGCTCCTCTATATCCCAATCCCCCACACCTCTGCCATCTCCTACTCAGTCACTAGTTGCAGCTTTTACTTTTTCAAATTTATTAAAAGTTGCTATGGTGGTAATTTTTATCCTTCTAGGGATTTTTACATTTACTTTTGTTGCCAAAGACAGATTTAAAAGATAAAATCTTATGCAATGACTAAATTTATTACTTACTCAACCCAAGAGACCCAGGACCTGGCTCAAAATTTGGCTAAAAAATACCAAAACGGCTCTGTGGTAGCCCTTATAGGTGATTTAGGAGCTGGAAAAACAACTTTTACCCAAGGATTTGCCAAAGGATTAGGAATCACCCAAAAACTGCTTTCACCTACTTTCGTTTTAATGCGTCAATACCGTATCCCAGGTAATAGAAACATGCTCCTTCATATAGATCTTTACCGGTTGGACGAAATCGACCAAATCCAACAATTAGGAATACAAGAGATTATAGATAATCAAGATAATATAGTTTTGATTGAATGGGCAGACAAACTAGGCTCTTTGCTCCCTAAAAATGCAGTTAAAATCAAAATTAATTTAATAAAAGAAGATCAAAGAGAAATTACAATCAGCGATTAATTAGCGTCCCTGTCTTTGGCGAATTAAATCCAAAGCAGATGAGCCACCACTAGTTGGAGACGAACCAGAAGTAGCGGTATTTCCATTTAAGTTACCAAAACTAGCAGAAGAACTAGCACCGCTACTCGCTATAGGTGTGGGAGTTACAATTGGCTGTTGATTAACTATAGTTTGTTGCTGCACCGGAGTTATTGTTTGCTCTTGTGTCGCTGAATCAGATTTACCAACTCCTAATATAAAATACGCAGAAGCCCCAGTTACCACCAATAATAGCGCAGCTGCTCCCACTATCATCACCCACTTCGGAAACCCTCCTGAGCCATTACCAGTTACGACTTGGTTAGCTTCAGCACCTGGCTGAGGAACAACCAGAGTCTCTGGCTGGGGAATAGTGCTAGCACTATTATCACTTACAGGTATATTACTTCCCACCAACTGGCTTAAATCTGTTGGTGCTGATTCTGTAGGCATAGCCATAGGAGCGCTCTCTGCAGTTGACTGCTCTGGAATACTTGACGAGGTTGGAGGCCATCCCCCAAGCTGATTGTTTTGATCAATTCCGGCTCCCCCTGCAATGGGTGAGGTCAAAGGTGCACTTTCAACAGGCGGAAATGTTGGTGCAGGAAGAGGAGCGTCTGATAATGGAGCCATTGGCGCAGTTGGAATTTGGTCTACTTGAGAAGCAACCTCCGGGGCAGGATTAGATGAAACAGGAGGCCAGGTAGGAGTAGGAGGCACAGGTGGAGCCCAAGGGGAATCAGCCACTGGAGTCTCGGTAACTGGTGTTACTGCTGGCATTTCGCTTGGCGTAGGAGTAGAAGTAGGTGTGGAAGTGGTAGGCCACGCAGCACCTAAATCGCTGACTGGTGCTGGCCCGCCTAGACTCACGTCCGGCGAGACTGGCTGAGCAGGTTGAGTAGTAAAAGAAGCCATTGGATCAGGTACCACAGGTGATGTTAATGGGTCTGGTATGGGGTTAGATGCTGGCGCAGGGGCTTGCGACCAATCAGAAACTGGACTAGCGATTGGAGATGCAGCCATAGGATCCACTTTAGGCGCAATCGATGGGTCAATAGGCGTAACAGGTGGGTTGATGGGAGTATTATCAGACGAATTGTTAGAACTATTTTGATCCATGGGCAGTTTTTAACTATGTCTAGTGTAAAGAAAATTCATCTTAAATGTCAATAACCAGACAAATACCATGGGTGGTATAATACCAAAGACTATGTTTGATTTTTTAGGTAAGATCATTGATTCCAATCAAAAAGAAATAGGCCGTTTTTCCAAGATTGTTGAACAAATTAACAGTTTTGATAAAGAGTATCAAAAATTATCCGATAAAAAGATAGTTGAAAAAACTAAGGAATTTAAAAAACTCTATAGTGAAGGAAAGACATTAGATGAAATTCTCCCAGAAGCATATGCCGTAGTAAGAGAAGCGGGCAAAAGATCACTGAGCCTTCGTCTCTTTGATGTCCAGCTTATAGCCTCTATTGCCCTTCATCAAGGAAAGATTTCTGAACAAAAAACAGGAGAAGGAAAAACTCTATCCGCTGTTCCCGCTCTTTATCTAAACGCTCTTACAGGAAAAGGGGTTCATTTAGTCACAGTAAATGATTATTTAGCCATGAGGGATTGTGGTTGGATGGGGCCTGTTTATCATACTCTTGGTGTTAAGGTAGGGGTGATTATCCATGAAAAAGCATTTATTTTTGATCCAGAATATAAAAATGCAGACCATAGCGACGAAAAGCTCAAGCACTTAAAACCAGTTAGCCGTAAAGAAGCTTATGAGGCTGATATTACTTATGGCACAAATAATGAATTTGGGTTTGATTATCTAAGAGATAACATGGTTTTTTCGGCTTCTGAAATGTCGCAACGGGATCATTATTTTGCAGTGGTCGACGAGGTAGATTCTATATTAATTGACGAAGCCAGGACTCCTCTTATTATCTCTCGTCCTGCTCAAGAACCAACAGAAAAATATTATGAATTTGCCAAAATTATTGAAAAACTCTCATCTGAAACTGACTATTTAATAGAAGAAAAACAAAAACAATCACATTTAACAGAACATGGTGTGTTAAAAATAGAAAAGTTATTAGGTGTAGAAAATTTATATGAAAAAGATTTTGCTACTTTGCATCATATCGAACAAGCACTCAAGGCCAAAGCCTTATTTACTAAAGACAGAGATTATGTCGCAAGAGATGGCGAAATAGTTATTGTAGACGAATTTACAGGTAGATTGATGCCCGGAAGAAGATATTCAGAAGGATTACACCAAGCTATTGAGGCAAAAGAAGGTGTTAGGATTCAACAAGAATCCCAAACAATGGCCACTATCTCTTTTCAAAATTATTTCAGAATGTATGAAAAACTTGCCGGTATGACAGGTACAGCTGTTACAGAGGCAGAAGAATTCCATAAAATTTATAAGCTAGAGGTAGTAGTAATTCCTACCAATAAACCCATGGTCAGGAATGATTTTCCAGATGCTATCTATAAAACCCAAAATGCTAAATATTCAGCTGTTGCTAGTGAGGTGGAACAATTACATAAATCTGGCCAACCAGTATTAATAGGAACCACCTCTATTGAAAAAAATGAGTTCTTATCACAGCTTTTAAAGAAAAAAGGCGTTTCTCATGCAATTTTAAATGCTAAAAACCATGAAAAAGAAGCAGAGATTATTTCCAAAGCTGGACAAAAAGGTGCTGTTACCCTTGCTACCAATATGGCTGGGCGAGGAGTTGATATTAAACTTGATGAGGAGACAGAAAAACTAGGAGGATTATTTGTAATCGGTACAGAAAGACATGAATCCAGAAGAATAGATAACCAATTGAGAGGAAGGTCTGGCCGTCAAGGAGATCCAGGTGGCACCCGTTTTTATATTTCTCTAGAGGATGATTTAATGAGAATTTTTGGTGGTGAGCAAGTTTCCAGAATTATGGATTTTCTAAAAATGCCAGAAGATGTGCCAATTGAAAATGCCATGGTTTCAAAAGCCATTGAGTCAGCTCAGAAAAAAGTAGAGGGACATAATTTTGATATCAGAAAAACTACAGTTGAATATGATGATGTTATGAATCAACAAAGACAAATTATTTATGGTATTAGAAAACAAGTATTAGAGGCAGCTGATGATTTAGAGGGTGAAAAAAGCACCTCTTTAAAAGAGGATTTGTTACAAAAAATTGATACAGAAATAGCTAGTTTAGTTACTGCATATACCCAAGAAGGATTAGAGACAGAAAAGATTATTAATAGCTTTAGTGATATTATCCCCTTTGATCCTCATTCAATGGATGATCTAAAAAAGCAGGTTTCCAATTTACCATCTGCAGAAGAAATTACTAAATTTTTAACTAACTTAACCCGCCAGCTTTATGAAGAAAGAGAAAAACAAGTTGGGGCTACTGTTTCAAGACAGATGGAAACTTTTACTTATCTTACTACTATTGATACTTTATGGGTTGAGCATTTAGATACCATGGATGATCTAAGAGCTGGAATAGGTTTAAGGGGCTACGCCCAAAGGGACCCTTTGATTGAGTATAAAAGAGAGGCCTTTGATATGTTTTCTAAATTAGTTTCTACTATAGATTATGAGATTGTTCATAAAATTTTCAAAATCTCTGTCCAAAACCAACCAACTATCCAACCACAACCTCAACAAATAGAGGAAAAGTTTCCTGTGATAGAAACTGGAGTAAGTGACGAGACTAAAGAGATTCAGGCAGAGAAAAAAGGGAAACCAATAAATAAAATTTTGGAGTCAGAGGAAGCTACAACAAAAGTTACCATAGAAAGAGACGGGCAAGTTATCTCCAGCCAGTCTTTAGATCCCCAAGGATCTATCAAACATCAAAAAATAGGAAGAAATGATCCCTGTCATTGTGGATCAGGCAAAAAATGGAAAAAGTGCCACTATCCTAATTAAAGTTCGAGGGTAGCATATTTGGTGTCCTTGTAAAGTTCTTCATTATAGTATTTAAAAAAATTGGGGGTAATTCTATATACTTTTGATCCATTAATTTTTTCTAAAATATCTTGAGGGGTAATTTTTATTTCACTTTCAGAATTTAATTTATGCCACAACATTAAGGCTTGGGTAATATGGATAATATCTTTTAGCTCCTCTATCTTCCCCACCCCTTGGACTCCTTGTTTTAAATCAGCTACTTTTTGGTGAGAGTGAAAAACATTAAAAGCTACTTTTTTATTTTTCTCAAAATGCTGGCCATGCTTTGTATCTGGGTGAGTCACAATATAAAAATTCATATCATCATCCATGCCGTAATAGACAGTACAAACCCAAGGTTGACCATCATCAGAGGTAGCCAAAGTCATCACCCCATGTGAATTTAAAAACTTAAAGATATCTTCTCTTACTTGTTCCTGATTATTATCCATAAAGTATCCAGTAATTATATTACTAAATATCAAGCCCAAAACCAAGGGATAGATATCTGGTATTTAAGATATTAAATGCTAAAATAGTCTGTGCAAAGATACCTCACAATTATCGATATTTTCTGGCAAAGAGCCCTGACATATCGCTTCACTATATTAAGTTACAGGATAGGTGAAATATTGGAACTTATTGTTCTGATTATTATGTGGACAGCAATATTTCAAAACTCTCAACTGATTGGAGGTTTTACCTTAAAAGAAATGATTTCTTATCTTCTGATTGGTAATTTATTTAGAGCCATGGTGAGAAATTTTCTCACCGATGCAGTGGCTAGGGATATTAAAGATGGAAAATTATCACTCGCCCTTATCCAACCCATGAGCTACTTTACTTACATTTTAACAAAAGAAGTAGGGAGGATTTCTGTCTCCACTTTCATGTCCATCTTCTCCCAAATCATTGTTTGCGCCCTCTTTTTTAGCAGTATTATTTTCAATCTTGATATTCGTTATCTATTGCTAATTTTAATCATGCTAATCCTAGCCTTCTTAACTGAGTTACTCGTTTCATACTTAATAGGTTTAATTGCTTTCTGGACAGACGAGGTAGATGGTTTATACTCCTCTGTAGAATCACTAAAGAAATTCTTTTCTGGAGTTTATTTTCCCCTCAATCTTTTACCAATAGCTTTTGTTAACATAAGTTTCATACTTCCCTTTGCTTATTCTTTTTATATCCCCACCCAGCTTTATCTAAAAAAGATAGATTTAACTGCAGGAATCAAAGGAATTTTAGTGCAAATCACTTGGATTTCGTTACTTTATGTAATAATAAATTTTGTTTGGAAAAAAGGTCTAAGAAAATACGAAGGAGTTGGCATATGAGTATTATCCAGGTAAAAAACCTATCTAAGGAATATGAATATTATCGTAAAGAAGCCGGTCTTTCCGGCACTCTAAAAGCCCTCTTCCGCCGAGAAAAGCTTTTTGCAGAAGCTGTAAAAAATATTACTTTTAATATTAAGGAAGGTGAGCTAGTAGGATTTTTAGGGCCTAACGGGGCCGGTAAAACTACAACTTTAAAAGTTCTTTCCGGTATTATTTTTCCAAGCTCTGGAGAAGTTAAAGTCTTAAACCATATTCCTTCTAAAAGAGAAAAAATCTATCAAAAACAATTTGCTATTGTTATGGGGCAAAAAAATCAACTAATCCCAGATTTACCTGCCCGAGAAAGTTTTATCTTACGTAAGGCAATTTATGAGATACCTGAAACACAATTCAAAGAAAATCTTGATGAATTAGTAAAGGCTTTAGGGGTAGCAGATATTTTAGATATTCCTGTTAGGAAATTATCTTTAGGCCAAAGAATGAAATGTGAGTTAATCGCTGCATTGCTCCACAAACCACAAGTTTTACTCTTAGATGAACCCACGATCGGCTTGGATGTGATTGCTCAAAAAAACATTCGTGACTTTATTAAAAAATATAATCAGCAAAATAAAACTACTATTCTGATTACTTCACATTACATGGAGGATATTAGACAACTATGTAAAAGAGTAATTATTATCAATCTTGGCCAAATTATTTATGATGGTAGTTTAGAAGAGTTAATAAAAAAATATGCCAATTACAAAAATTTAAAAATAATTTTTAATAAAAACGGAGTAAAAGAAATTCAATTAAAAAACTTCGGTGAAATTATTGAATTCTCAGATTTTCACTGTACTCTCAGGGTTGCTAACACTTATAGTAAACAAACAGCAATTAAGCTACTTTCATCCAAATTACCCATTGAAGACATTTTGATTAATGATGATAATATTGATGACGTAATCAGAACAATCTTTAGCGAGCACAAGTCATAAACTATATAATTTACTTTTGATATTACACAACATGATTACTTTTCCCAGCCTTTGGGGTGAGCCTTGTACCAGGCTACTAAAGATTTAACAGAATCCTCTATGTTTCTTTGTGGCTCCCAACCTAAGACCTCTTTAGCCTTTTTGATATCAGCAATCATTTTGGCATATTCACCTTGCCTTGGAGCTGCTTTTTTAAGATCAAATTTTGTCCCAGTAATCTCTTGTACTTTCTCTACAATTTCTAACACAGAGTTTCCAGCCCCAGTGCCAAGATTAATAGTGTTACTTTTCCCTCCATTTAACAAATGCTCCACAGCCTTTAGATGTGCTAACCCCAAATCAACTACATTTATATAATCCCTAATAGGAGTTTTATCTGGAGTATCAACTTCTGGGCAAGTTAAATAAAAAGGTTCAATTCCCAGTGCTCCCCTTACAGCGTTTTGGACTAGTAACACTGAGGGGTTTTTTGAATCTCCAATTAAACTATCATCAGATGCTCCACAAACATTAAAATATCTAAAAATTATATACTTTAAATCAACAAGATTTCCGTACCATTCAATCATTTGCTCAATCATCCTTTTTGATTGCCCATAGGGATTGGCTGGAACCGTTTGGTGACTCTCATCAATTGGCACATATTGAGCCTCTCCATAAACAGCACAGGTAGAGGAAAAAACAATATTTTTTATACCTGCTTCTTGAATAGAAGCTAATAAATTTTGAGAGCCACAAACATTATTGGAAAAATATTTGGCAGGATTTTCCATTGATTCATTTACCAAACAATTAGCTGCAAAATGCACTACTGCTTCTATGCCTGGTTCTTTGGATAGCACTTGAGACAAATCATCTTTGAGATTAACTTCAAAAAACCTTAATTTTTCTTTACCAAACTTTTCTTGGAGTACTTCCAGCGGCTTCCTGTAGCCTGTAGAAAAATTATCTAACGCTACTACCTCATACCCATTTTGTAAAAATAAATAAGTGGTGGTAGAACCAATGTACCCTCCAGCGCCAGTAATTAAAACTTTAAGCTTGTTCATGTCTGTTTACTTGTGTTATTCTAACATAAATTATAAAACGCTTTTTGAGAGGAGGTGAATTAAATGGAAGAAACAACTCAAGACCCAGCTGGTACAGCTGTAACTTGTCCAACTTGTAACCAAACACCATGTGTTTGTGAAAAACCATCTGAAGAAGCTTCAACTGAAGCTGATTCAAATGTAGTTGCTTCAAATGACGCTACAGTAGCCTCTGAAGCTACTGAAAAAACTGAAGATGAAGAGTCTTCAGAAGCTGCTGCCTAAGAGTAGGACAACAGTCTAAATTACAAACTCCCTCAAATAGAGGGAGTTTGTTTTATATTGAGGGTATTATTTATGGGAGCTAAAAAGAGTCTTTAAGCTGATTTTTTCTTTGGAAGAATCTGGGTGAAACCAGTGTATTTATGTAAAACCTCTGGAATTTTTACAGAACCATCTTTTTGCTGAAAATTTTCTAAGATACAAATAAGTGGTCTTTGAGAAAAAGCAGTACCATTTAGAGTATGAACTAATTCATTTTCTCCATTTTTTCTCTTTACTTTAATATTTAAACCCCTGGCCTGAAAATCAGTTACATTACTTGTAGAATGAGTCTCTCTGTATTTGTCTTGTGAAGGAAACCATGCCTCAATATCATATTTCTTGGTAGCAGTAATTCCCAAATCTCCAGTACACATCTTGATCACCTGGTAAGGTAAACCAAGTTTTTGCATCAACTCTTCTTCGATTGATAATAAAAGCTCATGTTCTGAAGCAGATTCTTCTGGTTTAGTATAGGAAAACATTTCTGTTTTATTAAATTGATGGACTCTAATAATACCCTTAACATCTTTTCCATAGCTTCCAGCTTCTCTTCTAAAACAAGTAGAAAAACCTACATATCTTTTTGGTAGCTCTGCTTCTTCAAATACTTCCCCTTTATGCATTGGGCCAATTGACTGTTCTGAAGTTCCCACTAAAACCAAATCATCTTTATCTAAAATATACATATCTTCCCTACCCTCTGCCCCTAAATAACCCATCTCCATCATGGATTCAGCTTTAATTAAAACTGGTGGAATTAAAGGAGTAAAACCTTTTTCAATCAGGGTATCAAAAGCTAGTCTTGCTAGAGCAAAATCCAAAACAGCTCCTGCTCCTTTTAGATAAAAAAATCTTGATCCAGAAACTTTTGTCCCTCTTTCTACATCTATAATATCCAGCAATTCTCCTAATTCCTGGTGATCTAAGGGTTTAAAATCAAGTTTGGGAATCTCTCCCCATTTTTTTATCACCACATTTTCTGATTCATCCTTTCCTACTGGCACATCGTCTGCTGGAATATTTGGGATATTAGATAAAATATCTTTTATTTCTTTTTCAGCTGTTTCTAGTTCTGGTTCCAAGTTCTTTAACTCTTCTTTAATCTCTCTTCCTCTTTCAGCCCCTTCTTTTGATAATCCATTTCTTTCTTGTCTTAGAGAATCAATTTTGGAAATTAAACCAACTCTTTTTTCATTAGCTTTTAGAAGCTGATCAATAACATCAGGATTAAAACCTTTATTTTGGATTCCAGTTTTTACTTTTTCTGGATTATTTTTTATAAAGTTAATATCTAGCATAAATTAAAGTCCCATTTCCTCATGAATACCTTGCATGGCCTCCAAGGTAATTTGGACAAATTCTTCCAAGGATAACCCTAAATTTTCACAAGTTTGGATATCTCCTCTTCTGGTGCCAGCTGCAAATTTTAATTCCTTAAATCTTTTTAAAACTGTTTCTGGAGTTACATCTGCTAATTTTTTATCAGGTAAAACTAAAGCAGAAGCTACTATTAATCCTGTTAAAGAGTCTCCTGCAAATAAAGCCCAGTCCATTTTTGATTCTGGTTTTACCCCAGTGTTATCAAAATTATGAGCCGCCATAGCATGTGCCACCTCATCAGGAATCTCCAAACCTCTTTCTTTTATCCACTCACTAATTTGCACCCCCTGTTTTTCTACAGGTACACCTTCTGAGTAATCACCATCATGAAGTAGCCCTGCCATAGCCCATTCTTCTTCTTTTTCTGACTCAAGTTTTTTGGCCAAAGACCTCATCATGGCCTCTGTCGCCAACATATGCTTGATTATGTTTCGATTAGAAACTTTTTCTTCTAAAATTTGCAATGCTTCTTCTCTACTTATCATCTTTTTTACCTTTCTTTTCTGGTTTTAGAGTTGGGAATAAAATCACATCAGAAATACTTGGTGAATCCGTCATGACCATTATCCATCTATCGATCCCTGGCCCTATACCAGAAGTTGGAGGCATACCATATTCCAAAGCCTCCAAAAAATCCTCATCCAAAATTTGAGCTTCCTCATTTCCATCCTTAGCTTTTTTCTTTTCATCCATCCAAGCTTCTCTTAAAATTTGTGCATCATTTTGTTCTGTATAGTTAGTGCCCATCTCCATACTAGCCACATAAATATCAAAGCTTTCTACTAGTTTTGGATTATCTTCCTTTCTTTTAGCTAAAGGATAAAAATCAGCTGGATAATCATAAACAAAAGTTGGTTGAATTAGTTGATCGGTACACTTTTTTTCAAAAATTTCCAATAAAATTTCTCCGTCTGTCATATAATCTTGAACTTGTACCCCCAATTTTTTCGCTAGAGCTACAGCTTTTTCTAAAGTATCAATCTCTTCAAAATTTACTCCAGTATGTTGTTTAAACAAATCAGTTAATTTTATCCTTTCCCAAGGCCTTTTAAATTCTAATACCGTTCCCTGATAGGTTAACTTAGTTGTTCCAAAAACATTTTTTGCTACATACTCAAACATCTCTTCTATTAAATTCATATTATCTAGATAATCTGCATAAGCTTCCATAGTTTCTAACATGGTAAATTCTGGGTTGTGATTTCTATCCATTCCCTCATTTCTAAAAGTGTGACCCATTTCAAAAACTTTTTCAAAACCACCTACAATTAATCTTTTTAAATAAAGTTCATTAGAAATCCTTAAATATAAATCCATATCCAAAGTGTTGTGGTGGGTTTTAAATGGTCTTGCTCTTGTGCCGCCATAAAGAGGTTGTAAAACTGGATCCTCTACCTCAAAGTAGCCCTTTTCTTCGATTAAAAATTTTCTAATAAAATAAACTATTTTAGACCTCTTCTCAAAAACATCTCTGACTCCAGAATTCATTAAAAGATCTAGATATCTTTTTCTATTTCTTTCCTCAATGTCTTTTAATCCATACCAAGCAGAAGGTAGGGGCAATAAAGTTTTAGTAAGCAGTTGGTATGAGTCCACCCTAACAGTAGTTTCCCCCGCTTGGGTTTGAAAAATCTCTCCCTCTACTTGAATAAAATCACCTAAATCTAAATTTGCTAAAAAATCATATTTGTCACCAGATAATTCTGATTGGGAAAAGAAAAGTTGGATTTTACCAGAAAAATCTTCTAAATCAGCAAAAATGATTTTACCATGAGGTCTTAAAGAACGCAGTCTACCAACCACAGCCACCTTTTTACCCATTATCTCCCGAGCTTTATCAATGGTTTGTTCTCTTTTTGTTCTAGCCGGGTAAGGATCCACTCCAGCTCTTTTAATATTTTCTAATTTTTTTAGTCTTTCTTTTTTAAGATTATCTAGTGCCATGGCTAAAGTATACCTTCAAAGGGAGTATTTGACAATGAATTCACTGTACTAACAAAGGATACGCCGGCTCATGACGATGCTGGCTGTTTTCTATTAAAACCTCCTGCTTATTCCGACTAGCTATTATCTCATTGAACGCAGCCTTAATCTGATTTGGTGTCATAGGTTTTTCAAATAATTTTTTAACAAAAGTAATTTTTTCTTTATCATCTAATGCATCAGCCATTTTGACAAAAGCATATGTCCCATCTCTATATGCCACATAGTATGCCCTATAGACTGGATTATTCTTTCCCATTAATAAAATTTTTCTTAAATAGTCAGGAGACTCACTTGGTAGATCATCGTGAGCCTGTGAAATTACCTCTACCTCACTCTCTCCGTTATTAAAATCAATCTGCGCATTATTTAATCGCATATGAAGCCAGATTCTATATTCAAGCGCAAATTGCTCATAAACAGTAAGAGATTCAGACAAAGGACGAACAAATTTAAAAAGTGTAGTTGCCAGTGCTTCAGACCCCCACTGTTCAGGACCTGGGATAGTCAAAATACCTAATGCAGGATTTAATTCTCTATTTGCAATCATCTTTCTCCATTGAAGAGCTTGTAGAACATGCATCATCTCATGCCCTGATAAAAGCTTAATCATCCCTTCATACCATCTGTGAGTATTAACCTCGTTATAATTAGTTTTTAATACAGGAATTTTTCCTTCTTCCATTGATACCCAACTAATCCACAGCGCAGGTTCATTGACATGTTTAAATATATAATCTGGAGGTAGATCAGAAATCCCCAATATTTGGTCGCTTAACATAGTTTTCACTATTGACCGTGCTGACCTTTGAAAGTTTTCTTCAATTTCAAGAGGATTTAATTTATGATCGCCGTAAAAAGATTGCCAACCAAAAGGAGTAAACTCACAACCTATCTGGGTAAATAAATCCTCAACCACACCATGTTGAAAATCCATCTCCTCTGGAGATATTTTTCTTGGACGAACTCCAATTGTAGCTTCAGAATAATCCTCATGGGAAAGAGGCGAATCTAAAGGATCTGCACTGCTATTACCATTTCTCAAATCAGCTATAAATTCCTGAGATCCGCCTATTTTATCTCTCAGATACCTTCCGTCCGGCTTTCTACTGTTTAACCGAGATGAGATTTTCCTTAACCATGTTGACACCTCTCTTCGACTTTGAAAAACCGGGACATCATTTTCCTTACTTACTGGAGCTGCATCTATGTCTATAACATCGACACCCTTCTCTTTTTTGGTCGCTTCCAATTGATGCCATCCACGATACACATTAACTAGTTCCTCGCCTAAATCGTATTCTGCTTTTTCAGTTTTAGTCATACTTAATTTAATGCCTCCATGTCTATTTCTACCATTTGGGAATTATGCTTTCTTTGAGATTAAAAAAATATTAAAAACTACTTAAATCTTTGAAGCTTACTGAAGTCTCCATAATGCTTAATAAAACTCTCCGCATCCTCTCTAACACCAGAAGATAAAATCTTCTCTAGAATATTTGATAGCTCGGTTATAGAAAGAAAGATCTTAGTAAAGTTAGGCCAAGATATACCTCCAACTTCTTGAACACCCCCAGTCTCTATTAAAAAATTAATAAAAACAGCATTGGCGGTAATGTAATGAAGTTTTGATTTATTATCTGCCTCATTTATAACATGGTGAAAACTTCTGCACATATAAGCTAGCATTATTGATTCAAGTTGTTTTTGAGTAACTATGTCTTTTAAAAGTAGTGCCCCACATACCCTCATACCAGTAACAGAAGCAGCTAATTCATCTATAATTGGAAAGAGGTCTTTTAGTCTTTTTTCCGAGCCTCGATAGCGAAGGTAAGTATGAGCTAGCTCATGCAAGGCTGTGGAGTATAAACTTCCATATGCTAAATCTTCCGATGTAAATTGTTTTTGGAAATCTTTGGAAAAAATCTTTTTAAATATGGCCATATTTTTCTGGTGACGTAATTCATTGGTTTGTTTAAAAATAGTAATTTCTGAGCCATATGCTTCAACTAAATCAGTATCATTTGGGAGATTCACTCCCACAAACTGAGTGCGTGCTACAAGACCAGAAAAAAGTAATAAATCATCTATTCGGGTTTGAACCTTGTTATAATAATCCACTCTTTCAGAAGACATCATAGCTTGTCTTCTCGCGCTTAAAATCAAATCTTTATATTGCGTTATTTTTTTGGTATTTTCCTCATCCATCACTCCCACCCAAGATTGATAAGAGGTTTTTATAAATAAAAGTTTGTCATCATAACGCTCAACTGGTCCAATATTAATATCCAAAACATAAGGCTTCATATCCATCCAATAAATTACGGCCTTTTTGTAATCACCCGTTAATAGAACCTCGGCCTGGGTCTCTAATCTTTTTGCAAAATCTTTATTTTCTGTTAATTTTGCCGCTGCTTTAAGCTTTTCGACAACTGGAGCAAGTAAATTAGCATATTTTTCATGATAGGGTGTGGCTACTAATCTACCGTCTTTTCTTTCAACTACTGTATATGGAGAAAGAATTTCAGGATTAATTTTGGCTGCAGCTTCTACCTCTTCCCTACTAGCATCATGAGGGTAAAAATTTGCTCCTGGCTGCTGGTGATTTTCTTGTAGTTCATAGATAGGCAAAATCAATTGGCCTGCCTCAAGCAATAGATCAAGCACCGCTTGTTCATTTTTAGATAAATTTAATTTTGGATTAAATGTTATTAATGCTTTATTCATATTTATTCTATCTCCAATTTATTTTATTTCCAAAACTTTACATTTACGTCCGCCTATGGCGGAGGCGAGTGTAAAGTTTATTTTATCTCCAAAACTTTACACTTATATCTAACTATTGGTGTAGCCACATCCACTACCTCTCCAACTTTAGCACCCAGCAAAGCTTGGCCAACAGGAGATTCGTTAGAAATTCTTTTTTTAGCAGGATTGGCCTCAACTTTTCCTACAATAGTAAATTCATCTGTCTCTCCATCCATTATCACTTTTACTGTTGAACCAATAACCACAATATCGTTAGACTTATTTTCAGAAATTAACTTAGCATGGCTTACTACCTCTTCCAGATAGGCAATCCTATTTTCTACTAAAGCCTGCTCATTTAGAGCTGCATCATATTCAGAATTTTCAGCAATATCACCAAAATCCCTGGCCGCTTGAATTCTTTCTGCAATTTCAGATCTTTTTATGGTTGTCAAATGATCCAGTTCTAACCGGGCCTCTTCTAGCCCTTTTGGGGTAAGATAAATTTTATTTGCAGATTGGTCTACTCTGCTAGCTTTTACCATATTTTTTGTACTATTACGCTATTTTCAAGAGCAACGAAAATACCTGTAAATTTTATTCAAGTTGAAGCCAAATGTCAATCTAGTAAGAAAGCTAATCTTGAGCACGCAAAGTAGACTTAAAGACTGGATTTTGTTAAAATTAGCTCGATCAAGTTATTTGGCGCGTTCGTCTAGTGGCCTAGGACGTCGGATTCTCATTCCGAAAATCAGGGGTTCAACTCCCCTACGCGCTACTTTTCTCTTTTTAATTGACACCTTAGCCTCCTTGCTGATACCATAGACTTAATGACTAAAATTGCCCATGTTGAAGCTCCAAAAGCTAAAATTAGTCCTTTAAGAAAAAGTTTAAAGCTTAAACTAGTTATAGTGTTAATCACAGTTGCATTAGCCCCATTAATTTTATGGAATATTGTAAGTTTTGATCTAGTCGCACTGGGAGCAATTTTACCTCTGGCACTACTTATAGCTTTTGTGGGTATTTTATTAATTTGGGAGTTTTTAAAACCTATTGATAAGCTCTACCAAAGAGAAGAAATTTTACTAAAAGATGATAATAATTGCCACACACTAGAGAAAAAAGACCAAGATAAAGATGAGTATAAACAAAATATTTCCCAGCCAGACAATAGCCCTTCAATTAATACAAATACTCTTTCTTCTATAGCCTCATCTATAAAAGATGGTGTAGTAGTTTTAAATTCTGATTATAAAATTATTTATACTAACCGCCCTGCAGCAGATATTTTAGGTTATCCCTCTTCTAGTATGCAAAATAAAAGCTTAGAAGACCTAGCAGAAATTAAGGATATCAATGATAAAGCAGTAGTCTTAAAGGATTATTTCAAACAAGGGACCTTAACTAATCCTTCTTTGGTTCATATTCAAAGTAGAAATGGCCAAGTTGATCCTTTAGAAGTAGTTTTAAGTAGAGTTACAGATGAGACACAACCAAACTTAGGCTCCATCCTTGTACTCCACGATACCGCTCAAGAAAAAGCCTTACAACAAATGCAAATTGATTTTGTTTCCATGGCCTCACATGAATTCAGAACTCCACTTACCAGTATCATTAATTACTTGGCAGTGCTTACAGAAGAGGCAAAAGATAAACTAGCTGTTGAACAAAGGCAATTTTTAGATAGAGCCTTATCTTCTGCCAAAGAAATGTCTGCTCTGGTGGATAATATCTTAAATGTCTCAAAGATAGAGAGGGGTTCTATGGCACTTTCTCTTAAAGAAATTGACTGGAAGAAGAAAATAACTAGAATAGTAGAAGAAATCCAAACCCAAGCAGCTTACAAACATATCTCCATGAAGCTAAATCTCCCAGCCTCCATTCCCACACTTCTGGTTGATGAAGTCAGAATTACAGAAGTTTTAAATAATATTATCAATAATGCTATTACCTACACCCAAGAAAGTGGAAAAATTGAAATAGGAGTAAAAGTAGAAAAGGAAGAAGTGACCACTTACATTGCTGATAATGGATCTGGTATACCAAAAGAGGCTCTACCAAAATTATTTAATAAGTTTTATAGGGCCCCAGGATCTCTTGAGAAAAATAGCCAAGGCTCTGGTTTGGGATTATATATCTCCAAATCCATCGTTGATTTACATCATGGCAAAATCTGGGTGGAATCTGAGGTAGAAAAAGGCTCTACTTTTTACTTTAGCCTACCTACAGCTGAAGCTTCCAAAAAGACTCCCACAATAGTTGATTTAGAAAAAGGTGCTAAACCAACTGCCGCTTAATTGACAAGCTAGCTAAAAGTCCCTACTATAAAATAACCTATGGCACAAAAAATCTTAATCATTGAAGATGAAAGTTTTATTGCTGATATATATTCTCATGAGTTAACCAAATCTGGTTTTGAAGTTAAGGTAGAAAATAACGGTCTAGAAGGGCTAAAAGCCCTTGAGGGAGGAGGATTTGATCTCTTACTGCTAGATATTATGTTGCCTGGAATGCATGGTCTGGAGATCCTAAAACAATGGAGAACAAAAAACCCTGATGCAAAGCTACCAGTCCTTCTTTTAACTAATCTAGGACAAGATGAAGTAATCAAAGAAGCTTTTGCCCTAGGAGCCCAAGGATACCTGGTAAAAGCCTCCTATACCCCACAACAGGTGGTAGCAGAAGTCAAAAACGCCCTCCAAAAATAACGCTTAGGATCTGTCGTGTTTTTAAGATCAGCCGGAGGTTGAGCGCAAGGATACCGCGGAATTTATCTAAGGAAAGGAACTAGTAATAATGCTACGATATTTGCAACCTTAATCATCGGATTTATAGCAGGACCCGCCGTATCCTTATATGGATCACCAACCGTATCTCCAGTGACTGCTGCTTGGTGTGCAGGAGACTTCTTACCACCAAAGTTACCTGCCTCAATATACTTTTTAGCATTATCCCAAGCTGCACCACCAGTAGTCATAGAAATAGCTACAAAGATGCCTGTAACAATAATACCAACTAACATTCCACCCAAAGCACTTGGACCTAAAACCATACCTACAATAATAGGAGCAGCAATTGGAATCAAAGCTGGAATTACCATTTCCTTTTGAGCAGCTTGAGTCACAATAGCCACAGCCTGACCATAATCTGGTTTAGTTTTTCCAGTCATAATTCCTGGGATCTCTTTAAACTGACGTCTTACTTCATTCACTACAGCATAGGCTGCTTTTCCAACTGCTTCCATAGCTAAAGCTCCAAAAAAGTATGGTAAGGCTCCACCAATAAATAAACCAATAACCACAGTTGGATCTGAGAGTGAAAATACCAAATTCTTACCAGCAGCTGCTAAGTCTTGAGCATAAGAAGCAAATAGAACCAATGCTGCAAGCCCAGCTGAGGCAATAGCATAACCTTTAGTCACAGCTTTGGTGGTATTACCAACAGCATCCAAAGGATCTGTCACATCTCTGACTGATTCTGGTAGCCCAGCCATCTCTGCAATACCCCCAGCATTATCTGTAATTGGCCCATAAGCATCAATGGCCACAATAATTCCAGTCATAGAAAGCATGGCCATAGCAGCAATAGCAATTCCATAAAGTCCTGCCAAAGCAAAAGCTGCCCATATAGCCCCAGCGATTAACAAGACTGGGAAAAGGGTTGATTTCATAGAAACACCAAGACCAGCAATAATATTTGTCCCATGTCCAGTAGTAGAAGCTTGAGCAATGCTTTTAACTGGATTAAAGCTAGTTGAAGTGTAATATTCTGTAATAGCCACCATTCCTACTGCTACCACCAGACCTACAAAAGAAGAGAGATAAATATTTAATGGATCATATAAACCATTACCAGACATAAGCCACATGGTTATTGGATAAAAAGCCGCTGCTGATAAAACTGCTGAAACTGCCAAACCTTTATACAAAGCCATCATAATATTTTTACCCTTACCAAGACTTACAAAAAATGTTCCAATAATAGAGGCAATTATAGAGGCGGCCCCAAGTAGAAGTGGGTAAATTATGGCATTACCAAAGTTTGCAAAAACCAAGCTTCCCAGCAGAATAGCTGCCACAGCCGTTACAGCGTATGTCTCAAATAAATCAGCCGCCATACCAGCACAATCTCCCACATTATCTCCAACATTATCAGCAATCACTCCTGGATTTCTTGGATCATCTTCTGGAATTCCAGCCTCAATCTTACCAACCATATCAGTGCCAACATCTGCTCCTTTAGTAAAAATCCCTCCGCCCAGTCTTGCAAACACAGAAATTAATGAGCCTCCAAAGCCAAGACCTATCAAAGCTTTCACATCATTGGTCCAAAAGTAAAATCCAGCTACAGACAAAAGTCCCAAGCCTACCACCATAAGTCCCGTTACTGCCCCACCTTTAAAAGAGACACTCAAAGCTTTGGCCAGTCCATCTCTAGCTGCCTCAGTGGTTCTAACATTGGCTCGGACAGATACATTCATGCCGATATAACCCGCTGCAGAAGAAGCCAAAGCTCCTATTAAAAATCCGATAGCGGTATTAGCCCCCAAAAACATCCAAAGCCCTGCAAATAAAACTAAGGCGACTACAGCAATGATCTGGTATTGTTTATTAAGGTAGGCTGATGCCCCTTCCTGGATAGCTGATGCAATCTCCTGCATCTTATCATTACCAGCTGGTAACTTTAAAATCCAAGAAATTAAAATCACACCATAAAGTAAAGCCGCCATGGCGGCTCCTAATATAAGTACTATTGAGTTTGCTAAAACAAATTCCACGCTTCTTAATTTACTAGGTAATCGTCATTTCGTCAAGAAGGAGCCTTAATGTGGCAGATTAGGAAAAGGCTGGAGGAATAGGAAAAGTCTTTAAAGAACCGGCTCTTGGTGGCCTGGTTAAAGCTATACTTAAAGCTTCATCAACATGTTTAATAAATATAAAATTTAAATCTTTTTGAATATTTTCTGGAATATCAATTAAATCTTTTTGATTATTTTCTGGAGCAATAATAGTTTTTACCCCAGCTCTATGGGCTGCCAACACCTTTTCTTTCAAGCCCCCAATTTCCAAAACTCTTCCTCTTAAAGTAATTTCACCTGTCATAGCCACATCTTTTTTAACTGGATTTTTGGTAAAAGCAGAAACAATTGCTGTAGTTAAGGCAGTTCCTGCAGATGGACCATCTTTTGGCACTGCTCCCTCTGGTACATGCAAATGAACATCATGTTTTTGATAAAACTTTTCTGGTAACCCCAGCTCTCTCCAATGAGCTCTCACGTAAGACATAGCTGCTTGGGCAGACTCTTTCATCACATCACCTAATTGACCTGTTAAAAGTAACTGTCCTTTACCAGGCATTAGGGTCACCTCTATAAACATAATATCTCCTCCAACTTCTGTCCAAGCCATACCAGTTGAAGTACCAATGCTGTCTTCAATTTCTGCTAGCTGTGGAGAAAACTTAGCTGGTCCCAAGAGTTTGGCTACCTCCTCCGGAGTGATTTTAAAAACTTTGTCCTTACTACCCTCTGCTACTTTTCTAGTTATTTTTCTAACAATAGCTGCTAGTTCTCTTTCCAAACTTCTTACCCCTGCCTCACGGGTATAACTTTGGACAACAGTATGGATTGCCTCATCAGTAAAATCGATCTGTTTAGTTTTTAATCCATGATTACTCACCTGTTTAGGAACCAAAAACTTTTTGGCAATATTAAACTTTTCTTCTTCTGTATAACCTGGGTAACGGATAATTTCCAATCTATCCCGTAGAGCCACTGGAATAGTGTCCAACATATTGGCAGTAGTTATAAACATGACATTAGATAAATCAAAAGGCACTTCTAAATAATGATCAGAAAAAACATCATTTTGCTCAGGATCCAAAGCCTCAAGTAAGGCTGCAGAAGGATCGCCCCTATAATCTGCTCCAATTTTATCTATTTCATCTAACATAAAAACTGGATTAATTGTTCCTGCTTGTTTAATAGCTTGAACAATTCTACCTGGCATAGAACCAACATAAGTCCTTCTATGTCCTCTAATTTCTGCTTCATCTCTGATGCCTCCCAAAGAAACTTTGACAAATTTTCTACCCAAAGATTTAGCAATTGATTTACCAATGGATGTTTTTCCAGTTCCTGGAGGACCTACAAAACAAAGGATTGGTCCTTTTACTTTACCTGATAACTTATGAACTGCTAAATATTCTAAGATTCTTTCTTTCACCTTATTTAATCCATGATGGTCTTCATCCAAAACTCCTTCTGCTTTTTTCATATTAACTTGGGTTTTACCCTTTACCTGCCAAGGCAAATCAGTTAACCATTCCAGGTAATTTCTTTTATAAGAGGCTTCTGGATTATATTGGGACATTTTGGCTAAGCTAGATAATTCTTTTATAGCTTTTTCTCTAACCTCTTTTGGCATACCAGACTTTTTAATTTTTAACTCAAATTCATGGATCTCCTGGTTTTCATCAGTTCCACCAAGTTCTTCTTCAATACTTTTCATCTGTTCTCTTAAAATAGCTTCCTTGGTCATCTTAGAAACTCTTTCTTGAGTTTTGGAAGAAATATTTTGAGCAATTTCTAGAACCTTAATTTCTTTTGCCAAAAGCTCTGATAGTCTTTGGAGTTTATCTATCACAGATACCATTTCTAGTAATTGCTGCTTATCAATAGTTTTAAAATCAATTGATTGGGCTATAGCATTAACCAATAGGTTTGGATCTTCATTTTGGGTAATAACACTCCAACTTGTAGCCCAGTTTGATAAAGCTCCTGGATCAAGAAGTGGATTTCCACCTAACTCTATAAATCTTCTAAATTGGTCCCTTACAGTTCTGGTGAGCGCTTCTACCTCTTCACTTTTGACAAACATTTCTGGAATTTCTGTAATTTCAGCTTCCAAAAAAGGTTCAGTTCTAGTGAATTTTTTTATAAAAACTTTTGTTAATCCTTCTGCAGAAACGGTGTAGTCTCCTTCTGGATTCTTGATCATTCTTTTTACCAAGCTTACTGTTCCTACTTGGTATAAATCCTTTTCCCCTGGTTCTTCCACTCTGCTATTTTTTTGGGTAACAAAAACTATTAAACGATTGCCACTCCAGGCCTCATCCATGGCTGCTTTTGATTTGGGTCTACCAGAAACAATGGGCAAAGAAGTGCCTGGGAACATAACTGTGTCACGGATAGGGCCTACTGGTAGTTTCTCTGGAAGTTTAATTGATTGTGTAGAGTCTTCACTAATCATAAAGTTGTCTTTTAATTTGGATCTAGCAGTAGTCTATCACGAGTGCTAAAAATTGGCAAGTCCCCAAATTCAGTAGTCTATGCCAACCTTAGCCAAAACTCCTTTCTCAAAAGGATGTTTTATAGCTTTCATTTCAGTGACTAGATCAGAGGCTTCAATAAGTTCTGGACAAGCATGGTGGCCAGTTAAAACTAGATCTAGACTTTCTGGCTTATCTTCAATCAGCTTTAAAACTTGCGATAATGATAATAGTTTGGAAGCTACTGCTCCAACTATTTCATCAGCCACAATTATATTCCATTTACCAGATATAACTTCCTTATATATATACTCATATGTTTCCTGAGCCTTTTGTTGATGATCTTTTAGGGGTATCTTATCTTCCCTAATCCCTACAAAACCTTTACCTCCTTGAATAATTTTTACCAAGGGATCTAATTTTTTTATACCCTCTAATTCTCCAGAAAAACTATTTTTCCCAAATTGGATGATTAAAACTTTCTTGTCATACCCAGAGGCTCTTAGGGCAAGTCCCAAAGCAGCAGTAGTTTTACCTTTCCCCTCACCAGTATAAAGAATTACCAAACCCTTAGAAGACATCTTAACAAGCACTATACCCACATGAGTGGCACTTCTTGCACCCCTCGGCAAAGATAAAAGAAGCAACGCCGCACTCAGGACAAAGATCGCCACCTTTTACAATGGAGTCAGGATCAGATTCATCAAGATGAATCTGTAAAGGCTGCTGCTCCACTTCACTATGATCTGCATCTGAAATATTTAAAGGAATTATGTCCCCCTTAAGACTTTCTTGTGCTAGATCTTCTGCCAGAGCTTTAGCTATTGCATCAGCCAAACTCATTACTCTTTCTTTACCAAAACCAATATGAGAAGAGCCACCAATACCTCTAAGTTGAGCCACAATTTTTTGGGCGATCACTTTGCGGTTACTCTTAGAAACCCGTAGGGCCAATGAAATCATTCTACCAATAGCCTCAGCATCAGCAGTGGTATGCATACCAGCCTTACCAATAGTGACAAATACCTCAAAAGGTTGATCTTTATCATCACGGTTAACAGTCACAAAAGCTTCACCCATTGGAGTATTTATTTTATAAGTTCTACCCCGTAGCACCATTGGTCTTGCATCAACCGTATCCTGACTCTCTACCGCAATCTCATCAGGAATACTATTATTTTGAGGGGCCTTAGCCAGATTTCCCTTGGCTAACTGGTCATAATATGAGGTTTCTTTTTTTGTCTCTAAGATCTGTTTTTCTCTGGAACCATCTCTGTAAATAGTAATTCCCTTACAACCTAGCTCATATGACAACATATAAGCATTTCTCACATCCTCAACTGTTGCCTCGTGTGAAAAATTAACAGTTTTAGAAATAGCATTATCAACATGCTTCTGAAATGCAGCCTGAATCTTGATATGCCATTCTGGTTTAATATCATGGGAAACTACAAAAACCTGTTGCCACTTTGCAGGCACTTCTTCCAAGCCTTGGACAGAACCATGGTTTTGATCAATTTTTTCTAATAACTCTTCTGAATAAAAACCCTCTGCTTTGGCTACTTTTAGGAAGAAGTCGTTAACGGTAAAAAGTCTTTTACCTTCTATAGTATTTTTAGCATAAGATAGGGCAAAATAAGGTTCAATTCCTGAAGAAGCATCAGCTAACATTGAGGTTGTGCCAGTAGGAGCAATGGTGGTAATGGCCCCATTTCTTACTTTTTGTTCTATTCCCAAAAAGAAAGAACTTTTTGGATCATAAACTGATCCTTCCCAGCCTGGAAATACACCTCTTGTTTTGGCCAACTCAATACTGGCTATCTTTGCTTGCTCATGAATAAAGCCCATCACCTCTTCTGCAGTCTTTAACCCCTCTTCGGTGTTATAACCCACACCAAGTTGTACCAAAAGGTCTGCAAAACCCATCAGACCCAAACCAACTCTTCTCACCTTCCTGGTCATTTCATTTACTGCAGCAATTGGATAATTATTCATATCCAAAACATTATCAAGAAAGTGAACACCTGTTTTAACTGCTTGCCCTAAACCATTCCAGTCCATTAACCCGTCTTGGACAAATTTTCCAACATTTATCCCCCCAAGAGTGCAGGCATCATATGGTAACAATGGTTGTTCACCACAAGGATTGGTAGCCTCGATCATTCCTAAATAAGGAGTTGGGTTAGCGTTCGATTTATTGATCCGATCAATAATAATCATGCCTGGATCACCGTAATGCCAAGCCAGCTGAGTAATTAATAGGAAAACTTTATGGGCATTTAGACGATCTGTCACTTGCCCATTACGAGGATTTATTAAATCATAACCCTCACCATCTTGGGTTGCTCTCACCAAATCATAAAGTTTAACTGCCCCCTCTTCCATTCTTTTTAGTTTCAAATCAACATCCCGGATAGCCTGAGCTGCCTTAATCTCCTCTATAACTTCTTCCCAATCAGGTTCTTGGGTCACAAACTTACTATCTTTTTTCACCTGCTCCATCCAATCTTCTGTCACTGTCACTGAAATATTAAAATTAGTCAAGGAAAATTCATCCACCTTCATGACAGCAAAACGCAAGATATCTGGGTGGGTAATATGAAGAATGCCCATATTAGCTCCTCTCCTTACTCCACCTTGTTTTATCTGAGAGGTAACATCATTATAGGCTTGTAAAAAAGAGGTTGGGCCCACTGTAGTTCCGCCAGAGGATTTTATATTATCACCATATGGCCTTAACTTAGAAAAAGAAAACCCAGTTCCTCCCCCAGATTTATGAATCATCACCATATCCACTAAAGTTTGGGCGATAGACCTCATCTCATCCTCAATTGGTAACACAAAACAGGCAGAAAGCTGCTGCATTGGCTTACCAGCATTCAACATAGTCGGAGTGTTAGGAATAAATTTTTGAGTAGCCATGATTGTATAAAATTGTTTGGCTTGGGCAATCATATTTGATTTGCTAGAATCAAACTGGAGATCAGCAGCAGCGATGTTATAAGCCACCCTCCAAAACATTTCTTTGGCAGACTCAATTGGCTCACTTTGCTCGTTTCTTAGAGCATATCTAGTTTTACCAATATACAAAGCATTTTCGGAAAGCTGAGGTTCTGGAAGTTCTACTGGAACTGGAGGAATATTTCTACCCACCTCCCAAGCCTGTTCTCTATCATAGTTTAATAAACCCTTGGCTTGGATACTATCAGCATGGCCATTGGTCTTTTTTTTAACTCCAGTTGGTTGTGGTGCGATTTGTAGAGATATAGCTTTTTGTGTGTTTTCTTTTTTCATGATTCTTTAAATATAATTAACTCAATCCTTGTAGTTCTTTGGCAAAATCCTCTGGATTTTCAAAGCTTCTATAAACACTGGCAAATCTTAAATAAGCTACCTTATCTAATTTCTTTAACTCCTGTAGCACTGAAATTCCAATATATTTAGTGCTAATCTCTGGGCAATTTTTTCTTCTAATCTTTCTTTCTACCTTTTCTACCACTTCATCTGTCTTTGAGGAATAGGGTCTTTTTTCCAAAGCTTTTTCTATCCCTACCCGAAGTTTTTTTATATCAAAAACTTCTTTCCTGCCATCCTTTTTTACTACCATCAATTCTAAACTAGCCAAGCGCTCATAGGTTGTAAAACGCCTTACACATTTTAGGCATTCCCTTCTTCGCCTTATCTCTCCTAGGCTAGAAACAGCTCTTTTATCAACTACTCGCGTAATGGAACTACCACAGAAAGGACATTTCATCTTTCTACCTCTACAACAGATTGTATAACTAATCTTCGAACCCCCAATATCTTATATCTGATGGTATATTTACCTTAACATATGCTCACTTATTAGTGTCAATATACAATATGTTGGATAACTTGATTAATTCAAGGAGGTAATTGAAATTTTCTGCATTACGTCCCCTACCACTATTTTATCTACTACTTCTATACCAGTTATAACTTTCCCAAAAATAGTATAGTTTGGTGGAAGATCTGGTCTGTCTGCTAACATGATAAAAAACTGAGAACCGTTTGTATCAGGACCAGCATTAGCCATAGCCACTATTCCTCTATCATATTTTTTGGTAACTGGCTCATCTTCAAATTTGTACCCTGGCCCTCCTACTCCAGTGCCAAGAGGGTCTCCTCCTTGGATCACAAACTGAGGTACTACCCTATGGAAGGTTAGCCCATCATAAAAACCATCTTTGGAAAGAAAGATAAAATTAGAAGCAGCCTTGGAAGCCTCTGGATAAATCTCTAACTCTATCACACCCTTGTTGGTAGTAATCACTGCTTTTTTATTTTGCAGTTCTTCCGGGGCTAATACTCCTGGAAATTTTTGATATTGCTTTGGCATTTTTTTGGTCACCTCTTCTTGTTTTGTACTTTCAGTAATTTTTACTGTTGGAAGAATATTATTAGATGTTTTCTCACCAAAAATCAACCCTTCAGGTGTTGGTGTGGGAGAAATACTCACAGAAGCTGTTTCTTTTATGGATTGAAATCCTGCCCAACCAAGACCTGTCAAAACTATTACAAAAAATAGTGCCACTAAATACCTTTGGTTCATGCCTTATGTATATATCACAAATGGAAAAAGATTAGCAAGAGTATAAAATTTAACATTTTTTTAATCTCTATTTAGTACATTTATTTCATCATGAAAAAAATGTTTTTTCTTCTTTCTCTAATTCTTTTTTTGTGGCCAAATTTAGCTTTAGCCTCCTGGTCTATGTACCGTTTTGATGATAATAGAAGTGGATTAACTCCTTACTCCATCCAAAATCTTTCCCCTATCAGATGGACACTAACAGATATTGGCAGAGTTGAGCATCCTCCAGTTGTTGATAATGAAGGAAGTCTGCTTGTCACAACAGACAAGGGCCTGCGGAAAATTGATTCTAGTGGTAAAGTCATCTGGACTTTATCAAAATATATTTCTCCTTTTGCTGCACCTGTTTTTGATTCTGAAAACAATTTTTATTTTGTAGGCTCTGGCTGTAATCCTTATATTTACTCCTTTGATCCTAATGCAAACCTAAAATGGCAGTATGATTTAAGAAAAGGCCAAGGTGTTTGTGGCTACAACGGGGTCAAAGCTCCTTTAACTCTATCTAGAGATAAACAAACTTTATATGTAGCAGTAAACACCCTTAATAAACCAATTATGGCTTTTAATTTGGATGGATCTATTAAATGGAGCGCAAACCTCAGAAACCGTTCACCCTATATGTCCTCTGTTACCACCTCCTCTGATGATAATCTGTTTGTGGGTAGCAGTAGCTATACCTGGCTTTTTTCTTTCAATAATCAAGGCACCCAGAGATGGTATCGGGCAGCTGCCTCTGGATCTTCTACCAGGCTTCAAACTCCAATTATTGGCCCAGATAACAACCTATACGTGCAAGTTGTAAATGCTACAGGTGGGGATGTTTTATCCTCTTTTGACCAATTAGGCAATAAAAGATGGTCTTACCAGGTCACTAATAGTCTATTCAACGGACAAGCTGCTATTTTTAACCAAACTATTTATCTGCCAGAAAGAAATAATCTTCTGGCCATAGACACAACCAGTGGTAAATTAACCTGGAAATGGACCTCCTCTGGTCAAGGAAATCTAAATACTCCAGTTATAGATAAAGAAGGGATTATCTATACTTCTTCTGAAGATAAACTTTTTTCTATTAACCCTGATGGAACCACCAAAGAAACTTTAACCCTAGCTTCAAATTTAGGACCAGCAATTATTTCTGATAATGGTTTAATTTATATTTATGGTACCAAATCAGGAACCTCTACCAGTATTTTATATGCTTTAGGCACAGCCCCATCTACAAAAGTTACTTATCCAGTGATTTTTATCCCAGGATTGGGAGGATCAGAGTTACAAACCACCCAAGATATTATTTGGTCCCAAAATGATGGTCATGGAGGAATTTATTCTCATGCTTACAAACAAGGAGAGAAGATCTGGGTCAATCAAGATGAGGCTATAAAACTTGGTGATGATGATTATTTTGATATTTTAAGATTAAAAAGTGATGGTCAAACCTCAGAAGCTCCTTTGGGATTCACAGGAAATCTTACCTCTTTTGGTTATTCTGATCTTGATTCGTTTTTTTCCTCATTAAATTATGAGAAAGGTAAAAACTATTTTGTTTTTCCTTATGATTGGAGAAAAGATATCAAAAGTACCAAAGATGATTTAGCCAAGCTAATAGAGGAGGCAAAAGTTAAATCAGGTAAGCCTCAAGTCAATATTGTGGCCCACTCTATGGGAGGGTTAGTGGCTAGGTATTATATCCAGGATCAAAATCAAGCTTCCCAAGTTAATAAATTAATAGAGCTAGGAGTCCCTCACCTGGGAGCACCACAAGCACTAAAGGCACTAATTCACGGGGTTGGAATCAACAAAACACTCCTTGGAATAATTAGTTTAGGTATTCCGGAAACAGAAACAAAAGATTTATTTGTCAATTACCCCAGCTCTTTTCAATTATTACCCAATAACACTTATTACCAATTTTATAAAAATATTCCTGGATCACCTTACCCAATAATTGATGATCAAGATATTGACCAAAACCAAGAAACTGGTCCTTTGGATTTTAAACAAACCAGAAACTTACTGACCAACCTAGGTTTTAGCACCAATTTCCTTGAGATATCAGAGCAACTCCACTCTCTGTTTAACTTCATACCCAATCCTCCAAATCCCTCTGAAAATCCCAAATTTTATAATATTATTGGCTCTGGCCAACCCACTTTAGGACAGATGAGGGAGACATGGGTTATAAGTTGGCCAATTAAAATGTTTCCTGTTCATAATGAAATCTATCTCAATGGTGATGGGACAGTCCCTCTTTATAGCGCATCTTTAAAAAACGATTCATTAGATCTATCAAATGGTGCAAAATCATATTTTGTAGAACAATTACATAGTGATCTAGTCAATATAAATGGCCCGGCCATGAAAGTTGTCAAAGCCATCCTGCAAGAGGGAG